>JABAOC010026511.1_pt2 | contig 13322 bp, 8 predicted proteins | sample 7062161 | NCBI WGS metagenome assembly JABAOC01 (sample SAMN14538625, study PRJNA623070) | marine sediment metagenome | biome: marine biome [ENVO:00000428]; feature: marine pelagic biome [ENVO:01000023]; material: deep marine sediment [ENVO:00002113] | place: India: Gulf of Khambhat ... | reverse complement strand
TAATGTTACCCATGTGGCCGGTTCATACCTTCCGGGTGCCCCACCGCTTGCGGTGTGTTGAGATTAATCTTCGTGCCCGCCAGGTGCCCCATGTGTCGGTTCGGGGTCAGCTACCCCGAACCCAGGCGTAACGCCTTACTTCTTCGCCTTTTCGTTCTCTCTCTCGCCGACCCGGATTTCCTTGCCGGTGGAGCGTATCTTGACCACTTTTGACAGCACGTCGAACCAGAATGGCGCACCCAGGGAGACCGCTAACCCGGTCAGCAGCCAGCCCAGAAGCTTCTCGATCCATCCCACAAACCCCTCAGGTCTCAGGTCAGGGTCAGACCATCCCATCGGTAGCTTCAACTTCTCAAACTCCTCCCGGACTTGCTCGATCGCCTGGGGGGCCTTAAGCGAATCCGCCTCGGTAGCCTGCTCTATGATCTCTGCAGCCGCTGCAGCGACCGATGCGCGTACCGTGGAATCACGGTAGAGAGTATCTGCGATGATCAAACTGTCGACATTCAATCCCACGGCTACGACAAGGGCTACGATGAGTGCAATCAACTGTATTTTCCTTCTGTACCAACCCGATACCCGATCCATGGTCTGGTCGAAGTAGTTCTCTATATTCTTTCTCACGTCCTGAATTTTCTTCTCCGTGCCGGCCAGGAAGACTTGAATAGTCTTCTTTATGTCGCTATCCGGGAGCGTCCCGATAGTTTTCTCCAGGTCGTCAAACACCTTGGATCCGTCGTCACGCTCGGGCACCACGATGTCGAGCAACGCTTGCGAGAAGAGACTGGCCGGAATATACGAAGGCTTCTTGCCTCCCTTTGCTTTCGGATATAGCCCCTTTATCAACGGATGGTTGTAGAACTTGTCTCCCAGATCTGCTCCTTCTCTGTCATTCCCACTGAGGAGATTGCGTATTCCGTCCTCCAAGGTCCGAGCGCGCATCGCGGCTATCCTGGCAATCAACTCGTTTACTACTGAGCAGAACAGACCAAGAGTCAGAAACACGAAAATGAGGCCGATGCCGACATCGAGTATTTCAGAACCGAACATCTTGCCCTCCTTTCGCTACCTGCTGCGAATTACCTGGTGAACGCTCCCCACTGTACCTCACCTTGACGCCCACACGAATCAATTGACAAAGGACTCGTCTTAGGTGATATGATTTCACCTCATACTACATTGACTCTACCCGCAAGTCAATCATTTTTCTCGGGTGTCCCATCGGCGGGCTGCTCACAGCATTGCTGTGAGACAAATGAATGGAGCAGTCAGGCTCCGTGAGGAACCTGTGGTGCCCCGCCGCTTTCACTCCGCGCCATCACTCCTGGCGACGAAAATCAGCTCCGGCCTGGTCTGAAAGCCGGTGGGGGGCCAGAATACGTCCTGTTTGTCGAAGACGGGTCTCCACCTGACGTAGTTCTTCTCGGTGAGCTCCGGGAACCAGGGGGCGTTCAGAACGATGCAGTTGAATCTTCTCTCTCCCAGTGCCTGGTTGATCTCGTCCAGCAGCCTGGCCTTGACCGGTCCGTCGTCGGCTTTGAGTATGTCGTTGACCGCGGCTTCATGGGCGCAACAACTCTTGCCGGCCAACGAGGGAAGGTAACCGTGATAGGGCACCAGGACGTCGCCGGGCAGCTGTCTCATGGCATCAATGAAGGCCTGGCCCGCCTCCAGATCCTTCTTGCCCGGAACCTGGGCGAAAGGGTTGTATGCCAGAAGGGAAAATTGGATGATGCAGATGACGTAGACGTAGTTTGCGACGAGTCCCCTCCTGTCAATCGGAAGAGATCGAATGTATTCGAAAACCCAGTGTAACGCCAATCCAAACAGAATGGAGAGGGCGGCATAAGCAGGAAAAAGCACATTAACGTAACCGCCGGGATGCACCCTGGAGAGCCAGGATGCAACTATGGTACCTGCAAGCATGAGTATGTAGAACAGGTGTTTCTTCCTATCCGAGTCAGCCGTGCGCACGACAAGATAGAACAGTGAAGCAATTAGAGCGACAGAGAGCACCGACATGATATCTGCAGTCCAGAAGTCAGTCCACATGTTCCTAAGCAGCGCATGCTGGCTGGGCAGGTCGAAGACGTAGTAGGTGTACCATCCATCGTGGAGCCGGTCCAGAAGAAAGGTGCTCGCTCCAACCAGGAAGATCACGGTGCCGATGAAATAGATGCAGCGGCCGCGGTTCATGAGAAAGCAATAGGCTGCCACAAACAGGAACACGACCAGAGTCATCTGTTTGGTTAGAAAGGCGAGTGAAATCAGCAACCCGGCGAGAAGGTACCATCTTACGGAGCTTCTGAATCTGAGCAGATACAATCCACCCAACAACAGGAGGAGGAACAGAGAATCCGCCCTGCCCACATCGAACCAGGCACCACTTATCCGGAAGGTGGCAGCAAACAGGGAGGCGGCGATGATTGCCGCGAAACTGCTCCAGGTCTCCCGTCTGACCCACAGGAATATGATCAGGAAGCATCCTAGCGAGGAGAGGAATGATAAGAGTCGCAGCGGGAAGAAGCCGGTTCCGACGATCTTGGACACCAGGGCTGAGACATAGAAATAGAGGGGAGTGTAGATGAAGGGGACAAAATCCAATGAGGGCGCCACGTACAACTTCTCGCCGGAGATGACCCTCATCACGTGGTCGACCGAAGCTCCCTCCATCCATTCCAGCTCGAAGGGATAGCCCATTCGCAAGAGGGCAACCAGCAAGTAGGTAACGATGAACAGAACGGCAAGAAAGAGCAGCAGGTATCGAAAGACTACCGCCGTACGGCTGGATAAGTCCGTTTCCATCGTGTCCACCGAAGGTATTCTCGTAGACCGCGCAGGGCGTTTTCGGATCCCGGGCGCACTGCAACGCGCCCGCAGCACGAAGCCCTGCGCCTCTCAACATCCTGTTGAGCACTCATTTTCTGTTGTCATTCCCTGTTAGTATTCTAGGGGATTTGACAGAAAAGTCAAGGAGTCTTTTTATCCGGGCTCACCGGCCTCGACGACGCAAAAGCTGCTTCTGGACGCACCCAACTGCTGAGAGGACTTTCAGGGGCTATGAGACGGAAAGGAAGCCGTAGGCCGGGTCTCTTACTCTCGAGTTGACTTCAACATCTGTTGGAAGAACTCGGTGAAATCAACATTTCCGCCGGAGATTATGACNNTATGACGCCAACTCTCCTGTCAGTTACGTTCAACTGGCCTGACGGCAAAACGGCTACTGGCACGGCAGCAGATGGCTCCACCACGATCTTCATCCGCTCGAAGATATGCCGCATGGCAGTTATGATTCCTTCTTCCGTCGCCAGGCAGATCTCGTCCACCAGATCACGGATTATGGGAAAGGTTTTGTCGCCGAGGGAGGTTCTCAGTCCGTCGGCGATGGTATCAGGATTCTCAGACGGAATGATGTAGCCCGCTTTCTTGGAACGATATGCATCGTCTGCATTCTTGGGTTCGCAGCCGATGACTTTGATTGCCGGATTCAGCCCTTTGGCGGCAATGGCGGTCCCGCCGAGCAGGCCGCCGCCGCCCACAGGAGCGAGGACGAAGTCAAGGTCCTGGATCTCTTCCATTAGCTCCAAAGTGGCAGTTGCCTGCCCGGCCATGATACGATAGTCATTAGATGGATGGATGAATGCAGAACCCGTCTCTTCCACCACCCTGGCGGCCGTGCTTTCTCTCGATTCCAGGGTCGGCTCACAGAAGGTGATGGCGCCGCCGTAGCCTCTCACAGCGTCCACTTTGATCCTCGGAGCATTCGAGGGCATGACGATTCTGGCGGTGATCCTGCGTTTGCCCGCCGCCAAGGCCAGGGCTGCAGCGTGATTGCCGGAGGAGTGGGTCACAACGCCGCGCGCAGCCTCTTCATCGGAAAGAGAAAATACCGCGTTGCAGGCACCGCGGAACTTAAATGCACCCACCTTCTGGAAATTCTCACATTTGAAAAACAGGCTTGCTCCAACCATCTGATTCAAGGCGGAGCAGGTCAGGACAGGAGTCCTGCTGATGTAAGAACGGATTCGTGAATGAGCTCCCCGAATGTCTTCCAGATCAGGTTGTTTTCCCATCTTCCATCCGTTTTTTATGTGTAACGAGTGTCTCTGTCAATAACGCTCTTCGGTCGGGATTTCGTCTTAAGCCGAATCGATGGCATGTCCGTGACCTTGGATCATGTTCTTGACGCCCACAAGAACCTTGGGAACCCTGAAGCCTTTCAGCCTCTCCGCCTGACCTCTGTTCGGCATGGTGGCATTTGATCTCGACGTCGCTACGGGCAAAGTGCGGCAATCGGCTCTTTATATCTTCAAAGTGTTGCCACAGGCTGCCTGCCACGCAGTATACGTTAACGGATTCTTCCGCAAACGTCAACATTTTCCGGTATCACTGGATGTTATCCTGGCTGTGTTTGATCTGGAGCGACTTGCGGGTGTTGAAGGTGAATCTGCGGTCGGGCGCACAAAACGCGGACGGAAAGCATCCTTTGTATTCCTATGATTAATCTGCATTATCTGGCTACAGAGGAATATTGACTAAGGCAGACGTGTGGAGCCGGATCCGAATACGGTCAAACCAGCCGGGGTTGCCGATGACGAGTTCAGTCAATCGCCGAAAGATTCGGCAATCCCGGTGTCCATGCAGTTTTCGCAGGCGCAGGCTTNNGCTTGATGAAATTCGGTATCGGCTTCCGCGCCGGTCAAAAGCCAAACTGGTTTGTGTCCACCCACTCCATGGATAGCATGGACCAGAAGTCCTTGGCCAGTCCCTTGAGAACATACTGGTACGGCAGCCATCCGTACCCTTGGTCTCCCCAGGCGGTACCCCAGGAGTTGCGGATCAGCAGTGCGCCCTCGGTTTCTAAGTCGCAGGCCAAGTTTTTTATCTTGAACGTATCGTTATACCCCACTGCGACTATGGCGTGTCCCCACTGAGCCCTCTCGCCCGGACAGGGAAAAGGAATACCTCCTTTTGCGTTGGACCGACCAAAAGAAGGAAAACCGTAAAAGCCGAACATAGCCGGCACGCCGTGGGCGATAAACTTCTTTACGGAAGCAAGAATCTTATCAGGCGGCACATTCTTGCCCAACGGATCATGACAGAAATATCTGAGGGCTTCAAAGTTATCCGCCACAGAGTACACGAAGGAGGGGGGCTCCAGATCGAAATATCTTTCCTGCCCCGGGCCGGGCTGCTTTCGGTCGGTGTAGGTCCAGTATTTCTCCGGGGGAACACCACAGAGTACCAGCGCTCCCATGGTGTTCCTCAGCCATGCACCGGTATCGCCCACCAGGCCCATCAGGTTCCGCGTGGTCTTGTAGACGAAAAGGCGGGATCCATCGATGTGTCTCTTGAATGCCCGTATCTGAAAATACTCAACTATGCCAACTGCGGCGTGTGCGGTACAGGAACCCAGCCCGCCTTGACTCTCGATGCCAGAGCACCATTGTCTCAAGTCCTTCGTAGGCGGAATGGACAGCAGCTTCTCGTCGGTCGGCATGCGCAGTTTCTTAATCATCTCTTCGATCTCGGGGTGTTCCTCGGTGTAGTCGCGCATGTCGGGCAGCGGCGGAAGCCATCCCGTGCCTACGATCTCATGCGTTTCGGGAAGCTCTACTTCTTGATATGCGGCGTACATTTTCGTCTCCTTTCAGCTTTCCAGTTAGTTTAAGGGCACCCTCAAAACCGGTCTGATCTTGCAGACGGAATCCTAAGGATGCCGATCACAAATGGGACTCAGCACATAAACATCACCTCCCCTTTTGTTGCCTTTAAGGGATGGTGTCTCCCTGTTGTTCTTGTTGGTGAGGCAGGAGACCTGGCTCCTACCTGACTTTGTGCCGTCTCCAGCATTAGATCAAGTGCGCTTCGGATTCAGCTTGCTGTTTTCGCGTGACTGCGCAGCCGACTGGATCCTCCTCCAGTCAGACGCGGTTCGACCCTGACTCGCCCGAAGTTTGAGCTTGAGAATGTAAAATTTCCGTTAGACCCTGACAGTGGGCAGGAGCCCCTTTGCGAACCCAGAATCGTTATTAACGCGTTCCCTTACGCCCCCGACTTTGGCGGTTGCGCCTGCGAGAGCCGTCCGACCCAACCATGGACTTTGGCCCTCTCCACTTGGGAGGTTACTCGATAAAGCTGCAGATGTCAAGTGCTTTTTTTGCACAGTGTAACCGAAAAGTGGTTCAGCTTCAGCCTGTGCAAACGAGCTTATATGTAGCGCCTCAAAACCTATATAGTATATCTACTTATTACATATTTGGCACAAGCCCGCGCATATTGGCCAAAGAGAATCTCTGGGTGGGGTGGTTTACTTATAGATCAACTCGCGGAACAAGCGTGTATCGGGCTCGGCCGAGAGCGGTATAATCTGGCCTCTCCCTCTGAACACGGCCCGTAGTCGACTCATGTGGGGAAGGTGAATGTAATGCGAGTCATCTAACGAGCGGATTTCTTCAATGCCTCCTCCGCTTCGTCCTTCTTGCCCAGATTGGCGTAGGCGATGGCAAGGTACCCCCAGGCTTCTCTATCGGTGGGATCCAACCGGATAAGTTTCTCCAGGGGAAGACTCGCCGCTTCCCATTTCTTTAAGCTCAGAAGGGTAAAACCCAGGTATCTCATGCTCTCGATATCTTCGGAGTCAAGCTCCAGACTTCTTTTGAAGGACTCTTCCGCCTGAGTGAAGTCCTGAGCCTGCTTCTCTTTCTCCGTCTGAAGCTGGGCCCGGCCCACATACAGAAGTCCCAGGTGAAAATACGTGTCCTTGTCTCTGGGATCAATCTCCATACCTTTATTGAAGTCGCTCTCGGCTTTCAGGAAGAGCTGGTCGTACTTCGCCCTTGCTGACTGGTATCGGGAAGCAAGCTCCCTGTCCTTTTTATTCTTCCCCACCGAGTCCTTGTAGGCCTTGAGAACGGGCATCATCCCCTGGGCTTGACTTAGATACAGAAGCCCGCGATTGAAGTAGGCGTCCATGTATTCGGGATCGACCGAGACGATCCTGGAGTAAGTGTCGAGCGATCTCTCTGTTTCCCCCTGACGGGCGTAGATCATGGCCAGGTTCACCAAAGCGTTAACGTTCGTGGGGTCCTTCTCCAGAATCCTCTGGTATAGGCCCAGGGCTTGCTCAAATCTCTGGGAGTTCAGCAGAACCAAGGCGTAGTTGTTCATCACGTTCGAATCGTCGGGTTTGAGCTGGTAAGCCTTCTGGTAATAATCCAGAGCTTTGTCCAATTCATCCTTGTCCACGAATTCTCCGGCCAGGTTGAAAAAAGGCTCGTACCGCGTGGAATCGAGCTGGATGGCCAGTTGGTAGTGCTGGAAACCTTTCTGGTCCAGCATGTGCTCCAAATCTTCCAGAGCTGGCTTGGCCTGGATGTACTTGTCATAGCTATCCCACTTGAGTCTGCCGGCATCTTCCAGATCGGAGGAGACGGACCGGAGGCTGTCCTTGAGTTCACGATACCTGGAAAAGTCAGCCAGAAGCTCCAGCCGCATTTCGGCGACGCGCCGGCGTCTCTTTCCCAGCTCCACACCGGAGTTGAACAGTTCCGTCCATTTGCCCGACTTCATGAGCGCCAGGGACTCCAACTCTTCGGGCTTAAGCTTGCAGTTCTCTGCCTTCCGGAACTCCTCCAGCATCTCTTGGTACATCCTCTTCTCGCCGTAGATTTTGCCCAGCAGCAGATGCGCTTCTCCACTCAGGCTGTCCTTGGCTACGGCCAGCAGAAGCTGCTCTGTGGCCCTGTCATAGTCCGGCGGGGTGAGGTCCAGGTAGATCTTGGCCGACGTCAGTGCCGGGTTCTTGGACCCGCAGCCCGAGAGCAGAGCTATCGTCGTCAGGAATACAATTGCCAAAAGAAGCGGGTGAAGGCGTTTTTCAGGTTTCATCATTCCTCCGATGAATTTTGCTGGTACTAGACTACCATCCATTTGCTTTCTGACGTAGCCTGCGCTGGCTCTGGCATCCTCAAGAGCGCGGCCGCCGGCGAAGCGGTGGATGTGCCGTCATCGAAAGTATCTCACCGTGTAATTCAATGTCACCTCTTCGTCCTTATCCAGCCCGATCNNCCGATCTTGAACTCAATGGTGCTGGCATCTTTCTTCTCATATGCGTGCGAGGACTCCCTTATCTCCCACTGGGTGTAGGGCCAGAGGTGCTCCACCACCACCACCTCCACCGCCTGCTCCTTGTGATTTCGCAGCTTGATCTGGTAGGTTTCGTCGGTGACATCGTCGGTGATCTTCTTGAAGTCCATCTTTTGTCTTTCGCCTTTGATGTCGAAGGCATTGCCCAGGAAGACCCGCACCTTTTCGTCTTTGGGAGTATGATCGATCTTGTCCTCTCCCACAAACTCCAGGGCCTTATCCACGTCTTCCTTGTACACGCGGATCTTGCCGGCAGGGAGCGGCATTCCCAAACCGGCGGCTTCGGAGTTCTTGAATTCCAGCTCCACCCTGACCTTGTCCTCGTATCTGGCTCCGTCGTAGGTATAGATCTTCCTTACCTGAACTCCGGTGGACGGGAACAGGGAGACCTGCTTGATCTCGTTATCCTTTACGGTGGCAGGTCGGAGAAGCGTGTACAGATGATACTCGAAGAAGGCCTTTTCCTCAAACTGCGGCGCCCCGGCAGCCGCTTCCACGGCGTATCCCTTCGCCATGCGGGGTGGTATTCTTTCTTCCCTTACCCGATGAACCTCACCGGCAATCAGCTTCACCTTCGCATCCACATAGGTGGCGCCGGAACGATTGTCGATCGATACCCACCCGGCCAGCTCCAGGTTCTCGTCCCGCTGATCCACCACCGCCACGTATTCCGCATGCCAGTTGATCCCCGAGGTCAAGTAGCTCACCTCCGCTTTCCTCTTCCCGCTGACCTGGCTATCCAGAAGCCACACCAGAGTCGGTTTTGTGATCAGCCCCTCAGGCAGAGTGGGGAAGTAGAGGTCTCGCACCTCGTCCAGCCTCACTATTCGAATGGCTCCGTTGGCCTCCTGAAGAGTGACGTTGTCACCCGAATAGGAAAGCAGTTTGCCTTTGTAGGACTGCCCTTCTCCCATGTGCTGTGCCGACTTGGCGAAGAGTTCTATCTCCTTGTCCACGTACTTCTCCAGTATCTTGGTGGAGCTGACCAGATCGTACTGGTAGTTCTGCTCTAGGATGCTCACCCGATCGGACGGATCGACGGGCTTGAAATGAACCGAGGTCGGATCGATGCGTGCGGCGACGTCGGTGAACTTGATGGTGCTTTTACCCTTCTGAAACTCCAGTTCCCGTTCATCCTTGATCAGCCCCAAATCCTGGTTGTAGATGGTTACGGATACCTTCGCGAAAGCCGGCAAGAGCCCCCCCAAGGCCAGACTGCCTAAAAGGAGGGCCAGAGCGAAGATTGCGGCTTTAAACCTCGTAGATTTTGCCATCTCAGTCACCACCTTTGAAGGTTAGATTTCCTTTCTGTCTGAAATCTTATACAAACGGAAAGCGGTTTTATTCCTCGGAATCCAGCGGCCCGATCTATCGGACCCTGTAGAATCGATCGCTTCCAGCGCCCTTGAAATGGAGAGGAACTTCTTTCGGCTCTTCCTGTTTTTCTGCGGTAAGGAATCGCAAATCATTCCGCTGAGAAAGGGTTCACAACGCTAATTCTCGAGGTGTTTGCGCCTGCCGATGGTCCGCATGAGAGCCCGTTTAAAACGTGAGAGATCCGGAGCGAAAAAGGGGGGCTGCTACCAGCCCACGATTTCCTCCAGGTTCTGGTTCAGCTTCTCCAGGATCTTGCGATATTCTTCCTTCTTGGTCTTCTCCTTTTCGATGATCTCTCGGGGCGCCCTTTTCAGGAAGTCCTCGTTGGAGAGCTTCTTGTTGCCTCTCTCCAAAAGCTGGGTTACCCGGGCGATCTCTTTTTGCAGTCTCTTCCGCTCCTGCTCCAGATCAATGAGGCCTTCCAGGGGAACGAATATTTCGGCGTCCCTTATCACCGCGCTGGCGGCGTGATCCGGTTTGCTTATCTGCCTTCCTATGGTCAGATTGGCCAGCTTGCCCAGGTTCTTGACGTGGGCTTGGTTCTCTTCCAGTATCCTCTGCATGTCCGCGTTATCCACGCGAATCAGGACCTCCGCCTTCTTGGCCGGCGGAACGTTCATCTCCGACCGGATGTTTCTGATGGAGGTCACCGCATCCTGCACCCGGTCGAGCGTATTCTCCAGGCTCTCATTGATCATCTTCTTGTCGCAGACCGGCCACCTTGCCGCCGAAACCGACGAGCCGTCGGCTCCAGAATCGTACAGATGATGCCAGATCTCCTCGGTCACGAAGGGAGCAAAGGGATGAAGCAGCCGCAGTATGTTATTCAGCACAAAGTGGGCAACATTCTCCGCGGCTTCCCTTTCTCTTTCCCCCTCCGGAAGGTTGAGCCGCTCCTTTATCATCTCCACGTACCAGTCGCAGAAGTCATGCCAGATGAAATCATATAGTGATTTTACGGCGCTGTTGAATCTGTAATCTCCCATCAAGTCGGTGACCTCGCCTATGGTGCGGTTAAGCCGACTCAAAATCCAGCTGTCCTCCAGCCTGCCCTCGGCCTGGCCCGACTGCAGTTCGGCTTCCGGAGCAAAGGTCTTCGACAGATTGGCCAGGACGAACTTGGATACGTTCCACAGCTTGTTGGCGAAGTGCTGACCCACCTGGAAGGTCCTGCGCGCAATCAGGGTATCCTGTCCTTCCGGAGTCACCAGCATCATGGTAGTTCTCAGGGCATCCGCCCCGTATTGATCGATTATCTCCAGTGGATCGATTCCATTGCCCAGAGACTTGCTCATCTTTATCCCGTATTCGTCCCTGACCGTTCCGTGGATATAGACGTCGGAGAAAGGCTCCCTCCCCATGAACTCGTATCCTGCCATGACCATGCGAGCCACCCACAAAAAGATTATCTCGGAGGCGGTGAAAAGCGCCTTGGTGGGATAGAATCTCCGGAGTTCCGGCGTCTTGTCGGGCCAGCCGAAAGTCGAGAATGGCCACAGCCAGGAGGAGAACCAGGTATCCAGCACGCCCTCATCCTGCTTAAGCTTTTTGCTTTTGCACCGGGTACATTCCGAAGGTCCGGTTTTGGCAACTATAGTCTCGCTGCAATCCTGACAATACCATACCGGGATGCGATGACCCCACCACAGCTGGCGGGAGATACACCAGTCTCTGATGTTCTCCATCCAGTACATGTAGGTCTTGGTCCAGCGCTCGGGATAGAACTTGAGCTTCCCGGTTTTCACCGCCTCTATGGCCGGCTTGGCCAGAGGTTTCATCTTCACGAACCACTGCTCGGAAAGATACGGCTCGATCTCCGTATCGCACCGGTAGCACTGGGCCACCGGCACCTGGTAGGATTCTACTTTTTCCAGAAGCTTCTTCTTCTTAAGCTCAGCCACCAGAGCTTCACGGCAGGCATACCGGTCCATGCCGGAGAACTTGCCCGCGTTTTCATTCATGGTGCCGTTGGGCTTCATCACGTTGATCTGTTCCAGGTTGTGCCTCTGGCCGATCTCGAAGTCGTTGGGATCATGAGCCGGGGTCACCTTGACCATCCCGGTGCCGAATTCGGGGTCGACGAAATCGTCTGCGATGATCTTGAGCTCCCGGTCCAGTATGGGCAGGATGGCGGATTTGCCCACCAGCTTCTCGAACCTTTTGTCTTTGGGGCTGACCGCCACCGCGGTATCGCCCAACATGGTTTCCGGCCTGGTGGTGGCCACCATGATGTAATCGTCGGAGCCCTTGAGCTTGTATTTTACGTACCAGAGCGAACCGTCCTTCTCCTCTCTCTCGGTTTCGTCATCCGAGAGGGAGGTCTGACACCGCGGGCACCAGTTGATGATGCGCTTTCCCCGATAGATCAAGCCCTTGCTGTACAGGTGGACAAACACCTCCAGAACCGCCTCGGATAACCCCTCATCCAGGGTGAATCGTGTTCTGTCCCAGTCGCAGGAGCATCCGATCTTCTTGAGCTGGTTAAGTATGGCGTCGCCGTTCTTCTTCTTCCAGTCCCAGGCCAGCTCGAGGAATTTCTCCCTTCCCAGCCTCTCCTTTGAGGTCCCCTGCCTGGCTAAGTTCTTCTCCAGGATCACCTGGGTGGCTATACCGGCGTGATCGGTGCCGGGGAGCCACTCCGCCTCGTAGCCCTGCATCCTCTTCCATCTGATCAGTATGTCCTGGAGGGTATTGTTCAGGGCGTGCCCCAGATGCAGCACGTCGGTGACGTTGGGGGGCGGTATCACCACGCTGAAGGTCTCCTTGCTGCTGCCCACGTCGGCATGGAAGAATCTTCTGTCAAGCCAGAATTGATACCACTTATCCTCGGTCTGCTTGGGATCGTAGTGCCTGGGCAAATCGTTCACGCGCATCAGCTGTTTTCCTCCGACTTCTGCCAAACAGTTGGTCTCCTTGTCTGCCTCGATTTAGGATAATAACAAAACCCCGATTGCGTGTCAAGTCAATACGAGTGAGGGGACGACCTGTTCGGGTTCCATTATGTTTATATACAGTTTACGCCTGTAGCGTTTGCGCCTATTTAGAGACTATCGGCACGATCTGAGTTGAAAAGAGGCATAAATGGGGCGAGATGCGCATCGTGATTAACCGGTCGAAGACCACTCGCCAGATATTCGAGGCCCTGATAAGGATCGGGCGAGGGCCGAACCCTCGCCCAATTAAGAAGAATTAGAGGATGTGTCTAACGCCATGAATACTTCGCCTGAGGCTATTTCACGAAGATGGATACTCCTGCCCGTAGGCCGAACTCGTCGGCATCCAAGTCTTCCCATCCCAAGGCATTGGACACGTGCTGATAGAAGAACTCGGTCCGCAAAAGGGCATGGTCGGTGATGAAGAACTTGAATCCCCCTCCTATGTCGGGGAAAATCAGCGTCATCTCATCTGCAACTCCCACGTCGCCGCCATGGGTAACGAAACCGATTCCTCCGAACAGGAAGGGAACGTAATCGCTTCCGCTTGTACCCTCAAAGTGGTAGGCCACGTTGAATATCGCACCGAAATCGGTTACGGAGTAGTCTTCCTCACCTTCCGGGCTCTCGGTTTGATGGGCCATCAGAAACCTGGGCTCAAGGGCCAGTCCCGGGCCGACGAACCAGCCGACTCTGGGAGAGATGATCAGTTGGGTGATGGAGCCGTCCTCGTAAGAGGAGTGCACGAAGTAGAAATCCCCGCCCAGCTCCGTTCTTCCCTGGGCGGTCTTCTCTCCGGCCGGGAAAACGACACCCAACGGCAGAGACGGGGCTGCCAGCAGAACAATCAGCATAAAGATTACC
>JABAOC010016898.1_pt2 | contig 13325 bp, 20 predicted proteins | sample 7062161 | NCBI WGS metagenome assembly JABAOC01 (sample SAMN14538625, study PRJNA623070) | marine sediment metagenome | biome: marine biome [ENVO:00000428]; feature: marine pelagic biome [ENVO:01000023]; material: deep marine sediment [ENVO:00002113] | place: India: Gulf of Khambhat ... | reverse complement strand
CCGTGGTGCTTTCCATGGCACAAATCGCAAAGCACGATCAGGTCTTCGGCGTTCTCGTGTCCGAGATTAGCGTACGTGTTGTGATGGACCCTGAGGTTCGTTACCGATCCGCAGAGCTGGCATTTGTGCCCGGCCCTGCTCAAGGCCTTTTGCCGCGTCGTTCGCCAGGCATCGGAATTCAGGTACTCGGAATAGGACACCTTGCCAACGATCGAACCAGCGACTCTCCTCGCCTCTTTCCTGTCGGGAACGGCGTAAGCCCTAACTCCGGGCAAAGCAGTTACAAACCAATACGCATCGTACAGCTCGTCATGCCAAGTGCCGTCGTCTATCCCATCGGGCTTGGCGCAACCGCTAATGATCACGTGACATGGCTTGCCGATGGCAGCCGCATACGCGATCTCCGCGATCGATCCAAAGCTGTCCGGCGTTTCTAGATACGCCAACAATATCTCGCATCTTAACAACGGCCCCAGAAACTGTTCTGTCAAATCTATCCACTCAGGGTTCCAAGCCCCGAAATCATAATATGAAAAACCCCAGCCGTGCTCGCCGTGCTTCTTTTCGTCGCTGGCCTCGAACCGGACGTCCTTGAACCCCTTGACCACCTCCCATTTGGGCCCGTGGACTTTGCCTGCCAGATACACCCTGACTTCTTTTTCCATCTTGTTCCCTCCTACATCGGCGCCCCACCCTCGTTCACCGCGGGCAGGGTCGCCAGGTCGTCCGTGGTCTGGTCGACGGCGTCGGCGGCCTTCTCCACCGCGCCGATGGCCTCGTCTATCTCGCGGTGGCTGCCGACGTTGATGTCGTCGGAGATCGCCTTGAGCTGCTCCGTGTCGACCTGGCGGTACCGGATCGCCTTGCCCTTCCACCTGAGCTGCACGCGCTTCGTCGGGTTGGAGAGCGACCGCAGGGCGTTGGCGATGCGGCGCGTGTCGGGGTCCTTGTGCGTGCGGAGGTACTGCGTCCAGTTGTCGATCACGGCCTGGTCGTTGACCAGCAGCTTGCCGTCGCCGCGCCGGATCAGGCCGTCCTCCTTGACGTCGACCGGGTTCGGGTGGAGGCAGTACCTAATCAGGAACTCGCCGACCATCGTGGTCCACGACTCGCTCGTGGCCAGCAGGCGGTGCATGCGGCTGAGGTCGCCCTCGACGACGAACCGCTTGCCGCGGGAGACGATCTCGTGGTTCTCCGCGAGCCAGAGCACGTGGCGGGCTATGCCGCAGCCCTCGTTCCACCGGTCGCGCTCGGCCTGCTCGAGCGACTCGATGTAGCGCGCGGCCTCGGGCGGCGCCCGGAGGTAGAGGAACCGCGCGGCCACCGCGTCGAGGTCGTCGCGGGTGCGCATGTCGGAGCTCTCGAGCAGCATCGCGTTGTTGGCCGACAGGATCACGCGCACCGCCCCGAGCATGGGGACGTTGGTCCTGAACTTCCGGCAGAGCGGCCGGCTCTTGACCGAGATCATCTCGCGGAGGTCGCTGGTGACCTCCTCCTGCTGCTTCCTCGGCAGCTTCTCGTCCGCGAAGATCAGGGGGCAGCGGCTGACGTCCTCGTTGAAGTCGCCGATCACGTTCTTGAGGAGCGTCGGCGGGCCGTCGTGCCAGATCTTGGCCGCCCCGTCGGCGAGGATCGTCTTGCCGGCGCCCGGGGTGCCGCCGAAGTAGACGGCGCACACCAGGCTGTCGAGCTTGGGCAGGCAGCTGAGCCAGTCGACCAGCTTGCCGTAGTGCGGCCCGCCGAGGACCTGGAGCCACGCGTTGACCTTGTGGCTGTACTCCGCGCCGAGGTTGCGCACCGGGCAGGTCGCCTCGTGCATGGTGCGCCTGGCGTCGTCGTACCGGTTGCGCTCGGCCGTCAGGTCGACCACGACCCTGTCCGCGACGCTGCCGTGGCGGGTGACCACGTCGGCCAGCGGCAGCCAGCTCGCGCCGCTCTGCGTGGCCTTGACGAGGTCGACCGGGGCGCGGGAGAGCACCTGCCGGCAGCGCACGAGCGCGTCGTCCTTCTGGTAGGGGCCGAGGTAGGACCCGTCCGGCCCGAGGAACCAGCACGCCCCGTCGCGCTGCACGACCCAGCGCGTCTTCAGGTCCCCGGCCTGGCACCCCTGCGCGGCGGCGATCGCCGCGAGATCGGCCGCCGAGTAGGGGCCGCTCCCATTCGACGTGGACAGCTGGAGGACGGAGGCCCTCTCCCTGCGCTTCTCCTCGATGCGGGCGAGCGCCCCGCGGTAGCCGTCGACCGCCTCCTTGAGGGGGTGCCCGGGCTCCTCGGGGTAGGTCGCCAAGAACGACTTCCTGAACAGCTCCTCGACGTCCCCGTCGGCCAGGCCCGGGCTCTTGTCGGCGATCCACCACGTCAGCCTGAGGATCGCGTCGTGGCGCTCGCCGGGCTCCGCGAACTTGCCGTCGCAGAGCAGCGCCGCGGCCGCCCCCTTGAGCGGGTGGGAGGCCGCCAGGGACCGGAGCTGCTGGCGGACCTTCTCGACCCGCATCTCCGACGCCGCGCCCTCCCGCGGGTCGTGGTCGAGCTCCGGGAGGTCCGCGACGGACAGCCACCGGCCGCGGTTGCGCCAGGCTACCGCGTGCGCAGGGTCGAAGGTGGTCGGGACGTAATAGATGCGGCTAGCATCCTTGGTCTGCGGGTCGTTGCGCCCGCCTGCCATCCCGTTGACGCGGCTCCAGACCTCGAGATGCCGCCCCGCCGGGTACGGGGTTTCGAGCGGGAAGATCAGGCGCACGCGCGGGAGCCCGCCCTTGCACCGCGCGCCCGACTTGTGCGTCGAGTACAGCACGAACTCGAAGGAGAGGAACGGCCTCAGGAGGCCGAGGAGCTGGTCCTCGGTCACCCCCTCGAGGTCGAGCCCGGCGGCCTGGATCTCGCGGACGTTGGCCTTGCACCGCGGTCCGTCGACGGGGCCAGGGATGAACCCCTCGCCGTCCTTGTTCCTGTCGAGGGCGGCTAGGTCGTCGGTGTCCTCGGGGCGCCCGCGGACCTGGTGCTCGAGCATGGACCCGGCCCACGCGTCCCACGTGGCCGAGACGAGGCGGGTGGCCGTGTCGAATCTGTGGTTGTACAGGGAGAAGGTCAGTTCCCGCGACACGGGTCCTCCGCAGGGTGGGCACCGAGACGGGCGGGCGTGACTGACCGAAGGAGGTCTCCGCCCGCCCCGGCTCCCACAAGCTAGTTGTTTGGTCGATCAGTCACGAGGCGGTGTCATAGCCCGGATCGGGGAGTGGTGGCAAGCATTTTTTCGGGCGTTCGACTATATAAAGGTAGCGACCGGCAAAGCGGAGACGGGATAGTTTATAGCTCAAAAGCGTTTGATTCTTTATTATTAGCTATGATCGAATACGAGAACGAACGGTGCCTATTCTATAAAGTATCAAGCGCCTGTTTTTGCCGAAAATCGAGAGTTGTTATTTTCCGCGGCGTTTAGATACATCGAGCGTAACACGTAACACTTTGCCCCCTTTTACTATTCTACTATATTGGAGGGTAGGGGGGGTCACCCCCCGTGTACTTCGATCATATAGGTTTAGAGGTGTTACGTGTGACAGCGGGTAGGATTTTTGACTCGAAAGCACCAGAACGGGGGTTTTGACGCGTTCTAGGTGTAACACTTCTTCGTTTCGGGAGGTGTTACATCCGTTACAAGCCGAAAACCGCTTGCAATCACCCCCCGCATTGTTTATAGATGCTCGCCATGGCACCGAAGCGACAGGTCGACGGGGGCAAGGTCAGGGCGTTCTACATAGCCGCCAGGCAGTGGCGGGCGCTGCTCGCCTTCCAACAGAACCACGGCCATCCGAACCGCAGCGCCGCGCTCAGGGCGCTGCTTGACATGGTGGCGGACAGCGAGGGGGTCGATGTCGGATAACCTCCCGGGCGGCTGGCAGCTCAGTTCCTCGAGTGACCGGCGCGCGCTCGACCTCGTCGACGGGGGGGCATCGCAGAGGGGCACGGCCCGCACTACTCCCGCCGCACGCCCGGCTCGAAGACCTTCACCGGCGTCGGGCAGGAGGTCGTCCTCGTGCACGGGAGCGGGCTCGCGGTCTGGGCGGTTGTCCGCCAGCGCACGCCCGCCCGGCGCGGATCGGGCGCGAGTCGTGGCCGGCGCGGCGCGGCCGACCCGGAGACGCGGTGGATCTGGCGCAACATGCTCTTCCGCCGGTTGCCGGCCTGCCCCGTCAGCGCGAGCGAGCTGGTGCGCACCGCCACCGAGGCGACCTACCTCGCGTGGGAGCACAAGTACGGGGAACTGCCACCGGAGCGGCTGCGTACCGAGGTCGACGCGCGGCGGATTCGGTCGACAAACCCGGGGTGCTGCTACAAGCTCGCGGGCTACGAGTTCGACAGGCGCGTGAACGGGAAGGTCTACCTGTGGGCGCCACGGAGGGAACATGGGAGCCAAGCAACCGACGAAGCCGCTAGGCGACAAGCCCGAGCCCCCGCCCGCCCCGCCGCGCAGGCGCGACGACGGCGGGCCCGTGCATCCGTGCCGCCGGTTCGAGCGCGTGTCGAAAACCGGCGGGCGAGGGGGCTGGTTCGAGATTGAGTACCCTGGAATCCCGTTCGTCGACTACGCGGCGGTCGAGATGGCGAAGGCCTACCTGCTGCGGCCGACGAACTTCCCGGTGCTCGACGAGCGCGGCAACGTCGTCGAGCTTACCCACGAGAACCTCGGCCGGCTGGCATACGCCGCGGCCGATTTGCTGCTAGCCGAGAAGCGAGGGAGAGAACGTGATGCCTGACGACGACAAGCCCGACGCCGCGCAGCGCTGCGCGGTGACCGGCGGCATCGCCGGCAAACCGTCACTGGTTGGGGGGTTTCCCGTGACGTCCGTCTATGCCGCGCCGGTCGACGACCCGCCATCGCCGTCGGGGGACGGCGACGCCAGGGAGCTGCGCCGACGGATCGAGGAGCTCGAGGCCGAGGGCGCGCGGCCGAAGGCAGCCGCCGCGGAACTCGACGCCGACCGCTTCTGCCACGTGGTGGCCGGCATGCTCGACGAGCTGCGCGAGGAGCTGCGCACCAAGCGCCTGCGGATCCTGCAGCTCGAAGCCGGGCCGCTCGCCGCCCTATCCGCCCGCCGCGCGGTCGGCCAGCACTGGCTCGAGGTCGCGGCCGAGCGCATGGTCGCGGGCGAGCCGGAGGAGGACGTGATGCGCGACTACGGGTGGGTGCGGGGGTGAACCCCGAGCTCCAGGTCGTCCTGCCGCGCGCGTTCTCGACGATCGAGATCGGCGGGCAGTGGGTCGAGGTGTCGGAGGTCGAGGACGCTTTCGGCGTGTCGCGCACGTGCAAGGCGCTGGTCCTGGTCCTGGTCAAGATGTCGGACGGGCGGCTCGAGCCGTGGGTCGAGGAGGCGCCGCACCGGCCGAAGCACGACGGCCTCGTCGTCTACCACCGATGGTCCGACGTCAGGTCATGGGCCCCGGCCGGGGAGGACGGTCCGGGATGACGGCCCTCGACCTGGCCGCCGAGGCCGCGTTCCTCCTCGGGCTCGCGGCCTTCGCGTTCGCCTGGGGCTACATGGTCGGCTGGCGCAGGGCCGCGGCGATCGCGACGTCCTGGACCCGGGACGCGGACCCTGATAAAAACGGCGGGTAGCGATGGTCACTTCCCGCCTCAAGCGAGTTCCCGACCGCGCGGTGGTCCGCGACCCGGAGAACGGCGAGCGCGCGACCCTGATCTCGACGGGCCTGCTCAAGTGCTCGTGCCGCCTCTGCGCGGCCGTGTTCTACATACAGTCCGACGTCGTCCAGTGCTGCCCCGCCTGCGCGGGCCTGGACATCGACAAGCGCTGGAGCCGCCCGCAGGTCGTCCTCGTGCCCGAGGGCGAGGCGAGCTTCCTGGGTTGGAAGGGGTGACGGGGATGGCGCCGGAGCACTGCGTGTGGTGCGGGGCGGAGCTGATGCCGGGGGCGCACGAGACGCACGGCGTGTGCCTCGAGTGCTACGGCAAGCAGATGGACATGCCGCCAGAGCAGATACCGCTCGACGAGCTGTTCGACGCCGAGGAGGGGTGGCCGTGAAGAAGCACCTGCGGTACCTGGCCTACGTGCTGCGGCACAAGTTCTGGGTCTTCGTCGAGTGCTGCAGGTTCGGCATGCCGCTGCGCGGGCTGTTGCACGACTGGAGCAAGTTCCTGCCCAGCGAGTGGTTTGGCTATGCCGAGTATTTCTACGGCGACAAGGAGAAGCGGAACCGCAGGCAGTTCGAGCTGGCGTCGGACCACGGCGGCCTGCACGAGATGATCCCGTGGGGCCTGCTGCCGGCCGACCGGTTCAAGCTCGCGTGGCTCCACCACCAGCGCCGCAACCCGCACCATTGGGACTACTGGGTCTATCGCAAGTCGGCGGGCGAGGAGTTCCCGGTGCCGATGCCGCGCAGGTTCCTCAAGGAGATGCTCGCCGACTGGCGGGCGATGGGCCGCGTCTTCGACGGCGCCCGGCCTTGGTACGAGAAGAACCGCGACCGGATCGTGCTGCGCGACGAGGATCGCCGGTGGGTCGAGGAGCGGCTTGGGGTTGAGCACGTGGAGGATTGACATGGCGGAGCGCAAAGCGATGAAGCCGAGGACCTGCGACAAGTGCGGCGAGTCCAAGACGACCGACGCGCGCGGCATCAGGGAGCACTCGCTGGCGTGCGGCGACAGGAAGAGCCGGCCCAACGAAGCGGGAGCGTAGCTCAGCTGGCAGAGCAGCGGGCCGTTAACCCGCGCGTCCCAGGTTCGATTCCTGGCGTTCCCGCCACGGAGGCGACATGCAGATAGAGACGATCCCAATTGACGAGCTCGTCGAGGACGAGCACAACGCCAGGACGCATCCTGAGCGCAACCTCGACGCGATCAAGGCGAGCCTCGCGACGTTCGACCAGTGCGAACCGCTCGTGGTCCGTGCCGACAGCAACGTGGTGATCGGCGGCAACGGCCGCCTGCGCGCCATGCGCGAGCTCGGGTGGACGGAGGCCGAGATCGTGCGTGTCGACGTCACCGACGAGCAGGTGCGGGCGCTGAGCGTGGCGTTGAACCGGTCTGGTGATTTGGCTGAGTGGAATTATGAACAGCTAGCAGAGCTGGTGCGCGACTTGCCGATCGAGCTACAGAACGCGACTGGGTTCGCTGATTACGAGATTGAGCCGTTACTAGCGGCGGACTGGTCACCGCCCGAGCCGGAGCCCGGAGGGCTCGACCGCGCCGAAGACGAAGCAAAAGAAGGCGAGCCGATTCGATTGACGGTGGAGCAGAGAACGGCCTTCGACCAAGCAGCGGGCAGGGTGCGCGAGGAGAAGGGCGACTTGCGGGACGGTGAGATTGTGCGGCTAATGGCCGAGGCTATCTGTGAGTGATGGAGTTGCGCTTGGCTTACAATCCAGGCCCGATCAATGCATACCAAGCTCTCTCTCCGGTTCGCGTACCATCCAGAGGGGAATCGAACATTGCGAGAGAGAGAGAGAGATGTGCACGGTTCGATTAGCAGCAACGAGCGCGATGGTTCATGCCAACCCGAAATTGCCAGCGGCGAAGAATCGGTATTCGTTCCACAAGGAGAGACTCGAGAGAGAGAGATGTCCACGATCAGACTCGCCTATGGTAACAGCCCACCAGAGCGCAACGGAACTGCAGGGTTCGAGAGAGAGAGAGCAGATGACGAAAGTTCTGCTGGCGCATTGTCCAGGAGCGCAGGGAGACAACATCCTGCTCGGGCAGCGCGGCAGCGAGAAGCTAGAGAGAGAGAGAGTCGACCGGCGCTCCTCGTCTCGTTTGTTTATCTCAAACCGTTTCTCAAGAACCGAGACAATTACGCTTACCGCGATTGGGTGCTCGACTCGGGCGCGTTCTCGGCGCATGCGAGTGGTACGGAGATCGATCTACAGGAATACATTGAGACGTGCCAAGAGTTGCTGGCAAGCGACTCAACATTGACCGAGGTCTTCGCGCTCGACGTGATCGGAGATTGGAAAGCGAGTCTTGCTAACTGCGAAGAGATGTGGAAGCAGGGGGTGCCCGCGATTCCTGCCTATCACGTAGGTGAACCAGAAAGTGTTTTGCTGAGCATCGCGAAGGAATACCCGAAGATTGCGCTTGGGGGCGCGGTTGGTTATCGCGCGAAAGATAAGTGGGCAGCGCAGTGCTTTGCTCGAACGTGGCCCAAGCCGATCCATGGATTCGGGTTCGGTTCTGAGAAATCGATCATGGCTCTGCCGTGGCATTCGGTGGACGCAACGAACTGGGAGCTCGGCCCTTGCAAGTTTGGCCGCTGGAATTCGTTTGGCCAGATGTCCGTGCGCGGTAGCAATCAAAATCTCAGGGCGGAGGTCGAGTGGTATCTCAAGCTCGAGCAGCGCGCTCGGCAAAAGTGGGGCAAGCAAATGGCGGAGCTTGAAGCGCAAGAGAGAGAGCCCCGCGGTCAGGTTAGTGGCGGACGGATTGACGCTGCATCGGCGTCAGTGGATTGCGCAGAGAGAGAGCCCGACGGTGCGAGTAGCTGCGGGAGGAACGTTCTCGGGCAGAAACCCGGAGCGGAGCAAGAAGCTCGAGAGAGAGAGTCCGACGATCCGATTCGTAGCCAATGGCCACGCGGGTCGCGAGGAGCAGAAAGCAGCGGCGTTCGGGAAGAAGGACTGAAACTGCGGCTTGCAGTAGACCCTGGAGCAGCGGGCGGTAAGCGTTTGAGGGAGACGATCGGATGAACGCGGTGGCGATAGCAAGCGGCGGTCTTGATTCGACGGTTCTTCTTTGGAAGTTGCGCAACGATGGTCATGTCGTCAAGGCTCTTGGGTTTGATTATGGACAGCGCCATCGCGTAGAGCTCAAAGCGCTGCGCGCAATCTGTGAACGAGGCCAATTCCCGCTTCAGGTGGTTGACCTCTCGTCATTGGGCTCTGTGATCGCGGGTGACTCTTCGCAGCTCAACCCGGAGGTCGAGGTGCCGGAGGGCCATTACGCTGATGAGACAATGAAGCAAACGGTTGTCCCAAATCGCAACATGATCATGCTCTCGGTCGCGATCGGTCACGCCGTCGCCACGGGAGCCGAGGCGGTAGCCTATGGCGCGCACGCTGGTGATCATGCGATCTATCCAGATTGCCGTGAGCCGTTTGCTGCGGCGATGGGAGACGCCGCCCGTCTTTGCGATTGGAACCCGGTTGAGTTACTGCGCCCTTTCGTGCGGATGTCCAAGGCGGAGATCGTTGCGGAGGGAAGCCGACTGCATGCGCCGCTTGAGGTGACATGGTCATGCTACAAGGGCGGCGATGTGCATTGCGGGCGATGTGGAACTTGTGTGGAACGACGAGAAGCGTTCGAGCAAGCCGGGGTTCAGGATCCCACGGAGTACCTCGCATGAGAATCGGGCTCGTTGGTTGCTGCAAAAAGAAGCTCGACCGAGCGGCTCCTGCTCGAGAGCTTTACCAGAGCGACTTGTTTAAGAGCAGCGTCGCCTGGCTCGAAGCGCGTGACGAGCTCGACGGGTGGGCAATCTTGTCTGCGAAGCATCGACTGGTGATGCCGGACGATGTTATCTACCCCTACGAGCTATCGCTTGCCGACATGAACCAGAGAGAGAGCTTGGTGGGCCGAGAAAACGCGAGAGCAACTGATGGCCAGATTCCCTGATGCGATTTTCATGGTGATCGCCGGAGCGTTTTATTCTGCCGCGGTGAGAGGGTTGCCCGCGGAGTTTCCTGGATTGGGGCTGCGAATCGGTCAGCTGCTCCGGTTTTTGAAGAAGGGGAAGAGCTTTGCGATCTGAAGCCACGGCAACCCGCCGCATCCAGTTTTGCGCCGGCCACCGCGTGCATCGGCACGAGTCCAAGTGCGCCAACATTCACGGACACAACTACATTGCGTTCATTACAGCCCGCGGCCAGCTTGATCCTCTAGGGCGCGTGATCGATTTCTCAGTCCTCAAGGAACGGGTGGGTGGTTGGATCGATGATTGCTGGGATCATGGGTTCATCGCGTACGGAAAAGACGAGGAGGCGGTGGCGGCGGTGCAGATGATCACGGAGCAGAAGCTCTTCTTGCTGCCTGACAATCCCACGGCCGAGAACATGGCGCGTCACTTGCTCGAGGTAGTTGGGCCCGAGGTGCTTGCTGGTACTGGCGTCGAGATCTGCAAGGTCCAGCTCTGGGAGACCGAGAATTGTTATGCCGAAGCAGTACTCGCTGACTGAGATTTTCTATTCGTTGCAGGGCGAGGGCATGCGCACAGGTGAGCCTTCCGTCTTTGTCAGGTTCGCTGGCTGTAATTCCAAGTGCAGGATCGCCACGCACGGATTTGACTGCGATACGGATTTCAGGCAGCGCATGAAGATGACGGCCCAGGCGATTGCGGCGGCTGCGCGTGAGTCGGGGGGCGCCTGCTCGTGGGTGGTGCTGACAGGCGGCGAGCCTGGACTCCAGGTCGACGAAGACTTGTTGGAGGAGCTGCGGCACCAGCAATTCAGGATCGCGATAGAGACCAACGGGTCGATCGAGTTACCTGGCGGGATTGATTGGATCACGATCTCCCCCAAGGGACTAGAGCCTGACCTCAAGCAGCTCTGGGCGAATGAAGTGAAGTACGTCCGCGCGATCGGCCAGCCCATTCCCGAAACACCCGTGCAAGCCGAGCATCAATTGATTTCGCCAGCGTATCGAGGACAGGGGCTTGACCCTGAGACGCTCGCGTGGTGTATCCAGCTCGTGAAGGAGAATCCAACATGGCGGCTGTCCTGCCAACAGCACAAGGTCTGGAAGATAGCGTAGCGACTCAAGCCGTGGTGCAGCTGCTCCAGTGGATCGGGGAACGGCCGGAGCGGGAAGGATTGCTTGATACTCCGCAGCGTGTTGCTCGAGCGTTGCGCGAGATGACTCGAGGTTACCACGACGACCCTAAACAGATTCTCTCGACGACTTTCGAGGTTGCCTATGATCAGATGGTCGTACTGCGCGAAGTGCGGTTCCAATCGCTATGTGAGCACCACATGTTGCCGTTCATGGGGACGGCTAGCGTCGGATACTTGCCACGCGATCGCGTGGTCGGTCTTTCGAAGCTTGCTAGGCTTGTGCGGTGCTATGCTCATCGATTGCAGGTCCAGGAGCGCATGACCACTGAGATCGCGGAGGCCATCGCCAAGCATCTTGAGTGCTTGGGGGTGGGGGTAGTGGTTCGGGCGCGGCACAGCTGCATGGGGCACCGGGGGATCCGGCAGCCGGATGCCGAGATGGTAACTTCGGCGATGCTGGGTGTTTTTAGAGATAACTCGGGAACTAGAGCCGAGTTCCTCGAGCTGATACGATAAGGGTATGCCCAAGGGCGTCTTCAAGCGCACGGATACGGGGGAGACCCTGCTCCTCCTCGGCGCGGCCTGCTGGCTCAAGCAGGAGTTCGAGACCGACACGGCGTTCCACCGGTTCACGGTTTACAGGGATTTGGGTCCCGAGCGCACGCTCGAAAAAGTCCGAGAAAAGTTAGGAAAGAAGCCGAGTTATTCGGCCCAGATCCAGAAGTGGTCGAGAAAAAATGCTTGGGTTCGTCGCGTGGAGGCTTACGACGCAGAGCAGGATCGCCTGCGCCTCGAGGCGGAGACCAAAGAGAAAATCATCGCCGCGCGCAAGACGATCAAGGAGATGGCGGCTACCGCCGAAGCCCTTTGGAAGCTCGCCGCCCGCGACTTGGAAAACTGGCACCTCATGCTCCAAGACGAGAAGGCGAAGGCCGCCAAAGAGAAAAGACGCGCGAAGCCCGCGCTCTCCCCCGCCGACCTCCAGCGCCTCGCCGACACCGGCATGAAGCTGCACCGCCTGGCGATGGGCGAGCCCGACTCGATCCAAGAGCAGCGCCACGAGCTCACGGTCGAGGAGAAGAGAAAACGCGCGCAAGCGATTTACGAAGATCCGGACGCGCGCAAGGCGATGCAGGTCGTCGCCCGAAAGCTCGGCGAGCGCTTCGTGCTTGACGTGAAGACCGGCGCGCGCTAGCGTCTACGACCAAGCGAGACAGGGTACCTGACCAACGGGGCCCGGCAGGCGGACGCGCATCCGCAAGCCGGGCCCCTCTCTTTTTCGGGAGATCCAATGGGCAAGCTAGCAAGGTCCTTGCAACTGCACGGCGGGCTGCCGGCGTGGACCGCCGCCAGCATGGAGAACGCGCTGCGGCTGGCAGCCGTGATCGACGATGCGCAGGACATCACCGGCGGCGGCCAGGAGCAGGACGTCTCCGGCACCGTCAAGTTTGCCTCGGGCGATGCGGTCGACTCCGAGGTTGTCATTGGCATCGGCGTGTTCCGCGACCAATACGGGTTCCAGCCGGCGACCGGCGGCGGTGGGGCCGATGCGAACCTCACCGCGAGCGCCTCGCCGCTCGGCACGTTCGTCGGGGGTAGCGGGCTCGCCACCGCGTTCTTCAAGACCGACGCCAACGGCAGGTTCAGGGTCAAGCTGACCAAGACCTCGGTCGGCGCGGACACCGTCTGGTTCAAGGCGTTCGCCGTCGGCACCGTGGCGATCGACTGCACCTCGGCCGACTCCGTTTCCTTCGACGCTTAGGAGAGAACATGCACCCCCTGAACTTGCAGCCGCACGTCGAGGTAAAGAAGGCGCCGAACTCCGCGCTCAAGGCGCAGCAGACGAGGGAGGCGGCCAGGCTCGGCAGGAGCCAGGAGGCGTCCGCGTCCAAGCACCAGGTCGACGCGGTCGAGAAGAGGCTCCTCGACAAGATCAAAAACAGCGGCGCCGCGCATGGTGCCTCTATCACGCCGCGCCCAGACGCCAATGCCCAGGCCGCGCGCGCGGACGTCGGCAACCTCAAGCGCGAGATGCACGGCATGGAGATCGCGCTGGGGCAGAGCCAGCGCCGCTTCAACGAAACGATCAACGCGGTGCTCGCCAAGATCGACGCGATCGACAGGGGCGGCCAGTCGACGCAGCGGAGGATCGGCGCGCTCGAGAAGGCGAACAAGGAGACCATCTCCAGGCTCTTGGCGCAGAACGCGTCGCTGCGCGCCAGGGTGGAGCGCCTCGAGCAGCGCGTCGCCTCGAACTTCGACCAGATCGACCAGCTCGCGGAGGGCGTGTCCGGCAAGGACGTGATCCTCGAACTCGACTCCGCCGCCGAGGACGTCAGCGCCGCAGCGCTCAACGCGGCGGCGGTTGGCACGCTCACCATGGAGTTCGACTGCGAGCTGATCGCGCAGTTCACCGTCGGATCGGAGACCGTCGAGAAGAAGCAGCGCTGGGCGAAGTTCGAGCCGGTCACCACGCTCGGCAACACCGGGTGCTGGGATCCGACGATCGAGTGGGTTGACGACCCGGCGGCGACGCCAGCGTTCAACAA
>JABAOC010012273.1_pt4 | contig 13326 bp, 11 predicted proteins | sample 7062161 | NCBI WGS metagenome assembly JABAOC01 (sample SAMN14538625, study PRJNA623070) | marine sediment metagenome | biome: marine biome [ENVO:00000428]; feature: marine pelagic biome [ENVO:01000023]; material: deep marine sediment [ENVO:00002113] | place: India: Gulf of Khambhat ... | reverse complement strand
ATACTCAAAAAAATTATGAATAAAGGAGTAAAGTTCGCTCAGATAGCAAAGACGATAGAAGCCTGCAAGCAGGCAGGCATATACGTAGTGGGAAGCGTAATTATTCCCGCTCCTGGGGAAACCGAAAAGACAAAAAAGGAGACCTTCGATTTATTATTGAAAATGGGGCCCGATGCTGTCGTAGTCTGGTTTCCTGCTCTCATGTTAGGCACAGATTGGGGAAAGAATAGCCATAAATACGGATTTGATATACGAAATCAAAAGAGTTATCTAAAAGAAGCAATGCTGTATAAGATAAAATCATTTTATCCACCGGGCCTATGGGGATCTTCTTCCCAGTATAGCCTGAACGGAAAGTCATTTAAAGAAATTGCGAAAGAGACAGGAAGTTTCATCAGTTTGTTAGAAAGGAATAAGATATTGACTCAGGTTACGAGCGAAACAGCTCTTATTGCGAGATACGCGAGGGTTTCGCCGAGAGAATGTAGGGACAAAACAAGAAAATATCTTTTCAGCGGGGATTATGGAAGTATAGAAGAATTGGTGAGTAAGATAAACCAGGAAATTCTGAAAGGGCTGGTCTATCTTGTCTGATACTATATTCCTGATTATTATTGCAATAATAGTAATTCAGCGACTGATTGAGTCGTATTTTCCAGACTCCAGAAAAGTAAAAGGCGTAAAGATGGCGAAATGGACATGGACTGCTTTTTCCGTGACTTATCCTCTACTTATATTGGGGAGTGTAGGGGAATATTTCTTGATTTCCAGAACGAGCGATTTGTGGGTAAGTGGTATGGGAATGGCAATAGTGGCTATACGTATCTGGCTAAAATGGTGGGCTATTCTCTCCCTGGGAGAATACTGGAGCGTGCAGATTGAAATTAGAGAATCACACAAATTGACAAGAGACGGGCCCTATCGTTATGTCCGGCACCCCGCTTATTTGAGTAATCTAATGGAATATCTCGCAGTACCTCTTATTGCTAACGCATACTATACTTTAATAGGAGTCCTGTTGATATATCTTCCCTTAAATCTCATTAGATTACGCCTGGAAGAGAAAGAGCTTATAAGAAAGTTTGGGAAAGAATACGAAGATTATCGGGATAAAGTGCCGGCGTTATTTCCTATAAGCAGGCAAATTCTTTTTCCCACGAAGAGATAGCTTGTTTTCTGAAGAGTTTCGGGATGATGAAATTAGNNGGTAAGTTCTATTCCCTTCTATACGGCGTAGATAAGTATAGCGCTGCTCCTCTGGCTTTGCCGACCATTGCCGCATTAACTCCGGAAGATATTGAAGTAAGCATAACCGATGAAAATATTGAACCCGTAGATTTCTATAAGCCCGTTGACCTTGTGGGGGTTACCTGTAGTACGTGGCTGGCTCCGCGGGCCTATGAGATTGCTGATGAATTTCGCCGGAGAGGGGTTACTGTGGTATTGGGAGGAATTCATCCTTCTATGTTGCCCCATGAAGCCATTGCACATGCAGATGCAGTGGTTATCGGAGAGGCGGAGAATGTTTGGAAAAAGCTTATTGAGGATTTCAGGGAGAAGAGGCTCCGGCCATTCTATAAATCTTCCCGGCTGCCAGAACTTGAGGATTTACCAGTTCCTCGCTGGGACCTGTTGAAAAACAAAAGATATTTTTACCACACAATCCAGACTACTAGAGGTTGTCCATACAATTGTGAGTTCTGTACTGTAAAGGCTATGTCGGGAGGAAAGTATCGCTATAAGTCCATAAAGAATACGATAAAGGAACTTGAAACATTACAGGAAATAGAAAAGAAACTGTTTTTCTTCGTTGACGATAACTTTATTGGGGATAGGAACCACGCCAGACAGCTCTTGCGCGAGCTGATTCCTCTAAAAATAGTCTATTTTGCCCAGGTCTCGTTAAATTTGGCAAAAGATGAAGAATTGCTTTCTCTCCTTGCAGAAAGTGGGTGCAGGAAGGTAATAATCGGGTTTGAATCATTGGTCAGTGCCAATCTGAAACAGATGGGAAAAGATAGGTATTGGAAGGTGGAAGGATATGCGGAAGATATTAACAAGATACAGTCCTGGGGAATTGAAATTCAAGGATTCTTTGTTTTTGGCTACGATTTTGACGATGAGGCCGTATTCGAAAGAACGGTGAATTTTGTTAATAGTACAGATTTGGCTGTTCCTATATTTAGTGTTTTGACGCCTCTTCCGGGCACGCGGCTGTTTCGTAGGTTTGACAGGGAAGGCAGGTTATTATATAATAATTGGAAAAGATACGATGGAAGGCATGTCTGTTTCAGACCGGAATTGATGTCCCCGGAGAGTTTACAAAACGGATATAATTGGGCTATGCAGCAAGTAAACTCCTATGAGTCGATTTTTGAAAGGCTAAGGGGAATCTGGAATTTGTGGAACAGAAATAACGTGCGGTCGCAGGACAGAATCTCTCCCATAATAGTAAATCTTGCAATCAACGATGTAGCAAGGTCCCTCCCCGAAGCCATTCACCCTGGACATTCTGAAGAAAGTATTACGCAAACCATCTGGGGAGTTAAAAAATGAACATGCATTCCTTTGCCCCTCTTTTGGGCGGTATAGCCAATCCCATCCTGGGTCTTCTTGTCTTTGGAAGAAGAAAGAGTCAGGTCAATNNTACATTCCTTTCCCCCTCTTTTTGGCGGTATAGCCAACCCTACCCTGGGTGTTCTGGTCTTCTTGAGAAGAAAGAGTGAGGTCAATAGAATCTTTATGTTGCTTTGCCTTACGATTGGTATCTGGAATATTCATGAATTTGGATTGTATATCGCTCCCGGGGCAACATTTGCGATGTATTGGGCAAGGATATTTGGTTTGGGTTTGATGATGATCCCTCCGGTATTCTTACACTTTGTCGTGATTTTTATCGGAGATAATACCAAAAACGCAAAATGGATAGTCTCGGGGAGTTACTTGATTGGACTTGCTTTTGCGCTCCTTTTCTGGACGGGGCTACTGGTAAGAGACTATTTTTATGTTATTTGTCAATATTTTCCTCAACCCACAAGAATATACAATCTATACATCCTATTTTTTATGCTTGTTACAGGTTATGGCATCGTGAAGATATTTGTTAAATATCAAAGAACTGACCGGAATCTACAAAGGACCCAATACAGACTTTTTTTGATTGCTGTCCTTTTGGCTGCAGGTATTGGCTCGACAAACTTTCTTTTGTCTTTCGGAGTGAGAATGTATCCCATTGGACACTTAGGAGGTATAACTTTTACCGGTATTGTTGCCTGGATACTTGTCAGATATTATCAGAAGTCTTCTTTCAGGAGGAATAATGGATGTTATTAGTCTTCCGGTAATAATCAGTGCTGTGGGGAATCTGGGACTGGGTTTTTTTGTCCATACGAGGAACAAGAAAAATGAGTTATATAGAGCCTTTTGCTTCTTGTGTCTTGTTCTTACAGTCTGGAATATTAACATTCTGGGCTTGATTATTGCTCCCAATGAATATTTTGCCTGGTACTGGGCAAAAATATTCGCTGTAGGGTTAGTATTAATCCCTCCCGCTGTGCTTCGACTAATAGTGATCTTTACAGAATACAGAGGCAAATTTGAGAGACGAATGCTTTACACTTCTTACGGGTTTGCCCTGGTCTTCGGCCTTCTTAATTTGTCGGGTCTTTTTGTAGGCGAATTTTTTGTGGTTAGTAATCAATATTTTCCCCGCGCCGGACTAATATTCCAGCTTTTCATATTGAATTTTGTACTTTTTGTAGGGTATGCTTTATTACTTGTGTTTCGAAAGTATAGAGAGACGACTGCGGGAACTAAACGGAATCAGGTAGCATATTTTCTGGTGGCGTCATCGTTTACTGTGCTGGTTGGTTCAACTAATTTTCTTCCTTCGTTTGGAATAAGGATTTATCCCATTGGGAATACGGCTACCATAGTCTTCACCAGTATCGTTGCTTATGCTATTGTAAAGCATCGGCTGATGGACATCGAAGTTGCTATCAAGAAAAGCGTCGTTTACGCGTCATTGACTGCTTCCTTAACGGCCATTTACGCCGTAATTGTGGGAGTCTTTCATGGGGTTTTCGGGATTGCGCGTTTTGCTCAGGGTTCGCTATTGGTAAACGCACTGGCAGCGATGATTATCGCACTTAGCTTTCAGCCTTTGAGGAATAGAATTCAGAAAACAGTCGATAGGTTATTCTTCAAAGATAAATACGATTACCACAAGACCCTAAAAGACTTCAGCGGAGCAATTACTTCCATTTTATCGCTGGACAGATTACTTAAAATGATTGTTAACAAAGTAACCGAAGTTATGCACATAGGGAAAGGTTGCATTATGTTATGGGATGAACATACAGAAAAATTCCGGATTAAGATGGGGAAAGGTTTAAGAAAAGAAATTTTCAACAAAATTTATTTTATGAAAAGCGACTATCCTATAGAATGGTTGGAACGAAAGAAAAAAATATTTAACAGGGAAGAAACTGAAATATTTCTGAGGAGAAACGAATCTTCCCAAAAGGATAGTGAAAGGCAGAAAGAAGTTAAAGAAACGATGGATAAATTGAAGGAAGTGGGAGCGATTCTTTGTATTCCATTAGTAATGAATGATAGGCTGGTTGGTATTTTCAGCCTGGATAATAAGATGTCCGGGGATAAATTTACCACTGAAGACCTGGAACTACTTTCCACGGTAGCTAATCAAGCATCCATAGCTATCGAAAATGCCAGGTTGTATGAAGAGATGAGAGAGCTAGAAAAGAATTTGCACCGTGCCGATAAACTGACTGCTTTGGGCACACTTGCCTCCAGCATCGCCCACGAGATAAGAAATCCTTTAGTTTCTATCAAGACATTTACTCAGTTGGCGCCCCGGAAATTCAACAGTCAGGACTTTTTGGATAAGTTCCAGACGATCGTTCCCGAAGAATTGCAGCGAATGGAGAGTATCCTGAATCAACTTTTGAATTTTAGTCGCCCTTCCCAAGCAGAATTTTACCCCGTAAGTGTGCAGCAAATTATTGACAGTATCCTGAGTTTGATGAATACAGAGCTGTCCAGATCCAATATCGAAGTTGTGAAACTATATGATAAGCATTTACCGCAGATTATGGGAGATGGGGAACAGTTAAAACAGGTCTTTATGAATATAGTTCTTAATGCTATCCAGTCTATGCCTGAAGGTGGGGCGCTCAAGATTATTACCGGTCTGGAACAGGGGGCAGCGGGCCGCGATACTATAGCATTTGTTTCTATAGAATTTGCAGATACAGGGTGTGGGATTCCCGAAGAGAATTTGGAGGATTTGTTTAATCCTTTTTTCACCACCAAGAGCGGAGGGTCAGGATTAGGATTATCTATTAGCCATAGAATTATCAAAGAGCATAATGGTCATATTAATGTGAAAAGCAGAGAGGGGGAGGGAACAACCTTTACTGTTAAGTTGCCACTGAATTGACGAAAATAAGCGAAAAAATCTTGCATAAAATAGTAGAAATACCAATGGGGAGAATAAAATGACGGCAAGCCAGGGGTGTAAAATTTTACCTGTGGATGTAGAAATCCTCATAAGAAATGTTACTGAAGAGATGTTAAGAAAAGGAGTTCGTCTCCGGGAAGCTAATAGGAGCTTCGAAGTGGCGTTTATGGTTCTGGTTCTGAGGAGATTCACCGGAGATGGGAGAAAAGCGGCCAGACTCCTGGGAATGAATAGGGAAGAATTTCTTTGCAGATTGAGCGTGCAGAAAATAGGAGATAATTGGTGGAAATGGAACGTATAAAGGGAAGAGATTCTGACCGGAAAGAGAGAAGGGAATCCCTTCGCGTTAAGGATAACATTTTTGTTTTCTGTAAATTGAAAGGGGATTACGAGGTAATAGAAGGTATTACCAAGGATATTAGCGAGACGGGGTTAGGATTTGAGAGCGATAAGTTCGTTCCTCCTTCAACTCTTTTGGAAATGGAAATATATCAGCCTCTCAACCGCCATAAAAGCAAAATTGTTGCCATTTACCTATTAGGGAAGGTTGTCTGGGTCAAAGAAATAAGAAAAAGGAGTAAGTATAAGGGGAGTAATAGATACAGGGGAGGGCTAAGATTTACTAAAATTAACAAACGGGACAGAGGTATAATTGTCAATTATGTTAAGGAAAGACTTAAGAAAAAAAGTAGTTCCCGTTAAGTCCGGACTATCCTGTTTACTTGACAATTTAGCGGTTTTTTTGTTAAAATATCAATAATTTGCCGCAAGAATCGGATGGTGAAAGACAAAAGAGACAGGTCTTATGATGGGTTTGCCTGTGCGAAACCCACATTTTTTTGTTATCTTTTTTAAGTAGAGATTCAAAATATGCTAATCCTTTGAAGTCGAATAAAATCGCGGCGCTAACGATTAATAGTGGATTATTGGTCTTTTTGACATTTCCTGACGGAAAACAGTAACCATGGGAAACGGGAAAAAAGAAATAAGGCTGATACAGCTTCCACAAACAAAACAACTGTTGAAGTTGATTGGCAGGATTAAGTTAGCGAACCTTATTGAACTTAACGAAAGAAATTTCGCGGAAATAATCAAAACTATTGAGAACGACCCTCTGTTCAAGAAACTATTTTCTCCTTCCAACCGACAACAAAAGGTCCTCAGTTATAATCGCTTTCCTCGCAGCAGGCTATCGAAAAGTTTTTACGAACTTAAGGAAGAAATGATAGCAGGTAGTGATTCCCCCGATATTGAATCTCTTATCGATATCCATAGAGAGGTGATGCCGCTTATTAAACGGTTGGGAATAGATAAATTCAAAAAATATTTTTTGTATAATGATGAGGGATTACCTTGTAAAGATATTTCTTTAACCTGCAATCTAAGGGAAGAGGAAGTAATGAAGATAATGACTTTCGTAGACGACTTTTCCATTCAAAGCGAATTTTTTAATCCGTCAATGATTAATCCGGACAGAAATATATCTTTTTCAAAGATTGCTAAGATAGAAAAGGATGATTCCGGGGATTTTGTTATTAGTTTTTTCTCGCCCCATCTGGTTAAAGGTCGATATTGGATAAACTATGAGAAACTGGCACAGTTGAAGAATAGAGTGTTTACCCGGGAGGAATTAAAAAAGATAGACAGGCTACTTTATACCCTGAAAGCTATTAATGCGAGAAAATCGATTATTTACCGGGTTATCAGGAACGTTTTAAAAAAACAATCTGCGTATTTTGGCAGCGGTAATCCCCAGGACCTCGTTCCGCTATCCCAGAGGGAATTGGCCGGAGAAATGGATGTTAATCCCAGTCTAATTAGCCGGGCGATAGCCCGTCGCAGCGTAGAGACTCCCCGGGGAGAAGAGCGTCCCCTCAAGTATTTCTTCCCCAACAGAAAAAGAATAATAAAGAAATTGATTAGCAGTATTATTAACGATGGAAGATGCGTACATACCGATGAGGGAATTAGACAGAAGTTAAGGAAAGATTTTAATATAGATATCTCCCGACGTTCCGTAGCCAGTTATCGACAGGAACTAAGAATTTCGCTATGTTCGAAAAAGACTAAAGATCATAAAGCGGAATAACGGACTCAAAATGAAAACAGACCAGGAAATCCTGCAGGACCTAATTGAGATTATTCACTTCACGGAGAGCGTGTCGGCGAAGATACATGGTGTGCTGGAAGAAAATGAAGTGTACAGGGTGGCAAAAAAAGAGTTTGCCCGGTCGGGTAAGTACACTATGAGCATTCTTTTGTTGACGGATGACGGACGGAATTTGAGGTTGGCAGAAACGTCATTAGACACCGGGAAACGGAAGGCAGCGGAGAAAGTTAGCGGGGCTCTGTTAAGGGAATTTGAGATTGACCTGAAGAAGTCGAGCATCTACCGTCGCGTCGTAAAGGAAGAAGAAACTATCATAGCCGATGTTGGCGAGACAATAGGGGAATTGTTTACCCCAGCGGTAGCTCATCAGATATCAAGGACTCTCGGTCACCGGAAGAAGAGTATCCTGACGCCGCTATACAAGGAAGGGAAGGTAATAGGTGCCCTTGCCATGAGCTGTACAGACCTTTCCCAATACTTGATTCCTTCGGTGAAAAATTTCGCCCAGCACATTTCCCACGCTTTGGAAATGGCCCATGAGAGAAGGGAGCGGGAGAAAGAGACGGAGGAGGCTTTGAGGGAATCGGAAAACCTGTTGTCCAATATCCTTGACCAGAGTCCGTTTTCTACGTGGATTGCAGATGCCAATGGGACTAACATCAGGCGAAATGCGGCTTGTCGAAAACTGCTGGGGATCGAATGTGACGAACAAACGGCGGGAAAGTATAATATTTTTTCTGACCAGGTGATTAAGGAACAGGGACTTGCGGAGGAATTGAGAAAGGTATTGTATGAAGGTAAGACAGTGAGGCTTACAGTGGATTACGATTTTTCCAGGGGGAAAAACGTAAATGTCTCTCATGGTACTAATAAAATCCTGCAAGTAACCATCTTTCCCGTCAAGAACACAAAGGGAAAAGTAATCAACGCTGTTATCCAGCACGAAGATATCACCGAGCGAAAGAAGGCAGAAGAGGAAAGAAACAAACTTCTAAAAGCCATCGAGACAAGCAGGGAGGCGATAAGTATTCTATCCGCGGATGAGACAATAATATATGCGAATGATGCAAAGGATAAACTGTTCGGTTACAAGAAAGGGGAGTTAATCGGGCGCCACGTGTCATTATTGAACGCAGGAGCGACACCAAAGGTAGTGACGAAACGTATAGTAGAGGGTATAGAAGAGGAAGGTTTTTGGGAAGGAGAAATCCATAATAAGAGAAAAGACGGAACGGAATTCATAAGCTATGCGAGAATAAGCGCGCTCAGAGACAAACAGGGCAAGATAATAAATTATATCTCTACCCAGCACGATATTACGGAGCAAGAAAAGGCAGAGGAAACATTGAAGGAAAGCGAGCAGAGATACCGCATGTTGTTCGACAGGACAGCCAACCCTGTTATGGTTATTGATACCGAGGGCAATTATATCTGCTGCAACGAGGCGGCGCTCCAGTTTATAGAGTGTACGCGTGATGAACTGCTGGCGAAGAACATACGCGACTTTATTCCACCCGGCAAAGAGAAAGAGGTAGTGGAAAAGCACAAACCTCTTTGGGAGAATGGCGGAACTACGGAAACCGAGTACTACGTTCACGGCAAGTCCAAGATTCTTGAGTTGACCATCACTCCGGCAATTTGTCACGGTAAGCGTGTGATCTTTGGAATAGGGAAGGACATTACTGAGCGCAAGAAGGCGGAGAAAGAAAAAGAAAGACTGCAGGCGCAACTTATACAATCGGAAAAAATGGCAGCAGTAGGTGTTCTGGCAAGTGGTATAGCACATGGATTTAATAACCTGCTTCAGATAATGATGGGACATGTAACGTTAGCCCAAAGAACAAAGAAGCATAAAGATATAAAACATGCTTTGAATATAGTCTTGGACACTTCTGATAGAGCGGCAAAGGTGATTAAGGATTTATTGGCTTTCTCAAGGCCGGAGTTGTCTGAAAAGGAACTATACGATGTTACCGGGGCAGTGGAATCAGTACTATCGCTTGCAGAGGAGCAACTCAAAAAACGTAATATCAAAGTAATCAGAAAATACAAAAGAATTCCTGCAATAGAAGTAAATAAAGCAGAAATACAACAGGTATTCCTGGCAATAGTTATTAATGCCCGCGATGCGATGTTAGCCAAAGGCGGGAAATTAGAAATATCTGTCAAGCAGGTCAAGGGAAATATAGAAGTGAGCTTTAGTGATACCGGTAAAGGGATAGAAAAAAATAACTTAAGTAAAATATTCGAACCTTTCTATACTACTAAAGGAGCCTTTGGAGGTAGTACTGTCCCTGGAATGGGACTTGGTTTGTCTGTTTCTTACGGAATTATACAGAGACATAGAGGGACAATTGAAGTTGACAGCGAGGTAGGGCGAGGAACTACTTTTACCGTTAAATTACCAGTGGCAGAACTGGAACAGGGAAAAAAAATCGTCAATAAACCAAGGAAGAAAGAAATCAAAAAAGCCAAGGTTATGAATATTTTAGTAGTAGATGATGAACGAGAAATATGCAGGATATTCGCTAACTGGTTATCTGTTGACGGACACAGAGTGAAAGCCGTATTAACTGGAAAGGAAGCCATCGAACTGGTCAAGAATGAACATTTTAATGTTGCATTTTTGGATATTATAATGCCGGGAATTTCTGGTAATAATGTTCTTGAAGAAATAAAAAGGATCTCGCCAAAAACGAAAGTAATAATGATAACAGGCAAATTAATGAGTCATCACTTACTGAATAAGATGAGAGAAAAAGGCGCTTCCGCGTGTATACAAAAACCATTCGGAATAGAAGAGATAAAGGAAGCATTAGTTTAAAGAATAGATATTTTGCGCTCAGAAGATAAGTGAATAAGGTTCAATGAGAAAGAAAATAAATCTTTTTGTTGTGGATGATGAGGCGGGTTTCAGGGAGCTAATGATTAAAGTGCTACCCGGAACTAAATATAATTTGAAAGTCTTTAGCAACGGAAAGGAGGCGCTGGAAGCGGTAGAAAAAAAGGAATTTGATGTTGGATTAATTGACATTAAGATGCCTGATATGGATGGTATTGAATTATTGAAGAGGTTCAAGACGCGAAATATATTGACCGAATTCATCATCCTTACCGGTCAGGCAAGTATAGCTACTGCGATCGAATCAGTGAAACTAGGTTGTTATGACTATTTGACCAAGCCGACGAGGATAGACGAGTTGGAGGCTGTTATACATAAAGCATATGAAAAGAAGGCAATCAGGAAAGAAAACATTATTTTAAAAGAAGAATTACAACTCAAAGATGAGTATTGTGAAATGATCGGAAAAAGCACAAAGATGAAATCGATTTTTTCCCTGATTGATAAAGTGGCCAAAGCTTCCTCTCCCGTGTTGATTATCGGTGAAAGTGGCACGGGCAAGGAATTGGTAGCCAAAGCTATTCATAAGAAAAGTAATAGAAAAGACAAACCATTTATTGTTGTCGATTGTGCTTCTCTTTCAGAAAACCTATTGGAAAATGAATTGTTTGGGCACGAAAAGGGAGCTTTTACTGACGCTTCATCTATGAAGCGAGGGTTGTTTGAAATAGCGAATGGAGGAACATTATTCATTGACGAAATTGGCGAGATGAAATTAACAACGCAGGCAAAATTGCTGCGAGCCATAGAGACGCATCAATTCCGCCGATTAGGGGGGACTGAACAGATAGGGGTTAATGTTAGAATCATAACGGCGACCAATCGAAATTTGGTTGAAGAAGTGAAACAGGGAAATTTTCGCCGCGATTTATACTACCGGTTAAATGTTGTCACCATAAATCTACCACCTTTGAGGGAACGAAAGGAAGACATTCCATTATTGGCAAACAATTTCATTGCTAACAGTCAAGTCAGTACAATAAAGAAAAAGGTTAGTAAAGAATTTATGAAAGTTTTAATGAGATATGACTGGCCGGGGAACGTAAGGGAATTGGCCAATGTTGTGGAACGGGCATTAATAATTTCTGCCAATGAATATATTACTCCCGCCGATTTACCAATCGATTTTTCGCGATTGCAAGTATGTTATACCGGCCCTTCAGATAAACTGGGCTTGAGTAAGTTGTTGAAGGACTTTGAAAGAAACGCCATCGTCAAAACTCTCAGGGAATGTAAAGGCAATAAAATAGAGACTGCCACGTCCCTGAAGCTGAGCAGGTCAAAATTATACAGAAAATTGAAAGAATACCGCATCGAGTAGTAGTTAATAAAGATATCATTATTAAGACAGTTGTGGCAAATTTGAGAATAGATTAAAGTTGGCAATAATAGAAGACTATTCGCAAAGGAAATAGTAATTATGTATCAATAGTGAGACACTTCCGGGATGAAATATATATCATACGACTATTACGATTCGATTCCCTCCTTATAAAAGTTCTTCGTGAATACACGCCTTTCCTAAAAATCCTGAGATAATTCTTTAACTCCCTGTTTTTCCTGGCAAAAAAATTGCTATATTAATATTTTAACCCCTTTCTTATAGCCAGGCAACTATCCGAATTTTGGGAGGAGGTGATGGGAAGATGGAATTCGGGCGACGGATCAAGGAAATCAGGCTTAAGAAAAAGTTTACGCTGGAGGAACTCGCCAAACGAGCGAAGGTCAGCGCCAGTTTTCTTTCCCAAATTGAAAGAGGAATTGTTTACCCTTCGGTAGAAAGCCTCAAGAGAATCAGTGTGGCCATGCATGTAAAGTTAGACTATTTTTTCAAAGAAGAAAAAGCACCCCGCAAAACTATTATAAAGAGGGATAGAAGAGAAAAATTCTTCTTAAAGGATTCTAATGCGCTCGTAGAAGTGCTAACTTCCAGTGGCATCGAAGTTTTAATGGAGCCATTGGTATTTACGTTACAGCCAAAAGGTCATTCGGGAAAACAGTTAAATCTACACGAAGGGGAAGAATTTGGCTTGGTTCTGGAAGGGAAGATTAAGGTGCAAATTGGAAAAGAATATTATACTTTGGAACAAGGGGATAGTATTTCTTTTGATTCTATGTTAGCGCATAACTTCAGGAACATCGGTGACGGCAAAGCAAAAGTACTCTGGGTAGTTTTCTCTCCGCGAAGAATTACGTAATTTACCTCGCCAGAAAGAAATGTCCCCCGCGTATTAGACTTTTATTGAATGGCGGAGTACTCGATGATATGGTGAAAAAGATAGATGTGCTTTTGCTCAATTTTGGTGTGGAAAATAAGATACAACCATGGATTGACAAGGATATACTTTATGCCATATATACGGCGGAAAAGATTGAGGAAGTAGAGGAATTTCATAATGATTGCAAGTTTGACCTGATTTTCCTCAGAATATCTGGAGCCGGAAAGGAAGATTTCTATGCATTGAATTACTTTAAGAATATTTATCCGCGTGCCAGGATAATAGTAGTTTCCGAAAAACCAACTTTTCGGGACGCATTCCGGTATTCAAAATACGGGGCGCATAATTTCCGGACAAAGTTTAAAGATTTCTTCGAGTTCATGAGTTTTCTGAGGTATTCCCGNNTAAACTCAGCAATGTATTTCGCAAAAATGATTTATCATTGCTGGTTATGGCGATAACCGAAACAGCTTTAGCGTGTCTGGTGAAGACAAAGGGTCAATATGAAACCATAGATCATATGGAAGGAGTTGGGCAATATGCGCGCTTAATTTGCGGAAGATTAAAGGGGAAAAAAGACCATAATGACATTTCTAGTCATAGATATATTGAG
>JABAOC010003955.1_pt7 | contig 13331 bp, 17 predicted proteins | sample 7062161 | NCBI WGS metagenome assembly JABAOC01 (sample SAMN14538625, study PRJNA623070) | marine sediment metagenome | biome: marine biome [ENVO:00000428]; feature: marine pelagic biome [ENVO:01000023]; material: deep marine sediment [ENVO:00002113] | place: India: Gulf of Khambhat ... | reverse complement strand
CATGAGTCACTATTGTTTTCTTCGCTTTCAGTCGCATTGCCAGTTCTCGTATTTGTATGGGCGAGAATAGCTCTTTTCTAAGTTCGTTCTCGGGAGGGATTGCTATTCCTTCTTTTAGGGCACCTTCCAAGTGGAAAGAACCGATTATCAGAAGATCGAGACTTTCTAGCTGCGGGCTTTTCGGAAAGGGCTTTACGTCGCAGGGCGCATAGACTACTCGTTTTCCCTTTTCTTGAATGAGGAATACCGTGGAAGGGCTGTAGGTTGTTTGCACTTCGAAGGGCGTAATCTTAAAGCTTCCAATCTTAAACTCTTCTTTGTCTCTAAGTTCCATGGTTTCAATTAGACCAGATTTTTCGTAATATGTAAAAAACGATCCACCTCTGTAGCCCATTGACTTGAGATCTTCCATAACTTCATGTACAGCACACACCTTGACTTTGTTCTTCGGTTTATTGCCTCTAACGAACATGTCAAGCCAGAACTTGTACATTCTCTCGACTATCCTCATGCCGAATGTGTGATCTGGATGCCAATGTGTATAGAAGATATAGTCCAAGGCATGTATTCTCTCTCTGTTAAGTTGAGCAGCTGTTTCTTCAGGAGTGTCGAAAAGCAAGTTTACATCTTTGATGACCATTGAAGGCCCAGAACGGGAGTATGGTGTTCCCTTAATCCTTGCTTCCTTACAGACTTTACAATCACAGCCAGGTCTAGGAATCGTTGTCGATCCACCAGACCCTAGGATTATGAGCTCCATAGATTCACTTTAGCTCGAGGCTGCCTTCAAGATTTGTGCATGCATGCACTGTGATGGAAAAGATTATTGGAAACAATGATATTGCAAGCATCTACTCCCAATTCTTTGTTAATCTATTTCTCGACTGCCAGCTTTGCACCGCAAACAGAACACTTTCCTTCTGCCGTAATTTTTGGTTGTTCAGCCACCTCTCCCCCACAGAGTCCACACTTCACCAAGATTTCTCACCTCCAAGGAATAAAATGCATATTAGTTAGAGATATACGAATAAAACGTTTGCGGTGGCATAAGCGCAAGCTGTTTTTCCGTTTAGAACGGTGCGAATATCCTACGAACGTGAGCCAAGCCAAAATTGTCTTTGCTACGAAACTGAGTATTATGTAGAACCGTTCACCATAGAGATAGTCTCTCCAGCGTCCAACGCCCTTATATTGCAGAACCATGTTTATGGCGAAGATATTGAACAATATGAAGTAGATGAATAATATCGAGTATACAAACGCAGGTGGATTAGTATCTACTGAACCTATAGCAGCAATAAAGTAAGCATAAAGTATAACCCAAGGGGTTCCTCCTGAAATACATCCAAGAATATAGGGGAACCAATTAGTCTTCTCAGTGTGCTGATTAACAAGTTCCATCAAATAGCCGAACATTATCATCATTGCATTCAGGATAAAGATCATAGCCAAAGACCAAAAATCCCAGACACCTACAAATGTCGCAATCAAAACTATCATTATGGAGCTTGAGAAGGCATATTCATACCATCTGTGTGGGTTCATCCCTTTCTTCAAATTTTCATTGTAGTTCTTGTTTCTTGGATATGCAATTGCGAAGTGTGCAATAGCGGAAATCAGAGGGAAAGAAGCAAGAATTGCTCCCAAATAACTAGCTGTGAATACGATTTGTGGTTTTGGTATCACTTCGAAGACCGGTGGACTGATGCTTATTATGTCTATGTCCAGATAGAACGTGTATATGTCTCTGCTCCAGTCTAAAAGGAGGGCCCAGTGCCAACATCGTTATACCTTGAACTAGATGAAGAACACCCGCAGCAATGTTGAAACGCTTCAAATACTTGAAAGAGATAGGTGAATCTGCAATTATTTTCTGTCTTTCTTTATAGTTCATAAACACTCCTCGTCTGAAATGCTTTTTATGCTTTGTGTCAACTGTATTTTGTTACCCTTTCTATTCCTTAGTAAGCGTTCAGTATTCAGACACTGTGCACATGATTCGTGATTCCATATTCTCCAGTGACTGGGTCTCTGAAGAGAGGTAGATGCGGAGGATAGAAAGTAAAGAGCACAAAGGCAACACCTAACAAGAGTAACGCAACTAGAGAAATCTTGTTTAGCATATCCGGCAATTCTCTATATGTTAACAATTTGTAGCTGACTAGTTGCCCGACTATGACGGCCACAACAAAAGTTAGAATGTCGATTACAAGCACACTTTCTCCGATGACAGCTGTATAAGAATAGAAAAGAATTGGTATAACGATTGGAATGAGATAGATTCCAACAGTCTTGGCGAAGAAAAAATTGTTTGTCGATTCCCTGATGGATCTATATTCGAAAAGAGCCCAAACTAAAGCTGGCCAGAATCCAAGTTTCAGGTGCTCCCACACACTCTCATTAACGGCTGAGAAAACTCCAACGACTGGTTGATGGCCAGATAATTCGAAAGTGAAATGCAACAAACTGCCGATAATCACTATGAAGACTATTCCTGCCAACTCGTAGCCAAAGATGGACTTCCTTTCAGTTCTATTCATCACCTTCACACGGTGTAAATTTAAGAAGCCGAGTATTAAAACTATCACTGACCTAAGTGTGAATGGTGTTCAAGTTTGACTGTAGTTAAGTTGCCCAAAATGGAAAAGTCTGAAATAGAGAAGCTTCTTCAAGAGCAAATGCTTTGTCGCATCGCTTTCAAGGGAGACAAGTACCCGTACATGGCTCCATTCCAGTATGTTTTGATGGACGGATCGCTCTATTTTCACTTCACAGACTACGGCAAGAAGATGAAGCTACTTGAGAAGGACAAACGAGTTTGTGTTGAGATCGAGAAGTACAGACCGGATCTAAGCGAATATAACTTCGTTGTCTTTAGAGGTGAACTGGAAGTTGTTAGAGATGCTCAGGAAAGAGCTGAAGCCATCAAGCGCATAGCGGAAGAGGGAAAACAGAAACTCTCGACCAATTTTCTTGCTGCTCATGGTTTCAAGAAGGAGGAAGGTTGGTCTGTGTTTACTCCGGAAAGACCAGTGGTGATAGTCAAGCTCAAGGGAGTAACCGAGAAAGTCGGTCTTAAATCACCTGAATGAAGTACTAAGAATGAGAATAGGTTATCCGTGTATAAACACTTCAGTAGGGTGTAAAAGCAGCCGGACATTTCGGTTGAAGTCCTACTCTGAAAAACGTTTGATGGAAACTGTAGAGAATAACCTAGACTGTCTTGGAAGGATATTAAGGTTCAATCTTAGGCACAATATACTGTTTTTTAGGATAACTTCAGATCTAGTCCCTTTTGCCTCCCATCCTATCTGTAAGTTTGATTGGCATGGAAGTTTTGGGAAACGATTCAAAGGGATTGGAGACTTTATAAAAAATTGTGATATGAGAATATCTATGCATCCTGACCAATTCACTCTGATTAATTCCCTGGACAATAGAGTGTTTGAGAATAGTGTTAGAGAACTAGTCTATCATGCACAAATCTTAGACTTGATGGAACTTGGCACTTCTGCAAAAATCCAGATTCATGTCGGTGGGGTTTACGGAGACAAGGAGACGAGCATGAGACGGTTTGTAGAACGGTTTGAAATACTTGATGAGATTGTAAAGAGAAGGCTTGTAATCGAAAATGATGATAGACGTTACAATCTGAAAGATTGCCTTAAAATAAGTGCGGAAGTGGGAATCCCAATATTGTTTGATGTTTTCCATCACGAAGTCAACAATTCTGGGGAAACAGTAAAGGAAGCTTTCGAGTTATTCGCCCCCACTTGGAAGCCAGAAGACGGTTTGCCGATGGTTGATTACAGCTCTCAACTGCCCAGTGACATGAAAGGAAAACATACCGAGACATTGAACTTAGGAATCTTTAGAGAATTTCTGGAAGAGACAATACCTTTCGATTTTGATATCATGCTGGAGATAAAAGACAAGGAGATGAGTGCACTCAAAGCCATAGAAATCGCATCACAGGATGATCGGTTCTCAGTTGCCAAGAAGCATGCATCTTAAATTCTGAAAGTCTGACAGACAAGATGCTTGCTGTGAGTGGATGGTTTTCGGTAACAATTTTGCTTGGCTTCATGTTCATCTATACCGAATCACTAGTTCCCGTGATACTAACTCACTCATTTGCAAGCATCGGTTTTTGGTGGATGATGACTTTCCACTCTTAAACTAATATGAATCTAACTACATGAAAAATGAGCACATTACGCAGCAAAGCCAAAAAAGAGCGAGCTGTGTTATGATGAATGAAAGAAAAGCAAAAGCGTGAATATGTTGAAACGTGAAGATTGGATTGAGAAGATTGTTCCCGCGCTCATATTTTTTCCTTTATGGTTGGATGGTTGGTTCTTTCCACTGATTCTGCTTCCCATCATCTATGTTCTTCTCGTTGAAAAGAAGAGCTTAGGATGGCTTAGCCTCTCAAGACATGAAATCCAGGTCTCCTTAGCCATCGGTGTGTTGATAGCTTTTGTGTTGAGCGGAATGTATTATCCAATTTTTCTTTATTATCTTGCTATAATGAAAATGGGAATGACCACTCTTTATGGTATTCTTTTAGATGTCGCTTGGTATCCTACATACGAGGAAATAAGCTACAGGAGTTTTGGGCTCTCACACTTCGCCAAACTTGATAGCTCTCTCCTCTCGGCAAGAAACATAACAGTCAACATTTTTCAGTCACTTCTCTTTTTATCTATACATAAACATCATTTTAGTACACCCATAGTCTTGCTTCCTGTATTCTTTTTGGGACTCATGAACGGCTTCCTTTTTCTGAAAACTAGAAACATTTTTGGTTGCATTGCCTCTCATTCCGCTCTAAACGGTTTTGCTCTGCTTGTCAAGCATATTGCCCAAACAACAATGTAGTTGCTCAAAAGCCCCCCTGACGTAATGACAATCCAAGAATTAAACCGCATGAGTTAATTCTCTGTCTACTTAGCCTGCATCAACTCTTATGAGGAAGGGTTGTGTAGATTCTTTTTGGGATTCGTATGCAGAGCAATTCTGGTTCTGTTCAAATACCGATGGCTCTAGCATCAAGACTCCGAACCTTGTTCAGATTGAGTAGGAAACCTGAAACCCTAAAAGAGCTTGGAGAGCTCAGCGGCGAATACATTAGGAAATGCATGAAAGAACCACATTTGAAAACCTATTTTCAGGAAATCTACAAAGGTCAGAAGATTTTTGGAGAAACAAGCTATAAAACAAGTCATAGGATCACTCTTCCAAATGGAAATGGTGTTTTTGTAGCTTGTGCTTTTGATGCTTTAGTCGAGGGTCTCTTCTTGCCAATAGCGATTGATGATGCATGTTTCCATTGTGGCAAACCAATAAAAATAGAACTCTCTGAGGGTAGAGTTGTATTTGTCTATCCACCATCAGTAGTGATGTGGTTGGGAGCAAGCAGAGGGAATGGCAGCCTATGTCTAGAGAACCTTTGTCCATATATCAACTTCTTTATTTCCCCCGAGCACGTTTCAGAATGGAAAAAAGAAAACCCTGAAGAACTTGGAATCATGCTCACTCTTCAACAAAGCATGGAATTAGCAAGAAAGAACTACTGGGACCCGTTGAATGTGACATAAAGCATCTAAACTTTCACTCGAACTTCTTCCGCAACAATAAGACTGTTACAACAATTAGGCTGTACTGTGTCTTGTTCCACACCAGTGACATTTGTCAAGATACGCTGAGATCGACCTGCCACAGGCTTTGCATCTCCACTTTCGATCCTCTTTCTCCAGCCATTCTTTAGTCTTACCAGCTTGTATTTCCCTTAGATTCTCCACAAGATTCTCGCCTCGTTTGAGAAGATAATCAGCTATTCCACGGAATTTCTCGCAATCGGGAAATACGCCGCATTCATAACAGAAGTCAAGTCCCCTACTCTCTAAGCATGCAACGATGCGACAGTTTTTCCCCCATTCCTTGCTGTTCCACCCATCAGCCAGCACCGTCTGACACCCCTCACATCGAATGTCTTCAGGTTCACATTTCTCCTCGTCAGCAACTCTCTGACGAAGTTCCGCAGAATCCTTGTACGCCCGGTAAACTAGACATGAGCCACAATAAAGCCCACACCTGCCCACAAGATTCTTGCTGACCATTCTAAAACATCTCATGTCATGAATGCATCAGGTTCTTATAATCCTTTGTCTTTACAGGACAAACATCTTGCCAATTTAGGATCGCAAAAAGAGTAGATGGCATGTCTATGAGGAAAACTGAGCTGAGAGAACGTATAAGAGCTGTTGCCTTCTTACCTGGACGATTTAAACTAAGGTCGGGAAAAGCAAGCTCGTTCTATATTGACAAGCATCGCTTTGAGAGCGACCCGCTGCTGTTGAAAGCTGTAGTCGATGAGTTGACCAGCTGTTGCCAAAATCCTTTGACAAACTGGCGGGACTGGAATTGGGAGGCATCCCTTTGGCCACGGGACTATCGCTGAAAACTGGGAAAAAGTTTCCATACGTTAAAGTTACATATTTCAATGGGACGGCATACCGAAAAGCGGTTCTGCCGATACAGTTAGGGGTGTTCGTAAGCTGAGAGGCGCATAATTGTCTCCCTCTCCCCATCATAAAAATAGTTCTATCCTTTTCTAGACTTAGCTGTTTTAGCTTTTCCACCTTTTGCTTTAACTATTCCTGAAAGTTGTATCAATGCCCTGCCAACTCGTTTCTTCGCTTTCTCAACATCTTCTGCAGTCGTAGAAAGATGTAATTCTATCTCCGGCTTCCTTTCAGCGCCCATCGGATGAGACTTAACGTAGACATAGGGATTGTCGTGCATAACCTGGTCTATGAAAGGCGCCATCTCCGACTCCATAACTCCTGCAACGTGAAGACTTCTCTCAAAGAACGCGAGGTTCCCCGCTGCCACTCTAAGAACAGGTAAGAGCGAGTTTTCAAAGATCGCCTTCATCTCTGAAGGAACCCCAGGCAACGCATAGACCGTAACACCGTCCTTTCTAATGGCTGCCGCTGGCGCGGTGCCAACAGGATTCTGCAGAGGCTCTGCTCCTTCAGGGATCGTCGCCATCTTAACCCTAGCAGGGGTCAACTCGAACTCCTCATGTTCCATCTCCTCTGCATACTTGACGTACTTTTCCTTAACCATATTCAAAGCCTTCTCGTTCACCTTGAGTTGGGAGCCGAAAGCTTTAGCGATGCCTTCCATTGTCTTGTCGTCAAAGGTAGGTCCCAAACCCCCAGTCGTAATTACAAAACGCGGTCTTCGACGAACTGCTTCCTGCAATGTCCGGGAAATCTCTTGAACATCATCATCGACAGTTGTTATTTGGCTCACGGAGAGCCCAAGCGAAGTTATTCTTTTTGCCAACCATTGAGCATTCGTGTTCAGGGTTTTGCCGATTAACAACTCGTTGCCGACAGAGATAATCTCTACACGTTTAACCATATTCTAAATCACCCTACCGCAAGATGGAACTGCCCTTAGAAGCTAAATCGTACATGAAAAATAAAAGTCAATTGCCTAAGCTAACGAAGACGCTGTGCAGCGCACAGTTGCTACTTCTTCTTGCCAAGCCACCATTTCAAGTATTCTTTATGGGCTTTTTTGCGTTCGTCACGTTCCGACCTAAACTTAGGCCGCAATTCCCGCCTCAGCTCAATCAGCTCCTGATGCGTAACTGAGAGCCCGCAGCTCTTGCATACATAGCGTTTCGTCATGGAAATATACTGCATTTCGCCGCCACACTCTGGACAATAGGGCATCTAATGCTTCATCCTCGACATAACAGGCTTGTTCAAAGAGAAATAGCTTTTGGTCGGCAAAAGCCTTCTTGATTCCCACGCATTCTTATGCTGAAATGCAGAAGATTATTATCCAAATACCCGCCTGTCTAGTCGTATGGACATACTAAGCTTCGTCTCCACCATTGTCCTAGTTACAGCCTCAGGCGCTCTGGCTCCTGGACCTCTGTTTTTCGCCAACCTCTCCCACGCTGCCAAGTCAGGAGCCAAAAGCGGTCTACTGTTCTCTGTGGCACACAGCTTGGTAGAATTCACTCTTGTCATGCTGTTAGCCCTTGGACTTCTAACCGTTGCAACTGAGCTGACAGTCAAGCTTGTAATCGGAGTCATCGGAGGAACAGTCCTCATCATCTTCGGCGCACTGCAAATCCATAGCTCCGTTACTTCAAGATTCGAGAAACCACAGATGGCCAAGGTTGCTTCTCGCAGTCTCTTCTTGATAGGCATAACCTTCACAGGTCTAAATCCTTTCTTCATAATCTGGTGGCTCACCGTTGGAGCACAACTAATCATCCTATCCCTAGAGTTCGCATCCCTAACTGGCGTTGTATTAATGTACATCTGCCACGTGTGGATGGACTACGCTTGGCTTACAGCCACCGCCTACTTCGCAAGAATGGGAACAAACGTAGCCGGATACAGATGGTACAGAATTATACTGGCCCTCTTTGGAGGAATCCTAATCTACTTCGGACTAACGTTCCTCGCCAGCCCTCTCAAGTTATAAAATTCAGAAGCCCCGCTTCCTCAGCAAGCTGAATCGCCTTCTCCCTTTCAAAACGTGTTAACCGTCTTCTTAACTCAGGAACCTCCCTAGCGCGCCACTCAGGTCTATACTGAAACATGACATTCACCCGCGTTGCGGGTCCGAGATTCTTGCTTATCCATTCTAAGATCGGTTTGACACAGCAGTCCAAATGGTCGGGCAAAACGAGGACCCTGATGAGGAGTTCCCCATACTCATTTCCAAACATATGATTGCGGGTGCATGCTTCCCAATAGTTTGAGGCATCAGAGATACGTTTGGCGCATTCGTTGTCTCCATACTTGAAGTCGAGCAGATAAACGTCCACAAACCCTGCAAGAAGCTTAGCTGTCTCTTCGCTGTAGTAAGAGTTAGAGTTCCAGACAACAGGCACGTTAACACCAACACGTTTAAAAGTTTCAAACCATCGAGCAAGCCACGGCGTCGGATCGCCACCCACCAGGTTGGCGTTTCTACAGCCATTACCCCTCAGACGCTCCACTACCCTTGCAAGACGCTTAGGAGAATAGACTTTTCCCGTCTCCACCCACTGGGATATTGTCCAGTTTTGACAATGACGGCAACGCATCGTGCAGCCGAGAGTGAAAATGGTTCCAGAGGGCACAAGCTCTGGCTCTTCACCCATATGCTCAAACATAGTGGAAACAGTGATTTGGGCGCCGCATTTGCAGTAGCCCAATTCGCCTTCCTTCCTGTTGAAGCCGCAACGCCTCGTACAGAAGTGGCAGTTTTCTAAGATGCGATTCGCGATTTCAATCTTCAAGTCTAAAAACGATTGTGATGGTGTTTTCAAATCCTCAAAGCTTGCTTGATGGCTGTCGATCGTCTCCTCAAGTCTACAGAATTCCTTCAGTAGCCGGTCATGTATCATCCACAACTTTTCTGTCGAGTCTCCCTTGCTGAAGTGGGCAACAAGTTTTCTGGCAACCATGAATTTGGCTACTTTGTCGTTTTGCATGACAGCGAAATACCTAGCCAAGCTTGCACGAGCATTCTTATCTTTTAACACAGCCCTTGCATCTGGCCTCAGAATTGCCCACATACGCTGACCATCAAAGAAAATACTGTCAAACGTTAATTTATATGGTTAGGATTTAGATTTGCCTTGAGACCTTCAAAATAGAGCATAAGGATAGGCAACTCTGGTTGGATGTAGCTCTCCTTTTATAGGTATATCGTGGCCACACGCTGGGCAACGCATGTTTTTGGTCAGATTCCACTTCACTATCTCAAAGCTGAACCGTTTTATCAACAGTTCATTGCAGTTGGGACAGTAAGTGTTCTCAAAACGGTGCCCCGGCACATTCCCTACGTAAACATAGTTCAAGTCGACCTCCTTATGAGCCACAGAATAAGCCTCCTTCATGACCGCCACTGAAGTCGCTGTCACGCCAGTCATCTTATAGTCCGGATGAAAACGCAGCAGATGAAAAGGCGTGTCTTTGCCTAGATTGTCCCGAACCCAAACAGCCAACGCCCTAATTCTCTCCATAGAATCTCCAACTTTAGGCACTACAAGATTAGTGATTTCGATGTGTATATCATTCCGCTTCATTTCAACCAGCGACTCGAAAATGGGCTTCACCGAAGGCACTGACGAGAACTTCCTGTAAAACTCTGGATCTGCCGCCCCCTTAAAATCCACCGTGGCCGCGTCCAAGTAGGGAGCAATAGTCTTCACTGCTTTCGGTGTCATGTAGCCGTTCGTCACAAAAGTGTTAAAGAACCCTACACCATGAGCTATTCTCGCCGTGTCATAAGCGTACTCAAAGAATATCGTAGGCTCGGTGTACGTGTAACTTATTCCCTGACAGCCATTATCCTGAGCAGCCTTCACCACTTCTTCTGGCGGAAAATTGTGCCCAGGGACGTCTTTCTCTTGACTTATCACCCAGTTATCGCAGAATTCACATCTGAAGTTACACCCTGCAGTGGCTATTGACATGACTAACGCTCCTGGATGGAAATGGGCTAGAGGCTTTTTCGTTATCGGGTCCACGCAGGCAGAGCAAGCCTTGGCGTAGTTCAGAGAGTAAAGTGTACCTCTCTCGTTTTTTCGAACCAAACAGAACCCCCTTCCGCCTTCGTTGATCTTGCAGTGACGAGCGCACAGAAAGCAGTGCACCTTGTTATCTGGTAGTTTCTCGTATAGCATGGCCTCGCGTAGGGACAAACTGTTTGCTCCTCTATACGTTATGTTTGCTTTCTTAATAGATATTGTTTTTCGCAACCCTTAAATATTACCTTTTGGTAAGTTTCTATTACCTAAAGGTAATAAAGACAGGGGATTTCCACATGACAACAAGAAATCGGAATTTGACGAAGAAAGCCGAGAAAATTCTAAAAGAGAAGGGCTTCACAGAAGACGAGATATTTCCAGAGTTCTGGTTCAAGAACTATCGAGTGGACGCTGTCGGATGGAATCCAAGACGCAAAGTGGCAGTGGAATGTGGCTACTGCAGCCCAGAAAAGAAAAAGGATCTGGAAAGATTCTTTGACGAAGTAATCTGTCTGCCTCACACACCTCAAGCCCGCGTGCCTAGTATCTTAGCCAAAACGAGGTTAATGCTCGTCAAGGACGAGAACGTTGTCTTTGAAGTACCCCTTTCAATAGAAGAGTGGCCAAAGGAATTTCTGGAGAATGAAATGAAGTTCATGGAGCACGACCTTCAACAATTCTCCGAACTCTTCAGCGCTTTGTCACACAAGAACAGGTTAAAGATGATGAAACTTCTGATAGAAGATGAAGATTTGACTATGGGGTTTGCAGAGTTCATCCACGACCTAGATCTTAACCCCAAATTGGTGTGGGAAAACACCCGAAAACTTAGTGAAAGCGGTCTTCTCAGAAAAAGCGATAATGGAAGGTACCGATGCTCCCGATTCGGAGAAGCCAGCTTCATCATGCTCAGCCTCGCCTTGAGGCATTTACGTGAAATGTTTGAAACCGTTGAAGGGAGGTGAAAAAACGTGACAGATTATTATGAGGACGACGAAGTTTTCCGAGATATCAACAGCTTCTACAAACGCTTGATGGAACGCATGCTCAAAGAGATGGAAGGCTTTGAAAACGCTATCAGAAGCGGAAAGCTAAGAGGAAGTTGGGATGTTAAGCCAATCAAGAGGCCTGGTGTAAGAGGATACGTCGCTCAGGGACAATTCCAACTTGGCGAGCCCCTACGACTTCCAAAGCGTGCAATTAAGGAGGAACGCGAGCCGCTTACAGACGTGTTTGAGGAAGAGGGAAAGATCAAGGTTTACATCGAGTTGCCCGGTGTGGACAAGAGCGACATTCAACTTAACGTAGCAGAACAAGTTGTCGAGATTAGGGCTAAGAACTTCTTCAAGAAGATTGAGTTGCCAACTGAGAATGTTGACTTGGAGAAGGTCACTGCGAACTACAAGAATGGTGTGCTTACAGTGGATATCCCGAAGGTTCAGAAAGCTGCAGAAGAAGACGAGAAGCGAACCATAAAGATCGAGTAATAGGAGGCTGGTCAGCATGAAAGCAGAAATCCTTGACGTAAACTACAATAGATACATCAGTTTGTTAGGTACAGCGCACTTCACTAGACGAAGTCTTGTAGAGGCCAATGAAGCAGTTAAAAAGCTGAAGCCTACGGACTTGGCGATTGAGCTTGATATGCAACGGTTTCAACATCTGAACCGAAGATGCGCCTCTTGTCCAGAGCATGAGCTTTGCCCTGGGAGGTGCGAGTTTGTTGGAGCTGCTGAAGCCTTGGGTAACGTTGATACGAATATTTGGCTAGTTGACATGTCCGAAAGGGAAATCTCTGAAAGGGTTAGGCGTCTGCTGCCTCGCAGGCCTTCTAGGCTATGGTTTTCTTTGGTGAGTTATCCTTTTTGGAGACAAGACGGTGATGATGAGGTGCGGCTGTGGGAGAAGGGCTACAAGGACGAGGTCTTGGAGCGGCATGCTCGGAGACTGGAAGTCTTGCGGGTCAGAGCTCCCCACGTTTGGCGAGTTTTGATAGATGAGCGAAACGCGTTAATGGCAGCTCGACTTGCTTGGATTGTGACGCAGAAATTGAATAGGGGGAAAGAGGTCAAGGTTTTGGCGTTGACAGGGGCAGCACACGTTGCCGGAATAAAAGAATTACTGCGTTCTCCTCTGCATATTGGAGAGGAGCTGCGGAGATTAGGATTGAGGTTTACAGCTCCAAAACTCATCAGAAGGGTGACCGTAAACTAGAACAGATTTGCGTAGTAAAGGGCAATTGAGCTGGAATGAGTAGCAAAATATTTTAGGTTACACCTTATTTAACATACACTTTGAGGTATAATCAATTGCCAGTAGCCTTCGTGCTGATAAACACTGAAATCGGATCAGAAGCCGAAGTTCTGGAAACTTTGAAGGGCGTCGAAGGAGTAGTCGAAGCCTACGCAGTCTACGGCGTCTACGACGTCGTTGCAAAAATAACAGCAGACTCCATGGACAAGCTTAAAGAAATAGTTACGTGGCATGTACGACGACTAGACAAAGTCCGCTCCACCTTAACCATGATAGTAGTCGAAGAACCAAGTAGCTCCACGTAGCACCATATATCCTCTTTTTTCATCCTTCGAGACAAAACTCTTTTGTCAAAGGACATAAAGAATCAGAAACGCTGAACATTGATGGTAACTCTCCACATCGGCTTCGACGACACAGACTCACCTAGAGGCGGCTGCACAACCTACATAGCAGCCTCACTCGTAGAGAAACTCCTGAAACTAGGCGCCACCTTCAACGACTACCCCAACCTCATCCGCCT
>JABAOC010015497.1_pt1 | contig 13335 bp, 13 predicted proteins | sample 7062161 | NCBI WGS metagenome assembly JABAOC01 (sample SAMN14538625, study PRJNA623070) | marine sediment metagenome | biome: marine biome [ENVO:00000428]; feature: marine pelagic biome [ENVO:01000023]; material: deep marine sediment [ENVO:00002113] | place: India: Gulf of Khambhat ... | reverse complement strand
TTTGTCTTTCATCTTCCTCGTCTTTAATCTTCAATCAAAAAATGTCGGATTATTCTTCGCATTACTTTAGTCGCTCCGATAGGGTATAAATTGAATTTTCTATCTCCTAAAAACTGTCAGAATTTGATGGAAAATACGTTGATTATCAGAGGAATTATGATTTTTCGTTTGACTCCCTGTTCCAAACAGAAGTACAATGCTTCTGGGATAGGAACTAAGAGGGGAGACATCCGAGAGAAGTTTAACGATTGTTCAGGCTTCTGGATTCATCTCCTATTTATTCCGTCCCCTTGTAAACACATAATGTAAATTCTAGGATGATAGTACAGCAAGGAGAGTAAAGATGAAAAGACATCCATTCGTCAATACAAACCTTATTCAGGCTTTAGAAGAAGAAATCAATCAAATCGAACAGGGTCAATCTAACGTAGAGCAGGCGAAATCCATCGCTAAGGTGGCCCAACGGTTGATATCCTTGAAAAAATTCGAGATTGAAGAGGAGGAAAAAGTCCTGGCCGATCTGTTCACCAGGATAGAAAAACTGAAATAGTCAACGAGAAAGGTATCCTTCTCGTTTCAGCTGCTATTTATTCTTTCCGATAAATATCCCACGGCCGTGAGAACCGACCGCCACGGTCCCATCCACACTTCTCGAAGTAATATCCTCGATAACTGTATTGCCGATGCTGTTAGCCGCCTCCAGCTTCCAGACGGTGTTGGCACCGTTGAGCTGCCGGGTTGAATAGACGCCCGTACTCGTGGCTACAAGGTAGATCTTCCCAGAGGCAGTGGGTAAGATTGTCGCCGCTCTTATCGAAGGACCAGGCAAATTCGCTGTTCCAGTCAGATTTCCCTCGACAGCAGTGTAATTCTTGCCGCCGTTTTTGGAGTGGTATAAACCGACGATGTTGTAGTTAGAAAGAACGACCAGGATCTCATTCCCATCTTCGGGATTAACGGCAATTTTATGGACATAGGCATCGGTCAAGTTCACGTTCTTGATGTTGATTTTTTTGGCCTTTTTTTTCGTCGTGTGCGCGTTTTCTACACGGAGGATCACGGGAGAAAGCCCTGAATTGAACCCTCCGCTTCCAGCGTGGTAGAGTACATGAGGGGGATTATTCCGTGACACAGCTAAGGCAGTAATGGTGTACTTCTTCGGGGTTTTAAATTTTTTAATTTTAGTCCATCCGGTGGAGGTCCCGTTCTCGAAGTTGGGGATGTTGTTGAGCTGGTTATTTCGCCATATAAACCTGCCATCGGGGTAGAACATGACACTCTCATTACTCGGATCAACGGCGAAAGGATGAATGAAGAGCTTGTTCTTAACTTTTTTCGGGGTAATATCGCTCCAATTAGCTATGGCAGCAAAGGGCGAGATCGGGTTGCCTTTGTTGTCATAGTGAATCCGAAATACACGACCATTTTGGGATGACACATAGGCAAAGTTTTGGCCAAAATAGGCGTAGCTGCCGTCCCCACTACTCAAGTCTACAGAATTTTTTGCCCCCTCAATGAAGTAAGGAGTCCCGTTATCCTGAGTGCCACCCATGATGCGGTTATCGTTGGCAACATAAGGAATGCTGACTGTGTAGAACTGGGTCGTGATGTATTCTTTGTTCATGTCTTTCCAAGGATTGGACGCAGCTGAAGAGGAAGTGGTGACTTTAGCCTTGATGTTTGAAGCCAGACTCAGCCCGCCGTCATGTCCAACCCACATCTTATTCGGGTTTTTCGGGTCAAAGGCGATGACATGCTGGTCCGGGTGCTGTTTGGCATATTGCTTAAAGGTGTTCGGGCTTGCTGGATCATAGCCGCCGATCCAGGAATCAAATTTATCTGTTGGTTTGGTGGCAAACCCATCCCTTGACCGGAATAAACTCGTCCCTCCGATGAACACATGATTCTCATCANNTTGACGGCAACCACCATGTTGTAGTTCGTCTGAGTATCCATAAGCCCATTCGAGCCGCCGAAATCGGGCAGGTTGGCTGTCCTGTCTTCTGCATCTCCAGTGGCCACATTAATCTTGTGGAAGCGGATATCTTCCTTGGACTGGCTGCTGATACTTGCTCTATTTATCGTTGCCCCTGTGTAGGTCATGATGTAACAGATATTCGGGTTCGACGGAGCCGTGGCGATCACACTCCGCTGGTGGGAAGCGGGAAAACTAGCCGGAGTGATGTTTGTCCAAGTCAGTCCATCATTCGTGGATTTATACACACCTGGAGTATTAACAGGCGCAGCGTTAAAACCATACTGAGACAGAGTGGCGATCAGAGTCCCGTTGGAAGCGACCACAACGTCAGTATAATAGTGATCGTTTATGCCTCCGAACACAACAGCGAAAGATTGTCCTCCATCCGTCGAGCGAAGGATCCTCCCGCTGTTCTCTGCCAAGAAAACGTATCCCGTCTTCGGGCTGACCACAGCTCGAGAAATATAGTCAAAACGGCTATCCCATCTTGTAGGATCATTTGCTGCCTGGATCAACTTCCAAGTCTTTCCGCCATCGGTCGATTTATACAGGCCTGAGCCGTAGAACCTGGCTCGGAAACCCCGGTCAGAGGCAGAATTACCGTCGAATTCACCTGATGCATAGTACCAAGTCTTGGTGTGACCCTTGCGAGGATCTTGAGCCAAAGAAGTTATGCCAAGAACCTGAGTGGGTTTGCTCCTCAAACTCCATTTTTTGCCCCCATTCTTGGATAACCAGATTCCACCCGAAACACCAGCCGCTATGNNCGCTATGATGGTCCTTGCTCTCGAAACATCGACTGCTAAGGCGCGAGTCCGACCGCCGACATCAAACGGGCCGACGGATTTCCAGTTGAAATCTTGGACAAAAGCGTCTCCTGAAAGTGCCAAGCTTCTTTCCTGCAGGGTTCGGGCAAAGGCAAGTTCCTTCTGGCGGATTTCGGGCGGTATTTTTCCTGTGGCCGGATCTTGAAGAATTCTCAAGAAATACTCATACCGGGCCTTCTTCATTTCAACGGGATCTATCGGAGTTTTGGTGGGATGAACCGGATCAGATGTTGATACCTGAGTGCCTTGGTTCTGAGATGGATTAAACGTTGACAGCAGGAATACGAGTCCTGCCGCCAAAAAAACCAAACCCACTAAATACTTGATACGACTTTTAATCATTTTATGTCCCTCCTTTTTTTGTTATTGTTATCAAACTGAACCACACGCCATGAAACCTCATCATCTGTCATTGGTCGCGGCTCCTGAAAGCGGATTGTTGCCCCTATGATGTTACCTTTCTTTAGGAGCTCGGGGGCCTGAATATTATTTCTCTCAAGTAGAAACTTTGATACTTCCACTTTCACCTCAGATCCAGAGGGCAGAGGAGGTGTGGCGGAGCCGTATCCATGAGTTTCTTCAATCCGGAAAGTACACAGATAGATCTTCTCTTTTTCAGCCCGATCGAGAACGGCAGCTGTGACTCGCACCGTCCCAGGTGCTAATGATATCGGATCAGCCGGGACCGGGATTTTTTTATCTGGATCTGCGTTTTGGTCCCTATTCTCGTCTTGAGGAGCACAACAGATGAACATCCAGCTCAGAGAAATAACTATTGCTGTGTGGAAGAGTCTTGTGAACATGACCGTCTTATTCCCTATTAATTATATATAATTTATATCCTTTTTATGAATTTTGTCAAGTTTTATTTTCAAAAAAGTCAAGAAGAACAGGTCCGGCGGCCTGGATGCGGCCACGTTTCGGGACGAAGCTCTTTTGCCTTTCGTCGAATACAACAAAAAAGGGGCTGCCAGTATCATCAGATTCGCTAATTTTAAGGTGAAATAATCTAGATCAAGAATTATGATTTTTTCGAAGGCTTTTTAAATAAGCCTTTCCAACTGATTAAGCAGTTTGCCCCGTCTGGAAAAGTGATACTGTTTCCTGATTGGTCAAAATAATGAAGGAATAGACGCCCAACGCCGTGCCCAACGGAAACCAAATCACGTTCAAAAACGATACCACTAAGGCCAGGATACGGCCCCATTCTTTGTATTTCAGAAGAGCGTAACCGGCCATCACTTCAGGCACGGAAAGAATAAATATCAGCCCACCCCCTGCGAGGGCCAAAATCCTCAGGATAGCGGAGCCCACTTGATCCTCTGGAAGAAAAGACATACCGAGGAAGAAAGCAAACACGCACAATCCTATCAGAAGCCCTAATCCTCCGTAGACGATCCAAAAAATGCCGACTGTTTTCACTTGACTTTCCATTTCTTTCCTCACCATAAAGAACGTAATGTTAAAGACTTTGGTTTATTCCGAATCCAACTCTATCTAAACTAATACTTCTAATACAAAACATCAAACATTTTTCGGGCCACCTATTCCTCCGATGATCTTATCCATTTGACTATTTTATCCCCATTGATTATCTTATAATCACTTCAGCACCAAGGGTGATAGAAATGAAGCACCTCCAGAATCACTCTATCAGTCTTGAGACTAGACGAAGCGGCAGAACAATTCGTCTCGACGGCCGAACAGAAAAAAAGAGGTCAGGGCCATGAAAGACAGGCGAAAACGGAAGCGAAAAAACTTACTCGAAAAGGCTTCGGCCGAAATCTTGAGTCCGCCTGAACTTTCGAGCAGTAAGCAAATATATTTTTCTTTCTCTCAGGACGTCTCCCTGGATGGCATCAAAATCATCACCGACACACAGCTTCCTGAAAACACAATGCTCGGCATCAAGCTTTTGATATCAGACACACAAAAAACCCTTAAACTTAAGGGGAAGGTTAAGTGGGCAAAAAAATATCATGACAAGGAATTATACGAAACAGGATTAGAGTTTTATGATACATCTCATGAGACCATATTGGCTCTTATGGAATACATCTATAAAAAGGAAGAAAACTTTTCTTAGCAAGAAAAGTCATTCGTTTTATCGAAATCTTTTGAATCCAGAGTTTTCTCCCCTCCCCCTAAAATTAAACTATCCACAAAACAATGCTCTCAATACGTGCGATCTTGATTGAGAGCCTGCTCGCGTCCTGGAATCACGAAGTTGACCACAAATTGACATTGAGCTCAAGTATTGGATATGATGAACGCCACAAATATGAGTTTGATATGCGGAAATCGATCGCTTTGTTCTTGACTCTTTCTCTAACGGCACTTTCGATGAATCTTCATGCTAGAGAAGAACGAGGTGTTGATCTTATCATCATGACCTTAGACGGCCAGGAAATCAAAGGAGAACTGATCACCGTTAAAAAAAATGCGCTCCTCTTGCTGGGGAACGAATCAGAGGCGGATGTGTCGGTCGAAGTGGCGGACATCAAAGAAATCAGGATTGTCAAAAAAGAGCACTTTTGGAGGGGCGCTGGTTTAGGGTATTTGGCGGGAGGCGCCGGAACTCTCCTGTTAGGAGCCGTTTCGGGTGAACTCAATGATTGGGCTTTATCGTTATGGATTTTCGTGATCGGACCAGCGTGCTCATTAATTGGGGGATTTTGGGGCGGTCTCTCTGGAATCGATAAAAGGTACAAAATCGAAGGAAAAACCCGCCTGGAAATCCAGGATGTTCTAGATAAACTACGCTTTAAGGCCCGCGTTCCCGACTTCCAGTGAGTCATCTATAGTACGTCGTTCTTAGTACTCAGGTTACAACAAACAGAGATCTATTCATAAAAAAGCACCATTCCAGATAAAAATAGAAGACACAGAGGAAATTTAACAAACTTTTGACACATTATTAACAACTCTTTGACAAGCTTTTTCCTGGCGGAAGTTATCTTATTCATAGAAGAGTGATGAACCAGGAGGGATAAAATGAAAAAAATAATCGCTTTATTGCCTGTTTTGTCGCTTCTATTCATGAGCTGTATGACTTTTTCTCCAGATGGGAGAGAAATAGGTGTCCATATTACTGTTCAAACAAATCGATCTGAAAGGCATGTCGAGCCAAAGAGAGGTGCCTGGCTCGAAATTCTGGACAAGGGCGGTAGATTCATAAAGGGTGAACTCTTGGCCGTTGAACAGGATTCACTTTTAATATGGGAATTGGCATCAGGAATTGATATTTTTGTTGATATACATCACATTAAGACGATCAAACTCACAAGAAAATCAAGGGCTTATGAGGGGGCCTTGATCGGAGGGGCATTAGGGACGTTAATTGGAGCGGCAACTTACCAAGAACCAAGAAGCACAGGATGGGGAGTCATCGATTTTGGCCCAGAGTTCAACGCAGCTGCAGGTGGACTTATGGGAATGGCCGCAGGAGGTTTAATCGGAGCTGCCGCAGGAGCTGATCAAACACTCCAAATCGAAGGAAAAAGTGACTCGGAAATAAGAAAGATGTTGGAAATATTGAACTCACACGCCCGCTTTCCAAGCAATCAATAAAAAGTGGGGGCTGTGTACATTTCAGTGGGTTTTGGCGGCAAAAGACTTTCTGTCCTGTTTCGCGATGAGCTGGATGACATTCCTTCCTGAAAGAGCAACCATCGGGATACCACCTCCCGGCTCCACCCACTGACCAGCCATCCAGAAATTTCGCAGACCGGGCAGAGCCTTGGGCATGGTCACGAAGGCTGTCTGAGTGGTTATATCCCAGCCTATGATGCTCCCCTTCCAGTTCCCGGTGTAACGTTCAAGAGTAAGGGGTGTTGCCACATCACACATCTCAACTTCTGAAGAAATCCCGGGAAACCTCTGTTCCAGAAGGTCGATGATAGTCTCTGCCACTTTTTGCTTCTCTTCTTTGTACCTGCTGCCATCGTTTTGTACCTCCTTCCAATACTCATAATCAGCCGGAAGCACAACCCGGAGAAGCGTCTTGCCTTGTGGCGCCAACGTCGGATCGAAGTTATAGATCATTGGCCGGAGCTGGCTTGTTTCTTTCCCTCCGATGGTTACAGGTTCTTTGAGGGGATAGATGATGCCGATTCCCGAATGAGGGAGGTCTGGAAATTGACGGGAAACACCCAAAGCAACTAAGACAACAGAAGTGCCAAGGGGGAGTGTTTCGTAATAACTGCGTATTTTTTTATCGACATACCTGCCATCGAGCATTCCAAAGAGGGTTGTTCGGCCGTCCGCGGCAGAAATGACATAATCGGAATAATGTTTGCCTCCGTCTTCCAGGCGGATGCCGACAGCTCTGTTGCTTTCAACCAGGATCTTATCCACTTTCGATTTGTACTCGACATAGCCCCCCAGTTCGCGGAATCGCCTTTCTATGGTTTTTGAAAATTCTAAAGCTCCTCCCTCGGGATAGCCCGCGGATTTCAGATGGCTCCAAGCAGCGAACAAGTGGATCATCACCATCGGAAGATCATCAGAGAAAAGGGCTTTGATTGCAAAAAAAGCCTTCCGGAGGAAGGGATTCTTAAAACGTTGGACATACTCCTGCATAGATACCTTCTTCCATTTTCCTATGGCTCTGAACAGAGGAAGATGGGTAAACATCAGTTTCATCTTATCAATAGGGGAAAACAATTCCTGGGCTTTATCGAAAGGCAGTTGGTACTTTATAAAGACCCGTATGGCTTTTATGAAATCATCGATAACCCTTTCGTCTTCTGGAGCCAGCTCTTTCATATGCTGCTCAAGGCAGTCTATGTCAGTGTGCATGAAAAACTTCTCTTCTCCTTCCCCTTCAACGATCACAAAGTACTCGTAATCAATCATCTTGATTTTGGGAACAACTCCAAGTTCCTGCCAGAATCGATACAAATCTGTCTCAGGGCCAGAACCACCTATAAAGGCCAAACCTCCGTTTATGGTGTAGCCTTTCCGTTCCCAGGATGTGCACAACCCGCCCGGCCTTGTGTCCTGCTCGAAGATCTGGACACGGTAGCCGTTCATCTGTCCGTAGCAGCCAGCAGACAATCCGGCAATTCCGGCGCCGATGACTATGATGGATTTCTCAGGCATGGTGTCTTCTCTCTAACGGATTTTGACTTTTTCCTGGAGAGCTCTAAACCTTGGCTGGTTCCTTAACTCATCGATCCAAGGAAGATCAAAAGCTAGGGCTGAGTTAATCACTGCTGGAAAAAAATAATCACGGGCCTCATAAGACTTTTCCAAATAGTCTAGCGCCATATCCTGCTCGTTCAGTCCTATGTACACCACAGCCCTCAGCAAGGGAGCGACATATTTCTTTTTCATAAATCGAAAATGCCGCAATTCAGGCTTAAGCAACATAAGGGATTTTTTAAGTGGGGGAATGTAACGTTCCTTTTCTAATTTATCCAGCTTATCAAGTACTCTCAAAGCCTCATCCCGTTGGCCTGCCGCAGCATAAGCAACTCCAAGCCAGCCGTAAGCGAAGATCAAGCCAAAATCGAGAGCTTTCTGCAGATACTCGATGGCCTTCTCCGGAATGGCCGGCTCGCCAAGATACATCATACCCAGGAAAAGGTAGGGCATCGGCTGATCGGGATCCATGGCGATAGACTTGAGGATCTGATTCCGGCCTGCCTCCGCCTGCCCCGCAACGGCATAGACAACACCGAGGAGCGAATGGATCAGGGCCCATAGAGGATCCGACTGAATAGCTTTTTCGGCTTCTGCAATGGCTTCTTCGTGCCTGCCCCTGGTCGCCAGTATCTCAGCACGCCAGGCAAGGGCATAGGTGTTTTGAGGATTGAGTTCAATGCCACGACACAGATATTTGTCTGCCGCCTCGAAATCCCATTCATAACCAGATGCCATAAAGGCCAGCGCAGAGTAAAGCTCGCTGAGGGTGTCATCAATCTCGAGAGCCCTTTGGAGCATAGCTTTGGATTTTGTATAAGCATCCTTTGGAGGGATGAATGCCCATTGTCCCATAATATTGAAGACATTGGCGATTCCCACATAAGGATGAGCAAAATTAGGATCTTTGTCGATGGCTTTCTGGTAAAAGCCGACCGCTCTGATCATATCGCCCTCAAACCGCCTGTTCCAGAAATAAAGCCCTTTCATGTAGAGATTGTAAGCGTCTTTATTCTCGGTGTGGCGCTTGGTGACTTTCTCCTTATCTTCCTCTCTGAAAGTTCCCCCTTGAGCTTATCCACAACAGCCATGGATATTTCGTCCTGGATGGCAAAGATATTATCCATAGTCCGGTCAAAACGCTCAGACCAGAGGTGATACCCGTCGGAGACGTTTATGAGCTGAGCTGTGATCCGGAGCTGGTTGCCGGATTTCTGGACACTCCCTTCGAGCACTGTGCCCACATTCAGTATCTTTCCGATCTCACGGATGTCCTCATCCTTACTTTTGAACGAGAAAGATGAACTCCGGGCAGCCACTTTCAAATCCTTAACCTTCGTCAGGGCATTTATCAGCTCTTCAGATAAACCCTCGCAGAAATAGTCCTGGTCCCTCTGGGGACTCATGTCTTTGAAGGGTAAAACAGCTACGGATTTTATGTGTTCTTGATCAGGCGGAATTTGAACATCTGGTTTTCCTTTCACAGATATCTCTTTTTCTCCAGTGATTTCCGTTTCGATAGCTGTAAGATCCGAGAACAAATCCTCTACACTTTGAAACCTCTGTTCTCTATCTTTCTCCATGCACTTGAGTATCAATCGGCTGAGACCTTCCGGCACCTGCACATTGAGCTCACGAGGAATTTTTGGGGCTTCAGACTGGTGTTTTAAGGCAATACCTAAAGCACTATCCCCTTCAAACGGAACCCGGCCAGTGACCATCTCGTAGATGATCACCCCCAAAGAATATATGTCAGTACGATGATCTGCTGTTTCTCCACTCACCTGCTCTGGGGACATGTAGTGTGGTGTCCCGATGATCACCCCCTCTTCAGTCATCTCTGATACGCTTATCAGGCGTGCAATCCCAAAATCCATGATATGGACGTTCCCCTTACGGTCGATCATGATATTTTGAGGCTTCAGATCACGGTGTACCACATCTAACCGATGAGCCTCTGCCAGTCCTTCGCACACTTGTTTAGCAAAAGAAATGGCTTTTTCTGCAGAAAGCTTGCCAGCTCTTCTGGTAAAGCTTTTCAAATCCTCCCCAGCCACATACTCCATGGTGATGAAAGGAGTTCCATTCTCTTCATTGAGATCATGCATCCGGCAGACGTTTTTATGAGTAATCTTTCGCGCGAGTTTAAGCTCATTCTTAAAGCGTTCTATGGTCTTGACGTCCGCAGCGACTTCAGGCTTCAAGAGTTTAAGGGCAACTTCTTCATTTATCTTTTTATCCATAACTCGATAAACCGTGCCCATCCCTCCCCTGCCGAGCTCCTCAATAATCTCGTATCTATCGGCAAAGGTCGCCCCTCTTACCAACTCCTCTACGGGTGTAACAAAAGTTTTTGTTGGGGAGTCCTGAGGTTTTTCCTCAGATGGGAGGGGTGCTGCACACTCTTTACAGTACTTGGAATCCGACGGATTTTCCGTTTGGCATCGAGGACACTTTGTAGGCAACTTTACTCTCTCTGCTCAGCAGTAATAGGATAATGACTGAGTATGGCAGTGTCAAATAGAATTACCCAAGATAAGCTGGCACGCCCGGAGAGATTCGAACCCCCGACCTTTGGATTCGAAGTCCACCGCTCTATCCGCTGAGCTACGGGCGCACCATGTTAAGGATCAACGGCTTCAATTTAATACATCTGTTTTAATCAGACACAATTCGGTCACAATATTGTTAAGCAACAATTATTCTGAATAACAACTTCTGGAATTTTAACAAAATAGCGATTATTGGATGAACAAAAGCAGAGGATGAGAGATCAGGGCTAATTGGAACGTTTTTCTTATGAAGACCTTTCAATATAAAGTGATGAAAAATGAGGATAATTGATAATTAAAGAATATTAAATTATAATAATGATAAATAAAGACTACATACTCACAGATCATGCAAAACAAAGAATGGAAGAAAGAAACATATCGGTCAAAGATCTGAAAATTGCCTTAGAATATCCGGATATCTCCTACAAAGGAAAACGCGGAGAAATCAATGTTGTCAAAAAGATTGGAAAAGCTAAGACAATCAGAGTTGTATATGTTCTTGAAGGAAAGAAAAAAATCATTATAACGGCAATGCTGAAGCCCTGATAAGTGAGAAAGGAGGAAGAATGAATATCACATTCGATAGAAAAGCGGATTCAGGATACATAAAGCTATCCCGAAAAAAAATAGCCAAGACAGTACCTGTATCTGATTATTGCAATGTCGATATCGACACTCAGGGAGGAGTCGTTGGCATCGAACTCCTCTTCATCAGTCAATACATGGATGATTTTAAGCGATGGTTAGATTTGAGCAGTGCAGCTGAATACCTTGACAAATCCACTGTCACGATCCGGAGATGGATTAAGGAGGACAAAATTCCCTATTACAAGCCAGGCAAAGAATATCTTTTTCTTGAAGAAGATTTAGATGAATTCATGAAAAGACATAAAAAGGATTAAGGTTAAATATTTGCCTCATAAATGCCAGAATTTTTATTTAAATATTGCTGCCAATATTAAATAGTCACGTTTTGGTCACAAATGACATACTTGTTTAAATCAAAATTTTGTATTCTGCTGAATATAAAAGAGATATATATAGAAATCATGCACTAGAACAGTGGATGAGAAATCCTGGATCAGCGTCCTTCCAGAGTGAGAGGAATTTCTCGTGTTGTTATTCCTTCTCATCCACCGGAAGGTTCATCTTGCGTAGCAGGTCCTTGAAGCGCGGGTTGCCACGCAGAAGATCGACGAAAAGGGGGTACCCGAGGTACGGCAACACTGGATCATGGACCTCCAAACCTTTCTCGAGCCACTCGATGGCCTTGTGCTTCTCCCCGGCCATGGCGTAAAAAGTCCCAATATCGCTCGGCAGACAGTAGACCTCGGGAAGGCGGGCGATCAGGAACTCGGCCCCGCGCTTCATCGCCTCGGCGTATCCTCCCTGAGCATAACCCTCATCAAGCGCCGCTTCGATTCTCGGATCGTTATACGTGACTCTCGCAAAGGCCTTAGCGGCCTCAAAAGCCTCTTTTTCCATCTCCTTCTTTTCGTGCATGATCCACCAGAGGCCGTTCAAAGCGACGGGAAAGTCCGGTTTAATACGCAGGCCTTCCCGGGCCGCTGCGATGGCCTCGTCGTAGCGCCGCCGAGAATACAGGACGAACGCATGAAAGCTGTGGACCAGCGGATTGAACGGGTCGAGCACGACGGCCCGTTCGCTGTGGATCAGGGCCTCTTCGCCATGCCCCATGATCATAAGGAAATGTGCGTACAACGCCTGCGCGCTCGCGACGTTGGGATTGAGCTCGATGGTTCTCCGCCAGGATTCCCAGGCGCCGTTCCAATCCCAATCGATCAACCATTTGACCGAAGCCAAAGCCTCGTGGGCGCTAGCGGAGCTTTTGTCCAACTCAATGGCCCGCAGCGCCGCGGCCTTGGCCTTCGGTCCCGCCTCCTCTGGCGGAGACCAACCCCACTGGTTGCGGACGCCCCAGACCCAGGCGCGCCCGGCGTAGGCCGGTGCGTAGGAGGGGTCCTTCTCGAGGGCAAGGTCGAAGTATTTCTCAGCGATGTCCAGATCCCCGGGCGTCACAAACCTCATCCATTGGTAGGAGCCCCTGATATAGGCATCATAAGCCTCGGGGTTTACCTGACGGGCGCTCGCAAGGCGCGTCTCCTCCTCAGGAGTCAGCTTGACTTGAATCTCACCGGAAATGGCGCGCGCCATTTCACTATACATCACCAATACATCCGTCATGGAGCGGTCGTACGTCTTGGCCCAAATGTTCCGCTCTTCGGGGAGCGCATCGATCAACTGCAACCGAATGCGCACGCTTTCGCCGACCTGATGCACCGTCCCCTCCACCACGGCATCTACTTTCAACTCCCGGGCAATCTCCGGCAAGGACTTGTCTGATTCCTTGTACCGCATCACTGACTGGCGCGAAATCACCCGTAACGCGCTGATCTGAGCCAACTGCCCGATCAACTCATCAGTAACCCCATCGACGAAATATTCCTTCTCTGTGTCGCCTGTGAGGTTCTCGAGCGGGAGGACCGCAATTGAATCGATCGCTTCTGCACGGCCAGTGAAAAGAGTCAGAGCCAGCACAGCTATAACAATCACCAATCCTACTGCACCTGCATAAAGGATGGCCCTTTTCCTCCTGCGCAGTTTCGCCTTCCTCAGTCTTGCCTTGATCTCTTCCGGTACGATTCCTGCTGATATCGACTTCAGGTCATCCAACAGTTCGTCTATCTGCTGGTAGCGCTTATCCGGATTCTTTTCCAGGGCCTTGTCAACGACTTGACCTATGGACACAGGAATCTCCGAACGCAACTCTGCGAGAGGCTTGGGCTTCTTATTCAGGATGGAATACACC
>JABAOC010009183.1_pt3 | contig 13342 bp, 12 predicted proteins | sample 7062161 | NCBI WGS metagenome assembly JABAOC01 (sample SAMN14538625, study PRJNA623070) | marine sediment metagenome | biome: marine biome [ENVO:00000428]; feature: marine pelagic biome [ENVO:01000023]; material: deep marine sediment [ENVO:00002113] | place: India: Gulf of Khambhat ... | reverse complement strand
TGGATACGAGGCGCCCCCCGTGAACGAGCTTGAGCTCATCTGGCGGCGGATCTACGGTGAAAAGAAGAAATAAAGCGCGCCCTCGTAGGCTGCCTCACTCGGGCATGGTGTGGCACTTGACGAAGTGCCCGGGCTCCACCTCGACCATGGGCGGGTCCTCCCTCATGCACCTCTCGGTGCACTCGTTGCACCTCGGGTGGAAGTAGCAGCCGCTGGGCACGTTCACCGGGCTCGGTATCTCGCCCCGTGACACCACCTTGTCGGGCTTCACCGCCTCCTCCTCCCTCGTGATGACGGGGATCGATGACAGCAGCATCTTGGTGTAGGGGTGGAGGGGCTTGCTGAAGAACTCGCCGGTGGGCGCCACCTCGCACAGCTTACCCAGATACATTATGCCTACACGGGTGGCCACGTTCCGCATGAGGCTCAGGTTGTGGGTGATGAACAGGTACGAGAGGTCGAGCGTCTCCTGGAACTCTATGAGCTTGTTTATTATCTTTGCCTGCATCGAGACGTCGAGGGCCGAGGTGGGCTCGTCGAGGGTCACGAACGTGGGGTTCGTCGCGAGGGCCCGGGCTATGGCGACCATCTGTTTCTCGCCGCCGCCGATCTTCGTGGGCTGCCTGTCCAGGTAGTCCCGGGGGAGCTCCACCATGTGTAGGAGCTCTATCACCCGTTTCCTGCGCTCCTCCTTGGCGATGCCGTGTACTCGGAGCGGGAGCTCTATGATCTGCTCGATGCTTCTCTTGGGGTTCAGGGAGGTTCCTGGGTCCTGGAACACCATCTGCATGTCCTTCTTGAGGCTGAGGGGCCTCTTCTTGATGCCCGTGGAGATGTCCATCTCCCTGTAGGTTACCTCGCCCGCCGTCGGCGTGTATATGCCCATCAGCGTGTAGGCGGTGGTGCTTTTGCCTGAGCCGGACTCGCCGACGAGGCCGAAGGTCTCGCCTTCGTTTACGGTGAAGCTGATGCCGTCCACGGCCCTCACGGTGCCTTCGTCGGTGGCGAAGTACTTCTTGAGGCCCTTCACGGCTAATATTTCCTTGCTCATTTCACCGTCCCCCGTATAGGTAGCAGGCTACCTCGTGTCCGTCACCCACCTTGTAGAAGGGGGGAGACTTTTCGCGGCACTCGGGCTTCACGTGTGGGCACCGGGGGTTGAACCTGCACCCCGTCGGTGGGCTGAGGTAGTTGGGTATCCTCCCGGAGATGCCCATGGGGATGCCGCCGCCCGTGAGCTTCGGCACAGCCTCGAAGAGGGCCTTGGTGTATGGGTGGAGGGGGTCGTTGAACAGGTCCTCTGTGTTGGCTGCCTCCACCATGCTCCCCGCGTACATGACGTACACCCTGTCCACGAGGCCCTTGACGGCCCCCAGCGCGTGGCTGATGAGTATGATCGAGGTGCCGTGGTCCTCGACTAGGTCCCCTAGGAGCCTCAACACCTGGTCCTGGATGGTGACGTCGAGGTTGGTGCCGGGCTCGTCGGCTATCAGGAGGTTGGTGGCCGAGACCAGGGCCATGGCGATGCATATCCTCTGCCGCATGCCGCCGCTGAGCTGGATGGGGTAGCTGTTCATGATCCTCTCGGGGTCAGGCATCTGGACCTCCTTCAACACCTGAACCGTCTTCTCATGGATCTCTTCCTTCGTTACCTTCCTGCCGAGGGAGAGCTGGTTGTACTTGATTATGTCACCGATCTGGTTCCCCACCTTGAACACCGGGTTCAGGGCGGCGGTGGGGTCCTGGAAGATCATGGATACTGTTCTCCTCCGCATCATCTGCAGGTCCCGCTGACTCATCTTCAGGACGTCCGACCCCTCGAGATAGATCTCGCCGCCTACTATCTCGGCGGGGGGTATGGGCAGTATCTTCATTATCGACTTGACGGTGGTGGTCTTACCGCACCCGGCCTCGCCTATGAGCCCCACCTTCTCGCCTTTGGCGACCCTGAAGTTCACGCCGTTAAGGACCCTGGTCACGCCCTCGTAGATGTTGAAGTTGACGTATAGGTCCCGGATGTCTACTATGTTCTCGCTCATCATCAGTCACCCGCAAGCATGTCGCGCACGCCGTCCCCTAGGAGGTTGAAGCCGAGGATGATCACTACTATGAACAGAGCTGGGAAAAGGCTGATCCACCACTGCGCTGGGATGTACTTGGAGCCGTCCGAGACCATGGTGCCCAGGTCCGGCGTCGGCGGCTGGGCGCCGAGCCCAACGAAGCTCAGCGTGGAGCCGATGAGTATCACCCAGGCCACGTCCAGGGTCATCTTGGTGAATATGGTGGAGAGGCAGTTGGGAAATATCTCCCCGAAGAGGATGTGAAAAGTGCTCGCCCCGGTGACCTCGGCGGCCTGTACGAAGTACTCGTTCCTTATGGAGGACGCTGCGCCGTAGACCAGCCTCGTGTACCATGGCCACCACATGACCGTCACCGCCAGCATCGCGTTGTAGAGGGTGGGCTCCAGCATGGAGCAGACGGCGAGGGCCAACACCATCGATGGTACGCTGAGGAAGACATCGGCTACCCTCATTATCGCGGTGTCCACCCAGGTGTCCCTCATATAGCCGGCGATGAGCCCCAGCAGGACGCCGGGCGGCGTAGCCACCGACAGCACCGAGACCGCCATCACCAGGCTGTATCTGAACCCGAAGAATATCCTGCTCAGTATGTCCCTGCCCGCCATGTCGGTCCCGCAGAGGTGCTGCCAGCTCGGCGGCATCTTCGCGTTCTTGAAGTCCACGTATACGAAAGCATGCTCCGGGTAAGGCGCGAAGAAGTCGGCGAATATAGCGATGAGGATGATCGCCAGAACCACCGCAAGGCCCAGGATCGAGAGAGGGTTCCCCGAGAACTTGTACCAGTTCCGCTTCCAACGCTCCACAAGTAGCTCGGTGTTCATCTCAGGCCCCCCTCAGCTTCATCATGATCCTGGGGTCCAGGTACGCCGTGATCAGGTCCACAATGATGTTCATGAACGCGAAGAACACGCCTATGAGCATAACTACGCCTACGATGGCGTTGATGTCGTTGCTGAGCATGGCGCTCATCCCGTACCTGCCGAGACCTGGCCAGTTGAATATGGTCTCGACTATGAAGGAGCCGCCCATGGACCCGGCGATGTCCATCCCCATGACAGCCACAGTTGGGATCAGCGATGGCTTCAATAGGTTCTTCAGCGTTATCGTCCTCTCGGGTATCCCGAAAGACCTCGCCGCCATTATGTAGTCCTTGTTTAGGTTCTCCACGACGCTCGCCCTGGTGATCCTTGCCTCCTGTGCCAGCCGGCTGATGACCAGCGAGGTCCCTGGCAGCACCATGTGGTAGAACGCGTCCCTGAAGACGTCTAGCTTGCGCGCGAGTAGCGAGTCCACGAGCAGCAGCCCGGTGACCTTGGACGGCATGGCCACGCCTGAGCTGAGCCTCCCCAGGGTGGGGAACCACCTGAGGACGTACCCGAATATGAAGACGGACATGATCGCCCAGACGAAGCTTGGGATGGCGATGCCTATGTAAGATATGACGCGGACGATGTTGTCCCAGAGGCTGTTCGCGTACTTGCCCGAGGTGACGCCGAGTATTATGGNNGGATGACGGAGAATATCACCAGCTCGAACGTCGCGGGGAAGAACTCGACGATGTCGCTGAACACGCCGCGCCTCGTAACCAGTGACTGGCCGAGGTCGCCCCGGAAGACGTTGGTCACCCAGTAGATGTACTGGATGTAGACCGGCTCATCTAGGTGAAGCTGGGCCCTCAGCTTATCCACGGCCCACTGAGGCGCCATGGGGCCGAGGGCTAGCCGGGCAGGGTCCCCCGGCACCAGCCTTGAAAGTGAGAATATTAACAGTGATAACCCAAACAGAACGAAAAAAGAGGAAAGGAGTCTGTACGCCACGTACTTCTTGATGTTCATCCGGTATCCCTGTGCTTAGGGTTGATTTACGCCTGTGTATAGACCGTAGTAGGTTCTAAAGCCTAGCGGTACCTTGTAGACGATGCCGCTGACCTGCTCCCCGTACGTCACGTAGGGGTAGTTCACGTAGTCCTGGACGCAGCGTAGCGTCGTAGTCTGCAGCACGTAGATCGTTGGACATACTTCGTAGATGTACTCCTGTATCTCGCCGTATTTCTGGAACCTCTCAGTCTGGTCTACCGTCCCAAGGGCGTCCTCGATCATCTCGTCGAGGGTCTCGTCGAGTAGCCACTCGTTCTGCTCCCACGTCGGGGCTGACTCGGAGTGGTATCTCATGAGGTCGCCTCCCGCCTCGGGGAAGTGCACCGAGTTGTAGACGATGACCACGTTGGGGCTTATGTCCTGGTCGGCCATGGTCTCTATCATGCTGAGCCAGGGCTCCTTGACGATCTTGACGCTTACCCCAAGGTCCGCCATGTTGTCCATGAACAGGAGGGCCACCCGCTCCTCCGCGGGGACCTCCGCGCACCAGTGGATCTCTATCTCGATCTCTTCGAGCTGATCGTAGTACACGGACTGCTCCAGCTCCTCCATGGCCTTGTCGAGATCTCTCCTGAAGGGCTCGAGGTCCGGGTTGTACCCGGGCAGAACCTCGTTGACCACGCCCTTCACCATCGTGGTGTGGGGGAAGATGTCCGTGACGGCGGTCTCGTAGTCGAAGGCGTAAGCCATGGCTCTCCTGAAGTGTACGTCGTCGGTTGGCGCCTTCCCGGTGTGCATCATGAGGTTCAGCAGCGAAGTGCCGACCTCTCCTATCATCTCGACGCCCTCGGTCTGAACCATCTCATCGAGGCTCTCTATAGGCTGCCAGCTGTCGGTGCGCTCCAGCTCACCTCTGGACATCATCGTCCTGACGGTGATGGGCTCGGTGGTGCCGATCATCTCCATGACGTCCGGGGCGTTCTCGACGAACTTGAAGCCCTCGACGTCGAGGGTCTCTCCCCAGTAGTCTTCGAACTTGTCCATTATCAGCTTCTCCTCTAGCAGGAACTCCCTCACCATGTATGGGCCTGTCCCCGCGTCGTGTGTCATGAGCCACTCTTTACCGTAGTCGCCTAGGTCATCGTACTCGCCTTCCGCTATGTTCTCCATGACGACTGCCTTGTCGAGCACGTAGAAGTTGGGCATAACGGTAAGTATCGGCCCGAAGGACTTCAGCAGATCGAACTGCACTGTGTACGTGTCAACGGCGGTTGTCTCCTCTATGTATGGGAGGAACAGGTACGCCAGGCCCTCGCCCATTGTGAGGAACCTGTCCATGCTGAAGACGACGTCCTCGGCTGTTATCTCGTTCCCGGCGTGGGACATGACGCCCTCCCTTAGCTTGAATGTGTAGGTCATGCCGTCATCGGAGACGGCCCAGCTCTCGGCCAGCTCGGGGCCGACGACCCCCTCGGGGGTTATTCGGACCAGCGAGTTGTACAGGTTGGGGTGAGCAGCCGTGCTCGAGCCGTCTGAACCCACCGCCGGGTCGATGCGTGTCGGCCACGCCCATGTGCTCCTGTACGCTATGGGCTCAGCGGGTTCCGTGACTTCAGGCTCAGTGGTCTCGGGTTCCGTGGTTTCAGGCTCTTCCGCCGGTTGCATAAGCCAGTACGCTCCAGCGGCTATCACTATGACTGCTATTATCCCTACGTAAATCAGTGTTTTATTTGATGTTGATATTTTTTTCACCTAAGCACAAAGTAAATACTGGTTATTTATAACTTTCGAGAAGTTATTTAGTTAGAATTAAATAAAAATAATTGAAATTTATTCTTTTCCGAGTTTTTTCGCCAACTTCGCGAGTTCAGGGTGTACGCATTTTCCCTTGTCCAAGATCTGTTTCCCGTCCAGCCAGATGGAAACGTTCATGCATATGCCGTCGGAGTGGGAGGCCGCCGGCCTCCAAGCCATGTTGCCGATGCCGAACTCGACTGAGCCCCACACCCTCTCGTCCTCGACGACGTCCCCTGTGAGCTTCGCGCCCGGGTTGAAGCCAGGACAGAGGTGGGCTATCTTGAGCATGTTAGGGTCGTCGAAGCTCCTCAGCCACGCCTCGTACTTCACGGCGTCGTTCCCGGGGCCGAAGGCCTCGATGTCGCCGTTCTTGATGGTCATCTCTATGGGGTCCTTGATGAGGCCCAGCGGTGGGTTCACAGAGCCGTCGAAGACCAGTTTACCGTTCAGGGTCTCGGCGTCCATGCCCCAGTAGACCTGCCCCGACATCATGTGGGCGCCGGGGGTGTCTGAGTAGCCCAGCGAGTAGCCTGCTCTCCTCTCCTTACCCATCTTGAAGGCCACGTCCATGCCCGCGGGCGACGTGATCCGGAACTCTTTCGTGTCCTTGACGATCTCGGTCAGCTTGTCTAGGAACTTCTTCAGCGCCGGGTAGTCTACTCTGCCGATGGTTCTCACCATCATGTCCACGTTCATGCCGACGAGGCAGTTGTACCTCAGCTTAGGGTTCTCCTTCATCGCCCTGTCGTAGACGTTGGAGTAGAATATCCACTGGTTGTTAAACTCGACCCACGCGTCGGCCCCGTTCAGAGCCCCCACCAGGGACTCCGTCGGGAACATGGGGTCAGCGGCCTTACCGACCCCGAGGGGTGAGGCGAGCCAGATCACCATGGGCTTCCCTCCGGCGGCGAAAGCGGCCCTCGCCGTCGCGTTCACCACCCTCTCATCCGACTCCGTGTCGGCCGTGATGACCATGGTCTCTCCTTCCTTTAGCTTGAAGAGCTCGTTGACCAGAATATCCGCGGCCTTACCTAACTCGAATTCATACCATTCGGGCATACGATCCACCGTCTTGATTCTTCCAGATAACTTAATAACGGTTTTCTCTAGTCAAATCCTTTCAGCTAGAAATATTGTTTTAAGTATAATTTTTAATTAAATTATGTTTTCGGATGGTATTTCTCCATAAAACCGGGCGATTGTTTGTCAACTGTCGGTAATTATAAAAAAACACAGACTCCCTTGATAGTCATGGACTTTAGACTAGGCATAGACATCGGTGGAGCCTTCACCGATCTCGTGGCGTACGACAGCGCCACCAAAGACTTGAAGTGGGTCAAAGTCGAGAGCACGCCGAGGGAGCTCTCGGAGGGCGTCGTCGACTGCATCAAGAGGAGCGACATCGCCCAGAGGGAGATGGAGCAGATAATCCACGGGCAGACCGTCGCCATAAACACCATCATAGAGAGGAAAGGAGTCGACGTGGGCCTGATCACGACGAAGGGGCACAGGGACGTCCTCGAGATACAGAGGGCGAACCGTAGGGACATGTACAACTTCAAGTACAGGAAGCCCGAGTCCATCGTCCCCAGACACCTCCGGGTAGAGGTCGATGAGAGAACCATGGCCGACGGCACAGTTCTCAAAGAGATCAGCGGCGGAGAGGTTGAGGCAGCCGCGAAGAAGCTGGTCGAGAAAGGCGTCCACGCCATCTGCGTCTCTTATCTAAACTCCTACGTGAACCCCGGCAACGAACGGAAGACGGGGGAGATCATAAGAGGCCGCCACGAGGTGCCCGTCATCCTCAGCCACGAGGTCACCAGGGAGTGGAGGGAGTATGAGCGGTTCTCGACGGCCGCGCTGAACGCCTACGTCCTCCCCATACTCGACAGATACCTCAGCAGGCTGCAAGGCACCGTCACCAAAGACCCCGGCAGATGCATGGCGATGACCTCCGACGGCGGCATGGTGTCCTTCGACTTCGCCCGCAGGTTCCCCATATACACCGTCGAGTCCGGCCCCGTGGCCGGCGTCATCGGCGCGCTGGGCGTCGCCGAGGCCGTCGGAGAAAAAGACATCATCGCCCTCGACGGCGGCAGCACCACCACCAAGGCCAGCCTCGTCGAGGACCTGAACCCGGAGGTCACCACGGAGTACTACGTCGAGAGGGACAGGTTCAGGCCCGGGTACCCCGTGATGGTACCGGTCGTACGCACTGTGGAGATAGGGAACGGCGGCACCAGCATAGCNNTGATCAACCCACCCTCACCGACGCGTACGTCGTCACCGGGATGCTGAACCCGGAATATCTACTGGGCGGGGAGCTGCCCATCCACCGGGACCTGGCGGTGGAAGCGATAAACGGGGTGGCGGAGAAGCTGGGCACCGGCCTCGAGGAAGCCGCCGAGGGCGTCATAAAGCTGGCAAACGAGAACGCGGCCTACGCCATAGACCTTGTGTCGGTTCAGAGGGGCTACGACCCCAGGGACTTCGTGTTGATAGCATACGGTGGCTCCGGCCCCATGTTCGCTCCCTTCATCGCCGAGGAGCTGGAGATCGGTAAGATAGTTGTGCCCGTGATCCCTCCGGGGGTGTTCTCCGCGTGGGGGATGCTGAACACGGACGTTCGCCACAACTCGATACACACCCACATTACCCGGCTGGACGCGGCGGACGCCCTGGAGACCTTGAGCCGCATCTACACAGACCTGGAAGGCGACGTGAGGAAGATGTTCAAGTCTGAGGAAGGCGAGGGACCCGTGGTGATGGAGAGGTACGCGGACATCCGGTACTATGGGCAGGAGCACACCGTCAAGGTGCCTGCGCCTACCGGTGCGCTCAAGGCCGCCGACGTGCAGACGATCCTGGACGGCTTCCACGCGACCCATGAGAGGGAGTACGAGTTCAAGCTACCCGGCGACCCCGCGGAGATAGTCAACTTCCACGTGGTGGGCATCAAGAGGGTCAAGAAGCTGAGCCTCGGGGAGCTATCCGAGTCACCGGGCTCCCGGGACCCGCTGCTCGCGGAGAGGAGCGTGTATATCAACGGGGACCACGAGACGCTCCCCGTCTACGACCGGACCCTCCTAGACGTTGGGTTCAGCCTCGAAGGCCCGGCCATCCTCGAAGACCCGACCGCCACGATCATAGTTCTCCACGGGCAGGAGGCGTCCGTGGACAAGTTTGGTAACACCGTCATCAAGGGGGTGGCGAGATGACTGTGAACAGCGTTTCACCGTTCACCCTGGAGATCATCAAGAACGGGCTCATAGTGGCCTCTGAGGAGATGTTCCACTCCTGGGGGCGGACGGCGAAGAGCCCGGTCATCTACGAGGTCCTGGACTACGCCGTGGGCCTCATAGACGCCGCGGGAGAGAACCTGGTGACGCAGGCCCCGGGGATACCCGGGTTCACGGGGGTACTGGACTTCGCCGCCGGGGAGGTGGTGGAGATGTGGGGGGACGACATCCAGGCCGGGGACGTCTTCGTCAGCAACGTGCCCTACGATTCGGGGACCCACCTCAACGACGTGACCCTGATCATGCCCGTCTTCCACGGCGGCCGGAGGCTGGGCTTCGCTGTGGCTAAGGGCCACTGGAGCGAGGTCGGGGGCATGCACTTCGGGAGCTGGACCTCCGACTCCACCGAGATATACCAGGAGGGCATCCAGTTCCCCTGCGTGAAGCTCTACGAGGGCGGTGAGCCCAACCGGAGCATGGTGGAGATGATAAGGTACAACTCCCGGCTGCCGGACTTCGTCCTCGGAGACATGTATGCCCAGGTGGCCTCCATGAAGGTCGCCGGACGGAGGGTGAACTGGCTCGTGGACAAGTACGGCGTGGACACCGTCCTATACGCCATGGACAAGCTCCTGGAGGACGGCGAGAACTACGCCAAGCTCAAATTGAAAGAACTGCCCAAGGGGACGTTCAAGGCCGAGGACTGGATCGACGACGACGGCATAACCGACGACCCCATCCCGGTGAAGGTGGAGGTCGAGATCACCGACGAAGAGTTCCTCGTGGACTTCACGGGCAGCGGCAAGCAAGCCGCCGGGTCCATAAACTCGGCGTACCCCAGCACCGTCTCCGGGGTCAGGGAGACCTACATGGCCATGATAGACCCCTACACCCACCCCAACGGCGGGTTCTTCGCGCCCCTCAAGATCAACGCCCCCGAGGGGACGGTCTTCAACCCGCAGAGACCGGCCCCTACCAGCACGTTCTGGGAGGGCATGTCTCACGCCGCGGACATTGTCTGGAAGGCCCTCGCCGAGGCGGCCCCGGAGAGGCTGGCCGCGGGCCACTTCCTCTCCATAGAGGCCACCATCCTTGGCGGCGTGGACGACAGGACCGGGGCCCCCTTCGCCATAGTAGAGCCCCAGCCAGGCGGATGGGGGGCGGGCATCGACATGGACGGGGAGAGCGCCCTAGTTGCGTGCGGCGACGGCGAGACGTACATCGCGTCCAGCGAGGTCTACGAGCGCAGGACCCCCATAATTGTCGAGCGTTACGCGTTGAACACCGAGGACGGAACCGGGCACGGCGCCCACAGAGGCGGCTTCGGCGCCGTGCGGAACTACAGGCTCCTATGCAGCGAGGCCAGCTTCACCGTCTCGGCCGGGAGGTCCAAGTATCCTTGCTGGGGCGTGGACGGAGGCATGGACGGCACCCCCAACTACGCCGTCGTGTACAAGCAAGATCAGGAGCCTCAGGGTACAGGAAGGTGGCGGCCCTGAAGGTGCGGAAAGGCGACATGGTGAGCCTGATCACCGGGGGAGGCGGCGGCTGGGGAGACCCCGCGGAGAGGGCCCCGGGGCTCGTGCTCAGGGACGTGGTGAACGAGTACGTTACCCCTGAGGTCGCCCGAGAAGTCTACAGGGTCGAGATAGACACGGAGACCATGGAGGTAGACGCCGAAGCAACCAAAAAGCTCAGACGGAGTAAATAATCCCCCTTTTTTCTTATGACAAAATTAATGTAGAGAAACAGAGTCACGGTCGATGGCATGGAGAAACCAAGAGATAAGCTGCTATATTCGTTGTACCTGACTAACTTCCTCTCTTCCCTCGCCTTTGGAACCATAATCTATCTCCTGCCTGTCTACGCCGAGGGGCTGGGAGCCTCATACTACGATCTCGGGATCATCGGCGGAGTCGGTAACGCCGTCTACACGGCGTCGACGCTGGTGACTGGTTTCCTTCTAGACATGTTCGATAGAGCCCGATTCTACTCCGTGTCCTGTATCCTCGGGGTCGCCGCCATACTCTCGTTCTTACAGACCACGGGAGTGACAGAGATAACGCTGGTCCGGGGTCTACTGGGAGGAGTATCCGCAGCGTTCTGGGTGGCAACAAGCACCATCATCGCCGACGCCTCTCCGCCAGAGCTGCTCACCAGATCCATGGCACGATATAATGTCTCGTGGATGACCGCGTTCGTGGTGGGCCCCTTTATGGGAGGCATCATATCTGAAGCCTTTGGGTTTCCCTTCCTTTTCGTGACGGTGTCGACAATCAACCTTGTGAGCTTCGTCATCATATATGCGTATATCCGCCCCAGATATGAAAGAAGAAAAAGAGGTAGCGACCTGAGGGTCAGCCTTCAAGCCCTGAAGGAACTGTTCTATGTGTATGCGGCTCTGATACCCTACGCCCTCATCCTCGGGATATACATGGCTATACTGCCGGGCCACATGAAGGAGCTGGGGTTCACGACCGCCATGGTGGGGCTGCTCATCACTGTCTCAAACGGGTTCAGGGGGCTGGGCTTCCTGTTCGCTGAAAGATTTGTGGCGTGGGGGGTAAAGAAGTCCCTATCCCTGTCCTCGGTTCTCCTGTTCACGGCCCTCCTGCTGGCCGCGTCTTCGCGTGGAGAGGTGAGCTTCCTTCTCCCCATGATCCTCTTAGGCTTCGCAGGAGGGATAGTAACACCGATTATACTCGACCGTGTCGCCAAGGGAACACATCCGGATGCTCTCGGCGCCGCCCTCGGCACACATGAAGCCCTTTACGGGCTCGGCATGTGCCTCGGACCCGTAGCGGGAGGAGCCTTCGCCGAAGCCATCCATCCTTCAGCGCTATACCTGACGCTGGCGATGCTCTCGTTGCTGATGCTCCCTGTCTCACGCGCCATAGGGAAAAGGCCGGGGAAGACCCTCAACTGACTAGGATGGACAGTTATATGTAGAGTGAACAACAATTAGGGAGATCGCCATGAAACTAACGAAGGATCAAGAAAGCCACGCGTTAGCCCTCCACAAGGAGGCCCTCGTGGTAGATTTTCACTGCGACGGGGTGCTCGCGACGCTACCCGACTCCGCATACGTCATCGGGGACGCCAAGAAGCGGACCCTCCACGAGAAGTCGGACAACGGCCACGTGGACATACCTAGGCTCCTGGAAGGCGGCGTGGACTGCCAGGTTTTCTCTCACTTCGTAGAGCCCATATACAACCCAATCGCCCCCCACAGGATGCTCCAGGTCCTGGGGTACAGCTTGAACGAGATCGAGAAATCGGACAAGATGAGCCTGGTTAAGAGCTACGACGAGATACTCGCCAACGACGGCGAGAGGCTCAGCTTCATGATCGGGTTCGAGGGCGGCGAGGCCTTGGGCAACGACTTGCGGCTGCTGAAGGTCTACCACAAGATTGGTCTGCGGAGGCTGACGCTGACCTGGAACAACAGGAACATGATAGCGGACGGCGTGACGTGGCAGAGGTCCAAGGGAGGCTTGACAGAGTTCGGCGCCGACGTGGTGGAGGAGTGTAACAAGCTGGGAATCCTTGTGGATGTCAGCCACATAACCGACCAGGGGCTCTGGGACACCCTTGAGGCCAGCGAGGAGCCGGTCATCGCGTCTCACTCGAACTGCAGGGCCCTGTGCAGCCATAAAAGGAACCTCACGGACGAGATGATCAAGGCATTAGCCGAGAAGGGCGGGGTGATAGGGGTAAACTACGTGCCCTTCTTCCTGAAGGACATCGACTTCGCTAAGCTGAGAGCCGGAGACGAGGACGAGAAGAAGAAGGTGGAATCAGTCACAGTGGAGACCGTCGTTGACCACGTAGACCACATGGTCGAGGTCATCGGCGACACCGACCACATAGGCTTGGGCTCCGACTTCGACGGCGTCCCCATGATCGCGAAGGGGCTGGACGACGCCAGCAAGCTGCCTAACCTTACCAAGGCACTGGTCGCTAGAGGCTACTCGGACGACGAGATCAAGGGCATACTGGGGAGCAACTTCCTCAGGGTAATCAAGAAGATATGCAAGTGAGGCTCGGAGGCTTTTCTCCTCATAATTTTTCCTTCTTCAAACTAGATTTACTCTACTTATATTGGATAGGAAAAAAGGAGGCTAATCCTGGAACGCGGGGGGCGTCGGTATCTTCTTCCACTCGCGGATGAACTCGGCGACGAACTCGACGCGCTCCTCGAACCGCTCCGCGTACTCCTCGGGGTCGGCGTCCCTCGGGCTCCCCAGACCGTAGACGCCGTCCTCGCTGAAGTCGTCGGTGTCTGGCTGGCTGCACGCCCCCCAGACCTGGTTCACCAGCTCGTAGTCGTCCCTGTCGGGGTCGAGGTACTCCCGGAGCCGGGGGTCCACGTCCAGGCTCGGCGTCCAGTCCTCCGGCACACGGTCCA
>JABAOC010038640.1_pt1 | contig 13343 bp, 11 predicted proteins | sample 7062161 | NCBI WGS metagenome assembly JABAOC01 (sample SAMN14538625, study PRJNA623070) | marine sediment metagenome | biome: marine biome [ENVO:00000428]; feature: marine pelagic biome [ENVO:01000023]; material: deep marine sediment [ENVO:00002113] | place: India: Gulf of Khambhat ... | reverse complement strand
ATCGGAAAATGCGCCACCGCCACTGTAAATTAGCAATTTTGATGTCAACACCGACTAACTCAACCTAAACAACGATTAGAAGCTTCCTTGTTCTTAAGGTGTAGAAAACGTTTCCTCAAATCAAAAAAACCGCTTCTTTTTGACATGACGTCTCATGACACATGGACAATAGACATATCTTAAATCAAATAAAGGATAGTTATTCAGATCTTTTTAATGAAATCAGGCAGAATTTGTCTAAATCTGAATGCGTTCAAAGCAATATTTTTGTTTCCGAAAAACGACAGCAAGAAAAGGACCAAGTTATCAAATGAAAAATACACATGCATCGAAAATAACGAGGTAAATCTTGCAGATTGAAAGTTACTATCGATCATTTGCCAAAAAGCTAAATCAGAACTGTATTTTGAAAATGTCCTAGGGCAGAAATACTTCATTTCTTCTCCAAACTCTCTTAGTAATTCGGAAAAGAAATATTCATACTTTTTCGTGTTTTTCAATCTAACCCTGAGATGCGTGTTCCTATCCATACCATGCATTCTATACGCATAATAAAGGGTAACTGGCACGTAATATGCATCACAGCTGCGAAGCAAGCGAATCCAAAGAGGCAGTGCCCCTCCAACTGCTCCCTCATCGAATACTCTAGTCTCAGGTAAGATATCTCGATCTATAACCATCCAGTAATCCCCTGTCAATTTTCGGCACAAAAGATCCTGAAAGGTTATAATTGTCTTTTTTCCCAAGTTTACACCACTAGATAAACCAGTCTCCTTATCAACACAGTTGAAAATCAGCATCTTTACTCGGTCGTTATTTACAGTGCTATAGGTTTCTATTGCCATTTTAAGAGCTATTTCGTTTAGTTCATCATCGTCATCTATAAAAGCAATCAATTTACCTCTTGCTTTATTAATTCCGGTATTTCGTGCAGCGTTCATTCCCCTTGTTTTTGCATGCTCTAAATAGATTACTCGACTATCACTAAATGTTTTGACAACGCTACTTGTATCATCAGTTGATCCATCATTTACTATTATCAATTCAAAATCTTCAAACTGTTGTCGTAAAACACTGTTAACTGCCCTCGAAAGCAGTTTTGACCTATTGAAGGTAGTACATACAACACTGAAGAAAGGTTTCTCGGTTGACATTAAGTATTAAACCCTCTGAGAAAAGGAAAAGCAAATACCTCGTGAACGGATAAATTGATTGGTTATTATAAAACGGTTCTAAATTTGCTTAATTGTTTATTTTAAGAATTATTTAACAGCCGTGTTAATCCAATTAATTTTGTCCTTTGTCGAAAAAATCCGAAGTCCCTTTCTTTGAACTTGACTTTAATGTTGCTAGATGCACCAATAAATGTTTTTAGATCAAGTTTCTGTGTTCCAGTTTTTGAAACACTCTGTTGTGCAGGTGCAACATTTAGCCTATCGACCTGATCTAATGCTGCTAGTTCCGCGCAATTATTTCTCACTATGTTACAAAGGATTTTTCTTAAAGTGAATTACTGAGATCTCACCTAAACAATGTATTTCTTTCAAAGATCTAAAACCTGCATTCTTAAACTTGCTAACTATTGCATTTCTAATTTTAAGCGAGTGCACTTGAACCATGTAATAGTCGATTTTCCTAAGAATTTCATTAGGTACCTGAATAAGGCTTAATTCTGCACCTTCACAATTGAACTTAGCTATGTCGGCTTGACTCTCTGCTATGACGTCAGTAACGTTTCGAATTTTTATCTTCATATTATGATTTCCCGTACTAAGAGTCCCGAAACTCGCGTCAAGTTTTTCAAATTGGATTGTTTGAGCTTCATCCGCCTTTCCTACGCCTTCTTCGTGAAGATCAGCGTCGATGCTATTCAGGAAAACATTTCGCGCTATCACAACATGATGTGACACAACCGGTTCATATATGATAAGTTTCTTTGCCCCCATTGCTGAGAAGATTACAGCAGTCTCGCCTTCTAACGCACCGACAGCCAATACGACCTTATCCAAACAGTCACAGTTGTACATGTCGGGATCAACTGTGATAATATTTCTTAGCTGACCCAGCGTCTCTCGGGAAATTACAAGTTCATAATCGCTATTCTTGATTCTAAACAAATTGCCACCGAGGTAATTTACTTTTGAACCTGATGAAATAATGTCTCTAATGCTTGCGTATTCGACCAAATTAAGACTAAATATTGATCCATTCCTAAAAAATATCTTTTTTTTTACCCCTTGAATACATCAAAGTTAAGGCTGTATAAAAATTCTTGGTTGTCTTCAACGTCCTGATTAACGCTACTAATCTGCTGAATTGTAATCTATGATTTTTCAACATTTTTTCAAAAACCCGAACAAATTGAGCGTGGATTCTCACACAAGACCTCGATGCGTGAACGAGGTAGGTATTATGTCACAGGTGAGGTTTGGGTGGTTTATCCTTCTAGTATTCGATATTCTATTCGGGTTGTTTTGATTTGTTGTTTGTATATTTCGTTTTGGATCGTTATTGGTTTTTTCGTCGCTTTAGCGAGTGAGCAAGCGATGGCACTGCTTAGTAGGCAGCCGACCTGCTTGTGCGCTTTTGGATTATTGTCGGTTTCTTGGCAGACTTGAGCGAGTATGCTGCCAGTTAGTTCAACGATTATTGTATTGTTTTGGATTTGCACTTGAGCATTCTCGGTTAGTTCCATTTTTTTAGTGAGAAGTTTTGGGAGGATTTTTTGTATTTGGGCGAGGTCGGTTTTTGCGAAGAAAGTGCCAAGTTCTTTCTCAAATAGTTGGCACAAAGCAATCCCAGGAGGGGTCAGGAAGATGCCATCTTTGTTTTTGGAGAGTAAATTGTTTGCGGGAAATTCGGGTTTGAATGAGATAATCTTTGTTTGGGGTATGAATAGGAGGCTTGATTCGATGTTTCGAAGGTTTTTGGGAGGCAGATATACTGCTTTTTCTGTCAGGTTGTATTCAGTTAGTATTCTTTCGATGTTGCTTGCGGCTGAATTGGCCGAGGCATTTAGTAGGGTTAATTGAACGTGTTTGGAAGGTGTTGTGTAAAGGAAAACTGCACCCCAAAAAAAGATTGATGTCCCAAGTATCGCTAGAAATGATGAAACATAGATTGCCGACAATGAAACTAAGCTTACGCCTATTAACAGCATGGTTGAGATGATTATCAGAGTTGTTCGGCTTAACTTCGGCATTGTTGCACCCTAGTTTTGTCTTTGGTATCCATGATAAAAAATTCTATTATAAAAGGTATAATTATTTTTCAATAGTGTTAGCTTTTTGTTTTGGGTAGCGACAAATATAAAATTCGAGGAATAACCATATTGTGGACATATTTAGTACTCTTTTTTGTTTTGTTGATTTAAACAGGCTTTGTTGAAACTATTGCAGCTTATGCTTAAGCAGCTATCACTTTTTTGGGCGGAAGCGAGTCTTTCTGAGGATTGATTTAGGATCGTTTAGGTTTTGACTTTTAGCGTTATAAGACTTGATTTCCCACAACAATGCCGAAGATCTTAATTGTTAATGCTGCTAAAAACACTAGACCTGTAGTAAAAGCTAAATTTTCAAGTTTTTTTATGTTCACTGTCAAATTAATAGATCCGTATCTCGATGAAGCCAGTTCCGCAGTTATCAGAAGTATAATAGTAGCTATAGCTGCAAGCATGCTCACGTCTGTGAAATCTAAGGGGGGGAGCTGCATTTCATTCATACTCTCTAATTATGGAAAAGGATTAGTCATGTACTTTATTCAGATTAAATTTCCAAACGATAATTGTTTTCTTGGATGTCAAAGATGAAGCGCGAATATAGGTTAGCCTAAAAAGTCGTTTAAGAGATGAATATCCGTTCGATTTTGACCACATGAGTTTACAAGGCTTTTCGAATACATTTATTAAGTCGTAAGACGTATTATTGAATAAATATGGGCGTCTGCAATGGATAAATGGGTCTGATTTGAAGTGCCTCCATCAGAGGCGAACTCATCCTTACAATAATAATCAAACGTGAATGAGGAAGAGGAAAGAAAATGAACAGAAAACCTTTCTATTTCGTAATTATCATGACGATAGGCAGCCTAGTTTTTTCCTCTGTCTCGCTAGGTCTGAATAGTTCCAATATCAATGTCGATTATTCAGGCATCATAAGATCCATAAATCTTAAAAAAGCCGCAATCATATACAATAGATTTCCTCTTCAATCTGAAGAAACTTCAATAGCTAGGCATTTTGAGTTGCTAGGTGCCGAGTTCGGAATGCCCACAAGCCAGATGGCGAGATTGAAAGCTCTGAACCCAAACCTCAAAGTGACAGGCTATAAAAACATAGTCTTGATGAGAGAAACTTATGATGACTGGGCGATAGTTGACGCACATGAAGACTGGTTCATACATGATACCAACGGGGAACGCGTGCGCTATGGCTCACCTTCATCTTTGCACCCAATTCTCCCTTACGGAATGAATCCTGCAAATACAGAGTGGAGAAAATACTTCGTGGATTATGTAAAAGCGAAAATTGCTGCAGGCAACTACGATGGTGTATTCCTAGACGATGTGTGGGTGGGATGTTACTTCCAAAATGTGCCCCCCACTCATGCAGCTACTTGGTACAATGATGTTCTCGATTTTCTCCAGTATATTAGAGCAAACATCGGCGCTGGAAAAATCGTCATGATAAACTCAAACGAATATTACACCCCAGATTCAACGTACATAAATGCCACAGACGCAGGCATGATTGAAGGTTTTATCCACCAAGACTGGACCGATACAAGCATAAATCGTCCTACTGAACTAATTATGCAGATGATAGATAGGCTCTATATAGATTCAGGCAACGGTAGAATGTTGTTTTGTCTATCAGGTACACGCCCCACAACTGCACAAGAGAACGAACGTATTTTGAAATATTCCTATTCTGGTTATCTTTTGGGAATAAATGGCAAGAATGCGTATTGGGGTTTTTATCTTGCAACAAATGGTCATATTGACAATTGGCTTTTTCCTTCTATAATGGACTTAGATGTTGGACAGCCGTTATCGCCATACTATCAAAGTCAAAGTGTTTACATTAGAGACTTCTCAGAAGGAAAAGTTTTGTTTAATCCAAGTTCAAATTCTTACATGGTGAATCTTGGGGGAACATATATCGTAGATGGAAAAGAGGTGTCAAGCTTGACGATAGCTCCTTACAGCGGAGAAATTCTTCTAAATCAACAATAGGTCACATATAATAGATTTATGTTAAGGAGCTTTGGTAGCCAGACTTTCTTCTCCATAATAAAAGGCAAAAATAACATAGTCCTACTGAATTTAATTATCGCAATTTGAATGCTAAAAGACTGCCTGAATCATAGATTTTGCTACATTCAAAAGAGTTGTCAAGCACCTCCAATGTAGTTGAATTTGTCTCTTTTTTGAAAATAATCCAATCAAAGTTTGCAATATCAACTTTCAATGATGTAAACACAGTACCCAGGGTATTTTGTGTATGGTAAATTGCCATTAAATTGTTTTGAGGAGCAAGAATTCTCTCCGCAGAGAAGTTAAACGCGGTCGACAAGGCATAATCCTCAATAGAGGGTGCAAAAGCTTCCATTCCTGTTGCTGGCGTGTCTCCAGACCTTGGAGTCCATAAAGTCGGGGGGATAATATAGATGTTGAATAGCATTGAGGCAACTAGCAAGAATATACCGATTCTTCGAAACCCTGAATATTTGCTCTTTAATATGGTCACCGTTAAAGGCGCAAATCCAAAGAGCCATCCGAAGGTAAGAAAACGATCTGGGAATGCTATAGCAGCAGAAAAATATAGACTTAGAAATGCAACAAATAGACAAAGGAACAGATACAAGGTAAACGAATGGTTTTCTAAACGTTTGTTTTTCGCTTTTTTAAACAATCCGTATAGAAGAAAAAGAGAAAAAATTGAAATAAAGAAGAAGAAGCCATAATAGACAATATAGCCGTAAAGTGTTTCGATGGAGCTGCCACTTATGCCAGCTATCTGAGCGTAGGTTTGTCCTTGATAAAAGAGGCTCCTTGAAAAATTTACCAAGGCGCTAATCGGGACTATTGTCACAAACATCCAATAGGCAAAGGGAACTACAAAGGCGATTACTGCAAACTTGACAGAAATCTTTTCTCCCTGCAAGTCACTTCCAAAAAATAGTTTTTTAAGAAATGATACATTAGAAACCCTAGTCACAAAGAGATGAATTGAGAGAAAAATTATTAACATGAAGCTGACCAAATGATGAGAAAAAGCAGTGAGAATTAAACACACAATTGATAAGGTATAGTACGTTGCAGGACGTAAGGAATGTCTCGCTGAGAAGTAGAAATAGATGCAGAATAATGCTAAACATAGAGCGTAGGTCTGTCGAACAAACAATGAACTGAAAAATATATAGTTCTGCAAAGAGGCAAACAACAATGCAGAAAGTAGCGCAATTTTTTCTTCTTTAAAAATTGTTCGAACAAAGAGATACAATATTGGTATAAGCGCAAAAGCTAGAAAAGACGGAAACCACTTAGCCACGGAGAAAAGATTTATGCCAGTGATCATTGAAGACACTGCACCGAAGATGTGAATAATGGGAAAGCTTGAACCCAAATTAATGTACTGAGGAGCCCCCATAATATTTCCGCTAACTAAAATGCCTTTCGCTGAAGCCAAGTCTCCATATGAATCATACCCATATAAACCATAGTTAGGAATTTGATATATCAAGTGAAACGCAACAGCAATAATAGTAATCTCTAACAGCACTATCTTGATATTAAAGGATGATAACTTAACTCTGAGAATCTGATAAACAACGATTCCTATTATTAAGGCAACGGCGACCCAGAAGAAGCCGACTGGCAAATAAACCTGCCAGCGTATTGAAAATAAATAAGATACAAGCAAAGTTAGAGCCACTAAGAACAAACAAAAGGCACTTGCCTTGCGATTCAAATATCTCATCTATCAAACCCTATTTGTGCATGGTTATTAGTCTCTGAAAGACTTGAAAGCGGTACTAACTTGCCAAAATTTTCTTTCACTCAGAATTTGATATTTCAAATTCTCTTAAGTTACCAAGCCTTCTTGCGACATACTCGCTATGCAAGAAAACGTTGATTTTCAATATGCTGTAAACAGATCAGTTAGTATGTGCCATGACACGCCGAAGGGCATCACTAACAATGAAGTTTTAGGAGAATAGCACATTCGTAGTAGCAAAGCAAATCTGGAAAAATTGTACAAGGCAATTTGACTCGCTGAACCATCTTAAATTGTTGAACCAACGCCGTTCTAATTAAACGAAAAGTCTGCTTGTGAGTGCCAGGATGCTTCCAATAATTTTCAACTTGGCCTGAATATGGATCAAACCAAACGGTTTGCGGTTGTTCAATAAATTTGAATTCCAAAGGAGAAACAAGACGCCACAACATTTTATATAACCATGTTTCAACTGGATAACCCACAATCAAAATACCAGTCGCCTTTAACAACTTGTTTATTTTTGTGATTAAAGAATCCAAATCAAACACGTGTTCTAACATACTTGCACAAACAATCAAGTCAAAACTTTCGTTTTTGAAGGGATGGGCACAAATATCTCCAAGTATGAAATCAAGATGTTCATTTATCCGTTCCGACTTCAAACAAGATTTCTTAATATCAATACCAACAACGTCATAAGCTTGAGAAAGAAACTCTGACAAAACACCGTTTTGACACCCTATATCTAAAACTCTAAACCCATTGCCGTGGTTTCTGAAACTCATTATAATCTGCAAGAGGCACTTCAGTCTCTTCTGGTTTAAAATATCAGCTACCTTGTTTTCGTGTTGGCGGAGCAAATTTCTGGGAATCTCATTCATGATACTACCTCCAAATCAAACAAACCAAAGTTTGCAAATAGTTGCAAGAAACCAATTTAGGAACGGGCTGACGCCACATTACCAGGATTTTTCTTGGTAAAATATGAGGTTTGGCGAGCATTAAAACAAACACTAGCTAAAGGCACTATAGAATTCTAGGGTGTCAGGTCACATCAACTCAACTCTTATTTTGTGAGAGATTTTCGTAGAAAAAGAGAATTTTATCAGCAATTTTATCCCACGTGTATCGATCTTCGATTGTTTTTCGAGCTGCACCTCCTAATTTTTCTCTCATTTTGGGATTATCAAGCAACAGTAAAATTGCCTGCGCCATTTTATTTGGGTTCTTTGGGGGGACCAACAGACCGTTTACTCCTGATGAGATGACTTCATTATTTCCCCCTATATCAGTAGCAACAACTGGTAAACCGCAAGACATAGCTTCCAAAAGGACTGTAGGAAGACCTTCGTAATGAGAAGGAACAACTTGCACTGTTGCGTTTTGATAGGTTTTCAAGAGCGTTTCCCTCGGTACATATCCTAAAAGAGCAACGTTTTTTTGGAGACCCATTTCGTAAACGTACCGCTGCAATCTATTAAGAAACGGACCTTTACCACAAATAACAAACTTCACATCCTTGCGTTTAGAGCAAACAATCTGCGCACATTTTATTAAGTCGAACAAACCTTTGCGCGCCCGCAAAACTCCAGTATATAAAACATATTTTTCGATACAGTTTTTATTATCAGAAGGAACAAACATTTTTTCGTCAACCCCATTACCTATCACTGGAATACCATTGGCAAATAACCCATATTCCTCCAATTCAATGGCAACCATACGGGAAACCGCAGTTATCTGCTTTGAATTGTTGAATAATTTATGCTCAAAATAAGGTGCAACAATCGTTGTAATCAATTTGCTACCTAAAGACTTAAAGTCAATTATTTCTTGATGCCTTCCATCAACTTTCAATGGCGTATGAACAGTGGTTAGCACAGGCAAACAGGTTTTAACTGTCAGAGGAATAGGCGTGTGGCAGTGTATTATTGTAAACATATGTTCCATAGAACGGAAGAGTCTATCTATGAAAAAATCAAGTGACGTAGTACGGAAGGGAAATACGCGCAAAAAGGGTGCCCTTAGAATCACTATGCCATCCAAATTCTCGTGCTGCAGATCTGTAGTTGAGAGTTGTAGAGTGATGACGGTGACATCATGACCTTTATCGATGAGTGTTCTTGAAAGGTCACGCACGTAATATCCTACACCACCCGACTTGGGTGGAAATTCGGAACAAATCATGCAAACATGCAAATTCCAAAGACCTCGCTGAAACTAAATAAGTAATTTAGCATTTTGAGCAACTTACGCTACACAATTTTCCAATTTTTCTTCCCGGCATTAAACGGCAAATCTAAGCACTATCAACATTTCTTAAATAAATACCAGTTGTTACTAAGCCCATTTACTCTTTTGATATTTACCAGATTTAATTCAGGGAATTCAGTGCCCATAAAACTTGCGATTTCTTCTACTGTAGCAAATTCGTATGGTAAACCACCAAGCCAGTCAATAATGTTTGTTCTAAGGCTCATTCCTCTTCCTTTCGCCCCTTTTCTTTTAAAAGGATTTCTAAATCTTATTATCTCCAAACCAAGGTAGCGCAACATTAATAGTGTTTCAAGAATGTGCTTCATTATTACTGGAGAAGAATTGTACAATATCTTAGTTCTTAGCCAGAATTTAGATCCCATTTTCCCTTCATCTTTATTGTAGATAGCCATGAAAAAGTAACCATCTTTTTTGACAAGCCTTGCGGAGTTTTTTATGGCTTCAAACATCTTGCCAGTATGATGTAAAACCCCCCAAGCGTAAACGATGTCTACTTTTTCTAATGCAGAGACAAAACTATTGTCAAGAATCGAACCTCTATAAATTTGCCAATTTTCAGGTCTATTTGCTTTTGCATATAAATACTTGCAACATTCCACTGATAAAGGATCTACGTCAAAACTTATAATCTTCTTGGCACCAAGGATGAATGCTGCGTAGGAAAAAAGACCGCTACCGCAACCTATATCCAAAAAGCTTTTTCCCTTCAAGTTCTCCAACCCTAAAAACTTGGTTAGAGATGATTTTGCACTTTGGATGCTATCTTCATCAATATTGCTTAAAAAATTTTGCCAGTTCTCACCAAATGAAAATGTTATCTTATCTTGTTTAAGCACGCGAGTTAAGGCATGGTTTAGACTTGAAGGTTTTTTTCCTAGCAATCTAATTTCAGCCTCAATGATATAGGTATTCAAAATTTACAGATATTAAGTCAAGCGAACGCTATTCTCGACAGTTTCAATGGGCCATTAAGATGACTTTAAACTTTTCTTATCCTTGTTAGTTTATGTCTTTCTTAAGTTGTTCTTTTTGAGTTTAGAAGGTCTTTCATCTATTACACGTATTAATTACAAGTAATCATTCATAATTGGTTAAAATAAACATGTATCGATAGAATTATTCCATAAATCTTTTTTTCCGCTCATAATCAAATAATTCTTCAACTTGCTTTTTCATAAGATCATATCTGGTCTGGGATAGATGTTTCTTTCCCTAACCATGGAGGTTTAAATTTAGTTATGCAAGATAAATGCTTTCCACTTCTAGAAAGTATAAGTTCTTCAATTTTGTTTGTGTACTTAAGTTCAATTTCCAATCCAAGGTCCTTGAAGTATTTGAGTAGGTTAGACATGTTGGGTTTCTGGTTCAAATCCCATAAATATAGAGTTAGAACGCATTTTCCTTTTTCCTCCTGTATTATTTGGTGTCTATCAATAAGTTCCAAAAAATGAGGTATGTGCCAATACATTTGCTCATGAATCTCAGTCATATTTATCCATTCATCATTCTTAGTTAGAAGGAAGTGAAGTGTTCTGCCTAAAGTCTCGGTTATCATTGGAAGACTCCTGCCACAGCTGCACTTTTTGTTTGCATATCTTCCACTATCTCCATTCTCATATCGGATTAAAGGCATTGCATAATTCAATAGATCAGTCCAAAGAAATCTTCCTTCTTTGGTCACCTCAAGAATATATCTTTCAGCAAATAGATGAAGCCCTTCATCTTTGCTGCAATTCTGAGCCATAGATCCTAAATCTTGTGAACCATAGAAAACAAAAACTGGAGCCTTAAAGGCTTCCTTTAGTAGATTTTTCTTATATTCTGTTAATGGTTCACAATTTGTTTCGATCACTTCGGGAACAAATTCAAAACCTTCTTCAAGAGCATAATAGGCTAAATTCGTCATTGCAGAAGGATACCCTCTTATTTTATTCGGTTTGAAATCTTCAATTAGTTTTAAATATCTAATAGCGTCATCTTTAGTCCTTAATTGTTCTATTGGAAGAAGAAGTTGGCGATTTCGTATTGCAGGTTTTGTAATTTTCATTGTAGCACTTAGTTCTCCCAGCCCCCATAAACATGCTTCTCGAATGTTTTTCAATCCTTGCCATTCTTGGAACCTTTTCGTCCCAGCGTAAAGGGGACGTTGATTTTTTGGTGATCGAATAATTACTTGTTGGCAAGTTCCTCCAGTCCATTTCTTTTTGCTACGAATATTATTAGCCGTAAGTTCATCAAAATTTTCATGAATAATATCTTTAGTTAGAATGGGTAAGTCATCAATGCTTTCTAAGTCTTTTATCTTTGGAAGTCTTTTGTAGTATTTGACATGTTCCCTTGCCTGAGTTAAAAGGTCTTGCAAACCTTCCAATCTCAACTGATATAAGTCTTCTTGAGAATACCACTGAGATTCTTTTAAAAGAGAGACAGTTATTTTTTCAAAATAGGTTTTCATTCTTCTCACATTTCCAACAGTTAACTCAAGTATCGAGACCGAATATGAAAGGTAATACAATCAACCGATAGAATATAATCACTCAAATTACATCTAAACCTTAGTATTAGTAGGTAACTAGATCAATTATTGATTCTATATTCACGAATATAATCTGGCTTTAACAATTTTTTCTATCGACTGAGCAGGTGCTAAGAGTGTTCTTGAGCCCAACAGATCCACGCTTTTTTTCGTATCTACAATTATTCTGCTTTTATCGTCTTTGGTAAATAGAGGGGGGTTTCCTTTATCAACTATGACCAAGTCAGGCTTAATCTCACCATGAGTGCAATTTGCAATTGTTTCTTGAACGATTTCTGCCAATTCTAGAATCGTTATAGGCTGAGGGTGGTAAATATTTACCACATATGGAACGCGTTTTTCAGTTTTCGCGAAGGTGCCCATAAAGGTTTTTCTTATGAGTATTTCATAAGCATTACATATATCTTCAATGTCAACGTACAACATTGGTCGGTACATGCTGTCCTTGAAAGGTGTTATCGGCTTCCCACTCAAACCATTTGTTATGAAAATGTTTGCAGCAGTCTTCTCAGGCATTCCATCGCCAAGAACGGTGCCCATTCTTATAACGCTGTAAGTTTTGTTGGAGAATTCGTTATAAAAACGAACCATAGCTTCTTGAGCCATCTTTGATAATGCATAGAGTCGGGCTCTTTCTTCAACTTTGTCAGGTCTAAACCCAAATTCTTCATTTATTACTCCCTTAAGATCTCTTTCGCCAATTGTGTGCCAAGTGCCTGACAAGATCATACCTTTAGTCTTGGCAGATTCGTCAACAACCTTACAAATATTTGAAGTCCCCAAAAGATTTACTTCATAACCCAAACGTTTATTCTCGTTAATCAATGGAATCTGAATTATGGCAGTGTGAATGACCAAATCAATATTTTCCAAAGATTCTTGAACCTTGTCGAAGGAACGTATATCGCATTTTATAAAATTTAGGTCATTTGGCATTGTAGAAGGTTTCACTACATCTATAACCGATATATTAAAGTTTTTGGACAAGTGTTTAGCCAAAGAGAAACCGACAAAACCGGACCCTCCGACTATACCGATAGTAAATTGATTTTGCTTTTTCATAATTCAATCACTTTCCCCAAAACATGTAGATAGTATGCAATGGAATTGTTTCAGTAACTTGTGTTTCCAATAGAACAAATTAAACCTATTTAGGAAAAACGCTTAATTGTCCACTAATAATTTTGTTCTTGAATGATTTCGCAAGTTAAAGAGGAGCGAAGAAAGGCTATTTCTCAAATATGTCTCTATTTTAATGAAGACAATAAAATTACTGAAATTCTCCGCATAATTGATGAATCGGACAGAACAACGAAAACATTTGGTGGAATAGTTATCATGAATTGAGCAAACAACAAACGGTCGCACAATACTTATGTGAATTTTAATAATTTCAAGAATAAAGAACATTTTTAAAATTTAGAATCCTCAAAAGCTTTAAGAGTCTCTACAAATTTTTCTGCGGTTTTATTCCAACTAAAAGCTTCCAAAACGAAGTTACGTGCATTTTTGCCCAACCTTCGCGCAAGG
>JABAOC010022106.1_pt2 | contig 13343 bp, 11 predicted proteins | sample 7062161 | NCBI WGS metagenome assembly JABAOC01 (sample SAMN14538625, study PRJNA623070) | marine sediment metagenome | biome: marine biome [ENVO:00000428]; feature: marine pelagic biome [ENVO:01000023]; material: deep marine sediment [ENVO:00002113] | place: India: Gulf of Khambhat ... | reverse complement strand
TTTGGCAGAAAACTCCGGGGTATTCACCAGTGCCGAGGCTGATGGGAAGGTAACTTATGTGGATTCTGAGCGTATCGAGGTCGTTTATGGGAAGAGAAAGAAGAAGGTTTATAATCTACAGAAGTTTGTCAAAAGCAACGACGAAACCTGTTATAACCAACGGGTGCGAGTGTCCGCTGGACAGAAGGTCAAAAAAGGAGATCTTTTGGCAGATGGTCCTTCAACAGAAAATGGGGAGTTGGCTCTTGGGCGTAACCTGACGATCGCCTATATGTCTTGGGAGGGACTAAGTTATGAGGATGCCATCGTCATCTCTGAGCGTTTGCGTCATCGGGATCTTCTTTCCTCGATCCATATCTCTGAGCATATCGTGCGGGTTTTGGAGACAAAGCTGGGACCAGAGGAGATAACGCGCGATATTCCCAACGTTTCCGAAAGTGCTCTAAGAAATCTTGATGAGAACGGGATTGTAACCATCGGAGCCGAGGTGAAGGGTGGGGACATTTTGGTGGGGAAGATTGCTCCCAAGGGGGAGACCGAACTCTCCGCCGAAGAGCGACTGCTGCGAGCCGTGTTTGGAGAGAAAGCACGTGAAGTGAGAGACGTTTCCTTGAGAATGCCCCATGGGGAGTGGGGAACGGTAGTGGGAGTTAAAGTTCTTAACAAAGAGGAGACCGATCTGCCGGTTGGTGTCTTGCAGGAGATTTCTGTTAGGGTAGCCCAGGTTAGAAAGATCACTATTGGTGATAAACTCGCTGGTCGGCACGGAAACAAGGGAGTGATCAGTAAAATCGTTCCCGCCGAGGACATGCCTTACCTTGAGGATGGGACGCCGGTGGATATTATCCTTGAGCCCCGTTCGGTGGTGAAAAGAATGAATCTTGGTCAGATTCTCGAAACCCACCTTGGTTGGGCGGCGGAGAAGCTGGGAGAAAAGTACGCCGTGCCCGCTTTTGAGGAGTTAGAGGAAGGGTTTCTCACCGAAGAGCTCAAAAGAGCCGGGCTGCCAGTTTCGGGCAAGACGAAGCTTTACGATGGACGAACAGGGGAGCCATTTGATCATAAGATTGTGGTGGGAAAGGCTTACATTCTCAAGCTGGAGCATTTGGCTGAGGACAAAATTCACGCGCGCTCAACTGGACCTTATGCTCTGATAACCCAACAACCACTGGGGGGGAAAGCGCAATTTGGAGGCCAACGTTTTGGGGAGATGGAGGTTTGGGCTCTTGAGGCCTATGGAGCGGCTTACACCCTCCAGGAGATGCTCACGATTAAATCGGATGATTTGGTTGGCCGCTCTCAAGCTTACCGGGCGATCATTCAAGGTGAATCGGTTCCTGCTCCAAATATTCCCGAGTCATTCAAGCTTTTGGTGAGGGAGCTAAACGGAGTTGGTTTAGCGGTTGAGACATTAGGCGAGGAGGAAAAAGAGAGTAGGCAAGACGCTAAAGAATCTGGGGGGAAGAAGGAGGAAAAGCGAGATGGCATCTGATGAACGTGAGGCTTTAGGATCAATGAAAGATTTCTCTGCCTTGAGAATCTCGGTTGCCTCACCGGAGGCGATCAAGAGTTGGTCGTATGGGGAGGTAACTAAATCGGAAACGATTAATTACCGAACTTTTAAAGCGGAGAAAGGTGGGCTCTTTGACGAGAGGATCTTTGGCCCCACCAAAGACTACGAGTGTTACTGCGGTAAATACAAAAAAGCCCGCTTTAAGGGGATCATCTGTGACAAGTGTGGGGTGGAGGTAACGACAAAGAGGGTGAGGCGAGAGAGGATGGGTCATGTTGTTCTTGCTGCCCCTGTGGCTCATGTTTGGTTCTTCCGCGGGGTCCCCTCCGTTATCGGGATCCTTTTGGGAATTTCGCCCAGAAACCTTGAGGGAATTGTCTACTTTACTCGTTATCTGGCGATCACTGTTGATCAAGACAAGAAAAAGAAAGCAATCGCGAGTTTCGAACGCGATATTTCCCTCAAGATTAAGAATCTTAAAGGAGGTATAAAGGAAGAAGACAGAAAACAACTTGCCGCGGAAAAAGTGAAGTTGAAGGATGAGCTGTCTCAAGGATTGGTGATCCTCAAATCAGTTAAAAAACGCAGCCTTCTCACGGAAGCGGAGTATGAGCTGGTGGCTCCCTATCTTAGGGAATTTGTCGAAGTGGGGATGGGGGCTGAGGCACTCCGTCGAGCTTTAGCAACTTTGGATTTAGCAAAGATTGCCTCCAATCTTCGCCGAAAGGTTAAGGAATCGAAGGGGGAGCGAAGAGTACGCTATTCCCGTCGTTTACGGGTGGTGGAGAATTTGCGCAATGCGGAAATATCCCCAACCTGGATGATTCTCACCACCCTTCCTATCATTCCCCCTGATCTGAGACCGATGGTTCAGCTTGAGGGGGGGAGATTTGCCACCTCTGATTTAAACGATCTTTATCGCGCAGTGATCAATCGCAACAACAGATTGAGACGTTTGTTGGAGCTTGGCGCTCCCGAAATTATTATCCGTAACGAGAAGAGGATGCTTCAGGAAGCAGTCGATGCCTTGATCGACTCTTCCAAAGCAAGAAGGGGGCGCGTTTCTCGGGGGCGAAAGCAGCTGCGCTCTTTTGCCGATATGCTTTCTGGGAAACAGGGACGCTTTCGCCAAAATCTTCTTGGTAAAAGAGTGGACTACTCAGGAAGATCAGTAATTGTGATCGGTCCAAAGCTTCAACTTTCTCAGGTGGGCATTCCCCGGGAAATGGCGTTGGAGCTTTTCCGTCCTTTTGTTTTGCGTGAAGTTCTTCTTGATGGGTTAGCTCCCAATTTAAGAAGCGCCAAAACCTATATCGAGGAAAAAACCGATGAGGTTTGGGATATTTTGGAGCGGGTGGTCGAGGGGCATCCTGTCCTTTTAAACCGTGCTCCTTCGCTCCATCGCTTATCTGTTCTTGGGTTTTATCCGAAGTTAATTGATGGCAGTGCCATTCAGCTTCATCCGGCTGTTTGTGCTGGGTTTAACGCCGACTTTGATGGGGATGCGATGGCAGTGCACGTTCCCCTTTCTACCCAAGCAAAGGAGGAGGTGGAAACATTAATGATGTCAACTAAAAACTTACTTCGTCCGGCAACAGGAGAGCCGATCACCTATCCTACCAAAGAGCAGGTGATGGGGCTTTATTACCTTACCTCAATCTTTAAAAAGGATCAAAAAGAGGGTGGGGGTAAACGTAAAATATTTGCCGACGAAGGGGAGGCTCTTCTGGCCTACGCCCTTGGGAAGGTTAGCTTGAGGGAGGAGATCGAGCTCGTAGTGGGAGGAAAACGTTTGAAGACCAGTGTGGGGAGAGTAATTTTTAACGAGCGCTTACCAAACTTCCTGCGCTTTTTCAATAGGCCCGTTGATGCCTCACAGACAAAAACGATGGTAGCGAGAGCGCTGGCGGAAGAGGGGGGAGAGACAGCAGTTAATCTCGTCGATGTCCTTAAAGAGCTAGGCTTTTCTTATGCTTCGGATTCAAATATATCGTTAGCGGTATTTGATGCTTTAATCCCCAAGGATAAAACAAAGATTTTGAATGAGGCGGAGGAAAAGACGGGGGAGATCGAGGGAAACTTTCGCCGGGGGTTGATCACTGCCTCTGAAAAGCGTGACCTCTCTCGATCTGCTTGGACGGAGGCTACCTCGCGGCTGGCCGAGCTTGCCTGGCTTGACCTTGCCGAGGAGAATCCCATCAAATTCATGATCTCCTCTGGCGCAGCTGGAGCAACTAAAGAACAGGTTAAGCAGATCTCGGGAATGCGAGGACATGTTGTTGATCCGATGGGGAAGCTTGTTGAGATGCCTATCCGCTCCAATTATCGGGAGGGGTTGACGGGGTTTGAGTACTTTGCTGGGGCGCGGGGGGCGAGAAAAGGATTGGTTGACACGGCCTTGCGCACTGCTGATGCTGGTTATCTAACGAGACGTTTGGTTGATGTTGCTCAGGATGCCCTCGTGAGGGAGGAGGACTGTAAAACAAAGATGGGTATTCCAATGCGAAAGGCCGAAGAGACCCTCCTTGCCACTTTCGCAGAGAGATTGTTGGGGCGGGTTATTTCTGAGGATGTTAAGGTTGGAAAGAAGGTTCTGATTAAGCGCAATGAGTTGATCAGTAAGGAGGGGGCGGAAGCAATCGAGAAAGCTGGGATCGAGGAGGTGATTGTTCGCTCTCCTCTAACCTGTGAAACCCTCCATGGAGTCTGTACCCTCTGTTATGGGCTGGATCTGGGGCGGGGCAAATTAGTTGAGATTGGAACTCCAGTGGGGATAATCGCCGCTCAATCAATTGGGGAGCCGGGAACGCAACTGACTCTTAGAACCTTTCATACTGGCGGTATCGCCGGCAAAGATATTACTCAAGGATTGCCAAGAGTGGAGGAGCTTTTTGAGGCGCGGACACCAAAATTCGAAGCAGTTATTGCTGAGATCGAAGGGAAAGGAGAGCTTAGTGAGGAGGGGGAGCATCGCAAAATAAACATTGTGGGAGGAAAAAAGCAAGTGTTAACTTACGATCTTCCCATTGGAAGAGATATTTTGGTTAAGGACGGGGATCGGATTAGGGTGGGACAGGCGTTGACGGAGGGATTTCTTGACCCAAAGAAGCTTCTTAAGTTGGTGGGGGTTCAGCTGACTCAAAAATATCTCGTTAACGAAGCCCAGGAGGTTTATTCTAGTCAAGGGGTATCTTTGGACGATATCCATCTGGAGATGATCGTTCGTCAGATGTTTAATAAGCTTCGGGTAAAAAATCCAGGCGACACCGCCCTCATACCAGGGGAAANNAAATCGACAGCGGAGATAGAGGTTCTGGGGATCACCAAATCTTCCCTAAAAACTGACTCTTTTCTTGCGGCGGCTTCTTTCCAAGATACCACCCGAATTTTGACGGAAGCAGCGATATCGGGGAGTGTCGATCAGTTGCTTGGGCTTAAGGAGAATATTATTATTGGGCGACTTATCCCCACCGGTAGTCGGGCCTCTTTGCCTAAAGGGAGCAAGCAGTTGGGGAGGGGCAAGAAGTGATAGTCATTTTATAATTTAAAGTTAAGCGATGCCAACGATTCAACAGCTTATTAGAAAAGGGAGAAAAAGAGGAGTTAAGAAGGACAAGACTCCTGCCCTTTCCGAGATCTATTCCTCAATAAAACGCCGTCGCCTTCGCCTTCCTGCCCCATTCAAGCGGGGGGTGGTTTTGGCGGTAAGGACGATGACTCCCACAAAACCAAACTCAGCTCTCAGGAAGGTGGCTCGGGTGCGTCTTTCCAATGGTCGGGAAGTTACCGCCTACATTCCAGGAGAGGGGCACAATTTGGCTGAGCATGCGATTGTTTTGGTTCGCGGCGGAAGAGTAAAGGATCTCGTTGGGGTAAAGTACACCATCGTTCGCGGAGTCTATGATACCGCTGGAGTTGAGGGAAGAAAGAAGGGGCGATCACTTTATGGAACAAGAAAGAGTGGTTTGGTTCCATCGGGGAAGGAGGAGGTGGCAGAGGAGGTAAAACCGGCGGAGGAGGCAAAAGAGGAGTAGGCGATGCCAAGGAAGGGACCAGTCAAAAAAAGAGAGGTCGAAGCCGATCCCATCTATAGCTCAGCGGTGGTGACCAAGCTGGCTAATCAGGTGATGTGGTCGGGGAAGAAAGAGACGGCGCAGGAGATTGTCTATGGAGCGCTCGAGAAGGTAGCCGGGGAGGTCGGGGTAGAGCCGTTATCCATTTTAACCCAAGCAATCCTTAATGTTACCCCCAAGCAGGAGGTTCGCTCTCGCCGAGTGGGGGGCGCCACTTATCAAATCCCAATGCCGGTTAGGGGAGAGCGGGGGCAAACCTTGGCGATCCGTTGGTTGGTACAGGCGGCCCGGGCAAGGACGGGCAAACCGATGCTTGATCGCCTTGCTGAGGAATTAAAAGACGCCTACAGTGGGGAGGGGGGAGCGGTAAAGAGGAAAGAGGACGTTCACAAAACGGCCGAAGCCAACCGCGCCTTCGCCCATTTTAGATGGTAGGGTAGTTTGTGCCGCCAAGGACGGTTCTACTAGAGTATGTTTTTTCGTCTACTAAAAGCTTTTGCCCGGCGAAGACCAATTCTTATTATTTTGCGAGGGGGACCCGCTTCCGGCAAAACCAGCGCAGGAAATATCTTAAAAGAGAAGTTGCCAAACACAGTAAGTATTCCAGTGGATGTTGTTATTAAGATGATCGCCAAAGAAGGGAAGTGGAAGGAGTTTTGGGCGGGGGGACATAATGCTGCACGAGAACTAGCAGCCTTCTTTTTAAGAAAAGGATCCAACGTGGTATTTGAAGAGCTACTCTTCGAGGCCTCTTATATCGAGAAAATTATTAAGCTTGGTAAACAGTTCAGAGCGAAAATATTTGTTTTTGAACTAGTTGCCCCAGTTGAGGAGTTGATAAAACGGAAGAAAGTAGGTGGGTTCAAAATGAGTGCGGGTGACGTTAAAAGGCTTAAGGGGATGGTTTCAGCTTCTCCCTATAAAAATGCCATCAAAATTGATACCTCAAGGAAATCGCCAGGGGAGGTTGCAAACCTTATTTTAGAAACCATCAAGGATACTTGAGGCAACGTGTCTTCCTTACTCAATCTTTATCTTCTTTCCCCCCAAACGGTCCCAAAAGCGACGCCACTTTAAGGGCCAAACAAGAAACTTTACTCCGACCAGGATAATTACCGTGGGCCAGAAAACATCCCAGACCGCACCCGAGATGAGGCCTAGGTTTCTAAGCAGGAAAAAGAAACCAACGACGATTAAAAGACTACCGATAAAAGCCAGCGCGATTCACCCCCTTCCCCTATTAGTATAGAACAACCCAACGACAAACTGAAGGGGAAGCGCCTTCCTAATCTTTCCTTTTGGTGGTGGGAAAGGTTTATAATCGGGAAGCGATGGGGAAGTTTTCGCCAGCTCGTCTTATCCTGCCCGTTCTGTTTTTGTTTATTGGTCTTCTTTTTGGGTTTTATCTTGGCAATAACTGGCCTTTGCTTGGGGAGAGGGAGGAAGCCCCTACCGAGGAGGCCCAAAAGGAGCCGCAGCGAACAGTGCTCTCCTACCAAGTGGGGGCTTGGCTTGTTTGGTGGGATCAGGATCGGGGGTTTGAGACTCTCCAGGAAAACGGAGCGTTGATCACTAGTGTGAAGCCGTTTTGGTACCAGGTCGGAGAAGACGGGACGATCGAGGCCTACAGTGGGGCAGAAGACGAGGAGATCTTAAGTTTCGCCAGGGAAGCCGGGATCAAGGTTATCCCCGTCATCAGTAACAACCATCAACCAGAGTTAGTCAGACCGATAATCTTTAGTGAAGAAAGGACCCAGAGCCACATTCAAAATCTTGTCACCTTAATAAAAACGAAAGGTTACGATGGGATTGAGATCGATTATGAAAGCTTAAAGGCCGGCTACCGGAAAAAGTTTTCCTCCTTTATTCGATCCCTGGCGGAGGCGGTTCACAAGGAGGGGAAGCTTGTGACCGTCGCTGTTCATGCCAAAACCGGGGAGCCGGGCAGTTGGGACGGGCCCCAAGCCCAGGATTGGAAAGTGCTGGGGAGGGAGTGTGATCAGGTAAAGATCATGACCTACGACTATCATTGGGCAACCTCGGCGGCGGGGGCGATCGCCCCCCTCTCCTGGGTGGAGGCAGTGATTGGCTTTGCCCTCTCCCAAATTCCCAAAGGGAAAATCCATCTCGGCGTTCCCTTCTACGGTTACGATTGGATTGGCAAACAAGGGACGGGGGTAACTTGGGAGGATGCCCAGGAGTTAATCAAACGATATAAAACCTCACCTAAACGTGATCCCGCCTCAAAAGAGCTACACTTCTCCTACAAAAAAGAGGGAGAGAAGCATACGGTTTGGTTCAACGATTTCACTTCCGTCAAGGCTAAGCTTGCCCTGGTAAAGAGATATGAGTTAGCCGGAATCGGGATCTGGCGAATTGGACGAGAAGACCCCAAGATCTGGTCGACGATTGAGGAAGTATTTGGGGAATCGTTGTAGGCTTTTGATTAAATGGTGGATTTCCATTCGAAAAAGTTTCAGCTCGTATGGGCCGCTTGGATCCTTACCTTGGGCGTATCGTTGTTTTTCATCCATACCATTCAAAATGTCCATTCTTTTTCTGAATATCTGAGGGCATTCGCAGCTTTGGATCTACCGTCCTCATGGTGTCCAACTTTTCTCACTCTTTATGGGACTTCCGCATTGGTGGCCTCTCTTCTTGGTGGCTCGACGAGCAAAAAAGCGTTCACGGTTATCGCGCAGTTTTCGGGTCTTGTTCTTTTGCCCGTGGGAATTTTAGCGACGGCCACCTACACTCTTGATGAGGCCTTCAGACTTGATCCCATGTACTTGTATGCCCAGACGATCCACATCTCAGAGGTCTTAACCGGTCTTCTAACTATCTCTCTTTTGGCGAAAGCGAAAAGATTTTTAGGCTTAGCCCTTCTTTTAATATGCGGGAGCGTTGGGATATTTTTGGTTGTCAAAGATATTGCCAAAGATAAAGGTATCGATATGGGAGGACCTGTAACGGGGAGCCCGCCTGCGGGAGTAATAACGAATTTTTCACCCACCTGCCCGTTAATCTCGAGGATATTGATGGCATCATCCCTCTCGGCAACCTCAACCCATCGGGGCATACTTTTCCTACGGATCATATGTATCTGAATATCAAGCAGGGCAGAGAAAACATCCCCGTTTATGCGCCCGGGGACGTATGGGTGAGCAGCTTAGATGTACATGTGAAATATAGGGATGGGAAAGAAGTTATGGATTACAGTGTCGACTTCAGGCCGTGCCGCGAATTTAAAGTCTATTATATTCACATCAATACGCTGTCGGACAAGCTCCAGGAGGAGTTTGATAAGAATTATTCCCGGGAAAATTGCGTGGAAGAGGAAACCGGGAGCAACAAATTTAGGATGTGCTTCGTGGATGCGGATGTGAAGCTCTCTGCTGGAGAGCTTGTTGGAACCACGGGTTATAAGGGCCAAAGGAACTTCGATCTAGGCGCAAACGATTTGAGGGTGGATAATTCTTGGGTGGCAAAATACACTAAGTGGGTGAGATGGCGGGAGAGTATCCTAAGTACCGTATGTCCGCTGGATTATTTCACACCCGACCTAAAGGAAAAGCTATATTCCATCGTAGGAGACTTCGGTGGGGTGAGACGCACGGTGGAGCCCGTCTGCGGCACCGTAAACCAAGATGAGTGGGGAACGGCGCAAGGTGTTTGGTTTCTTTCTGGGGAGGAAGTGGTGGAAAGAGCGAGGGAGGACGAGCATATGGCGTTAGTACATGACAATATCGATCCAATCATTGGAGCTTTTTCAATTGGGATCTCGTTGGAAGAGAAGGGCCTGCCCTCAAGCACATACAAATTTAAACCAAAGCACACAGGGTTTGTGAACAGAGATTTTGACGAGGTAAAACCCGATGGGAATGTATATTGTTACGTCGCTTCCGGCGGCTACAGCGGGCAGCATTGGCCTCACACAATCATCATTAAGATGCTTGACGATAGTACCTTAAGGATTGCCAAACTAAGTGAGGGAACAACCTGTGGCAGCGGCCCCTGGCAGTTTGGTTCAAATTACACCGATTTTGAACGGTAATAGGTTCAGTAACCTAAGTTTTTGACAGGAGTTGACGGCCGTGGTAAAATCCTGGCTACCTCTTCGGGGGCGAAAGATCATGGCTAAGCAAAGCATGAATACCAATACCAATATTTATCGGGATAAGGTGCTTTTTCGAAGCGCCAGGCTTCCCATTTATTAGCCTCGGGTACCTCGTGAGGGTGCCGCGAGGCCGGCACCTTCACAATAAAATCGTTTTCCAAAAAGAAGATTTGATTAGGGAACATCAAGAAGGAGGGAGAGATGTTAAGAGGAGAAAGGGTTATATTACGTCCCCTCGAAAGGGGAGATCTACCCCAGTGCCATCAGTGGTTAAATGACGAGGAAGTTACCACATACCTTGGAATGAACGATCCTCTCCCAATGGCGGCAGAGGAGAATTGGTTTGAGGAGCAGCTTAAAGATGAGTCGCGGATCAACTTTGCGGTTGAGAATGAGGAAGGACGGCACATTGGCAACGGTGGGCTATACAATATTGACTATCGGCATGGAACGGCGACGGTTGGGGTCCTTATCGGGGAGAAAGACGCTTGGGGCCAAGGTTATGGCCCAGAGATAACCTTGGTTTTGTTGGGGTATGCTTTCGAGGATCTTCGGCTTTACCGGATTGCGGCGCGGGCCTTTGCCATTAATCCACGAGCTACCCGTAGTTTGGAAAAGTGTGGCTTCGTGCAAGAGGGAGTGATGCGTGGGGCAATCTTTCGCTTTGGTGAGCATCAGGATCTTATCCTCTTTAGCATCACAAGAGACGAGTTTTATGAGAGGGGAGGTTGAGATGGAGTTCTTCAAGATCCTTTGGCGCTTACTTAAACCCTTCAAGCGCCAGCTAGTTATCTACCTTATCCTCATTGTGATCTACGAGCTCCTGCAGCTTGTGGACTCCTACATCATCAGCTTGGTGATTGGGCTTATTGGGCAAGGATTCAACCTAAAGCTGTTTGTCATCTTTTTGGTAGCAGTTCTTGTCTTTGATGAGCTCTTTGGCCAAATAGACCGGCGAACTGACTGGCAGATTGTTGTCCGCCTTTGGGATCCGATCTATCGTCATTTCAAGAAGGAGATGTTGGAGAAGTTTATGGCGATGGAGATGCGCTGGCACTACCAACAACGCTCCGGCACCTTGATGGGTAAGGTTCAGGATGGTACTTCGAAGATATTGGACATGGTGATGCGCTTGGGATGGGAGTTTATTCCCACCATCGTCCAGGCGATCATCTCCCTCGTCCCCTTAATTTGGTTGAGTTGGCCAGTGACGACCACCATCCTTGTTGCTCTTCTTATCTTCATGCTGCTCTCCTTTCGCCAACAACAGGCTCAAGCACCGTTGTGGAAAAAGCGACATGACGGGTATGAGGATGAGTGGGGGGTAGCCCAGGAGATGGTCTCCAATGTCGAGACGGTGGTTCTTTACAATCAACAAGAACGCTTACTCCAAGGGTATGGACAACTTCTTGACCTGATTATCGATGCCAGTCGTGAAGAGGCGAAGATCTGGATCCACCGTTACGGGCAATGGCGATTGCGGATCTATAGCCTTGCCAGGAGAGCAGCGTTAGCCTTGCTGGTTATCCAAGTGTTTCAGGGAGAGTTGACAATCGCTTCGATGATCTTTCTCTGGACGATCACTGAGAGGCTCTTCCATGCCTTTTGGCGCTTCTCGCGTCTTTATAATGAGGCGGCACGCTCGCTTGAGGCACTTAAGCGTTTGGAGGGGGTGGTGGAGCTTAAACCCTCAATCGTAAGCCCTAAAAGACCAAAGGCGGTTCCCAAAGGATCGGTGACGATCGAGTTCCAAGACGTTTTCTTCTCCTACAACGCTGACGATATGAGTATCGGGGGGTTGAATCTTATCATCCGGGGAGGGGAAACAGTAGGGATCGTTGGTCCCTCGGGAGCGGGGAAGACTACCTTGCGGCGGCTGCTTACCCGCTCTTGGGATATCAACCAAGGTAAGATTCTCATCAACGGTGTTGATGTTTGTGACCTTTCACTGCGTGCTCTTAGGGGAGTTGTTGCTTATGTTCCCCAAGGCGATGAGGTGGCAATCCTCAACGAAAGCTTCGCCTACAACATCGCCTTTGGCCGTCCCAATGCTTTAAGGGAGGAGGTGGTGGAGGCAGCCGAGAGCGCTGGGATCCACGAGTTCATCTTAAACTGCGAGAACGGTTATGAGACCCTTCTGGGAGAGAAGGGTTTACGCCTCTCTGGGGGACAGAAGCAGCGGGTAGCCTTGGCGCGGGCGATTCTTGCCGACCGTCCCATCCTGATCTTGGATGAGGCGACCTCTTCGGTAGATTCGGTTACCGAGGATGAGATCCAGGAGCGGTTGGTTCCGATTTTTAAAGATCGGCAGCGGACGGTGCTTATTATCGCCCACCGCCTCTCTACTTTGTGGGGAGTGGCGGATCGGATTCTCGTCTTTGATCAGGGGAAACTCGTAGAGGAGGGGACCCACGATGAGCTTCTTGACCTTAAAGGGCTGTACGCCGAACTGGTAGCGCGGCAGTTGGGGAGAGAAGTTCCTTAAAAGGCCTAGTTGGCGGGTGAGTCAGCTGGGCCTTTTCTCATTTATCTGGTTGACTCCTTCTGATACTTCTGATAAGATTCAGCCGATCATGGCAGAGGAGAAGATCTCTCAGAAAGCGGGGTTTAAAGTTCCATTGGAGAAAGTCCGTAATATCGGGATTATCGCCCACATTGACGCCGGTAAAACGACCACCACCGAGCGGGTTCTTTACTACACCGGCCGCACCTACAAGATTGGGGAGGTTCATGAGGGGGCGGCGGTGATGGATTGGATGGAGCAGGAGAGGGAGCGGGGGATCACCATCACCTCAGCGGCAACCACTACTTTCTGGCGTGATCATCGGGTGAACATCATCGATACTCCCGGCCACGTTGATTTTACCGCCGAGGTGGAGCGGTCTCTGAGGGTCTTGGATGGGGCGGTGGTTGTCTTTGATGCCAAGGAGGGGGTCGAGCCTCAATCAGAGAAGGTCTGGCGCCAAGCCGATAAATACCAGGTCCCTCGTCTTTGCTTTATTAACAAGATGGATAAGGTTGGGGCGAATTTTGAAGAATCGGTGAAATCGATCAAAGAGAGGTTGGGAGCGGATGTGGTCATCCTTACTCTTCCCATCGGTCAGGAGGAGAGCTTTTCCGGAGTGGTTGACCTTTTGGCCCAAAAAGCCTACCGCTTTGAGGGCAAGCATGGGGAGGAGGTTATCGAGGAGGAGATTCCTGGAAAGATGCGGGAAAGTTTGGAAAAGATTCGGGCGGAGGTGATCGAAAAGATCGCCGAAAGCGACGAAACCCTTCTTGAAAAGTATGTTGGTGGGGAGGAGCCTGACTTGGCGGAACTTAAAAAAGCCCTTCGCCAGATTGTGGTCTCCGGTCAGAGCTTCCCCGTTCTTGCCGGTTCCGCTCTTAAAAATATCGGGGTTCAGCAGCTTTTGGATGTGGTGGTGGATTACCTTCCCTCTCCCTTGGATGTTCCTCCAGTTGAGGGGGTTGATCTTAAGGGAGAGAAGGCTACTCGCCATACCGATAAAAAAGCACCTTTTGCCGCCCTGGCTTTTAAGGTCCAGACCGACCCTTTTGTTGGCCGGCTGACCTATTTTCGTGTTTATTCAGGGGATCTTAAGGCCGGCTCTTTTGTTCTCAATTCCACCAAAAATACCAA
>JABAOC010043647.1_pt1 | contig 13350 bp, 8 predicted proteins | sample 7062161 | NCBI WGS metagenome assembly JABAOC01 (sample SAMN14538625, study PRJNA623070) | marine sediment metagenome | biome: marine biome [ENVO:00000428]; feature: marine pelagic biome [ENVO:01000023]; material: deep marine sediment [ENVO:00002113] | place: India: Gulf of Khambhat ... | reverse complement strand
CGTCACAACTACCTCCCCTTGTATATTGTAAATGACTAAGCTTACTTTTGAGGGAGTACTTATATTAAACTCGATAGTGGTCGACGGGTTAAAAGGATTCGGATAATTCTGAAGCAATGCCATCTTAACAGGGATCACGCCCACATGCTGCTGAACTGCTTCACTTTGTGTCTGGCTATTAATGCTCAGTATAGAAAATGGACGTTTGCTGTCAAACTGCACATCTCCTTTAATAAGGATATCTTCTGTTGTCCGGCTTTGACTGCTCCAATGACGAACAAACAATTCATCTCCGTTTTTTACGCCTACAAGATCATACTGTGGTAGTGCCTGCCATATCACTAAAGGATCATCTAGATTACCGTCATATTTCATGGCTCCAACACAATGATCATCCGCAAATATTGCTAACTCATCCCCTGCCTCGAATTCTAATCCTGAATTTCGAAGGAAAACGGGATGAGACTCACCGGTTTTTTCATAGGAAAAATGTTCCACAATAGCCATCTGCTCATCAGTCTTTGCCTTTGCCAAACTAGTTGCACCACCAACATCAGGATAGTTGAAAATAAGAGTGGATGCGTTGTTGTGATAAAGATTATATCCCTTGCCTGGCTGCATGTCACCTATCGTATTCGTTCCGGGATGACCGGGAAACACCACGTTCGGTGGTATGTAATAATTACCATTATCATCACTGACCACAACAAGATCGTTATACACATGTTGATTCACTGTACTGCTAAATACATTCACTATTAGTATCGGGCTCTGCGATGGAAACACTATCTTGTTAAGTTTGTTAGGTGCTAATGATATCGGAGTATTGTTCAGATCAATAGGCATACCCATAGCTTGCAATATTTGCCGATTATCACCACTGATATATACTGAGTATCCCTTTGTAATATCAATATTCCCGATGGTGTTGGTCCCGGGATGTCCTGGAAAAACTACATCGGGTGGTACACGGACATTTCCATTATCATCTTGAGCGATGACAAAATTGGGTAATGGGTCAAAAACACTCGCTGCATCTAGGTTTTCTGGTGATACATAAAAAGAAATCAGGTTCAGCTTGTTGGGGTGAATGGTGATGTCCTGGGTAATAGTGCTCAAAGCGGCTAGTTTCAAAGCAACAATCGCTCCTTCTGTAAATACAGGTGTGCCAGATACCACTTCAGATATCTCAGCAGGGTATTCAGCATCAGCACTTTGATCCCACACTTTAAATTTCATGTCGTTACCATCATGAGCACCAGGTAACGGATCAACTCCCGGCGGCATGTACTCAAGATATACAATGATCGGATCTCCCATCGGCAAATTCACAATCTTGCCCGCGCCAACTAATAGAGTACCATCGAAAACGCCAACCTCATCTCCAGCCTCAAGTTGTATCCCATCAAGGGTGGCATCAGTAATGTAAACCGGCTGTGTACGACCTGTGGGAGCAACTACATCTGTAAAGTGATTAAGACCACCATCATGAACTGTTGTGAAATACCACTCACTGGACCAGGGACTGGTACCCTTAGCGTTGGATGCATTCACTCTCCAATAATAAATGGTTCCATTAGATAAACCACTCACTTGTTGTGATGTCGATGTAAGTCCTGACTGATCATAATTAGGACTACCAAAGTTAGCATCATCATCTACCTGAAGCTGATAAGAAGTCGCCCCACTTGAGCTATTCCATACTAACATTAATGTCGTCGGTTGATCTGTCGCTCCATTCGATGGTGAAGATAAAATTGGCACTGGAGGTACTTGCAGTGGATTTGCCGTCACCATAACCGTTACTGACGGTTCATCAGGATCATCAGAGTCTATTGTAATTACGCCCTGGTCAGAAGTGCTAATTAAGTTCCAGTCAACACTAACATTCACAACTTGGTTATTTCCTGGAGTAATTACAAAAGGTATTGATGGATATCCAGAAGTTAAGAGCCAATTTCTATCGTCTGAGATTAATGTGATTGTTAGGTCCGCATTACCAACATTCGAAATCGTAAATGTATTTGATCCGTTCACAGCTTCTAATTCGACCACTGTCACAGCATAATGTTGCATACCTGAATAAGATCCACCCCATGTCATTGTATGATGTGAATAATCCCATGTATCGTGAATATAGATGGTATTTCCACTGTCATCATAGCCGTAACCAACCATAGAATGACCTTCAACCTGGATCATTACCGGTCTACCAGCATTAATCTCCTGCTTAAACTGATTAAAAGTGAAACCAAGTGTATTTCCATCGTAGCCATAAATAAGTTGTGTATAATTATCAAGCACAGTGTAACCTCTGGATTCAAAAAATTCTCTCATACCATGACAACCATCTTTTCGTGGTGGAGATCCTGTTTCACAAGCCGTATAATCATGTAAAGCAGAGCCATTAAGATTATAATAAAATCGCGTGGATCCATCAGCATTATCCCAGGAAGACTGACTCGTTCCCATATAATCGGAGGTGCATTCTCCCCATGTATGTTCTATCCAACTATTTATAATAAATGGATCCGGCCCTGAATCACCGTATGAATGCCAATAATCATCAACATGCCCCCGTATCGTTCGACCATCTAATCCATTGCGTGTAGCGCTTAAGGGACACTGATGCCTCGTTTCCCCATTAATGACAACATCTCCCCACACACTGTTATCCATAGGCATAATCCCACCATTTGTAGGACCAGTATAAATATTAGCATATCCATTATTATCATAATACCCTGACATCATTGCTGCAGACGTTGCAGAACATCCAAATGACCAATCATAAGCTGGCATATCTGGAAGTGTCACTGCACTTTTATTGATAAAGGCAACGGGAGCTCTAAAATTTTCGGGCGGTTTTCCAGGAACGATAACTTCCATAATTTCGTTACCATCATCATCAATAAATGTTCGGACAATATATTTTTCATCGATCCTTCTGATTTTTGGCATGTTTTCTGGAGGAATAGAATTATAATTATTTATATTGGAACCTGCGGATTGACTTTGATTAATTGTCATTGAGATTGGTTGAACGTCAATATCCGGCTCGCCTTGTGGAGCCCAATTAAGAGTTCTTTGATATGCATTATCAGACTCGTTAGATTCTGTTACCACATCTGTAGGATCAATTTCAGTCATCAATGTATGATCACCTTCTGTGAATGTGTATACAAAATCTTCTAGATAACCATAATAATTCGCTTGAATCCCATCCCAGTACCAGCCTTGTAAATAAGAACCATCACTGTATAGATACGCATAGAACCTTGTGCTAGAGGGTATATCTGCATTACGATTAACAAAAGCAAAATCAATATAAGTGTTCGCTCCTCCTTGAAGATTTGGCCCATCCGTTCGCGTACCTGGTTCCGACGATGCCACCATCGGTGCATCCCAACCACTTGGCGTGTAATCTGCTATCAGGTTTGGATAAGACGTTTGAAAAGGCCCCACACTTCTTTGATATATATTATCAGACTCGTTTGACTCAGTAGCTACATTCGTAGGATCAACCCTCGTTTCTAATGTTACATAGCCGCTTGTATAAAACGTATGCTCATAATCCTCGACATACCCATAGTAGTCTTTCTGTAATCCATCCCAGTACCAACCATATAAATAACTACCATCACTGTAAAGATATATATAAAACCTCGTGCTCGATGGTATATCTGCATCACGATTAACAAAAGCAAAATCGATATAAGTCGTGGCCCCTCCTTGAAGATTTGGCCCATCCGTTTGCGTACCCGGTTCCGACGATGCCACTATCGGAGCATCCCAACCACTCGGCGTGTAATCTGCTATCAAGTTCGGCAGTTGATTTGGAGCTTCCCAGTAGACTTTCGTTTCTTTTCTATTACTAGATATTGCTCCTTTATTTGCTTCAATTTGAGTTTCACTTTGTGATTTTGATTTAAGAGACTTAATAATCGCCTTTTTTGCTTTAGCATTTTTGCCCTTTTCAAACTTTGCCTGAATTTTATGAGTAGATACTGGTATTGGAAAAAATCCTACTTTTTCAGGAAGAATCGTCTTGTTAAATCGTTGCTTAATTGTTGAATCATTATTCTTATTTACTTTATCGCTTTCTCCTTTCAATATCATCTTAGACTCAATCTCGGTAGTAAGGCTTGAATCTTTATGTATCGATGCCACTTGTCCTTTCTTAAGAGGAACGCCAGGTATTGGCCTTTCTGTAAATTTTACTTGTAAATCTTGTGCCGAAATTGAATTACAAAAGCAAAATACTCCAATAATTATTAATATTATTGTGGTTAGTGAGACTTTGGGTAAACTATTCATTTTTTTCCCTTTTAATGGTTATCTTTTTAGTTTATTTGATTTATACTTATTTTTTTAACGAGATGGAGTTATAGTCCACAATAGATTGAGCCAACTTAATCTTGTAGCTATTTGTAACCATAATCGGAATCTAAACCTTCGAGTAAGGTTTTCACTGAATATAGAACTGGAAAGTAGCACCTGCGGTTTATGAAAATAACCTCCCACGTAAAAACAAGTAATAGGAGAATACTATTTAAGCAAAGTGAAACAATGAAAAGCTAAGTTAAAAATTTTTTATGTGTAGCTTTGCAAGTGGCATTAGAATTATATCTTTTGATATGTATACACACAAATCATCTCGTATACGGAAAATATTTCGAAATTCCAAAATTTAAAAGAATACTTAAAATGCTAAAATAAAATCTTTGCTAAAGTGATCTAAGATTATGATATTTTGTTCCTGAGCATCACATCGTTTCAAATTTTACACGCTTAAATTAATTTGCTCAAAGTACAGTGTCAAGTAAAAATATATTTGAAAATATTAATCTTATGTGATAAAGGTCATTCTGGTTAACTTGAGGATGATTTTTGGAATGAATTGTAAATCCTTACAACTAACAAGAATTTATTAATAAAGAAGAAATGGGCATTTTGCCAGGAGATACTGTTTTGATATAGTTGTTTTGCTAACATTTGAAAAAATAAAGCTGGCGTGCTTCATCTAGATAAAGCGATATAAAAATCTCGATTCGATATTGCAGCCTGGTCTACAGTGTGCTGAAAATCTTCAGCTAATGCCCTGGTTAAATCTTGTGCAGTTTCCAATATTTTGACTTCTGGTTTCATGGTTCTATTGCAGGTTAATTTAAAAAAAATAATTCCCAACAGACGATAAAACAACCACAGATAAAGTAACACAGATTTTTATTCTATGTAACAATCATTTGTATGTAATTTTATGATAAATGGATTTATCTCAAACAAGATTGTTTGCGTTACAAAATTAAAATCCGTGGTAGTTTTATCATCAGTGGGAAAAAATTACAACTCAATATAATCCCCACCACTCACCAAACTTTTACTCGGATACCGCCAGTCTTCGCTATCTTCAGCGAATAAAGTGCTGGCTTCTTTGGGGCCCCATGTTCCTGAGGGATAGCCATAAAGCTTAATATCGGGATTGTCTCGCCAAGCTTCCAAAATGGGGGTGACAAATGCCCAGCAAGCCTCTACGGCATCAACACGGGCGTAGAGCGTTGCATCGCCGTGGATACAGTCCAGTAGCAATCGCTCGTAGGCGTCAGGTATTTCAATCTCGCCCAGATCTTTGTAATGAAAATCCATGTTCACTGCTCTAATGTTAAATCCAGCCCCGGGCCTCTTCATACCAAATCTCAGTAAAATACCTTCATCGGGCTGAATTCGGATGATCAACTGGTTATCGTTATACTTTGTCGGATATTCACGAGAAAAAATAAGATGGGGTGTTTTTTTGAAATGGATCGCTACTTCTGTAATACGTGCAGGCAATCTTTTTCCGGTTCGAATAAAAAAAGGAACACCACCCCAGCGCCAGTTATCGATGAAAAACTTCAGGGCGACATAGGTCTCTGTTTTAGAATCCTTGGCGACATTCTTCTCCTTCCGATAAGCGGGAATTTTCCCCCCACGTATGGTAGATTCCAAATATTGTCCACGAACGACTTGATTGGGTACGTTTTGGGGCAGAATCGGACAGAGCGATTGAAACACTTTCACTTTCTCATTTCGAATGGCGCCTGCTTCGAATTTGGACGGTGGCTCCATAGCAATTGTCGATACGAGCTGGAGGAGATGATTCTGGACCATATCTCTTAACGCTCCTGCGCTGTCATAATATTGCCCACGATCCTCTACGCCAGTGTTCTCCGCCGCTGTCACTTCCACATGATGGATATAATTGCGATTCCATAGCGGCTCAAAAATGCCATTGGCAAAGCGAAAGGCTAAAATATTTTGCACCGTTTCTTTGCCAAGATAATGATCGATGCGGTAAATCTGATCTTCGGTGAAAATTTGCTGAATATAAACATTGAGCGCATTGGCAGACTCCAGATCGTAGCCAAATGGCTTTTCAAAGACAATTCGCTTCCATCCTTTACCATCACCCTGTTGGTTTAACTTCTGCTCGCCAATATTTGTAGAGATAGTTTCAAATATGGTCGGCGGCGTCGCCAGGTAATAGATGTAGTTCCCATTTGCCCTGACGACTTCATTAATATCTGCCAGCCTTTCTTTTAATTGAGGATATTCCTCAGGATTGTTCGAATCCATCTGGTGGTAAAAAACACGTTTTAAAAACTCACGTAAACTTTTATAGTTCAAAGGTTTACTTTTGGCGAATATCTTGACATTAATGTTCACCTTCTCTCGAAACGACTCATCAGTATAATCCGACCGTCCTAAACCAACGATAGCAAAATTTCTTGGAAGCAAGTCTTTGCGATAAAGATCAAACAGTGAGGGCATAATCTTTCGTTTTGTCAAATCGCCCGAAGCACCAAAGATGACAATAATGAAGTTTTCAGGTTTTTCCATAGCGGTTTTTCTATTCTCCTATTATGAGTTAACAATTAATTGTTTATTTTTTAATTTGCATAGCACAAAACGTTTTTTTAATATTACCGATAAAAGTTAAGTTTTTTTCGCAAGCGATACTAAACTCAGAAAATTTTAGGAGCAACATCAATGAATTGTCTGAGTAATAGATTATTAGAGTATTGATTCAAAAATTCTCAATCAATAATAAAGTTACCTTGATCGGTTTGAAAAAGCTCATTCTTTTCAGTTATGCGAAGATTCGCATTCTTGGCAAGTGATTTTATATATTTCAAAATAGGGTGAGAACCGAAGGGAATTACTTCCACAAGTACATCTCATTTAACGCCTAAAGCTGACGAAAGTTTTCTTTCATCAACAATAATTATTAATCGACAGCTATTTTGAGCGAGAATTTTTTCCCACAATAACGCACCACCGTCGCCTTTGATTAAATTATACTCAGAATCGATTTCATCAGCGCCATCTATTGTCAAATCAATCACGGAAATTCGTCTAATGATCCTAATCGAATCCCGAATTTCTATGCCCCCGATGCGGATTTGATTGAACTCGGAATGCGCTAATGGATTTTAATTTACCGCCTTGAATCTGTTTCCCGATTTCTTCCAGCGTAAACCAGGCAGTACTGTCAGTCCCCAAATCCAGAATCATTTTTGACTCGGCGAAGTCAACGGCTTTTAATGCCTTTTGTTTTTTGATGATTTAGATCTTTCATTGATTATAACTCTATAATGATTTCCTTCAAAGTAATCGCCACAACAGAAAATAGTCGTTTAATCCTCCCAACCCAGTAGAGATCATACCAATAAATAAGCCCACCAAATCGGCAAAGATTCGACCATAAGCTCGATTACTCGCTGTATAACACATCTTTTCATTCTCCCGTGTTATCAAACAGGTTTCAGCCTTCTCGCCGCCGTACTCCAAATATATGACGAAAAACTTCTGGTGCTAAACTCGATCCGCCTATGCCGAGCAGTAGTGAATGGGTAAATCCTGCCGAAGTGACTTCATCGGTAAATTTCTGAATGTCTTCCCCAGCGTCCATCATCACTTCTGAGCTATGAAGCCAATCCAACCGACTGGTGATCTCTGTCGGTTCACGTTTCCAGACTGTGTGATTATGTTCCCATACCCGATGAACGATTCTCTCTTTTTTTAATTTTTCAGAAGCGATATCTTTTGCAGACTGATAGTTGGCGAGATTTAAAGTAAAATTCTTTTTATCTGTAAATATTAGATCTCGTTTTGTAGAAATCGCATTCATTATGATTGCCAATGAGTAATGGCAGAAATTCCTTCTGGAGTTGCTGACACTTTGATCATGACATTGGGTCGACTCAATTGGACGAAAAGCCGTCGAGCATCCTGAATAATTTTTTCTGTATCATGTGCCAGTGTGGAACTGACCTCAAGGCTAATCCAACCATCCAGACCATTAGTTGTATCATAAACAGTACGAAATAAATCTGCTGCCTTACCAAGGTCATTTATTGCGAGCATTTCATAAATTTCTTCAATTGATTTATCAGCTTTTGCGAAATCTTCTAAAGCTGAACTATAATCTGAACTTCCAGCAATAGCTTTTTCGAAAATCGTCGGATTCGAGGTAATACCTCTAACTCCTTCATCAATGAGCTTCTGTAATTCACCTGTTTTAATGAAAAAACTAATCGTCACCAAAATTACTTTAAGCCCCTTCTCTCCAGTAACGCATCAATCCCGGGCTCTGTCCCTCGAAATCGCTTGTAAAGCATCATCGGATCCTCAGTGCCACCTGAAGCCAGAATATTTTCTCGAAACGCTTTCGCATTCTTTTGATCAAAAAGACTGGTTTCTTTAAAAGCCTGGAAGGCATCAGCATCCAGCACTTCTGCCCAGATATAAACGTAATATCCTGCTGAATAACCTCCAGCAAAAATATGTCGAAAATACGGACTTCTGTATCTCACCACAATCTCTGGTATCATGCCGATTTTTTCCATCGACTTATTTTCGAATTCGATCGGATCGAGCTCCTTTATTTCCGTAAGTGAGTGCCAGTCCATATCTAGAAAAGAAGCGGCAAGATATTCCGCAGTGGCAAAGCCCTGATTAAATTTATTGGATGCTTGGATTTTCTCGATTAATTCACCTGGAATCGGTTCGCCCGTTTTGTAATGTTTGGCATACATTTTCAGCACTTCGGGCTCAGAAGCCCAATTTTCCATAATCTGTGAAGGTAGTTCCACAAAATCCCTGGCCACATCAGTTCCTGATAATTTAGGATAAGTACAATTGGAGAGCAGACCATGTAGCGCATGACCAAATTCATGGAACAATGTATTGACTTCATCAAAGCTGAGCAGCGAAGGCTTTTGAGAGGTCGGTTTTGAGAAATTCCCCACATTACAAATAACAGGAGCAACTTTTTTTCCAGCAATATTAGATTGTTCTCGATAAGCATTCATCCAGGCACCGCCTCTTTTGCTGGAGCGGGGGAAATAATCGGTATAGAGGATGCCAATATGTGTACCATTGGCTTCTTTCACCTCAAACACTTTCACATCTTCATGATATTTGGGAATATCTTTTCTTTCGGTAAAGGTGATGCCATAAAGTTTATTAGCAACCGTAAAAGCACCATCGATGACATTCTCCAGTTTGAAATACGGTCGCAACATCTCTTCGTCAAGATCGAATTTGGCTTTTTTGACCTTCTCCGCATAGTACCACCAATCCCAGGCCTGCAATTTAAAGTTATTACCCTCTTTAAAAATCATCGACTGCAGTTCATAGGCCTCTTTTTTGGCCATATTTAAGGCAGGCCCCCACAATTGATAAAGTAGATTGAAGACATTTTCAAGAGTTTTTGCCATATTTTCTTCGAGTACAAAATCAGCGTGGTTTTTGTAACCCAAAAGATTTGCCTTTTTCACTCGCAAAGTCACAATTTTTGACAATATCTCTTTATTGTCGTACTCGTTATTATTATTCCCACGATTGATATAGGCTTTGAAAATCTTTTCTCTAAGGTCACGTTGGACCGAATATTGTAGGAATGGAATCATGCTGGGTTTATGCAAAGTAAACACCCATTTCCCTTCATGTCCTCTTTCTTTGGCTGCTTCAGCGGCAGCCGTGATCACATTTTCAGGCAATCCTGACAGATTTTCTTCGTTATCAATCACTAATTCAAAATCATTGTCCTCTTTTAAAACATTGTCTCCAAATTGCAAGGTAAGGAGGGACAGCTCTTTATTGATTTCTCGTAGTTTTGCTTTTTGTTCCTCATCAAGAGCAGCACCGCCTCTCACAAACTCTCGATAATATTTATCGCTAAGTGTATTTTGTTCGGGGGTTAAATCCAAACTATCTTTCTGCTCATAAACAGCTTTTACTCTTTGGAATAATTTGGCATTCATGAGGATGTCATCTTGATGTTTGGATAATAAGGGAGCCACTCGTTTGGCGATGCTCTGTAAACTGTCATTAGTATGAGCAGATAGTAAATTATAAAAAACATTACTGACTTTTGTTAATAATACGCCGCTCTTTTCCATGGCTTCAATCGAGTTTTTGAATGTGGGAGCTTCCGTATTGTTTACGATTGTTTCGATTTCCTGATTCTGCTGTTTCATCCCCTCTTCAAAACCGGGCGTATAGTGTTCTTCTTTAATTTTATCAAGCGGAGGTGTTTGATGTGGGGTACTCCAATCAGTGAAAAATGGATTCTGCCCAGTTTTTGAGCATGACCAGAATAGGATTCCAATTGCCAAGATAAATAAGAAGGTTTGTTTCATTTTTCAGATTCTCCTTTTGATTATTGATTATTTATTTTTTACTTTCTTTAATCACATTCGCCACCTTATCACTCGAAAATCCCTGTCCCTTTAATTTCAACTCTAGCTTTTCAACAATAATCATGCGGGCTATCCCGCCCATGACCAGCAAAATCGTACTACGGTTCGATGACGAAATTTCCGGTTTTGTCGATGTAACCATATTCTCTGTTAACTCGCACAGCAGCTAATCCTTCTGAAAACCTTTCGGTATTTTCAAACTGAGGCTGAATAACGAATTGGCCATTTTTATCGAAGTAACCATAATTTCCATTAACATGAACTAATGCCAAGCCATCGCTGAGCCAATTGACTTTGCTAAGATTACAAGCAATAATAATTTGGCCGCTTTTATCGATGAAATCCCACTTTCCATTCATCTTTTAATTTTGTTCATCGGAACAGATTGAAGCTGTTTCTGCATCTTAAAATAATCACCTGAAGTAATCCCTTCTCAGGAGAGAATCGTAATCAGGGAATGCTCATTAAAGTTTAATTCGCTAAACTTTAAACTCAACGAATCGATAGGGATAATTTCTTCATTTATTTGGTCATTATATATTTTTGAGTAAAAGGATCAATTGCTGTCAGGTGTGTAGCTTTGTAGCAATTACAGGTCGGACAACAAAGTCAGGGGTTTTCTTCTATAGCTTTTCCTCCTTCGATAACAGGAATGATATCATCGATCTCAAAAGTTACTCCCATCAAATTTTCACTCGAGCAACAATATACGCATAAGTTATTTAGATATTAATTCTTATCTCAAATTTATTTACAATCAAAATTATTACATTTCTAATATAGAAAATTTAATATCGAATGTCAAGTAAAAGTTGATATTGTCACTTTTTGCTATAAAATGGATTAGTAATTATAATAAAATATTACAAAAAGTTCTTTTTTTATTGAAAATCTTTGGTTATATTAAGGAGAAACTCAACAATTTTTTGTGAATATTAATTTTTAATCAAAAAAAACTGAACAAGGGGTACGTATGGCTGCAAAAAATTTTGATTTGATAAAACTTCTAACCTTTACCATACCAATTGTTCTTATATTCGGTTGTGGTAATAAGCAAAAGGAATATCGTCTTGTCGCTAGCTCTTCAGGCACTTCATATTATAATGTTGGGATAAACATTGCCGACATTATGTCCAGAGCGAACGGGAAAGACATAAAAGTATTATCTGATAGTATAGATGTAAAAGGGAAGAAATTAAGACTCAATGCAATAAATAATTGCTACATTCTTTCAGAAGGCCAGGCTGATTTTGCGCTTTCACAGAACGATGTATCTTTTATTCCTCATATCAATTTACAAAGAACTTTTCAATATTCAAATATTCGAAGTGTCATACCTTTATATTCTGAAATATTTTTCATAATTTATAAAGAGTATCTTAATCCAAAATCGCTCAGGGATTTGGTGGTCGGTAGAAAGGTTGCAGTAGGTCCTCATGGCAGCGGAACGGAACGGCTAACTCAAAATGTTTTTGAAGAATTTGGTATCAATCCTTCTGAATATCAGTTCCAATATGTCAACTTTGAGAATAATGTACTATCTGATACTATTGACATTAGTTGTTTATTAACAGGATTCAACAATCCTCGCATTGAAATGAGTCTGAAACGAGGAGGAAAAATATTTAGTTTAGGTAATCCCAACCTTGAGGGTAAAGGTTCGGCTGCGGATGGTTTCTGTTTAAAATATCCGTTGGCAAAGCCTTATATTATTCCCACCAATATATTTACCAATTTACCTCAAGAGCCGATTCTAACAATTGCTATTGATGCGGTGCTATTAACCCGAGAAGATGTGGACGCTGAAGTTGTTTACAAGTTCGTCGAAACGATATTGAACAATAAGCAGTTTCTCGTGGTCGATCTTAATAATAGACTGCTAAGCCAAATCACCGAACAATTTGATCCGCTCAAATTACGTTTTCCATTACATAAGGGTGCAAAACAGTATTTAGAAAGAGACAAACCATCCTTTTTAGAAAGATATGCGGAATCGCTAGGGTTTATCTTTTCGATATTTCTTGCATTTATTGGTGGTGTTACTGCTTTCGCTAGGTGGAATAGGCGACGTAAGAAAAATAGGATTGATACGTATTACAAAGGAATAATGAATATTCAAATCCAGATTAATGATTTTAATACTGAAAAAGAGTGTCGCAACGCCATTCAAGAATTAAAACTCTTGAGACAGAATGCATTTGAACATTTAATTGCTGAGAAGCTTAGTGCTGACGAGAGTTTCAGAATCTTTATTACTTTTGTAAATGACACACAAAAAGAGCTTGAACAACGAATACAGGCAATCAGGGGAAGAACTTAGACTGAGTTTATTATAGTGATAGCATTCGCTATCCCCTCCACTTGGTTCAAGACGGAATTGTTGTTCATTTTTTATCATGATGACTCCAGCGTCGCGAAAGGAAAAGAAATAATATTAAAATGACTGATGTTGACTTCAGAGATTGCGGTGAGATATATGGATATGTTAAGTAATCGTTCAGATATGGGAGTATTTATACCGATGCCATCGCTTTAGCAAGTATAAACTGTACCGAAAACTGATTTGTTTTATGCGATATTATAGTTCACATTCCTGAAGAAAAAC
>JABAOC010027265.1_pt3 | contig 13355 bp, 9 predicted proteins | sample 7062161 | NCBI WGS metagenome assembly JABAOC01 (sample SAMN14538625, study PRJNA623070) | marine sediment metagenome | biome: marine biome [ENVO:00000428]; feature: marine pelagic biome [ENVO:01000023]; material: deep marine sediment [ENVO:00002113] | place: India: Gulf of Khambhat ... | reverse complement strand
AGAAAAAACGAGGCTCTGGAAGACGGATACGTTGCTGAATTGGAATCGCATCTGCGGGATGAGATCGACGATCAAATAAAGCTTGGAACTAGCGAAGAAGAAGCGTTCAAAAAGGCAGTGAAAAGCGTCGGTCAGCCAGAAGGCCTTGGGGAAGAATTCTACAAAATCCACACTCGCCGCCTGAGCGGCCGCCCCCCCTGGAAGCCCCCTCGCTTCATGCCCGAGCTGATCTGGAACTACCTGAAAATTGCGCTCCGCAGGATCAAACGGCAAAAAGGCTATTCCTTTATCAACATTTTTGGATTAGCAATCGGAATGGCCTGCTGCATACTGATCGTATTGTGGATCCAGAATGAACTGAGCTTTGATAAGTTTCATACAAAAAAAGACCGGCTCTTTAGGATTCAGAATAAACTCTCCAGCGGGAATTATGCAAATTCTCTCACCTATGCTCTCCCGCCTGCCTTAAAAGAGAGGTATCCCGAGGTGGAAGAAGTGTCTAGAGTATGGCCCTGGCACCGATCCCTGGTGAAGTACAAGGATAGAAGCTTTGACGAAGAGAATTATTATCTGACCGATCCGGGCTTTTTTAAGATGTTCTCCTTTCCATTCATCTACGGTAATCCTGAGACCGCTCTGCCGGATAAATATTCAGTTGTACTCACCCAAAAAGCAGCCCAGCGGTATTTTGGCAACGAGAACCCGCTCGGAAAAATCCTTTATCTGGCCGCACATGATACAGATTTTGAGGTCACCGGAGTCATCGCAAACATCCCCTCTAATTCCCATCTTCAGTTTGATATGGTGTCCCGGGTGGAGTGGCTGGGAGAAGACAGGTTAGCTAGATGGAGGGAGTGGGTGGCTCCCGCCTATGTCCTTCTTCACCCTGACGCCACAGCCGACTCCGTCAATACGAAGATCGCAGGCATCTACAAAGAATACATCGATCCAGATTATGAGGTTGAACCGGTCCTTCAGCCCCTGACTAGGGTCCATCTTTATTGGTACGGCAATTCCGGCAGTATCGTACAAATCTACATCTTCTCGATCATCGCTTTTTTTATTCTTATGATGGCCTGTGTCAATTTTATGAATCTGAGCACGGCCCGATCGGCCCAGCGGGCGCGTGAGATAGGATTGCGAAAAGTCATCGGGGCATCACGGTCTCAGGTCGCAAAGCAGTTCCTTGGGGAAGCCATGTTGTTTTCCTGCCTCTCCATGGTTTTTGCCTTGCTTTGTGTTCAGGCTGTACTTCCTGCCTTTAACAATTTTACAGCTCAGGCGCTTACGCTCTTTTCAAGAACCAATGTATCTATTTTTCTGATTCTCTTTCTTACGGCCCTTGTCACAGGGTTTATAGCTGGGAGTTACCCGGCTCTTTTCCTGTCCTCTTTCCAACCCGTGCAGTCTTTGAAAAGCCGTATGACTAAAAATTCAGGGGGTTCTGTCTTCAGAAGAGTTCTGATCGTTTTTCAGTTCACCATTTCCGTTGGCTTGATCGTGTGCACATTGATAATTTCTAAGCAGCTGCGATACGTCCAGAATAAAGATTTGGGATTAAACCGGCAACATGTGGTAGTCATGAATAATAATCCCGCCTTGGAAAAACGGTTTGATCTGTTCAAGCAGGAGCTCACGAGCAAGTCCGGCATCCTGAATGTCACATCCGCGGCGCAGATGCCGATGCAGGTAGGACAGAGTATCCCCATGAATTGGGAAGGAAATCCCAACGTAGAACCGGTACTCTGGGCATACACGATGGCGGATTATGATTTTTTCGAAACATTCGATATGGAGATCGTACAAGGACGCAGTTTTTCGAAGAATTATCCAACTGACGAAAAGAGCGCGTGCATCATCAATGAAACAGCTGCCAAAATGTTGGAATCGGAAAATCCCATCGGAACGAATATCTATTTCGGTCATATGGCACTTGATCCCTCTCTGCGTGATCTCCAAGTCGTCGGAGTGGTGAAAGACTTCCACTTCAGGTCCTTGTACAACAATATCGGACCTTTTCTTTTCCGGATCTACAAACCGTATCACTTCTATGTATTTGTTAAATTGGATGAGCATCAGATCACAGAGGCACTGCAGAACATCAAGGCGGTTTTCGCAAAATATGCCCCGGATTATCCCTTCCGCTTTGAGTTTATGGATGAGGCGTTCAACAGGCAGTATGCGTCGGAGAAGGAGCTCAGAAGCCTTTTTAACATTTTCAGTTCGCTTTCCATTATCGTCGCCTGCTTGGGCCTGTTCGGCCTGGCCTCTTTCACTACAGAGCAGAAAACCAAAGAAATCGGAATCAGGAAAGTTCTTGGCGCCCATGTAATAGACATTGTTACCTTGACTGCTAAAGAATTTCTTAAGTGGATCGCGGTGGCCAACCTTATTGCCTGGCCCGTGGGGTACTATCTGATGATTCAGTGGTTGAATAATTTTGCATACAAGGTCAGCATTGGTCCAGAGTTGTTCCTCTTGGCTTCAGGATTGACCTTGTTTGTCGTCATCATCACGATTAGCTACCAGACCATCAAAGCTGCCCTGGCCAATCCAGTGGATTCACTTAGGTATGAGTGAATATTTATAGCTGATACTCTAATCAGGATTTAAGAGTAGTAACCAAATCACTCAAAAGCCTTGTCTTCCCTGGATTGATTAAAATAGCTGAGTAAAAATCGCCCCATTTAGATAAAAGGAATCAAGAACAGTATTTTGAAATATAGTCTTTATTAACGTTGATTTGCGCAGAGAATTTTCCCTCTAACAAGTCAAAAACAATCGAACGATTTAAACGTAATCTGGCAAAATTATCACAAGAAATTACGTAACACCTTTTCCGTGTGAGAGCTAGAGCTAATACAAATCTACATATATCTCTATTGCTAATTGAATCCGGCTTACGGGGAAAATGTTCATTATTCATTCCAACAATAAACACATTAAGGGCAGCTAATCCTTTAGATCCTTCAAAAGTTGTACAGTCTCCAACACAGCCAGCTTTTTATTCGCATCCTCTATCTCAGCTATTCCTTTGGATCAGGATCCCTCCAGAGGTCGAGGAATTGAGTTGTCTTAGTGTGAATTAAATAAAAGTGAGGGTATGCGCAGTTTTTCTTAGTGTTCCCTTTTAGATTATAAGTGCAAAGTTTAATGGCGTGATGCCGTCCATGTCCCACAGCTGCAGCCGTTCAACGTCCCCTCCATGTTGTCTTTGTCAACGAAATATCCCTTCCAGGTTTTTTTACAGAAACAAATCATGGATAGATCAAAGTTAACATTGAGACCGTCAGAAGTGTATGCAGCTTCACCATCAATTTCATCAATCACTGTTCCCTGGATCTTATCTCCCCTGAAAGTAATTGTTTTATTAAAAACTATTCCATCGTAATCTCCGGTAAATGTCCACGTTCCTCTTACATCGTATAAATTTGTTGAATCACAGTCGGTATTAATCATTATTCCAACGAGGATACTTGCTGCAATTAAAACTAAGTGAGCTTTTTTCATTTTATCCCTCCATTTTTTCTAATCGAGCTATCCTTTCATTCTGCTAATCCTAGCCATATATTTTGCAAAAAACATGCCAATTTAGTATTAACGTTTTTTCATTTGCTAGACTTTATCTGTCTTCCATAAAGGATGAATTCAGGCCAATTGTCCTATTGATTTTTTAAAAGTATTAATTGTTAAAAAATCATACATTTTTGTCCTATCTGTCCTCTTTTCAGGACGATAATCTGTTCTGGTATTTGAATGGAAAAATTTTATGAGAATCCTGATTGGTGGTAGTATAAACAGGAGATTCGAAAATATTGAAATTGGATTGCGCGGTGGATTGAACAATCATGAGGAGATTAATATAATTACTTACTTTTCAAAACAGTCAGCCTCTTCTTCGCATCCTCTACCCCAGTTATTCCTGGATCAGCGTTTTTCCAGAAAACAATGACTCTCAGACGAAAAATCAATCACCAGAGAGAAAAGCCCGGATTTTGTATACGTCCAATGACTCTTCTAGACAGTTTTATCGAGCCAAATGATATAAAACTGTCACAAAAAGTTTTAATCTGAGGCTCGGAAAGAGGGTTGAATCCTCATGATTCAGCCCTCTTTTTTTGCTCTGCCGTCTTTAGCATGGATAAATTGCGAATTGAACCGCAGTTAAAAGGCAGTCTATTAGAATTGCCTGAATTTCCCCCCATACACAGAATTCGAGTTATTTATGAAAATCTCTCCTGTCAAAAAGTCACATTTCGTTTCCATAGAACAAATTAGCGGAGTTGTTAGCATGAATATAAAGAAAAGAAAAAATTAAATTATTAAAAAAATTTAAAAACCCTGCAACCTTTTTTTAGTAATTAGCGTATTATATATGTAACAAGAATATGTAATTTACATATATTATTAAGGACGATATCCAATGAGAGGCTTAACCGTTTTAGAACAAACCATCCTTGCGGCTATCATTAGCTTGGAGGACGACGCCTACGGGGTCTCTATCCGAAAAACAATAAGAAAAAAAACAGGCAAAGTCCTCATGTACGGGACTCTCTACAGAGCCCTTGATCAGCTATTCCGGAAAGCATTTGTGACAAGGAAAAAAGGAAAAGAAACCACAGAAAGAGATGGGAGTAAAAAGGTCTATTATACTGTGACTCCAAAAGGGAAAAAAGCTCTGCAGGCGGCATACAAGCTGCAAAAGTCCATTTGGGATATCATTCCCGATTTTGCGACTGACTGAAAAGCCATGAGCAAAAAGCCTGTCCACCCTCCGTACCTGGCAAAAAAGTTACTTTCTTTCATGAGGAATTATTCCAAAGAATATTCCAGTGGTGGGGATCTTGTCGAGGAATATAGAGAGATAGCCAAGGAGAGAGGGAGGTGTATTGCCTATCTTTGGTACTGGTGGCAGGTTTTATATGCCATTCCCACATATATCCTGCTTCAAATAGAATTTGGAGGAACTATGTTTAAAAATTACTTATACGTTGCTTTAAGAAACATGAAAAGACAGAAGGGATATTCATTAATCAACATCAGTGGTCTTGCTATAGGAATGACTTGCAGCATTCTAATATTCTTATTTATTCAATACGAAATAAGCTATGATAAATACCATGAAAATGCAGATGATATTTATAGAGTTAATTCTGAAATACCTATCACTCGACGAGGTACCAACATGAATGCTACGTCTCCCGGTAAACTGGCACCGGCTTTGGTTAATGATTTTCCGGAAGTACTGAGGGCATCTAGAATTAAAAGAATAGAAAGTACAATATCTTGTGATGACATAATTTTTACTGAAAAGAAATTCTTCTATACAGATCCTGAATTTTTAAAAATTTTTACTTTTCCTCTCATTTTCGGTGATCCTGAAACGGCACTTAAAGAACCATATTCTCTCCTTATTACAGAAAAAATAGCTGAAAAATACTTCGGTAATGAGAATCCTCTGAATAAAACACTTCTTATTAATAATAGAAATGATTATCAGGTTACGGGGATATTAAAAAATCCCCCAAATAATTCTCATTTTACTTTTGACTTTTTAGCTTCAATTAGTACGTTGGATGAAAATGTATTCCGGTGGAATAGTACAAATTATATTGGAACCTATATACAATTACAAAAGCATTCTAATCCTGACAAACTGGAAAACAAATTACCTGAATTCTTAAGAAAGTATATGGGTGAAAACACATTTTGGAGATTTCATCTCCAACCTTTAACTAGTATTCATCTTCATGGAAACATTGATCATGAAATTGAAGTAAACAGCGATATAAAATATATTTATATTTTTTCAGCAGTTGCTTTTTTAATAATGCTCATCGCCTGTTTTAATTATATGAATCTTTCAACTGCCCGCTCTGCAAATCGCACAAAGGAGATCGGTGTAAGAAAAGTTTTCGGTGCGGAAAGAAAGCAAATCATCAGACAATTCATTTTTGAATCAATGATTTTTGCGGTTATAGCATTTTTCATATCGATTTTGCTGATTAAATTATTTTTACCGACATTTAATTTACTTATTGATCGAAATCTGGAGTTTGCTTTTTTTCATAACGGTAAAATACTTCTTGGATTAGTGATTCTTACAATTCTGGTCGGAATTATATCCGGAAGCTATCCGGCTTTTTTCCTTTCAACATTTCATCCAATTCATGTAATCAAAGGAAAACAAATCCTAAAAAGTGCATCGGTTTTTCGAAATTCTCTGGTTGTATTTCAATTTGTTATTTCAATTGTTTTGATCATTTCTGTATTAATCATAAACATTCAAGGTAAATATATTAATAAAAATTTAGGGTTTAACAAAGACCATATTGTTATTGTTGACAGTAGAATAGAAAATAATTTAAGACCTATCATACTTAATGAGCTCAATCAATATCCACATATATCTGGCACTTCTCTTTCAAGCCATTTACCGCCCGGAATAAATTCACACACCGGAAGTATTGTGTGGGAAGGAAAAAATGATGATGAAAGATCATCATTTTATGAAGCATGGATTGATTATGAATTTCTTGATTTTTATGGACTTGAGTTATTAAAAGGAAGAAACTTTTCTGAGGAATTCCCCTCAGATGCAAGACATGCTTATATAATAAATGAAACGGCTGTTCGAACTCTTGGATGGGAAAATCCTATTGGGAAAGAATTCGGTTATAGTTATGACAACATGTATGGAGAGGTGATTGGAGTTGTAAAAGATTTTCACCATTGGTCTTTTCACTTAAACATAGAACCGATAGTGTTTTCCCTTTCAGGGCAAAACATCTACGAACGAAGAATATTATCAATTAAAATAAATTCAAATGAAATTCACAGCACTTTGGCTTACATTGAAGGCATATTCAAGAAATATTCACAACCATTAAACTATTCTTTTTTAGATGATAGAGTAAATAAAATGTACACTGCTGAAAACAAATTAGAGCGAATCCTTAATTGCTTTTCGTTGATAGCAATCTTCATTGGATGTCTTGGTTTATTTGGTCTGATAACATTAACTTCTGAAAGGCGAACAAAAGAGATCGGTATACGTAAAGTAATCGGTGCTACTGTTATAAATATAATATTCCTCCTTTCAAAAGATTTAGTGAAATTAGTGCTTATAGCAAACATTATCGCCTGGCCAATTGCCTACTATGCAATGAATAAATGGCTGCAGAATTTTGCCTACCGTATTGATATTGGATTGGGAATATTTCTCATTTCCGGAGTGATAGCATTGATCATAGCATTGCTGATAGTCAGCTACAAGGCAATAAAAGCTGCTACCGCAAATCCGGTCGATTCGCTGCGGTATGAATGAGTATTTATTGCTGAAACTTGAAACTCCGATCAGAATTTAAGAGCAGAGGTCCAATCCCCCAAAGTCCTGGCTTCCCGATTCTCTAATCATCCTGTCCCCCTGATTTTCAGGGGTTTTATAGTAAAAAATCGAAGAACTTTTTTATTCCAGAGTACCGACTGTTACAAAAACTGTCACACGAGAAAAAACGGTTGAGATTCGCTCCTATGCGAACTAAAATAATTCAGTTTTTCTTGAGGGCAGAAAGTCTTTTTCTCGCATCCTCGATTTCAACGATTCCTGAGTCTGCGTTTTTCCAGAGGTCGAGGAATTTTTTGTAATGATTTTTGGCTTTGATCGGAGCTATTTTTTATTGCTCTTTGAGTATTTATTCAGTAACTGCTGAAATCTTGACAGACCACGCAGAGGATCCCATGTCGGATCAGCTCTGAGCACAGGTATTGAGATATAAGCATAAGGAATGGAAAGTAAATACTCGAGCTTATCCAGGGCAGCCTCATTCTCTCCCAACAAAACAAAAATTTCAGCCAAGTTATGCACATAACTCGGGCCTATCATCGCGTCCTTTGAGACAGGATACAACTCCACTGCTCGTTTCCCCTCGCGGATAGCCTCATCCTTTTTCCCGAGGGCTGCATAAACAATTCCTAGAGAGCTGTGAACACGGGGATCCTCGGGCCGCTCTTTTGCCTCTCTCTCCAGCAGAGCCCGAGCCGACTCGAAGGATGAACGGGCGAGATCCGGCCTGCCTGTTGCCTGGTATACATGACCGAACAACACTGATTTCGGGAAAAACAAATCTTGGTCCTCGAAAATTTCGATTGATGAAGATGAGAGCAGGTCGAGTGCAGACTGGTAATTTTTATCCATGATCTCAAATAAACACCTAATATAGCCAGGAAAAGAATCGTCTTTCTGAGGCGCCTTATCCAGTGTACGCAGAACTCTCTTTGTCTCCCCGTCCCACAACCAATAATTCAATGCTCTAAATGTATACGTATATACGTCGTCTGGAGCTAGGGAGAGAGCGCGATCATAATAAAAATCTGCTTCTGGATACTCTCGCAGAGCCGAGTAAGTACCACCGATATTTAAAGCTGCATTCTCATCTTGAGGACTCAACTCAAAAGCCTTTTTCAGGAGGCGAATTGCTTCTCTGAACTCTCCCTGGCGTCTGCGGATAAAGGCAGTAGTTTTCAATATTTCAATGCTATTGGGCAGGCCCTTTTCTGCTACTGAAAGCGCTTTGAGCGCCTTTGCGTAGTCTTTGAGGCAATAATAATAATAGTTCCCTAAAGCAAAATGAGCCCTTGGTAAGTCAGGCTGGAGTTCAAGTGCCCGGTCTGCAGCCTCCTTTGCCATTGACACCCGTTCTTCTGTTCGGTCAAATCCAAAATGGACCATTCGAGAGTGAGCCTCAGAAAGCTTAGCATGCGCCAGGGCGAATTCAGGATCTAACTCGACTGCCCTCCCGAACATTTGAATTGCCATCCGATATTTCTCCTCAGCATAACCAGATCGCCCAAAGTGATCCATCCCCTTGAGGTAAGCATTATAGGCCTCAAGATTGTCAGTTGGCTTGGCCTCCACAGCGCGCCGCTCTGGCTCCAATAAGGTGATGTCCAATTGACTGATGACTTTCTCGGCAATCTCAGACTGAACAGCAAAGATATCCTCGAAAACTCTCTCATAACGTTCAGACCAGAGGTGAGTATCATCAGATACCCGGATGAGCTGAGGAGTGATCCGTACCCTGCTCCTGTCTTCCACACTGCGGTCCCAGCGAACGGTCCCCTCGAGCGCATAATCCACTCCCAGGTCTCTCCCTATCTGCCTAATTGTCTTTCCCGTCCTGTCATACTGTACGGCTGTTTGGCGCGAGATAACACCCAGTTGGTGAACAGAAGCAAGTCGGCTTGTTATCTCCTCAGTGATTCCATCGGCGAAATACTTGTCATCCGGGGATCCTAAATTCTCAAACGGGAGCACAACGATCATTTTTTGCCTTTCAGTTTCCTCGACGATCTCTCCTCCAGCCTTGCCTTTTTGTTGCATCCGGTTAACGAAGAAATATCCAACAATAATAATTGCCGCTATAAGAAGAATGATTCCCGGCACCATAAAAGGCCTAAAACGCTTTCTTGGCATTTCTGGTTCAAGCTTTTGCTTGGGAACAACTCTCTCTGTTGTGGGTAAGCCTTGCTCGATATTTTCAAGCTCAGACCGCACCTCACCAGCACTCTGATACCTTTTCTCCTTCTCTTTTTCTAAACATCTCATTATGACTTTACTGAGACCATCAGGAATCTGGGTGTTTAGTTCCTTTGGATCCTTAGGCATCTCGCTCTTGTGTTTCAGAGCGATACCCAAAGGCGTTTCTCCCTCAAAAGGAACTCTGCCTGTTGCCATCTCGTAAAGAATGACTCCCAGCGAATAGATGTCCGAACGTTGGTCGATCTCCTTCACTTCAGCCTGCTCGGGCGACATATACTCCGACGTCCCGACCATCACTCCGTCACCTGTTATGCCTTTGCCTTTAATGGTGCGGGCAATTCCAAAATCCAATATCCGTGCATTCCCTTCCTCATCGACCATTATATTCTGCGGCTTTAAATCACGGTGCACAACACCTAATCTATGAGCCTCAGCCAATCCCTCACAGATTTGCTTGGCAATGGGTAATGCTTGTCCTGCACTTAACTGACCTATTTTCCTGATTAGCCTCTTCAAATCCTCTCCGGGGACATATTCCATAGTGATGTATCGAGTTCCTTGTTCCTCCATCAGCTCATACATGCGACCGACATTTTTATGGCTGATTTTGCGGGCTAGTTTCAATTCGTTACTGAACCGCTCTAAGATGTTCTTATCCGAGGCGATTTCTGGCTTGATGAGCTTGAGTGCGACTTCCTCGTTGAGTTCCTTATCGAGAACTCTGTAGACTTTCCCCATGCCTCCTTTTCCCAGCTCTTCGATAATCTGGTACCTTCCGGCAAAAGTGGAGCCTGTGGTTAATTCTTCAGCGCGTGTTTCGAGAGTTTCGGTGACAGGAATTTCTTTGGAGGATGGAAGAGGAGTGGCACACTCACCGCAAAACTTCTGAGTATCGGGATTATCAGTGTTGCATTTGGGGCACTTTATTCCCATTGTTCCCTCAGCTTACCTGGCAAAAGATTATCAATTTATCCTGAAAGAGTCAATCACAGAGGCATAAGCGCTGGATAGGATTATTTTGTTTCGTTCCGTTGCTCGCAGTGGAAACTGAAATAAAAACTATCAACCTTCAAAAAAGTCTCTACTCCTTTGCTTTTCGATGTCGATAGTCTGGACGCCTATGGCCGTTTGGATTTTTGATTTTATGGATTGTCAAATATGGAATCACAGTTGAAAGTTGAGCTTTCTAGAAAACCTGTGGCAGCGGCTTAGTTCTTGTTCTCTTTTTTCGCTTTTTTATACGGTTTGTGTTTGTAATCGCTGTAAAGAGCTTTCCCTATCCATTCTGGCCTGCCAACCTGTTTGAAAAGCTGTTCTCCTCGGATGTAACTCTCAACAGCTTTCTCCCGATTCCCGAGCAGGTCATAGCATAAACCAAGATTTCGGTATATGGACTCCTTTACAAAATTCCGGTATCTCTCATCAACAATTTTATCCATGACCGGAATGACCTCTTTATAATATTCAATAGCTTTCTCATAGGAAGAGGTTAAAAAATGATACCAGCCAAGCTCATAGTTCAGGAGAATTGAATTCGTGTGTTTCTTCCTCCATTCATCCAGAAGAATTTTCGCCGCTTCGATATTTTCTTGGGGAATTGTCTCCGGCTTGAAATCCATGTTCGGTCCATGAACAAAAGGAACCATAACTAATCTGTAAGCACTGTCGATTTCTTCCTCAGTTGTCACATCAAAAAACTGTCTGGCTAATCCTTTGGCATAATAGATGGTTAAGCCCTCGTCCTTTGTGCGAGGCTTCAACGGGAGTAAGGAGGAAAATTCGATCAGATCCATGTCTCTCATCTCAGCCAAATATTTATCAAAGTAGTATTTATGCTCAGCCCCTGTCAAGATTATCACTCTTTTGCCTCTGTTTTCGTCTATGGCTTTTCTGATCAGATTCAGCATGTTCTGGTTCCGCGTTTGCCAGTAGCCATTCATGCTGTGGTCACCATAGATACTCATCGAGATATCATAGCCTCTGGTAATATAGTCGTTATATTCTTTCCCGTTGAAAAAAGAATAGCCCTGGCTTTTTGAAAACTCCTTCCATTCCCCGTATTTTTTCTTGAATGATTGGATAATGCTACTCTCTGCTGTTCGTTTATCCTCTTCTTTTTTCTTTTCCGCATACTCGGCTGTTTCCATGTACTGGCTTCGCTCTTGACGATAATTCGTTTCATTCCACCAGTCGATAGGGTAGACCTTTTTGTCATGTTCGAGCCCGTATATTGTGGCCAGCGTCATTTCTTTTAAGTAAAGTGTTTTCCTGAAATCCTGAGGCCGGATCTCAACACAGATGACATCCGGATGGAAGTTCTCGAGGATTTGAAGGACATGCGAGTAGGAATAGTTTTCATTGGTGTTGTGTCTTTGATGAATGGTTCCGATAACCAGGACTTGCGAATGACTACCTTTGCAGTTCACAAGAGAGATTATCGACAGCAATATAAAAATCAAGCATAAGATTTTAATGCGACGAAACATCCTTCTTCTCCTTTTAGATATGTCTTAGCCACCAATCGGGCCTCAAAAATAGGACGGAAGAGGCGAATAAAAGGTTGCTTCCGGGAAACAGCGCATTTGATTGAGAAGGGCTATTCGATTCGTACCACGGTACGCTCTACCAAAGCAAAAAGATAAAAAAATAATTTTTTTGTTGACAAAGCGCAATTTTTGAATTATATTACAATATAGTTTGTAGTACAAAGTAAAATGCGATATAAATTAAAACCATAAAAGGAGGTTTCACAATGGAACAACTCAACATGAAAGCCCTGGAAAAAAAGGCTTTTCGTTCGTTTTTCAAGGATGGCATATATGATGTGTTCCTGGGATTGATACTGCTCAGTTTCGGCCTGCCGATGATGCTCAACGAGTTCGGTTGGATTGACTACGAAACAATGACATGGCCTCTCGTGTTTGCTCTCACCTTGAATGTCGGTGCTCTTTTGTTCTTTGTGTTCGGGAAAAAATACATCACAGTGCCCCGCCTGGGATTTGTTCGTTTTGGAAAAGGCAGAAAGCGGAAGATGAGGCATGTCACGCTGCTCCTGGTGATTTCCGCTCTGATCGGGCTGGTCATATTTTTTCTCCTCTTGTTCAAAGTCATTCCGGTTGGAGGAGAGACCGGAATTCCTCTTGTAGGGTTGATTTTTGGCATCCAGGCCTTGATTGTTTTTAGCCTTGCGGCCTATTTCATGGACTTCACTCGCCTCTATCTNNTGTCTTCTCGCTCACCGCGGGTCCGATGCTTGTTGTCGGATGGATTCTTTTTTTCCGCTTTTTACACAAGTTCCCTAAAAAGATAGAGCAGGGGATTGGAGATGAGTAAGCAGAAAAAGAGTGATCCATCGGACCTGAGCCGACTGCTCAGCATCGACAAGGTTATTCATGAACCGGCTCGGTTCATGATCCTGGCCTATCTTTCTGCCGTTGAAAGCGCGGATTTCATCTTCTTGCTGAATCAGACAGGTTTGACTCAGGGGAACCTGTCGTTTCACCTCTCCAAGCTGGAGGAATCCGAATATGTGGATATCGAAAAGCAATTCATCGGCAAGCGCCCCCACACTCTGCTTTCCATCACGGACAAGGGCCGTAAAGCCCTCAAAGAGCATCTCAAAGTCATGAAAGAGCTGATCGACGGCCTTTTCGGCGCTTATTAGACGGAGCAGGGAGCAGAACGTTTACCTGCTTTGGGAATGCGGGAGTCAACGCCAGTTTCCCTCTTTTTTTCCAGAATATGAATGCCAATATTATCGCCACAACCGATGAAACGGCTCCAAACTCATCGATGAGATAGGCAGTCATTCCTT
>JABAOC010001071.1_pt1 | contig 13362 bp, 12 predicted proteins | sample 7062161 | NCBI WGS metagenome assembly JABAOC01 (sample SAMN14538625, study PRJNA623070) | marine sediment metagenome | biome: marine biome [ENVO:00000428]; feature: marine pelagic biome [ENVO:01000023]; material: deep marine sediment [ENVO:00002113] | place: India: Gulf of Khambhat ... | reverse complement strand
AAGAATTAATTTTCTCAGGAAACTCCAGATTCTGGTTCTCATCTCAGCAATCACCACGATCGCCGATTCGCAAACGGTGAGGGACTTCAAATCTCAAATACAACGAATGGGCAATCCCATGTGCGTGTCGATTTCATTTCCAAGTTGCAAAAAGGAGTATCCATTTGTGCTGGTATTCCTTATAATCGCAAAAGAGAGGATCATGTCGTCCTTTGGACCTTCAGGGCAGTTGCGTAGCATCCTGTCGGCCCGATCCTCGGCTGGAAGGCTTTTGGTTATCCCGATTCTTTGGACGATTCTGTCTTCCTTGTGTCTGATCATGGGTTAAGTATGGTTTCCGTGGAACCCGTTCTCAAAAAAATGAAAGCAAAGGCCAGGCCCGACCAGCTTGCGGGGATGGCAAGGTACGGGATGGTGCGTGAAAACCGCCTTGGTGTCGCTATACCTGACTTGAGAAAAATGGCCAGGGAGCTAGGAAAAAACCATGAACTCGCCCTCAAGCTTTGGAAGACTGAAATCCAGGAAGCCCGAATACTCGCAGCCATGATCGACCGTCCAGAGGAGGTTACAGAGCAGCAGATGGAGGAGTGGGTAAAAGATATCAACTCCTGGGACGTCTGTGACCAGGTATGCATGAACCTTTTTGAGAGGACCCCTTTTGCCCGAAAGAAAATATTCGAGTGGTCCAGGCGGGAAGAGGAGTTTGTAAAACGGACCGCGTTTTCCCTGATTGCCTGCCTTGCGTGGCATGACAAGAAAGCTCCTGACCAAGACTTCATCGAGCTCCTGCCCATCATCAAAAGCGGGGCCACGGATGAGCGGAATTTCGTGAAAAAGGCCGTCAACTGGGCACTCAGGAACATTGGAAAAAGGAATCCGGGCTTAAATAGGGCTGCCATAAAAGCCGCGAAGGACATCCAGAAAATGGATTCTAAGACCGCTCGATGGGTCGCTTCCGGTGCCATACGGGAGCTCGAGAGCGAGGCTGTGCAGAAAAGACTGAGAAAATAAGGCTTACCCCTTTCAGTTCTATACGCCTTTAACTGATTTTTTTGTTACCGGAGTCTGAGCAGCTGGAGGACCGTCCTCCAAACCCATTATGGGGCGTCCCTAGGAGAACGATTGACTGGAAAACGCTAACAAGAATAGAGGATTTCCCCAAAAAACACTGGGGTCAACCAGTAAGTATGGGAGCACCTTCCTCAGTTGTGGGGNNGTAGGGTACCCATCGACGGCGAGCCTGACCAGACCGGGGTAAAGACGATGCCTTGTATCTGCTTTCACTGTCAGAGAGAACTAAATCTGGAGGGGACGGTCTCGAGGCTGGATCAGTGCCCCCACTGTGGGAGTGACCTCCACGCTTGTCGGAACTGCAGATTCTATGATGAATCCGCTCACAACAAATGCAAGGAGCCTCAGGCCGAGTGGGTGTCTGACCGTGAAAGAAGTAATTTCTGCGATTATTTCCAATTCCAGCCGTCAGAAAGAGACCACTCTCAGGCTGAAGCAAGTGCGAAGGCCAAAGCCGAATGGGAGGCCCTTTTCCGGAAGAAATGAGGGGGAGACTCTCCCCATTTCAATGTAAGATCTGACTGAGAAAGAGTTTGGTCCGCTCGTGTTTGGGGTTCTTGAAGAACTCCTCAGGTGTATTTCCCTCGACAATCTGACCGAAGTCCATAAAAAGCACCCTGTGGGCCACGCTCCTGGCAAAACCCATTTCGTGGGTGACCACAATCATGGTCATGCCCTCTTGGGCGAGTTCAATCATGACATCGAGCACTTCCTTAATCATCTCCGGATCAAGGGCAGAGGTGGGCTCATCAAAGAGCATGACCTTAGGATTCATACAAAGGCTGCGGGCGATAGCGACCCGTTGCTGCTGACCTCCGGAGAGCTGTCCCGGATATTTTTTCGCCTGTTCTGCAATATGCACTTTATCTAGAAAATACATGGCCGCCTCTTCGGCCTCGGCCTTGGCGACCTTTCGCACCCAGATGGGTCCCAGACTCAGGTTTTCAACGATTGTCAGATGAGGGAAGAGGTTAAAGTGCTGAAAGACCATGCCTACTTCCGCGCGGATTTTCTCTATATTCTTTATGTTATCTGTTAGTTCGATATTATCGACAACGATCCGGCCCCGCTGATGATCCTCGAGGCGATTGATGCAACGAATTAGGGTTGATTTTCCAGAGCCTGAAGGCCCGCAGATAACGATGCGTTCCTTTTTTTGGACCGTCAGATTTATGCCCCGAAGCACGTGGAAGTCGCCAAACCATTTGTGCACATCGATGAATTGAATCATAGCGTCGTTAGGCGCCTGGATTCCGTTGTTCTTTAATGTTTCCTTGTTCATGAAAACCTCTTGCCGTCCATAGTATTCCCATTTTCATATGGGCCACGGAAATATGCAATATCCCGGACCGAGGATTAAGTCACTAATCTCCGGTTGACAGCTCCCGCTCCAGCTTGCGGCTGTAATTCGACATGGAAAAACAGCCAAGAAAGTAGAGGATGGCGATAAAGATATACGCCTCGCGGCTGAATCCCATCCATTCCGGATTGGAAAGCACAGATTGCGTCGTCTTGAGCAAATCGAAAAGCGCGATGATTACAACAAGGGATGTATCCTTGAACGCGGAAATCAGAATGCTCACCGTCGGCGGAATCACGATTTTCAGAGCTTGGGGGAGGATAACCAGACGCATGGTCAGGTAGTAATTCAATCCAATCGATTCCGCTGCCTCATACTGTCCCCGGGACATTCCCTGTAAACCGCCGCGGACCACCTCGGCAATGTAGGCAGCGGTAAAGAGAATAATCGCCGCCTGAGCCCGGAGAATATTGGCAATCCTGATCCCCTGGGGCAGGAAGAGCGGGAAAATGATAGAGGACATAAAGAGGAGGCTGATGAGGGGTACCCCTCGGATCAATTCAATATATAAGACACAGAGCAGTTTGAGGGCAGGCAATTTGGATTGCCGCCCCAGGGCCAGGAGAACACCCAGTGGATAGGCAGCTGTCAGTCCGAAGACAGAGAGGAGAAGCGTCAGTGGCAGGCCTCCCCACTGAGTACTTTCCACTGGATCGAGTCCAAAAAGCCCTCCCCTCATGAGGAGGCCCATCGTGAAAAGTCCAACGAGCCAGGCATAGGCCAAGGGTTTCTTCCAATGATCCCGGTTCCTGCTGTAACCCAGCAAGCCGACGAGAATGATCATGGCCAAAAGAGGCCGCCACTGCTGGTCATAGGGAAAGAAGGCGAATATGATAAATCGCAGGTTTGTCGCGATGATGGACCAGCAAGCCCCTCCTGCCTCTCTGCACTCCTGAGCAGTGGTACTCCATACACTATCAACGAAGGCCCATCGGAAAAGCGGAGGCACGATCTTCCAGAGAAGGAACAGCGTCACGACTGTGAGAAGAGAGTTAAACCACCCGTTGAAAAGGTTGTTCCTGACCCACCCAATAACGCCCACACTGCTTACCGGGGGTGTTAACTCCTCTCCGACTGTCTCTGGGAAAGATGCTTCCATGGCTAACTATCTCTCGACGAGGGCGACCCTCTTGTTATACCAGTTCATAAACGCTGATGTTGACAGGCTGAAGATGAGATAGACCGCCATGATGAGGGCCACCCCTTCAATGGCCTGTCCCGTCTGATTGATCGTTGTGTTCGCGACCGAAACGAAATCAGGAAATCCGATGGCAACGGCCAGGGAACTGTTCTTTGTCAGGCTGAGCATCTGGCTCGTCAGCGGTGGAATAATGACCCTGCGAGCTTGTGGCAAAATTACCAGGTTCAGCACCATGGCGGGCCTCAGCCCAATGGACATGGCAGCCTCTCTCTGACCCTTGCTGACCGACTGGATGCCCGCACGGACAACTTCGGCCACAAAAGCAGCGGTATAGATGACGAGGCCTAACAAGAGCGCGACGAATTCGGGGCTGACCATCATGCCCCCCTCAAAATTAAACCCGATAAGCCTTGGGACATCCATTTTCGTCGGGGCACCGGCCAGATACCAGGTGACCAGGGGCAACCCGACAATCAAGCCGATTGCGACCCGGAAGGTAGGGAAAATCTGTCCCGTCTCTTCCTGCCGCTTTCTTGCCCATCGACGAAGGAAATAGGCTAACCCACAAGCCAAAAAGAAAGCCAGAAGCATGTAATTGTGGGCTGGGTGGGCCTCCGGAATTGCGAAAGCCACTCCACGGTTACATAGGAAAACGCCATTCAAGGGGGACAAAGCCTGTCGGGGGGATGGAAGGGTTTCGTAAAAGATGGCATACCAGAAAAACAACTGTAAGAGGACAGGTATATCCTGCATGACTTCGATATAAATCGCTGCCAATTTTGAGACGAGCCAGTTGGATGATAAACGGGCCACGCCGATGATGGTCCCCAGGAAAATCGTGAGAATAACCCCGATGAAGGCAACCTTTAAAGTATTCAAAGCCCCGACGATAAGGGCACGTCCGTAGGAACTGGCAGCCGAATACGAGATCATGGACTCGCCGACCTCAAAGGCAGATTCCTTATTCAGAAAACCGAATCCCGTGGCAATGTTTTGTTTTTGAAGATTTATGATCGTGTTGGATACGAGATAATAGGCGAGAAGGCCCACCATGGCGAGCACGGCAATCTGGAACATGATCGACCGTTTTTTGGGGTCAAGCCAAAATGGTACCGTCTCCGGCACCGGTCTGTCCTTCGGGTTGCTCATTACTTTCTGCGGGGTCGGTCGGTTGTCAAGAATTCACGATCTGGCCATGAATCGTGGAGATGAGGGCCCGCTCACCTCTCACGGTGAGCGTTTGCACGGCGCTCATTGTCCGGTTTCATAGGAATCAGAAAAAAAAGTGCCCCTCGATGCGAGGGGCACCCCAAGAAATGATCATCTAAACGGTGCGGCATACATGAGCCCGCCCCTTGTCCACAAGTCATTCAAACCGCGTGGAAGCCCGAGTTGCGTATTGGGGCCGACATTACGCTCAAAGATTTCACCGTAGTTGCCCACTTGCGTGATGATGTTGTACGCCCACTTTTCGTCAAGACCCAGGGCCTTGCCCATTCCAGGGGTGACTCCCAGAATACGCTGAATTTGGGGGTTTGTGCTTTTGAGCATCTCATCGACGTTTTTCGAATTGATGCCCAATTCCTCTGCTTCGATGAGGGCCATNNGAGCGGTGGGCAGCCAACTGAGAAGCGTCCGACGTTAAGCAGTCACATCGCCCAGCAAAGAAGGCCTTGGAGAGTTCAGCCGTCTGTTCAATCACCACCGGTTTCCAGCGCATTTTGTTTGCCCGGAAAAAGTCCGCCGCATTCATCTCCGTCGTTGTTCCCGGAAGAACGCATATCGTTGCCCCGTCCAGTTCCATGGCGCTCTTAATGCCCAGTTTCTTCGGCACCATGAACCCCTGGCCATCGTAGTAGTTCACATGGGTGAAATTCAGACCGTTCACCGTCTCACGAGTCAAAGTCTGTGTCGTATTCCGGCATAAGACGTCAATTTCTTTCGACTGAAGTGCGGGCAGGCGCTGCACAGCCGTCAGGGCGGTAAACTGGACTTTGTTCGCATCACCAAACACGGCCGCAGCAAGGGCCTTTGCCGTATCCACGTCAAGGCCCTTCCATTCACCCTTTTCGTCGGGCATGCTAAAGCCAAACACCCCACCGTTTACACCGGCGATGATAACCCCTCTCGCCCTGACTGCGTCGAGGGTTTCCCCTGCAACTGCCACACCTGCTGCAGTGAAAACGGTCGCCAGCACGACTACGGCACACAATTTAGAAAGTCTCATCGCTCTTTCCTCCTTTTAGGTTAATAAGTTAAATGCTCGGATCGCACAACGCGACCTCCCCACTTCTGATCTGGTGCCGATTATAGAAAGAAGGGGAGCACTTGTCAAGCGAAAAAGGGTTGGAAAACCGAGTGTTAGCACGGGATTTAATTGCCAGCAGAAATATCAAGAAGGTGAACGGCCGGCCGAGGCCTCATGCCAGTGACCGATGGCGTTCGCATAGTACGAGAGTATGTCACGCGACTCAGGGTCGGCCCGAAACATCCCATCTGATTCGATGACCATTCGTCTGATCCTCAGCATATTCAGCGCCGTCGTGACACCCAGCTCACGGCCTCTTTTGGGGATATAGACCTGTGCGCCCCGCGCTTCTAACTCTTCCATCAAACGGTAGACCTGACCTTTCACATCGAAGTCAGTCAGCCAGTCCGCGGAACTCTTTAGAAAGACACTCGCCACCAACGAGATGGGAAGCACCGGAATGACGCTCTGGATGGAGCCCATCAGCCCTTTGCAGAGCTTTTCAATCTCCAAAAAGCGATCATCGCGATCTAATTGGCTGAAGTTGAGGTCGTGTTCCTCAGAGTATTTTCGCATGGAGACCACAGGGCCAAAGTTGACACAGGCGTAGCCAAAGCGTTGCCACTTGTTCAGTGCCATCAAAACCAGATTACGCCAAATGAAGCGGATCGTCGTCCTGATTGCGAACCATCGACTGCGTTTTTCGGCCTGAGGATCCAAGGTGCGCAACAAACTCCGATCTTCCAGGGTCCGGTCGTAATTAATCCCGACCGGAATCAAGACGATATCTCGGTCGGTTTCTGGTTCGAAACCACGTAGCATATAATCAATGAGGCCGAACTTGGGTGGTCGGAGCCGGCCATCCCGGCTCAGCCCGCCTTCGAGAAAAACGGCCTGGCACACACCCTCCTTGGTCGCCATTTGAATATATCGCTCCAAGACCAGGCGATAAAGCGGGTTCTTGGAATCTCGACGGACAAAGAAGGCTCCCAGAGCCTTCACGAGTGTCTCGAGAGGCCAAATCCTTGCCCATTCGCCAACGGCATAGGAGAGTGTTGTTCGCTCCGCGGCCAGAAATGCGACAAGAATGTAGTCCATATTACTCCGATGGTTCATCACAAACACGACTGTTGACTCCGGGTCAACAGAGGCCAATTCCTCATTGTTGACAACGCCAACGCGCACCCAATAGAGCAGTCGTGCAACCTTCTTCGCCACCCAATAGCCGACCCGGAAATAGAGATAGACATTGAAAGAAGGTACAATCTCCCTGGCGTAGCTCAGGACCTCTGCCTGAACGACCCCCCGTGGTGTATTCGTCTCCTGCGCGTGGGTCTGCACGGCTTGGATGACCTTGGGATCATATACCAGCCGGTCAATCAGGACCTGCCGTTTGGTGAGCTGAAAGGGCCGAATTTCGATATCCAGGCGGCTGCTGATCTCATCGAGAACGCGATGGATTCGCCGCCTGAAAAACCAGCGGACGCTGGGGATACAAACTCGGGCCAGCACCGCCCAAACGGTCACGACCAGCAGTGAAACGAAAATCCAGATTGGTATCGTGATTTGACCGGTCATGCTGCTCGGTCATCCTTTGACCTACGACCGGGCTATGGGTTTCCCGTTCAGAATCGGGCGGCCCCGTGCCCCTGCGTATGGTCGAACTTCCCATGCTCAAGAAAATGAACCACTTGCTTCATGACAGCCTGCTTCCTCATGATAAAGCTATGGCTGCTCGGAATCACCAGAAAATCTGCCATCTCATCCAACTTGGCACTTTCCACGGATACCCGACCATCGTCCGGTCCAGGTATGAGTGCTGAGAAGATCGGATTGAGGCTCCTATCTCCAGCAATAATGCCCACTTCAATGCCGATCGGCTTTAACCTGTTCGAAATGCTTTTGGAGCTCGTCCCCATTTGCTGGCCTGCGGGGCCAGTTATCCACCTGTAAAGGAAGACCTTTTTGAAGAATTCCACCGCTTCACTTCCATGATTCGGCGGAGCGAGCATGACCAATCGGCTCCCATCGGGCAGTGAGTTGGTTTGCAGATACTGGCGCACAATGATTCCACCCAGGGAATGTGTCACGAAATGGACTTTAGTGACATCTCTCGGACGACACTGAGCCAGCGCATTCGGAATGTACACTTCGGCAATACGCTCGACCGAATCACTTCTTGACGGATAGCCAAAATTAACGGTTCGATAGCCTTGACCCGATAGATATTCTTCGAGTCGACTCATGGAAGCAGGACTTCTTCCCAAACCATGAAGGAGAACCACGCACTCATTTTGATGGCCATGAGTCATCGCCTCAACAGCCCCCTGAATGTTAGGAAATAACCCAAGAAGAATCGAAACCATAATCGGAAAAGATTTGATCATTGGTCAATCGCCCAATGCAGGAAGCAACCCAGCGATCGAGATCCAAGACGAATTCAACTGGCCCCTCCAGCCAGAAACCTCCCTTTCGGAAGAGAAGGGTTTCTTTGTTTTTGAGAGATACATCCTTGTACCATCTTGATTATTCATAACAAGCTGGAATTGTCAAACGGTACACCCTCTGAAAAGCGCCCCCATTTTCCGGGGAATATGTCTCAAAAGCTATAGATTTGGGGGTCTTCTAATTTTTTGGATGGGAGCCTCCTGCCCCTGAGCGACGTTGCGGAAGCGGTGGGGANNGGGGAAAGCCCCCGCCGTTAGGACGGGGGAAGGGGCAGGAATTCCCCACCTGCGAATCCCGATAGGGTCACCGCGTGAGCGTCGGAGCGAAGGGACAAGGCGCTCCCTTAGAAACACGGAACTCCTCGTGTTATCTCCTTTGACAAAAGAAGTTACTCCTCTGACCGAAGCCAGTATAGCATAAAACCAGCTGACTCGTATAAAGAGCTTGATATATCAACCTTCAGAACTTAGAATGGCTGGAGCTTTAAGAAAGTACGCCAGTCCGATCCAAATAAGAGAGGCTCTTCGTTACTCTTTTTTGAACTTACGGATTCCGAAATAAGCTGCGAGTGCGAGTCTTTCATGAATAAAGCTGGAGGGACAAACAGAAGACGGTGGGCTGTCTTTGTCACACTGTCCTCGATGTTCATACTCTCTCAATTCTTCCGGTTATCCAACGCCGTCATTGCCGGCGAGCTAGTCCAGGATCTCGGGCTGAGTGCGGAAACCCTGGGCCTTTTGGGCGGTGCATTTTTCTATTCCTTTGCACTCGTTCAGGTGCCCATGGGTGCTGCTATTGACCGGGTAGGCCCCCGAGTCATGATTGCCTTCTTTCCCCTCCTGGCTGCCTTGGGGGCCTTTCTTTTTGCTCTCTCTCGCGGATTCACACTCGCTTTCCTAGCCCGCCTGTTCATCGGCCTCGGCATGGCGTGTGTCCTGATGGGTAGCTTCAAGGTCTTCACCGCATGGTTTCCCGCCAACGAATTCGCGACTGTGATTGGCTTGACAGTTTCAGTGGGGACATTAGGAAACATCCTGGCTACATCTCCCCTGGCCTATCTGGCTTCCATTTTGGGGTGGAGGGCGTCCTTCTTCATCCTCGGTCTGGTAACCATCCTTCTGTGTATCGCCGTATTAAAGGTCGTCAGGGATCAACCTGAAGGGGCGAAAGATTCAGAGTCTAAAAAGGGCCTCTCAGATAGAAACGAGCAGATCCTTGTTCTCGACTCGTTGAAGATGATCCTCAAAAGCCTCGCTTTCTGGCAAATCTCGACGGCCGCCTTCTTTCGCTACGGCACTTTTGTCGCCATTCAAGGATTGTGGGCAGGTCCCTACCTGATGGAGGTTTTGGGTTACTCCCCTATCAAGGCGGGGAACATTCTGATGATGATGTCATTGGGCGGTATCATCGGCGCGCCACTCGGAGGCAGGCTCTCCGATAAGGTCTTTCTCTCGAGGAAAAAAGTGGTCATCGTGGGCATGCTGGCCTTTGCAATGGGGCTCTTTTTCCTTACGGGCTGGACTCAGATTACCGACCAGAGATTCTATTACGGACTTTTCTTTAGCCTCGGTTTCTTCAGCACTTTTGGAATGGTTCTCTATTCCCATGTCAAGGAGCTCTTCAATGTTCGAATAGCAGCCACCGCAATGACAGCCATCAACTTTTTCACCATGATGGGGGCCGCAGTTTTCATGCAAGGGATGGGCAAGATCATCGAGATAATTTCGGAGGGGTCGGGAAGTTATCCACCCGGTGCTTACCATGCTGCCTTCCTGTCGTGCCTTGTGGGAATGGCCTTGGCGATTGGATTCTATGGCTTCGCAAGGGACACACGACCTTCAACCAAAGTCACCTAGAAACGGCAATTTTTGAGGCCTTTCTATCCACCCAGGTATATCTTTTTGGCATATTCCACCCCTGATAGGTCTGTAGATTCTGCCTCAAAAGCGATCTTGCCATTTTCAAGCACATACACCCTGTCGGCGATACTGAGGCCGAGACGAAGATTGTGTTCAACAAGAATAATGGTAAGGCCATCCTTATTCAGCCCAGTGATCGTACCAGCCACTTCATTGACCAGAAAAGGGGATAGCCCTTGGGCGGGCTCATCCATGAGAAGTAGCTTCGCGTTGGTCATCAATGCGAGAGCAATAACCAGCGTTTGTTGTTCACCGCCGCTCAGATTGCTACTTCTCTCCTTGATTTTTTTTCTCAATATCGGAAAACGGTCACACAAGGCTTCGATATCTCTGGCTATCTCCCTCCTATTTCTGCGTGAATAAGCGCCGAGTTCCAGGTTCTCTAATACGGTCATCTGCGGGAAAATCCTTCTTCCCTCGAGTATATGAGCAATCCCTAACCTGAGGATATCGTCTGAAGCCATCCCATCTAGCCGTTTCTCTTGAAACCAAATGCTGCCTGAAATGGGCCGATTTAGGCCAGATATCGTCTTAAGGAGTGTGCTCTTGCCCGAACCATTGGCACCCAGGAGAAGACTTATCTTGCCCTCCTCAATTTCCATGGAAACGCCCTTCAGAACTTCGAGCTTCCCATAATTGACAAACAGGTCTCTAAGATCGAGAAACATTAACCCATCGCCCCAAGGTAGGCTTCAACAACCTCTGTATTTTCGCTTATTTCTCTAGGCGGCCCTTCGGCTATCTTATTGCCGTAAGCCAATACAACGATTCGATCACAAAAATCCATGATTGCCTTCATATTATGCTCAATAACGATGACCGTCGTTCCGGCATCGCGCACTCGGGTAACCAGTTTCATCACCGTCTCAACCATACGTGGAGAAAGGGTCGTTACAGGTTCGTCCAACAGTAACAGTTTTGGATTTGTCGCCAAGGCGATGCTTATGGCGAGAAGCTTTTGATATCCGCTGGAGAGATTCTCCGCAAGCCTATCCTTTTGTGATGCCAATCCTGTGAAACTCAGAATCTCCATAGTCTTCTCCCTAATGGCTCTTTCCTCCTCACGAACTGCTTTGGTGTGAAGAGGGGCTTTCCATGACGGTTGCTCATAGTTCATGTGAGACGCATTGAAAACGTTTTCAAAAACGGTGAACTGGTTAAACAGAGTCGACGCCTGAAAGGTCCTCCCGATCCCTTTTCGAGCCACCTGGTTGGCTTTTAAGCCGGTGATTTCCTCTCCACTGAATATCACCTGACCACTCGTCGGTGGGAAAAAACCAGCGATGATATTGAACAGCGTCGTCTTTCCGGCACCGTTAGGCCCTATAATCCCGAGTATCTCTGATTCAAAGACACTGAGATCCAGTTGACTAAAAACGGTGACGCCGCCGAAATGCTTTTCCAGCTTTTTGACCTCTAGCAGCTTTGTGGCTCCTCTCTCTATCATCCCTTGTTCTCCCTCCGAATGCGCCTGATGATCCCCACAATTCCTTTTGGTTCAATAAGGAGAACCAAGATCAGCATGATTGACCAGATGACAAACCTGAGCTCCGGCGCGAATCGCATCAGCTCCAAGAAAAAGGTTACAACACCCGCACCGATCATCGGTCCGTACAGCGTACCGAGACCCCCCACGAGGGCCATAATCACAATCATTTCCGAGTAAACCCATGAAAATGTTGAGGGGTGTAATAAACGAAAGAAATGGGCGAAGAGACTCCCAGCCATACCAGCCAAGCCGGCGCTGATGCTAAAGGCCAGTACTTTGTAAAGGGAAGTATTGATACCGATAGACTCTGCGAGATCTTCATTCTCTCGAATCGATACGAAACACCTTCCGATCCTCGATTTGACGAGCAGATGAAGAAAGACCACGATGAGCACTCCAAAGAATAAGACCAAATAGTAACTGGCAGCTAGGCTACTAAAATCGATACCCAGCACGCTTTCAGGTGGCCGGATACCTCGCAAGCCTAAGGGGCCATTCGTTAGCTCTCGAGAATTGTTCAGAAAGAGATAGACAAAATGTCCGAAGAAAAAGGTCGTTACCGCAAAATAGTGCCCACGAATCTTGAGGGTAGGATATCCGACGGCTGCTGCAAACAGAAAAACCCACACGCCACTGATTGGAAAGGCCAGCCAAAAAGACATCCCGGTCTTCAACGTCAACAAGGCCGAGGTATAGGCACCCAACCCGTAAAACGCTACATGACAAAATGAGAGCGGTCCCGTATATCCTGTCAGCAGGTCATAGCTCGCCGTCAAAATGGCAAATAACATCGCCAATATCACAATGTAGAGATGATAATCCGAGGCAAACTGAGGGATGATGAGAAGGGTCACGATGAGGACGGCTATTGCAATTCGGCTAGCACCAAACACGGCTTTTTCTCCTCTCCTTATGAGGACTTTCCAGGAAGGCAAGAACCTCAGTCTATTCCCGTAACTGTTGTCAATGGAGTTTCGTTTCTTGGTACGCTTTCTTCACACTCAGATTTCCGACAGATTTCCCTGTCTTCCCCTGTTCAGAATTGCCGAGAGATAGAAAGCCTCTGTTTGATCTTCCAGAATACCCCTTGTCTTGATAGACGATTCTATGGGATTTTTGGTAAGTGAACAAAACAGAGTGTTGCGAGGAAGCTAATTTGATTCATGAACCGAAGCAGGCCTCATAGCGCAAACCAGATAAAATGCTGACCCCTATCCACCGAGGCATCCATTCTCAGCTCACACATATCCATCTTGACCTTCAATTATTTATCACTTCCCACCTCCTCCTTATGTCGCTCCGAAAAAAGCTTTTGGTCGGAAATCAGCGGCACGGAGCCCCGGTTCCCCTACACCTTGCCAAACAACCCTTTGGGAAGAAAACTCAGCACGAGAATGAGTATCACAAAAGCATACCCATGNNACTCCCAGCCCCAGCCCGCATACCAAGACACCCCCGACGGTCCCAAACCCGCCCAAAATGACAACCACCAGTGCCTTAAGCAGAGGTAGATCACCCATCGAAGGAAAGATCGCATACAATGGAGAGACCAGAACGGCAGCAGCCCCTGATAGTGCGCCCCCCAACATGAAGACAACGGAATTGACCGTATTGATGTTGATGCCCAAAACCTGCGCCGCATCGCTGTCCTGGGCCGCCGCCCGAATCGCCTTTCCCATTTTCGTC
>JABAOC010010113.1_pt1 | contig 13364 bp, 11 predicted proteins | sample 7062161 | NCBI WGS metagenome assembly JABAOC01 (sample SAMN14538625, study PRJNA623070) | marine sediment metagenome | biome: marine biome [ENVO:00000428]; feature: marine pelagic biome [ENVO:01000023]; material: deep marine sediment [ENVO:00002113] | place: India: Gulf of Khambhat ... | reverse complement strand
CAGTTGCACCATCTTCGCCATCTGTATCGCTGTCTGTGTCTGGATCTGTGTCTGGATCTGAACCGTAAGTTTTCCTGATTTGCCCCTTTTCAGCAGCAGCGTATAATTCGGCATAGTTTTTGTAATTATCGCTCATAGGAGGTTCTTTCAGAACTTTTTAATAATCGAATATATTTAAGTCTATTATCCTTGGTACATATAAGTCCAATTAGACCTATATGTTAGTGATTGACATTCTGTCATAATTTCTCAGTATTCTGTTAGGGATATTTCAGATTTGGACATCCCTGAAACAAGCCCAAACCGGAAATGTCCTCCAAATGATGATAATTTAATTTCTATAAGATTAGTCAATGACAATGAGATCATTCTTGAATTATATCCAGTCTGATTATTAGCTTTGACATAATTTTTATTTCTTGACCATAATACATTACTCATTGACCAAAGATTGCTAGACATGGCGTCTCCTTCATACAATTCAATGTTGCTTAATGAAACCTTAGAGTCATATATAGCTATAATAGCATGATAATGACTAGACCTAGCTTTAATTTCAAATACTTTGTTTCCATTTAAATATGCTACTAGTTTGCCATCTTCAAAAATTATTTTGCCACAATCTCCAATTTTAGCTCTTCCTAGATCCTTCAAATGTTGATTATTTGGCCCAAATACTTTAGATTCTCCATCTCCGAAATATAAATTTAAATCTCCTCCATAGCAATCTCCACATTTCTTGAAAAATAAATGTTTCTGTAACCACGGAATCATCAATGGTATCCCTGTTGGATTACCAGTTGGATCAAGAGATGGAAACGAGATAAAGTTTCTACAATCTGGTCGTCCTCCACTTTGTTCGTTGATCAGAAATATCCTGTATTTTTTTGATTTTAAATAGTTAATTATTACTTGATAATTATCAGTGTTTAAATGTTGCTCGAAAGCAATAATAGGCAAATAATTTTCTATTAGTTTCTTTGCACCTTGTATAACTGACCATTCCATTCCTTCAACATCCAAATGAACAAAGTCTATATCTTTGATAATACCTTTCTGATGTAAAATATCTAAAGTTGTTGATTTTATCTTAACATTTCCTTTAGAGTCAGAATTTAAAGCACAATGATCAATGTCATCATTGGTAGATAAAGTTTGTTCAACATTGCTGATTGCACTTTGAATCACTTCCACATTTTTTACTTTGTTTAATTTAGCTATTGTTTTAATATATTGACAATTCTTGCCTGAGGGATCAATAGCATAGACCATACCATAGATGTTTTTCGCCCATGGAATAGAATTGTCTCCAATCCACGCTCCTAGGTCTATGATGTTATTCTGTATATATTTGTTTTTAATCAAATATGAACAAATCTGTCTAAATAAAACCTCATGATTATTGCGATTTTTGTATTCTGAAGCAAATTTACACAAACTAACATTACAGGTAGGTAAGTAAATCATTGTGTCGTTGTCATTGGTGAATAGACATCTTTCTCCGATAGACATATCTGGTACATATTTGATCTGATGATGGCCAAGATTTCCTAGAATTCTTTGCTTAACATCCTCTTCCAAGTAAACGTTGTTCAATAAGTTATTGATTCTTGAAGCAAATTCTCTTGACAGATCTTTCTCATGCCCCCACCAACAACCAATCAATAATTCGTCATAAATATGGATTAAATTGTTCAACGAATATTTAGTAATCAATTGTTGATCAGTCTTGGATAGAAAACTTTGTCCAATTTTAACTAAGTCTGACCAAGATTCTTGGTCTCTCAGCTTTCTAAGATTAATTAAGAGATTCTTATTAGGAGTTTCCATTCTTTTCAATACTTAGCTAAACTATAGACTTTTTTGATTGACAAAATAAACATATAAATGAGTTAACTCATTTATATAGATTATGTACCTCACCTTATCTCATATTATCCTATATTCGCCATGATATGTCTGAACCGACTCAGTGTCGTGTTTTACTTGAGCTTTTATTTCTGGAGTAATTTTCTCAGAAGATAAAGGACTAATATTACAGTCGATGATTGATTCCAAATCTTCAACTTCGAAGTTATAAGGGTCAAATATTTTAAGACTATCGATTAATTCAACTTGTGTTTTTATTTCTTTAAGAGCATTTCTGGCATCTACCAAACTATAGGTTTCAGGGTCTCCAATAATAGAAAATATTACATCAACGATGTTGTCTCTTAGTCCTTCTCTCTTCATAACCGTTTGAGGATCAAATTTTCCTAAAGTAAGGCATTTGAAAGTTTTGGGTAAAAGTTCAGTCATTATTTCGTCAATGCCATACCTATAGTAATTTTCGTCTGATCCTAATTCTTTATTTCTTCTTGAATTTCTCCATAGACTATTTATACTGATGTAAATCTCAAGAAGTTTTCTCAAGATTATGCGGTTCGCTATATATGTTGGAGCTTCATCTCTGGCGAAAGATGGGTATCTACGATTGGCAGAATTAACAGTAAATTTCTTAGGTGGAACCTTCTTTTTCGGGTCGTCCATTCCAGTGAAATACAGCACATCTGGTATGTTGACCATTTTTTTTTGTGGATTTCTTCTGAAGGGATCAGTCAAAGCGCCATATAAACCATAAATCAGAAAATATGTCAGTTCTTTACTAACTAGAAGTGGTTTTTCTGGATCTATCTTAGTTGTAGCTAGATATTGTTTAGTTATCTTTGGAGTTTCCATTGTTAGTTATTTTTATTAAAAGTAAAATTTAAATGCTGGACATTTAAATCTGAATCATATCAATTTTATCATATGGCATATTACCTTACTTGACTAAAGTTCGAAGGTAGACTGGATCATCAACAATAATTGGAAGTCCTTCTTTACCATAAAGTAAATCACTGGGTGAGACTTTATTTGGAATACAACTTTTGGGATAGACGCCCAATCTTTTATAGACCAGAGCCACAAATTGTGAACAAAAAGATGTCATATCCCTGATAGAATTGGCTGACTTATCGAAGGCACTAGTTTGAAGTTTTCCCATAACACCATTAACTGCTCGTTCTTCAGCAGCCCGTGCTCTAGCTTTAGCACTTCCCATTAATTTGGTTTCAGCATTTTTCACTTTCTCTTCAGCTTCCTGCACCTTTTTGTTTACCTTATTTTTAGCCAATATTTGAACATTGGCCTTAGTATTTTCAGCTATGTTCTTCATGGTAAGATCATCGGGATCTTCTATGGTTTTTAACTTTTCCTCTCCTTCCATTTCCTTTTCCTCATTCTCTTTCTCCTCTTCTTCGGGTTCAGATTTCTTCCAAAACATTAAGGAAGAAAAGAATCCTTTCTTCTTTTCTGCCTCTGCTTGTGCAGCTTCAACTTCTGAATTAGCTTTATCTTGAGTTGAATTTGCTTTGCCAGCTAATTTTCCCGCCTCTGCAGAAGCTTTTCCTGAGGCCTCATTAGCTTTTGATGTTGCTTCGCTTTGTTTCTGCAGAGCTTTATTATTCAAATCATCAGCTTTTTGGTTAGCCGCAGCCATTTTTTCACCAGTTGCTTTTTTGGCTTGGGCAATTTTGGCTCCGGTTTTAGCTACTAAAACGCCACTCTTTACAATAGGCGATATACCTGTGATTTCGGCACCTATTTCCAATAAAGTCAAAAACTCTTCTCCACCTCTAACACTTTTGATCATTGCTGGAGTATTTCCTAGAAAATGGGCCAGGTTATTCATTTTCTCAAATTTTTTGTTAATGGCTTCTTCTTGTTTTTTCATTGATGGAAAGATAGAAGTGAACAAAGCCATAGGATTAAGTTGATAATCACCTACAACGCTTTGATCATGTATTTCTTTCATGGCATTTATTATATATTTACGGGCTAAAGGATTAGTAGATAACCAAGGATTCTTTTTCAACTTACACCAACACACTTTTCCTTTATATTCGTGAATAACAAGTTCAAGATCTCTAACTTGGATTCCATAATATCCTTCCTCTTCAGTTTCAACATTTTTAATATAATTGATTTCATAGACATAAAGTTTACCTTTCTCTAATTCCATCTCCGGAAAGATTTTAGCATTAACCAATATTCCAGCTCGGCGATAATTTTCACTTTTAGTTCCATCACTCAAAGATTTAATTTCTTTGAACAATAGGAGATCTAGCGGTTTTAATCTTTTATTGCTCTCGTGATCATAAAATAAATTAGATGGTTGTCCAGACTGAGGTTTCAGAAAACTAATACTATCCATTGATTCTTTTATTAAACCTGAATTTAACGGGTCTTTTTGAAGATTAAAAAATGTCGAGTCGTCTTTTTTGATCCTCGAACAGCTTTTTGGTCACTTTTCCTCCCCTTTAGATTCCGGTTTCAGCTCCCATCCCCGAACCAAATCTGTTTCAAATATCGCCTAAATTTCTGAACTTTTTATTCCAGTATTTCTAGAGAAAAATATTTATTTTCATTTTGATCTTTATTCTGTAGATAGATATGTTGATTTTTAGTGATTAATACCTTCAATTTGATAAATCAACAAATAAATGTTATCTTTTAATTTATATTTTTAGATATTTATTACAGTAAAATCACAAATATAAATATAACAACTCAGTCAAATTTTCAGATCAAATAATACAATGAATAGATGGGGAAAATATACGTTTGAAAAATAGATCTTTGGTGACCGACCAGTCAGCTCAGCTTCCGGTAAACTTCCCAAATCCAGGAGCAAACTAACGATAATTTGCCTAAGAATATAGGGTAAATATAATGAAAATTACAAATAGAAAACTATATAGATAAATGGGTTTCTTGGGAAGGATGATATAACTAAATAAATTATTTAGTAAAATAAAAAGATGATCAGTTTTCTTATCTTGTTCTTAATGGCAATTGTGGCATCTTATTCAGACCAATGTTCTCCTAAATATAGTATAATTAGGCATTATCCCTTCAGCGCAATAATCAGGGACAATAATTCCCATAAAAAGTTCAGCTGTTCTTCTATTTATGATGGACGATTACAGACTCATAAATGTAAATTAGGGATGGAATTTAGAGAATATTTAAAAGATAATCCAATTTTTACTGTAGAAATAAGTGAAATAGATCAATTAGATCTGTCAACTCGTTATGTAAAATCAGACATATTATATTTTCCAGTTGCTTGAGGAAAAATATATGGTTTTAACTTTCAATAATATTCATAACAGATTTTCTGTTATGAATGTAAAGGTTGTTCAATTTTTAACTAAGTGTACTTATTTCTTTGAAACTGCGAGCACATAATTTCATTCTTGTTTCCTATAAGAATGAAGTTATATGCACTCATCGCAGATGAGCGGACTTAGTTTCTTTTCCCGAATAGAAAATAATTTTTAACTAAGTGTACTTGTTTCTTTAAAACTACGCGAACGTAATAAAGTTTTGGATTTTCCAAAACTTTTCACGTATACTGGTTAAAGTAAAATCTGAAAACTTTCTCATCAGACAAAACGAAGGATCCCATAATGAAATTTGTTGGCTGTTCATATTTGCTGTGATAAATTCGATAAGCTATACTTGGAATTCTAACCTTGTCAGAGATGGCCAAAGCTTGAGCTAAATCTTTTCCAGTTGCTAAAGCATTATGGTAGGCCATCTTCATTCGAACGTAATTCAAATGTTCAGCTAAGGCTCTATTGGTATTCATCTGAATAATTACCGAACTGGCTTGATAAGTGGCTGCTAGATCAGACCAAGTTTTACGATCGTCATCAGAAGGATTTGTTCTATCGATAATAACTGAATAACCGGTCTGATCTGCCAAAAGTCTTTTGGCCTCAGTCTTTACTTTCTTCTTATTTCCGAGTAAATCTTGACTTAGAACAAAAACTTTACTGCCAACCTTTTTGTTAAGACTAGCAGCAAAATTATTAGCAAAAGTGGATTTACCAGAAGCCGGAGGTCCAACCATGATGAAAACTACTCTTTTATTTTTAACAGTGTTTTCATATCGTTGGGTCAAAAAACTAACTGAAGAGCCAACTGGTAATTCTTCATATAGTTTAATTGGTTTTTCTAATCTGACATCAAATGCCACCTGTTTTCCTTGAAAAGCCAATTCTGGTAAGGAAAAACCCATCCCCATATTCAACGAAAATTTATAATCTGAAGCTGAGAAGTCTCTTTCTCGTCCTGCCGCATCTCCAACATAAATGATATTTTTCCACGGCTTCTTAATCCAACCTCCAAGCAAACCCTTAACCATTGGAGATGGTTTCCTAAACACATCATCTTTGCTTAAAATAATAGCCTCTAAAGTATTTGGCATGCCAAGGTCAGTCTCCATAGCGACTATCTTAATCATAGCATTTTGAGGATTATTCTTGGTTTTTGTTGCTTTTTGATTGGTGATGATAATGATCCGATAACCAGCCTTAATATAAGACTGTAAAGTAGTTTTGGTTCCTGGAGTCAACCATTGCCAATCAGTAGCATCTTTAGGAAATTTCCTTTTACCCTTTGGTTTGATTAGAGTATGATCTAAATCAGTAAACAAAACATTATCTGTTGGTCCACTTACTTTTTTACTTAAACGATACATGACCGAACCATAAGTGACCCAAGTTAGGGCCTGGGATCTAGTCGAGGTCGAAAGCATAGTATTTGGGGTAGCTGTTTTAGAGAAGGAAAAAATAAAAAAGACATTTGTCATTTTCGTTTTAGTAGATTAATCCAATTCTGTACCGGGAAACTTGGTAGATTCATCTAATAAATTATTAAATGAATTTGTTTTTTTATTTATTGTCGATAATGTCTAAAATGGAAAAAAGTTCGTCATATGAAATCTTTGAATTTCTCAGGATTTTCCTGAATATTCTATTTTCTCTTTCTGTAATCTTGTTGAATTCCAAAAGAGATGTCAGGTTCTTTTTGGCGTTTTCGACTTCTGTTAAAATATGTTTGTGAATCTTGATCGAAGGAGTATTACCGATAAGATTTTTACCATATCCTTCAAGAATCATCCATAAATACATATGTTGAGTTCCCATTTTTTTGTTGCAGTTTGAACAAACTGGCCTCATGTTAAAAGGATTTAAAGAACCGCCTCGGTTTTCTGAGCAAATGTGTCCACAATGCCAAGTTTCATCCTGTTTCAATGATTTTTTACAAGAATAACACTCTCCTTCATTCGAATTAAAATGGTTATTCCAAACCTGATGACGAGTACTTTCCGGGATTTTCCGTTTTTTGTTCTTCTTTGGTTGACCTAACGGCTCTTTTAAATTTTGACCTTTTTGATAATCCATTGCTGGATTTTTTGCCAACACCGGCTCGTCTGGAATTTTCTTTTTAACACCTCTATTGTTTCTTGGCCCTTTTGCCTTTCCATTGTTATTATAAAATGAATTCAGTAAATCATTTATCAAGCCCAGATATTTCATTTTTTTCTTTTCTTTTGAGAAGAACGAAAGTTCTTTATCATATGATAAAGCCTTAATAGTTAAGGTTTTTCCAGATTTTAAAGCAATCGTTGTCTGTTTATTCCATCTCTCAGTATCGATGTCAAATACTTTGGATTCTTTTCCTTCATAATTTTCAAACGCAAATTTTCTCACCAGAGATACCCCAATGGGAATTGAGTATTTAGACAACTTTTTCTCACTTCTTGAAAAAATTCTCTGACAACCATTAGCAAAGCCATCCATGTTATCCATAGTGTTTTCAGAAATCCAAGTAGAAGAATCTAAATTGAATATTTTACCCTCATTTATTGGTAAATAAGAGGTTTTGAAATATTCGAGAAGTGTTTGGTCCAATTTTGAGGTACGCTCCATTTTATAATTGTAATATATCTTTATATTACAATTTTGTTTCGATTTTTATATTTTGATCATTTCGTCCATCCTATTTGAAATTAGTCATAGGGAAATTGTCGACTATGTATAACCAACTTTTTTCGTTTGGATTTTTGACAAACTCGTGATTAATGTCATGAATTTTTCCAGGTAAGGGATTAGTCAAAATAATAGATTCTTTCAGATTCAACAATTTTAATTCAATTATTGGTTCTCCTATATCATATATTTCTCCAACTATTGGGAATTGAAGAAACTCGATCGGATTAACAACTTTTTTCTCTCTTATTTCCTTATTCCAATCAAGGACAAATGGAAACATATTGAATTCGATTCTATGATATGGAGCTATGATTTCCTTAGTTTCTAGATAATCTTGAAAGGTGAGAACATCTGAAAAGTGTTGTGTAAGTAAAGAGACATAAGCCCTAGTCAATGATTGGATTATAGAGATCATTTTTTGATCAACAAGACACAAATCATTGCTCAATTTTATTATAGATTAGTTTCACTCCTTGGTCAGTCTGTTTGTAACCATTTATTTTGATTTTCTTCTGATGTACTTTTCGATGACAAGACTTGCAAAGACAAACCAAATTATGCAAATCATTTTTATGATAAGTTGCATCTTGATAGAATCCGTTGGCGTCAGCTTTACATTGTTCTTTAATATGGTGAGTATCCAAGTTCTCCGCCACATTTTGAACATGACATATTTGACACTCTCTCATTTCCAAATCAACATTATATCTTGATCTTTTACTTGAAATTAATGATTGACTTTGATGCAGCAAATCTTTTCTTATTTTTTCGGCCATAGAAATTAAACGAAGATCGATACCAAGATGTCTAGCTATTTCAATTCCATAATGTGGTGGACAGATCCCATCTTCTAATTTCCGATTGTACACAATTCTATGTTTTCTAGCCAAAACGTTAGATTGTGTTGGCGAAGTAACCTGAATATTGGAAATATTCTTGGCGCTCTTCCCTGAAGAGCAAACAATCTTTTTTGTATCACCTTCAACCAAAAAGTTTATTTTCATATGTTTAATGGAGAGATTTTCTAGAGATGTTATTTCCTCTCGCTCAAATATCTTATGTAGATGGGTGGTCAAAATAAAACGAGATTTTAACTTTTTGACTATATGATGGATACTGCTAATAACAAGAGATAAAGAACTTACATGTTCGGTCCCACGACATAATTCATCAATTAAAATCAGAGATTTTTGATCTCCCCTTTGAATAATTGTTTTCAACTCTTTCATTTCTATGGTGAAACTCGACTCTCCTAATAAAATGTTATCATTACCTAAGATTCTAGTCATCAATAACTTAAATGGGTTATAAATCATTTTGGTACAGGAGACAAAATAGCCCATTTGTGCCATAACAATAACTAAACCAACTGACTTTAACATCGAGCTTTTACCAATACCGTTGACTCCAGTAATAATTACTCCTAAATTATCATCATCTAATTTGACATCGTTAGGTACATATTGTTCATCTTGTCTGATTTTTTCCAAAATTGGATGTCGTAAATCTTTGATATCCAGGAAAGAATTTTCCTTTTCGATAATTGTTGGTTTAACGTACTTATTTCGTTTGGCTACAATAGCCCCCGATAAAAGAAAATCTATTTCAGAGATAATTTCAACAATAATTGACATTGTATTTTCATGTCTGGAATGAAAACTCATCTGATAGTTTATATAAGATGATTTAGCTTCATTCTTCATTTTCTCTTCTAGATCGACCACCGAATCAATGATTGGTTCAATCTGATCACAAACAATCATCTTATTAGAACTGGTTTTCCTTTCACATCTGATTCTTTTAGGATCAATGTTCAATTGACCAATGACGATATTGTTGGCTTGACTAGCTAAAGCTGGCATCAAAGTTTTTGAACGATGATTAGTGGTTAATAGGTAATATCTACCTCCAGTATATTTCTTGTTGATTGGAATTATGGTTGATAAAGTTTGTTTAAAAACGTCTATATATTGATGATAGATTTTAATAGCGTTTTGTATTTTGTCAATTCTATCAAATGTCCCCGGCTTAAAGAAGGATATATTGATATTATTCATATTGATGTTCATCTGTTCCAAATCCAAAACCGAATCATATTCAACAACTAATTGTTGAAGTTTGGTCTTGATATCTTTGTCGATTTTTTCAATAATTGGTTCAACTGAAATATCTTCGAATAATGCAATGATATTTTTATAGGCCTGATCAAGAGTTATGAAGGAAGCTGGATGAAGTGTTCCTAAAGAAAGTCTTCTTTGTAGACGTTCAATATCTGGAACCCCCTTCAATAGTTTAATTACATTACCTTGAGATGCTGCTTGACTTAAATTGTCGACTTGATCATATCTCCATTGCAAAACTTGATGACTAACAATTGGGTGTAAGATTCTTTCCATCAATAAACGTTTACCCAATGCAGTACAAGTATGATCAAGTATACCAAAGAGGGAACTACTTTTGTTGTCAAGAAACTCATCATTTTTATCGGAAATGATGTTCAATTGAAGAATTGAGTTTTTATCCAATCTAAGATATTCTGATTCTTTTATTAACTTTGGTTTTTCAATATCTTTAAGCACCAATTGATTGTGTTTGTAGACATAGTCTAACATCAAAGAATAGCAGAGTGAACCCGATGGCATTCGCTCTAATCCTAGATACTGAATTGGACTGATCGCCCCATGATTCTTAAATATTCGTCCTAATAACTCATTTTGATGTTTGATTTTAACGACCTTCTTGTCAACTTTTTCATAAACGTGAACCATTTTGTCAGTGATATTCAATCTATGTTTTAGTTGATCTGTATCATATGACCAACTTATTTTATATATGACTATTTCTTTTGGTATTTCTGATAAACAGATTCTGGTCACTTCGTCAATAACGTTATTTTCATCTTTATTGATCACTTCAATGATTTTATTTTTTCCCGTGATCAAATCAATAACACTGATGCCAGCACAAAGTACATCTTCAGTATTATCCAAATAGATAAACATTAGATTGTTTATTCCAGGATTGGAGCTATCCATGTCAGTTCCGGGTCCATATCGTTCAGTAATCTTTCTATAAGGAGTAGAACCGTCATTTGGATTATAGTCAATTTCTTGACCATTCTGGTCTTTCCATTTCTGTCTCAACAAAGTTACTGTGTAATTTTTGGCAGTTAATTTCCTCTTATATTTATTAAGTTTTTCAATACCGAATCCACCATTTAAATGTTGAGTCGCTTTCCCTGGATTTTTAATTACTTTAGCTATGTTCATAATATCCAAAAGTTTGTCAATATCTCCAAGTGTTCCTTCAGTTGTTTCAATGTCGTAAACTTCAAAGAAAGCTCCCATCTGATATAAAAGACAAACTTTCTCTCCAAATTCTTCTTTTTCTCTGTTGAGAATATCAAAATATTCCTTAACTGTTTTAGTCATCTTGTACAAAAGACCATCAGGGAATGTTTGAGTAGAAGTTGGTTGCAAATCGGGTATCTCAAGAGCCATCCCTGAGTTACCTCGTCCCTTAGGTTTACTATTCAATCTAATCTTCATCGTCTTAGGACCATTTGAAGTTGATCCATTAGAGTGATTCTTAGATGGATAAACAGCTTTGTAAAGTTGTTGTTTGTTCATTTTTGACCTACCTATTATTAATTTCTTGGCAGCCAAAAGTTTTAACTGTTTAACAGTCAGATCTTTAATTGTTGGAATAGATCTTTTTGAAAAATCGTCTGAACTATTAGCTTCCATTTGGCTACCAGGAGTTTTGGTTTGGATGATAATTTTATATCCATATGTTTAATCATTTTTGTGCGTACACTTTCAACGAAAACATGATATTTTCGTTGAAAATTTAGCCGATTAGCAAAGCATCATTACATTGATAACAGGTTAATCCTGTTATCAATGAGCACTTTAATTATCCTTTAACAGTGATATCAGAGAAACCATGGTCAACTGTTAAAACTGCTATCATGACTGTCCCCAGTAATACAGCAACTAGTAAGACATCCATTCTGAGAGGTTCTTCAATATTCAAATTTTTTAATTCATTGCGAAATCTGACGAACTGATGAAATACTATTCCAGATATAATGATAGTCATTACTAAAAATATAATAGAGTACCATTTCCTTCTCTTCCCATTGTCAACTAAACTAATAATGACAAATGACGTAGCCAAAAATATTCCTATTACTTGGAGCCATTGAAGAATAGAGTCTTCAACTCTTGATAAAACATCTGCTCTTGGATCTAGACTAACAATAGTATCTAAAGGTGGTAATTTTTGAAAAACACTTCTAGAATGAAGATCGCGTAAATCCTTCATTAGATCAGTATCCTTATTGTTTGATTTGCCTAGTTTTCTATTGACCTGATCCCTATAATGGACTTCTTCGGTCAGCTGCTTATAGAGCCTTTCCCAAGTCCTCGGGGACCTATCCCCTTGACAGGATTCATCATTAATCCAGTCGGTCATCCTTTTTCTAAAGCGAATTATTTATCTAAATCCTTGAAAAATGAAATTGACTCTTTCATAAGTGAAACTTTTACAAAAATCATTGTTCGATGAATCCATTACAACTTTTATTAATCGTCTTATCATCTGTGTTTACAGGCTATGAATTATTCTTCGCTTTTCTGAGATGGAGAGGAACCATTTCTCGTATGTATTCTGAAGAAGACAAAATTCATAATGGACCCACTGGTAAAGGATATCATTTATTTTCTTTCCTATTCAATTTAGCCGTTTTATTAGCTTCCATATTTACAACCAGTATAGATAGTCATATTGTATTGATTATTGTCTTTTCGATAATCAATCTGTGCACTTTCGTGTTTATGCTTGAGTTTATTAAGGATTATCTTAAGTTTATCTGTGGATAGTCATCAGAAGACATTTAGGAGTTTTCACTCTTAAATGTAGTTATTTTCAAAAAGAAACGTATCATTTGTCGTTAAAAGTGGTAACGTAACATTTCGATCCGCCGTAATTGCTGATGTTTGAGTTACATATTGAAATGTCGCCGCAGGATTATTAATCTCCAAATCACCAATATTTATAATTGAATTGTCACCCATATCAAGATTACCGGTCATTGCTCTTGTCCCAGCAACCAACAAATATTGAGTATGATCATCATCACCCAAACCTAATAATAAGCCATGGTCAAAAGTTGAATCATATCTGACAAACGTCAAAGCATCGGTTCCAACAACATCTGAACTTACATTATTCGTACATGTAAATGATCTATCACCATTTGCAGTTCCTTCTTCGGCAATAATAACTACGCCGGCTGCTGATGAACCAACTGCCATATCACTAGCTCTTGTTGGAGCACCAGAGGCATTAACTACATAAATACCATTCTCGGCCCCAGATGCCTGATCTTAAAGCAAAATTCAAAATTGATGTTGAAAAAATTTTACCCTTAATTAAATAAATCAGATTTTTAAAAATTTATAAACCAAAAATCATGAGACCCAATCCAATTACAAA
>JABAOC010028790.1_pt1 | contig 13371 bp, 15 predicted proteins | sample 7062161 | NCBI WGS metagenome assembly JABAOC01 (sample SAMN14538625, study PRJNA623070) | marine sediment metagenome | biome: marine biome [ENVO:00000428]; feature: marine pelagic biome [ENVO:01000023]; material: deep marine sediment [ENVO:00002113] | place: India: Gulf of Khambhat ... | reverse complement strand
GATCATGGGGATGTTGGTGTTTTCTTCGACGATATCGCGAATACCATTGATTACCGGTTTTTCTGGACCGACGATTCCGAAGTCTATTTCGTCTCTATTTGCCTCTGCGAATTGGCATATTTCGCCTACGTCTAGGTCTGGTATGACAACATGCTTCACGGATTTCTTCATGTTGTAGGGATTTCGTTGTTTGTCTGCCACGTAGATCCTAGCATCGTAGTCTGTACTCTTCGCAAAAGCTTCAACCATGGCAACTGCCCTTGCGCCATAAGAAACGACGAATACACCTACCTTCTCCATGGTTAGCCTCTCAATTAAATGATAGGCAGATATTCAAGATCTGTCTTGCTGCTATGCCTTCTCGATTGCCTCTGCCGTCTCGTAGAGTCTTCCTGTCTCTTCGTAACCTTCTAGGAATCTCTTCTTCATTTCGTCAGCTACCTTTTGAGCCAAAGGAGTGGGATACCGGCCTGTGATGCAGGCTAAGCAAAGTTGGTTCTGGTTGAAGCCGGTAGCTTTTATGAAGCTGTTTATTGATTGAAAACATACGGCATCTGCGCCTATAATTCTTGTGATCTCATCAGGCGTGTTTCGAGAACCTATGAGTTGGCCATAGGTAGCCATGTCAATTCCGTAGAAGCAGGGTCCAATTATCCGCGGAAAAGTTATGAATACGTAAACCTTCTTCGCGCCCATCTTACGTAGCTTGTCAACCACTACTCGCGTAGTGTCACCTCGGACTATGCTGTCGTCTGTTATAATGATGCGCTTGCCCTTAACCTTTGATCCCAAAGTGTTGATCTTCCTGTTGATCGTGGAGCACCGTTCCCTGTCCAGCAAGATGAATGCCCGTTCAGTTACATAACGATGCCTCCGGGAGGCTCGTTCCCATTTCAGTCCAGATTCTTCATGTAAACCGTAAGCAGCATCATTACCGGTCTCCGGCAGCGAGAGAATGATGTCTGCGTCTTTCACGACATCTATGTTTTCTCTTGCAATGTTTCTCCCAAACTCTTCGCGTATTTCATAAACGTATCTTTCGTCGAATCGGGAATCAGGTCTAGCGAAGTATGCGAATTCGAAGGCGCAGAAAGCTTGCCGTTTATCATTAACTAGAATTTTTCTTTGGAAGCCTTCTTCTGAGACTGTGACCAGTTCGCCAGGTTTTAATTCGAAATCTCTTTGGAAACCATTTATGTCCAAACCAACGGACTCAGAGGAGAAAGCATAGGTTGAGTGATCAAGGCTATGACCCGCGCACAGAGGGCGATTGCCATACGGATCTTTGAAGGCAAAAAAGTCGCCCTTCTTTGTGATGCCAGCCACTGAGAAGGCTCCTTCTATCTCTTTCATGCAGGTCTCGACCGCGGAGGCTAAATCTCTGCTTTTGACTAGTTCGATCAGAAGTTTGTGGCAAATCAGATCTGCATCACATTCATAGGAGAAGCCGGAGAATTCTCTGGTGATCTCCTTCTTGAGCTGGAATGTATTCACGACATTCCCGTTGAATGAAATCCCAACTTTCAGTCCGTTGATCGAGGCTGTGACTGGTTGCGTCCCCTTGATTAAAGCTTTTTCATCTGTCTTTCCAGACGTCGTGTATCGCACGTTTCCAACGCCTATGTGCCCCGGTAGGCGTCCAAACCATTCCTGGATTGCGTTCGTCTTGATTTTTGGGACCAAGTCCAAGTCTCTGTGGACGTGGAAATTTTGATTGCCGTAAGTAAGGAAACCGTGGGATTGATGCCCTCTATGATTTTGAGCCCTTAGACCCCAATAAACATGTGGAAATATAGGCTGCTTTAAGAAATTAATCGCTCCGAATACCCCGCAAGCGATCCCTATTTGCTCTCCCATGTTTCTCAATAAGAAGCGGGGTGTTTATCAACCTTTGCAACACTTTTGACTAAACCTTTTCGATGAAAACTGTTTTCTGGAACGCGTGTCTTCAGCGAATGAATATCGGTTTTGAGTAAGCTTGCACAGAGAAAGCTTCTCAGTGTTTGCTAGCGTGAAATAGGAAACTTGTCTAGGTTGAAACATGTCAGGTCATTCGATTAGTTCGCACGATTCGTGAAGCGAACCTCTGCAAGCTTCGACCTCTATGTTGATGAACTACACTAAGATCCGTTGGATCCTCAAAACGTCCTGACATTGGATTGCTACGTTGTCTACTCGACATTGCTTGAGATTATTGATGGTTCTACATCGCCGATTACTCGTATCCACCAGTCAAGAGATTCAAAAGATTCATTATAGTAGACAACAAGTCTAGCTACGGTCCATATTTCAGCGTCTTCAGGGATCTCTCCAGTCCAAATCAGGCTTTCGCTTTTACAAGGTTCTAGAGTCAATATCTTAGATGCTCCAGTCCAGAACCAATTTCTGCCTTCGAAAGCTATGTTTACAGACCAAGTAGTTTTGATGCTTCCAGCATTTTTCAGTTTGATCTCGACTTCGAAACTTTCACCAGGAATCTTCTCAACTACTCCATCATTACAGGCTGTGCAGACCAATGTTAGGCCATCTGAACACGTTACCGATAAACCACAAGCAATTATCATCAAAGCAATCACTGGATACAATACTCTGCCTTTACCCAGTCTCATTCCCTCCAATGGAATAGATAGGAATCCCCACTATATCCTTTCTGTAGAAAAATTCTATAGGACAATAATAGAGTATTATAAGAGGCTTAGTTTATCGAATTCTAGGCAATAACTGACGAGCACTTGAAAATTGTTTTATCCTCAGATGAAACGGCAATCAAGATCGTACAGCGGAATCTGCTCGTCCTTGCTACGGTGTAAGCCTGATCTTGTCCCTTGGATAAAGCGTTACTTCTCGAATGTTCCTCCTTCCTGTCAACATCATTGTCAACCTTTGTAAACCTATAGCCCATCCAGCATGGGGAGGCATGCCGAAATCAAAGCTCTTCAGGTGATGCTTGAAGGACTTAGGGTCCAGCCCCTTCTCTTTCAATCTCTTTGTCAGAAGATTCTTAGATGCTATCCTTGTCCCTCCAGATACAATCTCTATCCATCGCCACATTAAGTCGAATCCTTCGCAAATCTCTTGATTGTCCTCCCGCGGTTTGATGTAGAAGGCCTTGGAGCGTGTAGGCCAATCGGTTATGAAATAAAAGCAGGGGTAAATTTCCCCCAAGGTCCTGAAGGCGGGCGTAGGTATATCCTCTCCCCATGGAATCTCTACATCATGAAGATTTAGATCGTGTAGAACCCTATCATATGTTAAACGCTTGAACGGCACACTAGGCACATCAAAACTATGATTAAGAATGGTCAGCTCCTTTTGACATTTCTCACTAACCTTCTTACATGCTAGTTGAATTAGCTGTTCTAGCAGATGCATCACATCCTTATCCGTTGCAAAAGCTTGTTCGATATCTATAGATACAAACTCGCTCAAGTGCCATCGGGTGTGTGACTCTTCAGCCCGGAAGAACGTGCCTACTTCGAAGACCTTCTCCAAGCTCATTATGAGTTCTTCCTTGTACAACTGAGGACTCTGAGCCAAGTATGCCTTTCTCTTGAAATAATCCACGGAGAAAAGGGCTGCTCCGCCTTCGGTGGCCGAAGCGATAATCCGCGGCGTATGAACCTCGATAAATCCTCTTTCAAAAAGAAAATCTCGCATCGATTCCACGGCTGCATGCTGAATCTTGAAGATAGCCACATTCTGTTGTCGAGAAAGATCTAACGTCCGTGCGTCTAATCGAACATCAATATGTGCCAAGGTTTTTCCTGTGATGTCGATCGGTAGTTGAAGCAGAGCCCTACTCAGAATCTTGACATCCTTCGGAATCACTTCGACACCTCTCGGGGTCATCTTGGTTTTCTTCACTAAACCTTTCACAGCAATACAATATCTCTTTTGCAGAAGGTCAAGCTTTGACAAAACTTCGTTGGCCACTCCTTTGTGAGGTATGGTAAGTTGTGTGGTTCCTTCTCTGTCTTGCAGTATTACAAAGCGTATTCTACCAAGATCTCTGATCTCTTGGACCCAGCCAAACAGTGTGACTTCTTGACCGTCTAGCACAGGTTCTACGTCTATAGAACAATGTGTTCTACGCCAATCACCTATTGAATCTATTTTCATGAGGCCACGCTCAATCACTCGGCGAATTCTATACGCAAGGTCATGTTGCGAACTTTGCGTGCAATCCTCTTCAATGCCGTTACATCAAAGGGCGGTTTTCTTCCACGTCTCTTCTTCAAAATCACTCGGGTCTCAGTAGTCCCATCAGGAAGCCAGATTGTGTTAATAGCAACTATACTTAAAGGGGCAAATAGATCTTCCAAGAACTTTCTATCATTAACCTCATACTCCAATACCCGAATAGACTTCCCAATTTTTTCGCCTAACGCCCTGATGATCTTCCCGCCGTAACCCAAAAGACGGGGGACGTCGCCGTGCCCCACAATCACTGCTAGGGTACCGCCTACATCCACGGCTTTGTGAAAATAAACATTCTGAATAGAAGGAAACTCTTCCTCGATAGACAGAAGCAGTCGAGCAATTTCCAGATCTAGCTCGCTGATCTCACCAGACTCAACTTTCGCCATGCAATTTTGGCATAGTATTCCGCTTCTTAGACAGAAGTTGCATAGTTCCGTTTTCACCTAGAAGGGCACCCTCCACAAATAAAGGAGGGGCGGCGGAGCTTTGGGGGTCCATATAAGATCGTCGTCTAGTGCTCCAGCTTTATCTCTATAGTGCTGACATTTGTAGGCGTGCCACCCTCTTCTCTGGGTGCCACTTGCTCAGTTCCTATGCCAATCTGCTTGACCTTCACGTCTGGCAGGAATCGGCGTCTCACAACTTCGACAACGTCCACTGCCCGGCTGATAGCTCTTCCTCTCGCCTTAACATTTACTTCTTTTGCTCCGCCGTGAAAGAGGGTTATGCAAGCCAGTACATAGTTCATTACTGGCTTTCTCCCGATCAACACTGCATTGCTTTCAGACATCTGTACCGCCTCACTCCTTGTGCTCACTTTTTCTCCAGCTTCATAACCACTTCTGCGGCCAAATAAATAAGTTACGGTCAGGGATCCAACGCTGATAGATTTGGTAATCGAAAAACTGTAATCTGCAACAACATTTCTTTGCCAAATGTTTAAATAACTCACACTATTGTAAAACTCGAATTCAGCAAACGCTTTGGAGAAGACAGGCAGTTTGGAATCCCTAACTAGGCGTTCAATACAAATACTTCGAATTTTGTACGAAAAAGGCAAAGCTGTAAATATCTACACGTTACACATGAAACAGAGTGACCTAGCAGAACAACTCGGCATAAGCAGACAAGCTTTGAATGCTCATTTGAGGAAACTCAGAAACTCCAGTTGCATACGAACCGGCAGAGGCTTCATAGATGTCACCGAAAAAGGACTGAACATACTTGGGGTATTTGCAACGCCAGCCTTCATATTTATAAAAGTATCCCCTGGCAAAAGAAAGCAAGTGTACAGAAATATAGAGAAACTCTCTGTTCAAAGAGCCTTTAGAATTGCTGGCGACGTTGACGCGCTACTCATTGTTGGAAAGGACAGGTTGGATGATGTCTTGAGCAGGCTATCTTTGATCTCAGGTGTAAGAGACACTAAATCCTACGTGGCTATAGAACCCATAAAATAGGAGAAAGCTTCAATGAAGCTCCTTGAATATGAAGCAAAAGAAATCCTCGCCAAATTCGGAGTTCCCGTCCCTAAAGGCGGACTAGTCACAAATATAGCACAAGCTCAGGAGATTACAAAGGAACTTGGGCTTCCGTTAACCTTAAAAGCTCAGGTTCCAGTAGCTGGAAGAGGAAAGGCCGGTGGAATACTCTTTGCTGAATCGATTTCAGAAGTAGAAGAGGCTACAAGAAGGCTACTTAACACAAAAATAAAGGGCATACCTGTGAATGGCATCTGGATTGAAGAGAAGATACAGATAGTTAGAGAACTCTACTTCGGAATCACAATAGACAGATTCAACCGAAGATATGTAGCCATTGCATCTTCAATAGGCGGAACAGAAATTGAACAAGTCGCAGCAGAAGATCCAGAGAAGGTCAGTAGGTTCTTGATAGATCAACAGTTTGGCTTTCACTCTTTTCACGCCCGACGGATTGCAAGGAACCNNGAACAACTGATAACATTGACAGGGATATTTAAGAGTGTATATGAGGCCAGCATGGATCAAGATGCCGAACTTGTTGAAACAAATCCACTCGTAGAAACCACTAGCCGACAATTCTTGGCAGCTGACGCACGCATGATAATCGATGACAACGCTCTCTCCCGTCATCCTATCTACATGGAAAGACTCTTGAAAAGTGAAAGTGGCCTTACACGTCAAGAGCAAGAGGCTAGGAAAAGTGGTTTAACCTACGTTGAACTGGAAGGGAACATAGGAGTTGTAGGTAATGGAGCAGGCCTTGTGATGGCGACACTGGATATGATCAAATACTATGATGGAGAACCAGCAAACTTCTTAGATGTAGGGGGAGGCGCAGCGTCAAGAAAAATAGCTTCAGCCTTAAGCATATTGCTCTCAGTTTCTCGTGTGGAAGCCCTTTTAATTAACATACTGGGGGGAATAACTCGATGCGACGAAGTGGCGCAGGGCATTCTAGAAGCAAGAAAAAAGATGAGAGCCCCTAAGCCAATGGTTATTCGCCTCGTCGGAACCAACGAGAGAAAAGGAAGGACGATGCTAAGAGAAGCTGGAATCGAAGTGATGGACAGCATGGAAGAGGCCGCGAAAAAAGTTGTTGAGATTACTAAGAAGTAAGTGAGGACGGAGACGGCGTTGGGAATAATAGTTGGAGACGACACTCTGGCTGTTGTCCAAGGTATAACAGGAACCCAAGGAAGCTTCCACACTAAACTTATGCTTGAATACGGAACAAGAATAGTTGCTGGCGTGACTCCAGGAAAGAGCCGGACTCAGGTACACGATATTCCCGTCTACGACACAATTGACGAAGCTCTAGAAGAGCATCAAGCGAACGCTTCCATAATCTTTGTGCCAGCTCGATACGCCTCAGAAGCCGCCCTTGAAGCCGTGGAGAACAGGATAGAAACGATCGTGATAATTACAGAACACATTCCAGTGAAGGATACGGTCAAGATCACAGCGCGCGCCGAGCAGGCAAAGTCAGTTGTGATAGGACCCAACACGCCAGGAATAATAACTCCTGGAGAATGCAAGTTGGGAATTATGCCCGCTCATATCTTCAAATCCGGCAGCATAGGAATAGTTTCGCGAAGCGGAACACTTACATATGAAATCGCTGCCAGTCTGACAAGAAATGGGTTAGGGCAATCAACATGCATTGGATTGGGAGGAGATCCGATAACTGGTCTCAACTTCATCGACGTACTGGAGATGTTCGGAGATGATCCTCAGACAAAAGCTGTAGTTCTAATAGGCGAGATAGGTGGCAACCTTGAAGAGTTAACAGCTACCTATATCTCGGAAAAAGGGTATCCCAAACCCATTGTAGCTTTTATAGCTGGACGTTCAGCTCCGCCAGGAAAACGCATGGGACATGCTGGGGCGATCATAATGGGCAAAGCTGGGACAGCAGAAGCCAAGATCGCAGCATTGAGAAGCGCAGGGGTAAAAGTGGGGGAAAGACCCAGCGATCTGCCGAGGCTGCTAATGGAGGCTCTGTAAAGGCTAAGAATTCGGTCGAGAAGCAAATCGAAAATCGGAAACAAAAAGTATATCTTATGGCCTGTCACCTGAGTCTTGGTCACATCGGAGGTTTGAGTAATTGCCAATAATGGATCCAATCAAAAAGGCAATCGCCCAGAAGCACAGGCTGCACCTCAAGATATGCCGAGAATGCGGAGCAAGAAACGCACCCAGCGCCGCGAAATGCAGAAAATGTAGAAGCAATAACCTACGATGGAAGAAACGAGAACTTACCAAGTAGATCTAGACACTGCAGAAACCAGAAGGTTTGGGTTGATATTGGAAATAAGACGTTTGAACATGCAACGGCAATCTTCTCCAAATCATGATTTTTCTGTAGGCTGTACATTTTCTAGAAGTTTCTAAGTTTGTTTCAAGAGAGAGCGCCCTAGAGGAACATATGTGATGTAGATACGCTGCTCGACAAAACAAACCTTTAAAATCAACTGACACAATATATGAAACGCTGAAATCAGATTCATAGAAACTTAGGAGCGTTGAGAGTTCTGGGTTTGATTGATAGGTTTAAGCGGAAAAAAGTAGAAGAAAGAAAGGAAGTTCAAGGTGAGAGATCCATAACAGAGTTTGAAGAATTCCTAAGCAGAGATGAGAAGACCTACAGAGCTCTATATAGTGTGATGTTTCTTGATCCGAGAAGAATCAATGTATCGATGAGTGAGGCCTTAAAAAAAGCAGAAAGATTCGAGAAGGGAAAAGAGCCTGAAAAAGCTCGGATATGGTGCGAAATCGCAGGTGNNGGAGATTTAGAAAAGACCAAAGAGTGTTTCAAGAAATGCACGGAGATTTCGCCAGAAAAAGAATATTCGATTCTGGAGGATCCTGAGAAGGCTGTGGCAAAAGCTCAAGAATATTATAAGAAGTATCTGAAGGACTGAATGCAAAAGCAGTGTTCAGGGCATACTGTGCTTTTCCAACGCTATTTCTCAAGCTCTTCTGTATATCCTAACAGATCCCTAAGGGATTTCACTTCTTCCCTCAACATGTTTACTTCGCCTTCAAGGGCACTGACCTTTGATTCGGCCATCTTCTTCAGCTTCTCAATCTCAATCATTAGATTGGCACGTTCGGTTTCTAATGTTTTTACCTTCTCTCGAAGGTTCTTCAATGTTTGCATAAGTTCCCCCTTTATCCCTTTAATTCTCTCGACCATATTTTTAATACTTACTGTCTCATCGACTTTTGTTTCACGAGTGACAGCCGCCCGAAATCTGGCATCACAATCTTGGCACTCAAATATTCCCATGACAACTTTAGGTTCTTCACCTTTTTCCAGCGTCTTACGCGAAGGAATAGACCACGTCTTAATAGGGTTCACTACTTCTGCGCCACATTTTGGGCATTCAACCATAATCCGTTCCCTTCCTATAGTTATTGCTTTCGTTTAAAATGTGTTTTGCAGAAGTTGAAGCGAATCAGAAAACACCTATTGAAAGCCTAACGCAAGAACTTAAATCGGATCTGCACCCAGACATTCCGGGTGAAAATCCCTGCTGTCTAGTATTCAATATCTATAAGAGTAGCGCAAATATGTATTATCCTTCCAAAGCTCGAGAGTGAAAAATGAAAAGGTCAGAGGCTTATTTGAAACATCAGACGCTCCACAAGTTCCTTGTACCTGTTTCGGATGGTCACTTCCGTAACTTGGGCTATCTCAGCTATCTCTCTCTGTGTTCGTCTCTCTCCTGAGAGCACCGCTGCTATGTAGCTTGCGGCTGCAGCTATTCCAGTAGGTCCACGGCCTGAAGTCAGCTTTAGCATTCTTGCCGATGTGAGAATCTTGTGGGCTATTTCCTCCACCTTCCCTGGCATGGTTAGCTGATTTGAGAATTTGGTTATGTACTGGCTCGGCTTCAGAGGTGGAACGAAGTAATCAAGTTCTTTGATCAGAAACCTGTAGCTACGGCCCACCTCTTTCTTGCTGACGTTGGATGCTTGTGCTATCTCCTCCAATGTTCTGGCCAGTTTACATTGTCTGCAAGCCAGATAAACTGACGCTGCAGTAACACCTTGGATCGACCTACCACGTATCAACCGCTCTTTGACTGCCCGGCGGTAGATAACGGAGGCAGTTTCTAGGATGTTTCTGGGAAGATTAAGGTTGTTGGCAATTTTTGTTATTTCGGATAAGGCGAAGGCCAAATTCCGCTCTGTAGCGCTTGAGACCCTTATACGTCTCTGCCACTTTCTAAGTCGATATATCTGTGCCTTCTGTCCAGGGGGCAAGCTCTTCCCATAGACATCTCGGTCATGCCAATCGATCACCGTTGACAGACCTTTATCGTGAATGGTATATGTTAGTGGTGCACCCACTCTTGTTCTTTTTGCCCTTTGCTCCTTTGTGAATGCTCTCCATTCTGGTCCTCTGTCTGCAATCTTGGCAGCGATCACAAAGCCGCAGTCCATGCAGACAACCTCTGCGCATTCGTAGTCACGCATTAGTCTCCCACTTCCACACTCCGGACAACATTGGACCCTCGCAGCCTCTGGTTGAGGGTCTGAGTGGAGATCATAGTCTTCACTTCCTCTTCTATTCTTCATACGCTCGTTTTTCTCCTTGTTTTCTTTTGAGGGAAGATGCATGGATGCTAGCGGCGAGCCGTAGCTCTAAATTGTTTTGTCAATGAAGAGCAGGTTGAAGAGAGCTCGGATAGAGAGGACGCATCCTCAATGGTTCAAGCTTGTCATTTAGGATCCTATTCCCAGTTTCAGGTCTGTTACTAATCATTAGTGTGATCCAACTTCGACCTGTAGCCAGAACCCGATCTCGTATCTGGAAAATCACGATTCCCCCTCAAAAACGAGTGGTTCACGAAAACATTTTATTTAAATGTTTCTACGCATACATGTGTGACAGAAGTTCCTGCATGATTTCTTATGGAAGGTTTTAAATCGGTTTCCTAGGCTGAGATTTTGCTGCAGAATCCTATTTCGTCAAGACGGTTTGCGATTTCCTTTTTGCGTTGACGACTGCATGTCGCTGAGTGTGAGTCATAGAGTGCCACGTTTACTATGCTTTGCTTTTCCAGCTTCCTTGTTTACAGTTTAATCTTTGCCTTCGGATCTGTTACCACTAGTCTGTGTGCAATGTGTTTTCCAGCCGTAGGGCTTTGTCGTATGATCTTAACGACGTCTCCAGGCTTGGCTCCGATTGCGATGACGGCCACGTCTGATGCCTTTATTCTCGGAAGCTGGTATGGTTTGATATGATACTTTTCCAGTAGCCTCTTCACCTTTTCTGAAGAGAGTATTTCATGTTTTGGGACCAACGCATGTTTAAAGATGTTGAAGGGTGGAAAGCGCCTTGGAATGAGCTCTATACTGAACTTCTTGGCCTCTCTTCGAGCCGCCCATGTATATCGCGTGTTTGCGACTATTATGCCTTTATCAACGCCTGTATCGTCAACTTGCTTCTTCAGTTTTCTAATGTAAGCAACTCCTACGACTCTGACATTTGATATACACCAAACAACCGCTTTTTTTCTCTTAGGAAGCTTAACTTCAAACTTAGTTATATTTTCCTGTTCTATCCGTTTTATCAGTTTGTATCCTCTGAGTTCGATAAGACTCAATGCCTTCCTCTCTTCAACTCTTTGGGTCGTCAACCGAAAATTCACACTCAAGTACTGAATTGTCTTCCTAGCACTATCTTCAGAAAGGAAGATATAAGCATTGCACAGCGACCGATGCAAGCTCTTTGACAAGGCTTTCGTAGAGAAGCTCTGCGGCACTGCAGTGATTCGTAAATTTCAGACTAGGAAAGGCCACACCTATTGACCGCATTCTCAAATGAGACGACCCAATTGCGTTGATTCTGTGTGAAGCCTTATAGTTTTCTTACCTTCTTCTACGTCTTCTGAACGGTATTCGAGAGGGCCTGTACATGAAGGATTTGTGGATCTGTTCAGAGAGGTTGTTCTCTGTATCTACTTCTTCAATCTCTTCGCTGACTATTTCAGCAATGCCATGTCTTCCAATGTTCAGCCTTAAGAATCCTCTATACAGAGATGTATATCCATTCTCTATCCTAATTACATCGCCCTTCCTGAATTTGTCGATCTGGTTGTCCCAAAGGTTCAACACAACGCATCCTGTTCCATCCCCCACCAATGCTTCTGAAACTCTGTGTAATACGGAATAGTCTCTTTTTGAGGTAATCGACCGTGGATTTCCAACGCCAATGATTTTGACAGTTATGTTAAGATGTCTAAGACTGGGTTTCAAAGTGTTGACTGATGCAGTATCCGTTTCTTCTGTCGACATGACTAATTATTCCACTGCGTGTCTTGCTTACTCATTTGGCTGTTCATAGCTAGAAGACCAGCAAAGCCATTCTGCAGAAAACTGATCCAACCGAGTTCGAGATGGAATGCAGCGTTATCGCTGATCAACCTAATTCTGCACGTGTAGTGGTCATCTAAGAGTCCTTCACAATCCGACTCTTTTTCAGGAACATGGCCACACGTGATTCCATATAAATTACCAATCCGATCTCTCATCTTCAAGTGTGTCTTTTGGAGTGAGAATTCAGGNNTTTGGAGTGAGAATTCAGGCATGATACCTTCGGAGACTATCTTTATCCTTTTACGTCCAATCTCTTTCTTCGCCGCTTTGGAGAATCTATTGCTAATGAGAAATCCCTTGGCATATTCCTCCTGTTCCGTCTTCTTGGCCATCTTTCTGACCCCATCTATACCTACAACACCTGATCTGGTCTTAGGCTCAGTTATTACACGGAACAGCGTTTTAACATCTGATTTGGAGTCAATTGCCCTGAAGTCTACTCCTCTGTTCCACTCTTGTCTTTCCTCACACTCATAATCACTCACAGCCATGATCAACTCTGCTTTCAATTCCATGTTCATCTAGTATCTCCCTCTTCACTCAACTAGTTTTACAGCTCCAACTCTCGGGCAAAGCTGAAGACCTTTGATATTAGACATCTTGGGTCAATAGGAGGTCATCACGATCTTGATCGTCTCCTCCATCGCTAACATATTCTCACAATACTTAATATACCCTGCCGAGAACTAACTAGCTGTTGGAGCTGTTCTAGGATGGCCGTATGTAAGTCAACTTGCAGAACGTGCGGCTAGAAGTACAAGATTTTAGTAGTACTATTCGAATCTGAAGTCTATACCTCCGCAAACAACAGTAATTCGAAGAGGTTTCGAAATACCTATCTGCACGTAACTCAAACCTGAGGATCCACAGGCAATTCATCGCCAGAGGCCATGATCTTCAGAGTTGGGAACGTGAGACAAAACTGGTTGGCAAGGTCGAAACCTTCTTAAAAAGGTGGACAATGCTGGCGATATCTCCCGCACATTCTTCCCCTTTTTTTGTGGAAAGTGGAAGAGAGGCTTGATAAACTCGGAGACTTTATGGCTTCCACTGTTGAATTCGGCAAATATACTGAAGAAGAAAAAGAAGCTGTAAGAAGAAAGTTCAACCTTAGAGAGTTTACTGAAGAGGAGAAGTAACAGACGTACGACTTGAAGGAGATAGTAACGGAGCTTCAAAGAAAAAAGGCTACATGGACGAGAAAGATAATGAGGAACTGAAAAGACGATTCGCAGCGAAGCTAAAGAAGCGAAAGATGACAAAGGAGACGCGCATGGCAACGTTAAGTTGTCAAACGTTT
>JABAOC010011291.1_pt1 | contig 13375 bp, 13 predicted proteins | sample 7062161 | NCBI WGS metagenome assembly JABAOC01 (sample SAMN14538625, study PRJNA623070) | marine sediment metagenome | biome: marine biome [ENVO:00000428]; feature: marine pelagic biome [ENVO:01000023]; material: deep marine sediment [ENVO:00002113] | place: India: Gulf of Khambhat ... | reverse complement strand
AGCAAGTATCTGTAATCTTGTATTGTTGTGGTAATAAAGGGAGGCAATAAGGTGAAAAGCCCAACCGACCAATCGAAAGTCACAGGGCCTGTCGAAACCAGTGAACGGCTAATGCAATATAGACTAGAAGTCAGGAAATTGATTGATGTAGAAGTACAGAAAGTTCTGGATGAAGAGATTAAAAAAGCAACGCAAGAATTATTAGAGGAACAGAGGAACGCCATAAAGAAGATAGTGGAAGAGCATAGACTCCTGATTAAAGAGATAGTTGAAGAAGAGAAAAAAGCAATCTGGGAGAAGGCGGAGGCGCTCAGGGAATCGATAATGAAATTTGGCTTATAACGGCTATCTATGACTCAACACCAATTCACTGGCATGAGAAAATATGAATTTACAAATTCCAATTTTTCAGTACCTTGAAATCAACAGACCTGATTCTCTCATCGCCAGTATTCGCAGTGTAAAAACTCAATGGGTACGATATTTCTGAATTATCGGTTGGTTCACATCAGAAAAACAAGTTGAGGCGAAGTGAAAGGTGGATTGGTGGCTAACAGTAATAATCTTGTCGGGCATTGGCCTTATCTCTGTCATTATAGGGTTATTCGCTGGGATTCCTTTAAGCAATATAATTCTGCGGCGTAGAGAGCAAGTCTCTATTGGTAAGAACCAGGAGTCTCCCGAGTTTAAGCCGCAATATACCACGACTGACCAACTCGATGAGTTACTGAAGAAGTATGGCGTGTTTGAACTCAAAACAGCGGACCTAGGCAGAATAGAGACGGCTGAAAAAGAAAGTGATGAAGCTGAAATTCCCGTTGCGCAAAGTGAAGAAGCTGAAACACCCGTTGAACAAGTCGAACCTCTAGACACTGAGCGCATATTATTTGAACTGGAGAAAAATCTTGCGCTGTCTTCGGAGCCTAGACCTGACAACCCGGAACCTTTTCAGACCGCCGTATGGGATGAGAGTCCAGATATTCCCAATATACTGGCGCCAGAGCTTAAATGGGAATTGGCGGAGTCCTACCTGGATATGTATGCCGCCAACAACATTGTCTGGTTCCTCAAAGAATTTGACACGAAAAGTCCAATATTGGAAAACCAGTACGTGAAGATGTGCAACCAGATTGCTATTACCCTGAGCAAAGTAATTCAAGTCCTGCAAACCGTCGAGAAGTAAACATTGTTATAAGGTGTTATATGTTCTTTCAAAAGAAGTGTTCGAATTGCGGGGCCAAGAACTCTAAAGACGCCACAGTTTGTGCCACCTGCGGTGTACCGTTTGAATCGAGGCAGACAGAGGCTCAAGAAGCCATTGAGGTTTACGAAAAAGCCATGCACGAGAAAGCGACTCGCCCCAACCTGATGGATGCTGATGCCTACAACACGCGGGGCAACCGCTACCTGGAGCAGCGCCAACTGCAGAGAGCCATTGCCGACTTCGATGAAGCTGTCCGCCTCGACCCCAAGTTTACCGTCGCCTACGGCAACCGGGCAATGGCTCACAAACTACAGGGTGATAAGACCAAAGCCATCTCTGATTTCGAGAAGTTCATCGCCCTTTCCTCCGATCCCAGGTTGATACAGATTGCCAAGCAGCAGATTAAAGACCTCTCTACCCATTGATATGATTTGGGATTTAACAATACCCTATTACCCGGTTATTTAGGTTATTGACTATTAAAACGATATATGATAATACAGAGTTAGAAGGAAAAGTCCTTGCTCATGTGGTAGCAGCAAAAATAGGAAACTGTGGAGAGAGGTAGAATGGCATTAGATATTTTTCTGGGAATAGTAATGGTTACGGTGCCCGCCTTTGCCTTTGTCGCCTTTGTTGCCCACGTTGTTAGCAAATTATAAAAGCAGAACGACCCACGGGCGCCGGGCCGTTCTCAATTTAAGCCTCATCCCGCATCTTATCTTGTAATCCGGGTGCCGGTCTTTCCCTCCAGCGCACTTAGCGCCGTCTCAGGGAGGGTTATAATCACCTCTCGCTCCCGCGACGGGTCTTCTTCTTCCAGAAACATTATGGCCGCCCGGATTTTGGGTTCCATGCTCCCCTTGCCGAAGTGCCCCTCTTTGAGAAGCTTTTTTGCCTCATCAAGGCTCAGGTTCTCCAGCGCCTTCTGATGAGGCGTGGCAAAGTCCTGATATACATGCTCCACAGCGGTAAGAATAAAGAGGACATCAGCATCTATCTCTATAGCCAGCCGGGCTGAGGCGTAGTCCTTATCGATTACCGCTTCAACGCCGCGCAAATTGCGATTGTCCTCCCTTACCACCGGGACTCCACCCCCACCGACGGCGATTACTATCTCACCGGCATCCAGCATGCTCTTGATAATCCTGGCCTGCTGGATATTGACCGGGATCGGCGAAGGGACGACGCGACGGTAGCCACGGGCGCTGTCTTCGATGATATCCCAGCCCTTCTCCCGCCGCAGCTGTTCCGCTTTGTCTGCATCGTAGAAAGGACCGATGGGTTTGGAAGGGTCCTTGAAGGCGGGGTCATCCCTGTCCACTATCACCTGAGTCACCACGGTGGTTATGTTATGCGGCGCTCCCGCCTTTCTCAGATGGTTAGCCAGGGTATTCTGGATCATATAGCCCATGTACCCTTCTGTCTGGGCGCCTAAGACGTCTAGAGGCATGGGGGGCACCACGTTTTTTGCCGCCTCATCGGCAAGGAGCAAGTTGCCAACCTGCGGTCCGTTCCCGTGCGTGATTACGACACGGTTCCCGCTGCTTAACAGGCCTAGCAACTGCTCAGCCGTGCGGTCCAGATTCTTATATTGCTCTCTGGCGGTGCCCTTTTCCTTTGCTCTAAGGATGGAGTTGCCACCGAGAGCAATCACGAAGGTCCTGGTTTTGTTTTCCTGCGGAACCATTTCTCCATTCACCCATTATACGGCGATAAGGGTGCTCTCTTCCCGCTTCTCGGGAAGAGAGCACCTCACTTCAACAGATGACTCGTAGAATAAGGCCTTGCCTTTTAGTAACGCATGGCCCGGGCCACCTCTTCCTCAGTGGGGCTTTCGAAGATAATGTCATGCTTTGGTGGGTCTTGCTTCTGAGTTAGCAGGCTCACCGGTACCATCACTATGAGCGACACCACCGGTGGAATCAATGTATCCAGACCGGCTAAATGCTCCGGAATATAGAAGATGCCAAATGCTGGGTTGCCTACCGAAAAGAACAAAATCAATCGAAGGAGGGACCCAACAATGACTGCTGCCAAAGCCCCATACATATTTGCCTTTTTCCAGTATATGCCCAGGGTCAGAGGAACCAGGCATCCGGCGAAAACCACATCGAAAGCGAGAACCAGCATAATTCCCGGCTCAGGTTTTACGTAGGCCAGCCAGACCGAAAATGCCATTACCGGTATGAGCATGAGCCGGGCCCACCAGAGGAGTCTGCGGTCCAGAACATGCCAGTCAATGGCTAGCTCCTCAACACTCACTCCCAGCTTTCTGGCTTTTCTTCTATGCAGCGGCAGCAGGATGTTTCTGTGCAGTATATTCCGACCGAATACCGCGGATACGGCCAGCGCCCCCCCGTTGGCAGTGGACAGGCCAGCACCGATAACACCAGCCATAACGAATAATCCGATGACCAGAGGCATGGCAGTGGTTGACGCCAGCACTATAACTGACCTGGGGTCATCGATTTCCGGAAGGAACTGGAAGGCCATCAAACCGATAAATGAAGCAGCCAGTCCCAGTATGAGCGTGAAGCCGGCGCCCCACAAACAGCCCCTTCGAGCTGTTTCCGGGTTCTTGGAAGCAAAGACTCTTTCCATGAAATCGAGGGCAACCACGTCGCCGATGCCGAGCGCCAGGATACCCGCCCAGTTCAAAAGCGCTCCATTTTCTATTGAGTATAAACCGCTCAGGTCAGCGTAGCCAGCAGGAACCGCCGCGGCAAAGTAGCCCCATTCACCGCCACCAACGCTGAAGAATATCCAGAGAGCGCCCCCAACGAATGCAGCCAGAGCGGGATAGAGCTGCACTATATCTGTGGCCGCACATGAGAAAAGACCCCCGCTGAACGTGTAGGTAAGGAGAAGGATACTCATTATGAGCAGTGCCGGGACATAATCTACGTTAAAAATAATGTGGATTATCCAGGCGGCACCGGCCATGTTACCCGCAACCAGAATACAGAAACTGAAAGACATGAGCAGTCCAACGGGGACCTCTACCCTGCGGCCAAACCGCCTGAAATAGAAATCCGCCAGCGTGATAAGGTTCATCCGGTTCAGGGGTTTAGCGTACCATATCGCGACGATAACGAGGCACAAAGCCAGTCCTAGCGGGAACTGGAATCCAGCCCAGAACCCGCCGGCATACACGCCGCCGGCATTGCCCAGCGTGGCGTTGGCATCCAAGGCCTGGGCAAACAGCATGGTACCTATCAGGAAGAGAGGCAGCCTTTTACCAGCAATGATGAAGCGCCTTCCACTGCGCTGAACCAGAAAATACATGGATATGCCAACGAGCACATACAGCGCAACAAGTGCAATCAAACCTATCTGATAACCGTCCATGCGCGTTCTCCTTTACTTTTTAGTTTAAGGAAGACTCGTCCATTATCATAATTTTAAGAAGCACCCCGGCACGGGGTGCCGCATTTTGCCCGGTCTCAGATTACTCATCAATAACCTTTAATCTGTTTGGGGAAGTAATCCTCGCATTTGCCCTCACGATAGACATCCAGCGTGGTGCAATGCAGGGCGCCACCAAACGGGATCACCTTTTCATACGGGATGGGGATAACCTCAAATCCGAGCTTATCCAGCTGCTCGCAGTACGCCGTCTCGTGCGCCTCCACACAGACCGTCTTCGGGTCGATGGAGAAGGTGTTCATCGATATCCACGACTTGCCCTCATACAGCCCGGTCAGGTAGACCTTGTTCTTATGCACATAAACCGGCCTGGCTGCGGGAATCAGCTCCCAGTCGTTTATCTTGAATAATTCCATCAGCTCCGGAGTGCGCGGTGACCAGTCTGGATTGTATATTGCCAGACCCGGCCGCAGCGGCACCAGATTCACGTCGATGTGCCACGGATGGTAATTATCCGGCCTGTCAGGCGAGGGAGGCCAGGGGGTATCGAACAGTACATGGTGCACCCGGATGCCAAGCGACGCGAACATGCGCTTCAGCCAGTCCATGCCTCCCTTGTTTGTCACGCACGAGCCCTGGTGGAAGATGTCTTTGCCAAACCGCATGGCATCGGCGGCATCCCACAGTGGCTCTTTTTCCGTCAACTGGAACTCCCAGTTGTGCAGCCTCTGTTTCTTCTGCTCATCTGTCCACGTATGCTCCATGTCATAGTAATAGTTCCTGACGTAAGATTCATCGGTGAGCATGGGCATGGGCGCGGCAAAATGAACCACCTCGGGGTCCTCTTTGAAGTACCGCTCAAAGATCGGCCGAAGATTATAACGTTCCCAGTACCGTGTCCGACGGCAGGTCGTGGCCTCAACGATGTAGTTGCCATGAATCATGGTGATGTCGCGGGTGTTGTTGACGCCGTGGCAGTTAAGTTGCGTCCAGTACGGATTTGAAACCGGCACATTCAGCATGAACGGCTGAATGTCTACTCGCTCGACAATGACACCCCGCTTCTCAAGAACCGAAACGAAATAGTTCATCTGTTCGTTGGCCGCATCCACCATCTCCTGCGGGAACGGGCCCCACTGCCCCAGTGGAAAACCACCCAGCGGGAGGTCATACCACCAGGCCGGCTCCGGAGCCGGAACGTTGGTACCCTCTGGCCTCCCTACAATCACGCGCTTCAACGGGTCCCATTCGTTCCACGAGTTTACGATCTTTGCCATTGCAATGTACTCCTTTTAATGTACTCTTTTCTCTAACTCAGGCTGTGCCGTAATCTCTCCTGGCACTATTCATTTATCCTTGATTGAACCACCTCCTTCATTGAATCTTAATAAACTTTTGCCATACTCTATGCCAAAACAATGGTAATTGCAAGAAAGGGTGCATCGAACGCCCATACCGCATTCGGTCCAGAATGACCGATACGAGGGGGAACGATGCACCCTTCTCCCGCACCATAAATTAACACCTCTCCTTAAGAGTCTGGCTTCTATTTTATGGGAAGATTATGTGCCTTTCCAAACCTAGATAATATTTCGCTTAAATTCGGCGCTCCTATTTCCTGAAGGTCATAGTAGACCCTCGTATTCGGCTTCTTGATATCAACGACCCGGCTTAAGTCGATGGGCGTGGCCACCACCACCGCATCACAGTCGGTCTTGTTGATGGTCGCCTCAAGGTCTTTAAGCTGCTGTTCGCCGTACCCCGTTGCCGGCAGAAGTGTCCCTATATCCGGCCAGAGCTTGAAAGTTTCGGTGATGCTGCCAACGGTGTAGGGCCTGGGGTCCACCAGTTCGGCTGCGCCGTACCGTTGCGCCGCAACCGTGCCCGCGCCTATTTTCATCTCCCCATGCGTCAAGGTCGGGCCGTCCTCGATGACCAGCACCCTCTTTCCCCTGATTATGTCCGGATTATCGACCCGAATCGGAGAGGCAGCATCAACCACGATGGCACCCGGATTTACCTTGGCAATGCTATTTCGTACCTTCAGGACATTCTCGGGAGCGGCACTGTCAATCTTATTGATGACCACCACATCGGCGATTCTCAAGTTGATTTCCCCGGGATAATAGGAGACCTCNNCCACCCCGGCATATATAACGTTGCCGCGTGTCACATGTGGTTCGTACTCTTCCATCTCTTCGACGGTGCATTTGTGCTTCTTCAGGTCTCCAATCTCAGCAAAACGCTGTACCTTCTGGACAACCAGGTCACCGTACGGCATGGGGTGACGTACGGCGATGACTTTCAGGCCCTTTTCCATGAGAAGCTCTATGACCCTTCTTGACGTCTGGCTTTTGCCGGAGCCCGTTCTTACCGCACACACCGCGATAACCGGTTTCCTGCTTTTCAGCATGGTGTCCTTGGGCCCCAGCAGCATATAGTTTGCCCCGGCGGCATTCACGATGGCCCCGACACCCATCACGTGCTGGTAGGAAACATCGCTGTAGGAGAAGACGCAGGTATCAACATTCAACTCTTTTATGAGCTGCGGCAATTGCTCCTCGGCATAAATAGGAATTCCCTTTGGATAGAGCTTCCCCGCCAACTCGGCCGGATATGGCCTCCCTGAGATGCCGGGCACCTGGTGTGAACCGGTGAAGCCTACCACATTATACTCTTCGTCGTCCCTGAAATACGTGTTGAAGTTATGGAAGTCTCTCCCCGCAGAGCCGATAATCAGTATATTTTTCTTCCTCATAATTATCCCTTCTCTTTGTTCGTATTACTGTGCCATTAAATATTAAGGCTTCCCGGATTTGGCCTATCACATAAAGCCAACCTTGGGAAGCCACCGTACTTTTCCAAACGGGAAAAGCCGTCGGGCGCAGAATCTGATCCTCTTTACACTACTCTACACCCCGAAAAACAATTGTATTTATACACCCATGCCCACCGCTTGTCAATAGGCTAACAAGGCTTTTCCCCACAAATTTTTCAGGTATTTGCTATAATCAAAATCATTGGAGGAGGGACTGAAAATGGATAATCTGAAAGGTAGAAGCTTTCTGAAATTGCTGGACTTTGCGCCAGAAGAAATCAAATACCTGCTGGAACTTACTGCGGAACTGAAAAAAGCGAAGTACGACGGTATTGAGCAGCCGAGACTGGCGGGCAAAAATATCGTCCTGATTTTCGAAAAGGCATCCACCAGAACCAGGTGCGCTTTTGAAACCGCTGCCTACGACCAAGGGGCGAGGGTGACATACCTGGACCCATCGGGCTCACAGCTGGGAAAGAAAGAGTCCATGAAAGACACCGCCCGCGTGCTGGGCCGGATGTATGACGGGATTGAGTACCGCGGATTCGGACAGGAAATTGTAGAGCTGCTGGCTGAATATTCAAAGGTACCTGTCTGGAACGGCCTCACCAACGAGTTTCATCCCACCCAGGTACTGGCCGACATTTTTACCATAATGGAGCATACCACCAAACCTCTGAGCGAGGTAAAGCTGGCCTACCTGGGAGACGCACGGTTTAACATGGGAAACTCGCTCCTCGTCGGCACAGCGAAGATGGGAATGGATTATCGCTCCGTTGCCCCAATGAGCCTGCAGCCGCAAAAAGAACTGGTGCAGGAGGCGGAGAATATCGCCAGACAGACCGGGGCCCGTATCAATCTAACCGATAGCACGGAAGAAGGGGTAAAAGATTGCGATTTCCTCTATACCGATGTTTGGGTGTCCATGGGCGAGCCGGAAGAAGTCTGGAAGGGTAGAATCGAGCTTCTGCAGTCCTACCAGGTAAATAAAGAGCTGATGAAGATGACCGGCAACCCGAAGGTGAAGTTCATGCACTGCCTGCCCGCGTTTCACAATCGGGAGACGGCCGTCGGCGAGGAGATCTACCGGAAGTTCGGCCTGGAGAGCATGGAAGTTACCGAGGAGGTTTTCGAATCGGACGCATCCATAGTATTCGACGAGGCCGAGAACAGGGTCCATACCATAAAGGCGGTAATGGTGGCCACGCTGGGCAGCTAATAGAAAAAACGTTGTGATGGCATTTCAGCTTCTCAGGGGAAGAGTCTTTCAACGTCGCGGATGGAGTCAAAGATATAGTCCGGGACAGCAACCGGAGATTCCAAATCGCTTTCCCGAAACTCTCCCGTTTTGACCAGAGCCGCCTTGAGACCGGCTCTCTTGGCACCCAGAATGTCGGCCTCTATCCTGTCTCCCACCATAAGGATTTTGTCCCGGTCGATATCTCTCATGGTATCAAGGGTGATGTCGAAAATGTAACGATTCGGCTTCCCGATATAGGTGGCCTTGATGCCGGCCGCGTCTTCGAGCATTTTCCCATAAGCTCCCACCGTCAGCTCCATCTCTCCCAGACTGCTGTCCACGGTTTCGGTAATCATAACGACCAATTTTGCGCCTTTGTAAAGGAGCTGAACCGCCTTGTTCAGGTTTTGAAAGTTGAAATCATCACGCCAGTCCCCGAGAACAAGGTACTCCGGATTATCCCTGTCCTGTCGGAAATTGCGAAACTCTTCCAGCCCTTCCCCTTTGAGCATTACCCAGCAGGACCTCGGCTTGAGGGCTTCCAGATACCGGGCAGTGGCAAAAGAAGCGGTAACCACCTCGTGCTGGTAAACGTGGAAACCCTTCCTGTTCAGTTTTTCCGCGCATGACCTCTGGCTTTTTAGGGTGCTGTTGGAGAGGACTCGAACGGAAACCTGTTTTCGGCGAAGCGAACCGAGCAGCTCAATAGCCCCAGGATAGGCTTTACCCTGAAACTCAAGCACCCCGTCAAGGTCAAATATAACACCTTCTATCCCTTCTTTCACGGTCGTACTCCGTTTTCCCCTTATATCTCTTTTGCCTCCTGTCTTATCTTTCGCAGCGATAATATAAGTACCAGTGCCAGAGCGATGACCGCGGTGCAGACCCAGAATGCGAGGCTGTAGCTCTCGGTGGTGTCATATATATGACCGGCGATAACCGGTCCGATAGCGCCCCCCACCATGCTGCTGAAGAAAACAATGCCGAAGAGGGCGCCGTGCGTGCGCACCCCGAAGTATTCGGCTACGATGGGCGAAATCACGGTGAATAGGCCACCGTGGGCAAAACCATAGACTACGGCAAACAGGGCGAGCATCCATAGCTCTCTTGCCATCTGCAGCCACAGGAAAGCGGCGATAAGCAGGATAAAACAGATAATCATCGAGAGCCTGTTGCCGATGCGGTCGATGGCCATGCCGGTGATGAACCGCCCCGCCATACTTATGCCACCGATAGCCGACAGGATGCCCGCCGCAGTCGTTGGCGGTATACCGATGTCCGTGGCGTGCGGGACAATATGCACCATGATAATGAGAAGGCAGAACATGGTGGCGAGATAGGTGAGGCAAATCGTCCAGAACTGTCGGGTGCGAAGTGCCTCGTGAAAATAAAACCCTGTTTCGGCAGGCTTCGAGCTCTGCGTCTGGCTTTCCTTATCTCCATCCGTCAGCAGCCCCATGCGAGCCGGGTCACGCCGCAGCAGTTGTGCGATGGAGATGAGCAGGACCATCGCTGCTGCGCCGATGATAATATAAGAGTTCCGCCAGCCATTGGCGGCAACGAGTATGCTGGCCACCAGGGGTATAGTGAACTGCCCGGTGCCGGTGCCCACTTTCACAATGCCGGTCATCATCCCTCGCCGCCGCAAAAACCACCGCGCTGTCGTGCTGAGGGGAACGATATCAATAGCGCTCATCCCGATGCCGACCACTACGCCATAGAACAGGTATAATTGCCAGAGGTTATTGAGCCCCGACATAAGCAGGAGCCCCAGCCCGAAGAAGAAGCCGGCTACCGTCATCACAATCCGGGGACCAAATCTATCGTTTAACCTGCCCACCAGTATGCCGAGGAACCCGGCGATGAGCAACGCCACGGACTGGGCGCCTGAAAGCGTGGCCCGCGACCAGTCAAAATCGGCCAGCAGCGGCTTGAAAAAAACGCCGAAAGAAATAAAGGTGCCGATACCTATTGCCTGTATGCCGAAGCCGGAGGCGACAATATTATACCCGTAGAAGTACTTGAACCTCTTCATATCAGCAACCAGTATAGCCCTTTAAACGGTTAAATGCTAATCGGGTTAGTTTTTGCTCTATTAAGAAATTGAATTTTCCCCAGCAGATATTTAAAATATGCTCACTATTACCGTTCGATTCTCCCTTGATTTTTACCAAGCGCATGGAGGCATAAAAATGAAATTGAGTCTGATTCAAATGAATTGCGGGAAGGATAGAGATACCAATGTCTCTCGAGCCTGTGATTTCATCGACCAAGCGGCGAGGGAGAAACCCGACTTGATAGTGCTGCCCGAATTCTTCAACAACCTGTACTTCGCCCAATACCGTGACTACAAGTACGTGCAGTGGGCGGAGAGGGATGATGGCTTCTCCATCACACGTATAAAGGAAAAGGCAAGACAACACGGTGTTTACATCATCGCCACCATCTATGAACAGGACCAGCCCGGTATCTGTTTCGATACGGCAATGGTGATTGACCGGCAGGGCCAGGTAATCGGCAAATACCGGAAAACGCATCCCGCCGGCTACAGGGCTGTGGAGTTGATTTATTACAGGTACGGGTCCAAGTATCCGGTATTTGGAATCCATGACTGGAAGGTTGGTATTGTCATCTGTTATGACCTCTATTTCCCGGAGTCAGCGCGCAGCGTTACGCTGAATGGAGCGGAACTGATAATAGTGCCTTTTGCCTCACCGGTCGGTTATCTTTCCCCGGTCTCAAGCAGTCTGCCCGACAGCACCGGCCCGGATTCGATAGACAGAGCCACGTGGTTGCGCCGATGGGACGCCAAGATGACCCTGCGCGCTATTGAGAACATCGTTTTCCTGGCGCCATGCAATCATACCGGACGGGAAGGTGACGCCATCTTCTGTGGAGGCAGCAGGGTCGTTGACCCCAAAGGGGAAATCATGGTCGATGCCGGAGAAGAAGAAAAGATAATCGCCGTGGAACTGGACCGACAGTTACTTATCAGCGCCAGACAGACAACGCCTTTCCTGAGAGACCGGCGTCCCCATATATATAAGGCCATTGTCAGCGAGACCGAGGACCTGCCTTCAGGTTGATTCCGAAATAAGACGGAGGTTACATAGATGGAAATCGATAAAAAGATACGCGATGGCGTAATCAAAGCTCTTCCCGAAGTAAAGCAGATCGAGAACCAGGAAATCAGGGAAAAGGTTTACGATGCCTGGGCGGTGTCATTGGCCACAAGTGGCTATAAGAAAATTGAAGATATACCGGCATCGGGAAATCCGGGCACTCCTGTGATGAGAACCGGTACCCAGGCAGACCATCTCCGGTCGGTAGCCCGTTTATCGGTAGCTATAGCGAAAGAATTAACGGACACTTTCCCCCAGTTTGAGGTGGATATGGATGAAGTGATTGCAGGCGGACTTTGCCACGACCTCGGCAAGCCTTTTGAGTTTGACGCCGCCAATCAGGAGAGATGGAAATCCGACCCCCGGGTCACCGGCTGGCCTTCAATCCGGCATCCCGTATACGGAGTTCACGTCGCGCTATCGGTCGGCTTGCCGGAAAAGATTGCCCATATCGCCGGCGCTCACTCAATGGAAGGGGAAAATGTCAGGAGAAGCCTGGTGGGAACGATTGTCAATCACGCCGATTACGCATTTTGGAGAATACTGGAAAGCGCCGGTGTTTTGAAGGTTTAACAGCGATGAATAGTGAAATCCTGGTATTGACCGTAATTTGTGAAGACGCCATTTATATCTGAGTTCTGTTTATTAGCTTGTAGAGTTCAGAGCGACAACGGTTGACTTATCTGATTAATTGTATTAAAAAGCAATTTATAGTTAAAATACGATAATAACAAGCAAAAGGAGAGTTATCATGGTCAAAGGTTACTCTGGCAAGTTGCTTTTCGTGGACCTAGCTAAAGGGGTATGCAGAGAAGAAGCATTAAGCGAGGAACTGCGCCAGGACTTCATGGGCGGCTACGGACTTGGCGCCAGGATTCTCTATGAACGAATGAAACCGAAGGTTGACCCGCTTGGCCCAGACAATATGCTTGGTTTGCTCACCGGTCCACTAACGGGTACGCCTACCATGTGCAGCGGTCGATTTGTGGCCGTAGCCAAGTCACCCCTAACCGGGACGTGGGGCGATGCCAATTGCGGCGGCGATTTTGGCCCGAACCTCAAGTTCGCTGGCTATGATGGCATTTTCTTCAGCGGCGTTGCGCCTAAACCGGTTTACCTGAGCATTGATAATGGCAAGGCCGAGCTGAAAGATGCCGGGGATTTATGGGGCAAAGATTGTCTGGAAACCGAGGATATACTCAAAGAAGCCCACGGCCAGAGGGCGAGCGTTGCCTGCATCGGTCCTGCCGGTGAAAATCTGTCTCTGATATCAGCCATAATGAACGAGAAGGGACGAGCGGCTGGTCGGTCAGGTCTAGGAGCGGTTATGGGCTCGAAAAAGCTAAAAGCGGTTGTTGTAAAAGGCAATGCGAAGATACCCATGGCCGATGAAACGCGGGCGAAAGAACTTCGGCGTAATTATCTCAAGCAGCTTAAGAATATGGGGCCGACCTTCAGAGATTACGGTACCTCAGGCATCACCGAGGGGAGTGCCATGAGCGGAGATTCGCCGGTAAAGAACTGGGCCGGTTCCGGGCCGGATGATTTCCCCACCGCAGGCAAAATCAGCGACGACGCCGTAATCGCCGAGCAGGAGCGCAAATATGGCTGCTGGCAGTGCC
>JABAOC010000482.1_pt2 | contig 13377 bp, 13 predicted proteins | sample 7062161 | NCBI WGS metagenome assembly JABAOC01 (sample SAMN14538625, study PRJNA623070) | marine sediment metagenome | biome: marine biome [ENVO:00000428]; feature: marine pelagic biome [ENVO:01000023]; material: deep marine sediment [ENVO:00002113] | place: India: Gulf of Khambhat ... | reverse complement strand
AGTAGGGTTGACAAACCTTTAACGCTTATGTTAAATTAGGTTTAAGGAGCATTTATCTTAATTTATTTTAGCTCCAAATCTATCCGCTAAGGGCGGAAGGCGGTAAAGAAGGGAGGTGAGAAAGAATGAGTAAAATTGTTGATTGGGGAGAAACAACTACGGAAGCGGTGACAGACTCCTTAAGTAAGGTAATTAATTATCTGCCAAATCTTATTGCAGCTCTAATTGTTATTCTAATTGGTGTTTTTGTCGCTTGGGCCCTTGAGACTGTTGTTGTTAGAGTTTTAAGATTAATAAAAATCAAACCTTATACTGAAAAAGCCGGACTTTCTAAAGTTTTCCCTGGTAAAGTTGATTTTGTTCAGATTGTTGGTGATTTAGTAAAATGGATTGTTATCATTGCTTTTCTTCTACCAGCCTTAAATATTTTGGGATTAGATCAGGTTGCTGATCTTTTGCAAAGAGTAGTTGCCTATATTCCTAACGTTATTGTCGCTGTTGCTATAGTGATGATTGGAGCAATTGTTGCTGATTTAGTAGCCCAAGTAGTAGAAGGAACAGCCAACACTATTGGTGTTTCAACAGCCAAAGTCTTAGCTGATGTTGCCAAATATACAATTATCGTTTTTGTCCTTTTGGCCGCTCTATATCAATTAGGAATTGCACAAATTCTTATTGATCGATTATTTACGGCAATAGTCGGAATGGTCGCTATTGCTGGTGGTCTGGCTTTTGGACTTGGTGGTCAAGATATAGCTAAAGACATGATCAACAGACTTCGAAAAAATCTTCCAAAATAAAGAAATTATAAAACAAAAATAAGGAAGGGCTGATTCTATAGAATCAGCCCTTCTATTTTTATAAAAAGTTATTTCGTTTATTTTTTCCGATAAAACTTAGCGGCTTCTTCTGGCACAACAGAATTAATTACTACTCCAGAACCTAACTCCAACCCTCCCCAGATATTGGGTCGAGGCTGAATTTTTAAGCTCCAATGATGATTTTCTAATTCTAAAGAATTATGAATAAAGTAATTGTAGGCTAAATCTATTGAGTCAAGTTTACTTAAAAGAACTTTTAGTGTTTTTGCCAAAGAAAATTCTTCTTTCTCCATCATATCTCCAATATTTCGAAAGTGCCTTTTGGGAAGAATCCAAGCTTCATAAGGAGCCTTAGAAGCATATGGAGTAATAGCAAAGATATTTTTATCTTCAAAAACTACTCGAACTTTGGCTTTTTGCTCTTTTTTTATGATATCGCAGTAGGGACAAGCTTTTTTCTCTAAAATATAGTTGTCAACTACATTTGCTTCTCTTTGGATATCCGGAGGAATAATAGGAAGAGCAATAATTTGAGAGTGAGAATGAGCTACACTGGCTCCAGCTTTCCCCCCTTCATTTTTGAAAACTGAAATGTATTTTATCCCAGGGATTTCACTGATTTTTCTAGTCCGTTCAATATAAACTTCAATTATTTGGACAATGTGATCAATAGAAAGGTCGTTAATTTCTTTTTCATGTTCTGGAGTATCAATTACTACTTCTTGTTTTCCAAAAGCCTTAGGATTTTTAAGTGTTAAAGCTGGATACTTGTTTTCTACAACCTTAACTATCCATTTTTTATCTTCAATAATCTCGTAAACCGAGGCATTAGAATGAACATTTTCGGGACAAAAAAAGCATTTTTCTTTATAGCCAAGTTTCTGAACATACTGTTGTTTTGGCAATTTGGCTTGATCTGGTCTTTTTGCTCTTCTAGGAGCAATGATAACATATTCATCTAAAAAATAATGTTTTCGAATCTCACTTTTTTTCATCAAAACCTCCTCAAAAACAATATAATTTATTAAAACATTTATGTAAACCTTTATAATAGGAAAAGTCCTTGTTCTACGACAAGGACTTTGTAGCTTTGGTAAGCTCGATATTGACTTTGATTCTATTAATCTCTTTTATAGTAATTGGCTTCTCAAAGCTTCTTAATGTGTCTACTACAAATCCGTGTTTTTCTGCCAGATTTTCCATCTCGAGCACTTTTTTTAGCTCTAATTCTTTCCCGAGACTATAATTCTCCCAACGTTCCTCGAGCGCAAGAAGGACAGTCTCGCCCAAGCAACCCCATATCAACGAGGGTTCTAAACCGGTTAAGGAAGGAAAGATTACAGTACCGGGAATCCTTATCATTCCTCCGTCGATCACGAGAACATCTTTCCGGTCTTTTCGAACCTCTGCCGCTACATCGCGAGGGCGAGCAACATCACAAACAATAGCTCCTATCTTCAGGTCCTCAGGGTTGATAATTGCTGTTTCTGTGGAGGATGCTGAGATAACAACATCTCCCTTTTTAACTAATCTAATATCATCATCTCGGCCTATAGGGATAACCGTTTGAAAAATAGGGCTCATTGTAGAAATAATCACTTTCCCGATAGAGCCATCCTTACCTACAACCACTAAAGTCAATTCCTCTGGGATTTTACCCATTAATTTGACTGCTTTAAGTGTAGCCTTAATGGCAGCTACTACTGTAAGAGTATTACCAGTGGTTATTGCAAGATTGTCACCAAACCGATTTGCAACTTCCTGACCCCCACTACCAACAATCGCTGTGTAGGCTCCTAAACCAACAAGCTTACATCCACCCTGAGCCGCCAATTGACAAACTGCCACAACTTTTCTCAAGCCTACCCTAGGCTTTCTAATTAATTGTTCTGGGGTCCAAGGAACAACATAAAGTTTTATTCTTGCTCTTTTCCCTATCTTTGATTGAACTATCACATCCGAATAGAAGAAGTTTCTTTTTATCCTAAGTCCTTTCTTAATCAAGTTATCACTTGCTATGTTTACTATACCTCTTATTATTCTTCCCCGATGCTCAACCTTCTTTTCAAAGTATCTTCTTACAATGCCCATTTCAATTGGCTGGATAGCAAAGCCAACTGTAGGAAGATTTTCCTGAGTCATCTTTGTTAGGGTAAATTTTGGTTCTATCCCCTTCCATAGTCTTCTGATATTTGGCACGTGAGCTGAGATAAGGGCTCCTGAAAGAACGACTGAGACAATCAATTTTATCCACGACTGATCATAGGGCCACCTCATAAGTATTGGGAAGAGAACAGCGGCTGATATTGAGGCAACTGACATATATCTAAATATACCTAGTATCAAAAGCCAACAAATAAATAGAATTCCAAACACGACAATTGGGAGCTGATTATAGGCTGTCAACGCTACTAAGACACCGGCCGTAGTAGACATTCCTTTCCCGCCCTTAACAAGACCCTTTATCTTCCAAAACCATTTGTCCAAAACAAACAGCCAGGATGATTTAAAGTGGCCAGCAACGGCGGAAAACCCTGCCACCCAGAGAAGGAAATCTTGATGGAAAAGAATAGCTGCTCCAAAAACTGAGATTAACCCTTTTAATCCGTCAAGAAACATGACCAAGAGGAATGCCCAGAGACCATGAGATCTCCCGATATTAGTAGCTCCGGTACTTTTACTCCCTCTTTGCCTAACATCTCTTTTGATACCACTCTTGTCTTTAAAAACTCTACTCCAAAAAACACCGGATGGGATAGATCCGATTAAATAGCCTAAGAGAACTACTTTAACTGTGGGAAAGACAAATGGCCAAATTTCATCCATCAGAAAACCCCCTCCTTAATCTTAACATTTTAAAATTCTTCCAAGATCAGATTTAAGCCTACAAATTCAAGATCTCTATAATTATACTAAAATTTTGAGAAATTGACAAGCTTGACTTTTCTTTTGATTTCGAATATAATTATGGAACTTGGGGCTGAAAGGCTTCGACACAGGTTCTTTAAAATCAAAGCAGGCAAGCCGAAGGATGCTTCGTTAAAGGTCAAACTTACAAACGCCAAAAACGTTTTCGCTAAAGTAGCTTCTCTTTTTAGAGGAGTCGCTTTTGCACCAGTTGTAGCTTAATTCTACGACCATTCCTTTTTTTCTTCTCTCGAAAGAGAAAAAGGAGTGTGATATAAATCGAGATGCGGCTTTGGGACGCCCTTTACCAAAGCTCAAGAGACTAAGGGCTAAGGTTAATAAATTTTGTCTTTTTATATTGTTAACTCGAAAAATAAAACAGACTAAGCTTGTAGAATGTTTTGGTTTTAACTTGTGGACACGGGTTCGATCCCGTCAGCTCCACCAAAAGAGTCTCATATTTTTGTGAGGCTTTTTTGATTTATTTAATAAATTTTATTTGAAGGTTTTATTATTTTGTTTTATAATAAACTTAAGAACTTTAGAAAGGAGGTGAAAAATGAATTTTAACTATTCTATCCCAAATCAAACTACTACCCCTGATATTTCTACTCTTTCTAAAATCTTTCCTTTTTTAGGAGCCCTAGGCGCTCTTGTGATTGTTTTTGTAGTTATTGGCTTAATAACACAGCGATTTTCTGGCTAATCGATATTTATCACTGGGGAACTACCGATTCTAGTGATTTCCCTGGGGGAAAGGCTGGAAAGAAGAAATGGTTTCTTCTCCTTTTTATGAATATTCTTGGATTTATTCCTTTGATTGGAGTCCTTTTTACTTTAGGATGGTTTATAATAGTTTATGTCTATTTCTTTACAGTCCGTACCAAGAAAGGATCGACGACAAAACCAGAACCCCCAGAGAGTAAATAAAGATATATTTAACAAAAAAGGCTGCTGCGTATTGGTGGTCTTTTTTGTATTGCTCAAATTTATTTTTAGTGATAAATTTAAAGCATAAAAATCTAAAAATATAAATGGCAAATAACAAACTTGAAACAATTCGACACAGTCTTTCTCATATTATGGCAGCGGCAGTACAAGAGATGTTTCCCGAAGCCAAGTTTGGGATTGGCCCCGCTATTGCCGATGGTTTTTACTACGATTTCGATCTCCCCCGAACTCTAATTCCCGAGGACTTGCCGCTTATTGAAGAGCATATGAAAAAGATTGTAAAGGATAATACCCTCTTTGAGCACTCAGAAGTCTCAATTGACAAAGCTATTGATACTGCCAAAAAAACAAACCAGAAATATAAAGTCGAACTTCTTTCTGACCTAAAAGCAGCTGGAGAAAAAAAGGCCATTTTTTATCGACTTGGGAAATTTATTGATCTTTGTGCTGGTCCTCATGTTAAATCGTCCAAAAATGTTGGGGCTTTTAAACTTACTAAAATTGCTGGCGCTTATTGGCGCGGGGACGAAAAAAATCCCATGCTTCAGCGGATCTACGGCGTAGCTTTTGCTACAAAAAAAGAGCTTGATGATTATCTTAAAAAATTAGAAAAAGCCGAAAAGCGCGATCACCGAAAATTAGGAAAAGAACTTGATCTTTTTAGTCTTCCAGAAGAAATTGGCGGCGGTCTTTCCTTATGGCATCCCAAAGGAGCAATTCTTCGACAAACGATTGAGGATTTTTGGAAAAAAGAGCACCAAAATCAAGGCTACGAGCTTGTTTATTCTCCCCATATTGCTAATCTTTCTATTTGGAAAAAGAGCGGTCACTGGGATTTTTATCGCGAGAATATGTACTCACCAATAAAGATTGAGGAGCAAGAATATGTTGTCAAGCCAATGAACTGCCCTTTTCATATCTTGATCTATAAAAGCAAGCTTAGAAGCTATAAGGACTTGCCGATTCGGTATGCTGAGTTGGGAACGGTTTACCGATATGAAAGAAGTGGAGTCCTCCACGGCCTAACTCGAGTCCGCGGCTTTACCCAGGATGATGCTCACATCTTCTGCCAACCGGACCAATTAGAAGTTGAAGTTGTTAATGTTTTAAAATTAGCTGATTTTATGCTAAAAACTTTTGGATTTAAAAAATATCAGGTCTTTCTTTCAACTCGGCCCGAAAAGTCAATTGGCAGTAACCAAAATTGGAAACACGCTGAAACCAGCTTAAAATCAGCTCTAAAAAAAGCAAAAATTGACTACAAAATTGATCCTGGTGAAGGCGTTTTTTATGGTCCCAAAATTGATATTAAATTGGAAGATAGTTTAGGGCGTGATTGGCAAGGCCCAACAATCCAAGTTGACTTTAACTTCCCAGAAAAATTTGATGTCACTTATATTGACAAGGATGGCAAAAAAGTTCGACCGGTAATGATCCACCGAACTGTTTTGGGTTCGATGGAACGATTTGTGGCGGTTTTGACTGAACATTATGCCGGCGCTTTTCCAATCTGGTTAACTCCAGTACAAACAACTATCCTTCCGATTTCAGAAAAACATCTCAAATATGCTAAAGAGGTTGTAAAAAAACTTAAAGATTCAAATATAAGATATGGAATTGACGATCGAGATGAATCAATCGGCAAAAAAATCCGCGAAGCTGAACTACAAAAAATTCCTTATATGTTAGTGGTTGGTGATAAAGAAGAAAAATCAAAAGCAGTTTCGGTCCGAAAATACGGCAAAGGGGATCTCGGCTCTCAAAAATTAAACCAATTTATAACTAAAATAGTCGCAGAAATCGAGGGGAAAAAGTGAGTCAAAACATCAAATTATTTCACCTTCTTGCTACTGCAATTGTTTTAAAAGAGCCATACAAAAAGGGAATTTCTCCGAGATATCTTATCTTGCAGCGTGCTGGCCATGAAAAAACTTTTCCCGGAATGTGGACTGTCCCAGGCGGCAAACTCTCAACCGACGACTATACTGACCTTCCCCGAGAGACCGAACATTATTGGTATAGTGTTATGGAAAAAGCCCTAAAAAGAGAGGTTAAAGAAGAAGCCAATATTGACATTAAAAACATCTGGTATCTAACTTCTCTTGCTAGAACCATTGATAGAGGTTATGGTTCCTTGGTTCTTTCTTTTGTTGCCGATTATGCTGGAGGTAAAGTTAAATTAGATGACGATATGCAAGATTTTGCCTGGGTTACCTATAAAGAGGCTAAAAAATATAGCCTTATAGATGGTATTCTTGATGAACTTTATATGACCGAAAGAAAACTTGCTGGAGAAAAAGATATTGAATGGGAAAGAGCCGTTTAAGGTTTTTAGATATTACAACCTAATTATTATGCCTAAAGACAAGACTATTAAATTGGGTCATCCGAGTTATATTTGGGGAGCGGGCCAAGAGCGCCGGCTTTCTTTGATGAAAAAGTATGTTGAGTATCTAAAAAGAAAGTAATCATACTTATTACTGATCCTCAAAAAGAAAAAGCCACTCATTGGCACAATTTAGCTGAGTGGCTTAAATTTTTTGAATCACTCTGGTTTTGGCAAGTTTTTCTTTTAACCCTTTTCTAGTTCCAACTTCTTTTCTCTTGCAATGGTTGCGACTTGCTTTGCCAGTCTATCTAAAATGGAGGTAAAATCTACATCCCATTTTATCTCAAAGAATTTCCCGCCAGTTCCCTTGGCAATCTGATGATAAACCTGAAGGTCGGGAGCAACACAGAAAACGGTTGCTTTCTGGTCTCTAAGAATCTTCATAACCTGATTTAGGTTTACATTCTTACCTAAAGGTGGTTCATCCGTTATAAGGATGAGCATCTTAAAGGCATCAGGCCTAAAATCAGTCTGGGTGCTCGAAGAAGCTATGAAACTTTGATGTAAAGCATCTAAGCTAGTTTCTCCTTCATTCCCTCCTCCATCAAAACGAGGTATTTCTTCAAGAGCACTCTTAAACTGGGCAACGCTTCTTGTAAAGGGATACACAACGATTTTGTCTCCGGGAATGAAAAGGTCTCCAAAGGCGACTAATCTGAGTTGGTAATCAACCTGACGCTGGGAAAGAAGGTCAACGAACCGCTGGCAGTGACTAATTAAGGCATCTATTTTATCACTCATACTGCCAGTGGTATCAAAGGTGATGATCAGATCAACATTTACCATAGGAGAAGGTTGAGTAGATTCTCCCAACTCACCTACAAACTTTTTTATGCTTTCCAAGAATCCTGATATCATAATCAGCCTCCTATTTGTTGATTTCTATATCTATTGGTGGAAAGGAAGGATAGATAAATATAAATTTTCCATTCCCCAAACGAGAGAACTTTAGCCAACCATCTAACTCTTCTCGTAAGTAATTGGTTCAAATAAAGGATAATAAAGAGTAAATTCTTTTTCTAACTTTTTCGAAAAAAGTAAATACCCCTCATAACTCTCTTTTGGTAGTAATTCAATATTACTCGTATTATGTGTATATCCGTTTTTGTAGATTATCACTTTAGCATTCTTTAGTTCTAAAGGGAAACTTCCTTCTACAACTTCATACCTTATTCCGTCCATAACTACTCTTGTCGGCGTAATGCTACTTGAAGTTTCTGTCATTGATTTTGTTGGGTTTTGGGCCGGAATTATTTGTGGATCGCCAGTAGGGTTAGAAAAGATGACATTTATCTTTGTGTTGTCACCTTCGAACTCAATTCCCTTTATGCTTAGACTAAGCCCATTTTTGCCCACAGACTCTTCAGGTTTTTCCCCCGAACTTACTGTAGGAGTACTATTCAATTTCTTTGCTGACTCTTTAATATTTTGGGAAGCTTTGCCGGCCTGTTTCTGTTGAAATTTTTCTTGTGGATTCGACGAACTTACTAACTTTGAGTAGCTCGTTTTGGTATTATTCATAATGGGTGTCCAGAGACGCAAAGGATCACTAACAACAACCCAACTAATAAGCAGGCTAGCTAAATAAGTAATAACGAGTAATCTAATAAACCTTAGAGTTGGTTTATCTTTCTTAAAATCCTCTGCCCGAAGCCACAGCAACAAACTAACAAATCCGCCAATTAACAGGGGGATGTAGGTCTGTAGTAGAAAATCAACAAACAAGGCAATCAAAGCAAAAACTATGTAGCCGATTGCGACGGCCAAGCCGATTTTCAAGCCAACTACCAGTTTATTGAAGTCAATACTTGGCATAGAGGGAGTCGTTGGGCCCGTACCTGTGCCCCCAGGCGGAAAGCCTCCGTGAACAGTCCCTGGCCCTGATTTTGGAGGAGGTCCTGTTGGACCTGGCCCATCATCTTTTATCGCACCCACAGTTGCTTTGTATCTATTTCTCTCCTCATCGTATTTTTTTCTTTTCTTCTCATTGGATAGAATCTCATAAGCTACATTGATCTTTTTTGACTTTTCTTCAGCCTCTTTCTTATTTAGTTTCGTACTATCAGGATGATATATTTTAATCAATGCTTTGTATACCTCTTCTATCTCCTCCTGACTAGCATTTGGTTCTACGTTTAAGATCTCGTAACAATCATTTTTAGAATCATATTTAATGCCTGACATCTTTTACCTCCCCTTTTGTCAAACAGCTATCTCTCAAGGCTTGAACAGATTATAAAGCTAAAAATTTTTGTCGTCAAGGTTAAACTTTTAAACTCGGGGGAAGAGAACTCTTGGTCTACTTTCTAAAGAGAAATTTTGGTATTATGGTTATAGTACTTGAATTAAAAACTTTTGAATAATGCCAAGCGACAAAACTATAAAATTAGGTCATCCGAGTTATATTTGGGGAGCGGGCCAAGAGCGCCGGCTTTCTTTGATGAAAAAGTATGTTGATTTCAAAAATAAAAAAATTCTTGATGTTGGTTGTGGGATTGGAATGTATGTCAAAAAGTTTTCTGAATATTCAGATCAAGTCTATGGAGTTGATGTTGATAAAATAAAAATCAAAGAAACTAAAAAGAATTTACCAAAAGTAAAATTTGAGGTAGCCCCGGCCGAAAAACTCCCTTATCCCGATAATTATTTTGATATAATCTTACTTCACGAAGTTATTGAACATGTTGATGATGACAAAAGAGCGATTCAAGAAGCTTATCGAGTTCTTGTCTCTGGCGGCCAAATGATTATTTTTGTCCCCAACCGTTGGTGGTTTTTTGAAACTCATGGTTTCTTTCTAGGTAAAAAATATAGATTCAGATTGTTACCTTTTGTTAACTGGTTACCAATGCCAATCCGAAATAAATTCTGTCATCATGTCCGAATCTACACTAAAAGAAGTTTAAAAAAACTATTTTCTGGGCTTGATGTAAAGTATGATGTTTTAACTTGTATTTATCCTGGTTTTGATAAAATTTCCTACCGGTATCCAAAACTCGGCCCTATTTTAAAAAAGACCTTCTATTTTTTAGAAAAAACTCCTTTGAATTCCTTCGGCCTCTCCGTATTTGCTGTGGTAAAAAAAGTCAAATAAAATCATTATGTTTTAATTTGTCGTTTCTCAATGGTAAAATAGCCTTATGAAATATTTTATCTGGACTCTTGGTTGTCAAATGAATAAATCTGATGCCGAGAGAATTATTTCAGTTTTAGAAAATTTAGGATACAAACTAGTCTCAAAAGAATCTGAGGCGGATTTGATTTTAGTAGTTGCCTGTTCGGTTCGGCAGTCGGCCATTGATCGAATTTATGGCAAAGCGCAAGAATGGCAAAAAATCAAAGAAAAAAGACCGCTAATTACAATTCTTTCTGGATGTGTTTTGGATGCTGATAAACCGAAATTAGAAAAATACTTTGATATTATTTTTGAAGTTTCTGACTTACCAAAACTTCCTAAAATTCTCTCAAAAAAACTTAGCAACTTAACAACTTACAAAACCAATAACTATTTTAAAATTCATCCAAACTATCAATCTTCCTTCCAAGCTTATATCCCAATTTCCACTGGCTGTAATAATTTTTGTTCTTATTGTGTTGTCCCCTACACTCGCGGCCGAGAAGTCTCTCGTCCTGCTGATGAAATTATTGTCGAAGTCCGAAATCTGATAGCTAAAGATTATAAGGAAATTACTCTTTTGGGGCAAAATGTTAATTCCTACGGAGTGCGCCGACAGACTACAGACTATGGACTACAGAAGAAAACAACTTTTTCTGAACTCTTAAGAAAAATTAATGATATTCCGGGTGATTTTTGGATTCGGCTTTTGACAAGTCACCCCAAAGATATGTCTGATGAATTGATTAAGACAATTGTCGAGTGTAAAAAAGTAACCGAGTATATTCATCTTCCGGTCCAATCCGGCGACAATGAAATTTTAAAGCGAATGAACCGCGGCTATACTATCCGCGATTATCTGTCAAAAATCCGCTTTATCCGCGAGAAATTGCCAAACGTGGAAATTTCGACGGACATTATTGTCGGATTCCCTGGAGAAACCAAAAAACAGTTCGAAAACACCGCTAAACTTATGGAAGAGGTTAAATTCGATATGGCTTATATTGCCCAATATTCTCCTCGATCCGGCACCGCCGCCGCTAAACTAAAAGATAGTGTCTTAAAAGCAGAGAAAAAATGTCGCGAAAAAGTTCTGACCAAAATCTTAGAAAAAACTGCTTACCAAAATAATAAAAAGTATCTTGGGAGAGAGGTTGAAATATTAGTAGAAGGTAACAAAGGTGACAAAAGTGGCAGAAGTAATAATGCTGAACTAATAGGGAAAACAAGGACTTTTAAAAATGTAAAATTTAAATCAAAAAAAAATCTAGTCGGTCAATTTGTAAAAGTAAAAATTACCGATTGTAACCCTTGGGGCCTAAAAGGAAAATTAGTGAAATAAAAAACACCCTGTTGGTTAGCCTAAATATTTCAAATGAATAAATAGGTTCCCCAACAGGGCAGATCTTCGGACTAATCACAGAATTGACTCGGAAGACGAGCATGAACTCTTTCGGCTTCTTCCTTGATAAGTGCTAGGGCATCGTCGACAACATCAAACCCTGATGCTGCCGTTTTGCCATTGCCGCCCCAAACCGCAGCCAACTCAAAGGAGTAAAGTGCTAACATTAGACGAGTGAATTGTAGCAAGTAGCCTCCCAGAGCTAGCTTAAGTGCCTCCTTGGCTTCAGGACTACGAAGGTCATCAAACATCTTTCCTAGTTCTAGTTCTATGTATGCACCAGAAGAGCCCTGCATTTCTTTGGCAACACCTCCCCGAATCTTGGGGTCTTTAATCCCCGCGAGAATCTTTTGGCGAATTAGAAGATCCCTGCCTGTAAACAAATATTCCCTGATTTTCATGATTATCCTCCAGTCCTGTTTACCTGGTTGTCAATGTTCAAACCTGATGAAAAATTATAATATAAAGAAGAAAAAATGTCAATAAATAAACCTCTTATCGTTATAGTCGGACCGACGGCTTCCGGGAAAACGAAGCTATCTATAAAAATCGCCAAAAGATTTTCTGGCGAAATTATTTGTGCTGATTCAATGACTGTTTATCGAGAAATGGATATTGGTACTGCAAAACCTACCAACAAAGAAAGAAAGGCTATCCCTTATCATCTTTTAGATATTAAAAACCCTAAAGAAGATTTTTCTCTTTATGAATTTCAGAAATTAGCCAAAAAAGCTATTACTAAAATTCAATCAGAGGGGAAATTACCTTTGATTGTCGGCGGAACTGGACTTTTTATTGATTCTGTTGTCTATGACTATAAACTTATCAACGTTCCACCTAATCTAACTTTAAGAAAGAAATTAGAAAAACTTGAAAGCAAAGAACTTTTAGAAAGAATTAATAAAATTGATCCTGAACTTATTGCCACAAGTGATATAAAAAATAAAAGGCGTTTGATTAGAGCTTTGGAAATCGCTTCAAGTGGCCAAAATAATATATCAAAACAAAAAAGAAAGAAGAAAATTCCTAAAAATATTCTCTATTTAGCAATTGATATCCCAAGAAAAAATCTCTATGGAAAAATTAACCAAAGAGTAGAACAAATGTTTAAAACTGGCCTTATAAAAGAATTTAAAAAGTTAATTCAAAAATATCCTCCAAGTACCAATGTTTTCCAAAATGCAACCTATAAGCCTTTAGTTAGCTTTTGGAAAAAAGAAATTTCATTGGATAAAGCAAAAGAGAAAATAAAACAACTTCACCGAAATTATGCCAAACGTCAACTAACTTGGTTTAAGAGAAATAAGGATATTAAATGGTTGTCCTTCGACTCGGCTCAGGATTTACAAAAAGAAGCCGAAAAATTAATTAAGGAGTTTTTAAAAAATTAAATAAAATTCTTTTTATACAAAACAATTTGAATTATACTAAAATTAATTAATGAAATTTTTATGACTACCAAAACAATTGCCAAAATTAGTGTTTTAGTTCTTTTCCTTATTTACCTTTTTATCCTTTTTGTCGGACAGACTACTTTGGATACCTCAATAGAAACAGATCAGAACGGCAATAAAACCATTATTAACCAGAAAGCCGATTCAGGTTTTGAAAGAATCCAACCTTCAATTCTCAAAGGAACCCCAGATATCGGACGCCACTTTTATATCAAGAAAGATTTTATTTTTATTAGCTTTTATGAACTTGGATTAAATTTGAGTTCCATTACTTCTATTGCTGATCAAAATTTGGCTGGTATAAGTTTTAAGGCTACGCTCCCCGGCCAAATTACATC
>JABAOC010019164.1_pt1 | contig 13378 bp, 11 predicted proteins | sample 7062161 | NCBI WGS metagenome assembly JABAOC01 (sample SAMN14538625, study PRJNA623070) | marine sediment metagenome | biome: marine biome [ENVO:00000428]; feature: marine pelagic biome [ENVO:01000023]; material: deep marine sediment [ENVO:00002113] | place: India: Gulf of Khambhat ... | reverse complement strand
ATTACGGTTTTTGATCAAAAGACGGCTTCTGAATTAGGAAAGATTTATCAAGAGTTTAAGGAAAAAGGGGTAAAATTCAAGCTGGGTAAGAACTTTTTAAAGTCTGGTTTAGCTTTATTTGATTTAGTTTTTAGGTCACCAGGTTTTTATCGCTTTCTTCCCGAGATTGTTGAAGCTGAGAAGAAGAGAGTGATTATTTCTAGTGCGACCAAGTTATTTTTTGATCTTTGTCCAGCCAAGATTATTGGCATCACCGGAACTAAGGGTAAAGGAACAACCGCAACTTTAATTTATAAAATTCTTAAACAAGCTAAAAAGAAAGTTTTTTTAGCTGGTAATATTGGTCAGCCAATGCTCAGTTTACTGCCTAAGTTAAATAAGGATTCCTGGGTAGTTTTAGAGCTCTCTAGTTTTCAATTAATGGACATGGAGAAGAGTCCTCAGATTGCCGTGGTTTTGTTTATCTCTTCTGAGCATCTTGATTATCATCAGAACAGAGAAGAATATCTTCAAGCGAAGTCAAATATTGTTCGACATCAAAAGAAAAGTGATTTCCTTGTTCTTAATGGTGATGATTCAACTGCTTCCTCTTTGGCTAAACTCTCCTCAGCAAAAGCCTTTTATTTTAGCCGGAAAAAGAAAGTTAATGGTGCTTATGTTAGAAACAAGAAAATTATTTTGAATAATCAGTCGATTGGTGAAACAATTGATTTAGAACTAAAAGGTGAGCATAATTGGGATAATGTTTGTGCGGCGATTACGGCTAGTTCTTTGACTAAAGCTGATTTAAAAGCAATTAAAGAAGCAGTTTTTGCTTTTAAGGGATTAGAGCATCGGTTGGAGCTAGTGAGAGTTAAGAATAAGGTTGGTTTTTATAATGATTCGTTTTCAACCACGCCTGAGACAGCCGTGGCGGCGATTAAGGCCTTTTCTGAACCAATTATCCTTATTGCTGGTGGCTCAGAAAAAGGTTCTGACTATTCTCAACTAGGTAAAGAAATTGTTAGGAGTTCAGTTAAAAACTTGATTTTGATTGGCAAAACAGCTGAGCAGATTAAAAAAGCAGTTTCTAAAGCTGATTATCAAGGTAAAATAATTTTCCGGCCAGGCGGGATGGAGAAGATTGTTAAACTTGCTTGGCAAGAAGCAAAACCAGGTGATGTTGTCTTACTTTCACCTGCCTGTGCTTCATTTGACATGTTTGAGAATTATAAAGATCGAGGTAATCAATTCAAAAAATTTGTTCAAGCTCTTTAAATAATGGCTTCTTTAAAATCACAGGAACAACGGATTGATAGAATCATTCTTTTAATTGCTGTCATTCTGACTGTTTTTGGTGTTTTCATGGTCTATAATGCTTCAGTGGTGGTTGCTTTCCGGGATTTTGGTGATAAATATTTTTATGCCCGCCAACAGGCTATTTGGGCTTTTTTGGGTTTGGTGATGCTCTTTTTGGCTTCTAAATTTCCCTATCAGAAAATTGCCAAATTTGCTGTTCCTTTAATGGTTTTGGCGATTGGTTTGCTTATTTTAGTCTTGATTCCGGGCATTGGGACTCAAGCCTTGGGAGCAAGAAGGTGGTTGGGTTTGGCTGGTTTTAGTGTTCAGCCAGCTGAATTAGCTAAACTTGTTTCAATTATTTTTATGGCTTCCTTCTTGACCAAAAAAGGAGGCAAGATTCAACTTTGGTTATTGATGATTGTTTTGGTTGGTTTGATTTTAGCTGAGCCTGATTTGGGGACAGCCGTGATTTTGGCTGGTTCAAGCTTAAGTCTTTATTTTGTTTCTGGTGGTTCTTTGATCATCCTTTCTCTGGCTGGAATAATTGGTTTTTTAGCGGGAATCGGTTTAATTCTCTTATCTCCTTACCGAAAGGAGAGATTGCTGACTTTTTTAGATATTAGCCGGGATCCTCTGGGAGCCTCCTATCATGTTCGCCAGGTTTTATTGGCTTTGGGCAGTGGGGGAATGTTTGGTTTGGGAGTTGGCGCTTCAAGACAAAAGTATGAGTATCTACCTGAGGCAATGACTGATTCGATCTTTGCGATTATTGGTGAAGAACTGGGGTTTTTAGGAGGGCTTTTTCTTTTAATTGCTTTTTTGATTTTAATTTACCGGGGGATGGAGGTGGCTAGGCGGGCGCCTGATCAATTTGGTCAATTATTGGCCACGGGAATCATTGCTTGGATTGCTATCCAGACCTTGATTAACTTAGCCGCCATGGTCGCCATTGTTCCTTTAACTGGTGTCCCCTTGCCTTTTATCTCTTACGGCGGTTCTTCTTTGATTATTACTTTGACAGGAGTTGGTATTTTGCTTAATATTTCTAAGTATCAGCTGGCCAAGAAATGAAAAAAAGAATTGTTATCACTGGTGGTCATCATAACAGTGCTTTGGTGGTCGCTGAAGAGCTTCGGCAAAGAGGTTATCAAGTTATTTGGTTTGGTCACAAGTTTACGATGTGGGGTGATAAACAGCCAGGAGCTGAGTATCGAGAAGTGACCGAAGCTGGCTTTCAGTTTATTGAGATTAAGGCTGGTAAAGTTCATCGGACCTATCATCCTTTGAAATTGGCTCGCCTGCCTTTAGGCTTTATTCAGTCTTTTTATTATCTGCTTAAATTTCGGCCAGTCTTAATTCTTTCTTTTGGAGGGTATTTAGCCGTGCCAGTGGTTGTTTGTGGAAGAATCCTAGGAATTCCTTCAATCACTCACGAGCAGACTGTTGTCTATGGCTTGGCTAATCGGGTCATTGGTCGTTTGGCTAAAAAAATTTTTGTTTCTTGGAGACCTTCTTTAAAGAATTTTCCGGCTAAGAAAGCGGTTCTGACTGGTTTGCCTTTAAGGCCAGAGATTTTTGTTAAGAAAAAAAGAAAAAAGTTTTTTAAAAATGACTTACCGACGATTTATGTTACTGGTGGCAAACAGGGTTCTCATCTTATCAATCAGGCGATTAAGCAGGATCTTAAAGAAATTCTTCAAAATGCTAATCTTATCCATCAGTCAGGCCGGAGTACGGTTTTTAATGACTTTAGTCAATTAAAGAAATTAAGGAAGAAACTACCCTTAAAACTTAAAGAAAGGTATTTTCTTCAAGATTATTTTGGCCGAAAGGAAATTGGTGATGTTTTTGCTGCTGCTGACTTGATTATTGGTCGTTCAGGCGCTCATATTGTTTATGAAGTGGCTGCTTTAGGCAAACCAGCCATTTTTATACCCATTCCTTGGACTTATCAGGATGAGCAGACAAAAAATGCTCAGTTACTGGTTAAGCCCGGTCTTGCTCAAATCCTTCCTCAAAAAGACTTAACCAGTCAGAGGCTGGCTCAAATGATTAAAGAAATGATTAAAAATCTTGACCAGTATCAAAAGAGAGCCTTTAAGGCTAAGCAGTTGGTTAACTTGAAGGCTAGTCAAAAAATTGCTGACCAAATTGATGATTTTTTACAAAAAAAGAAAAATAAATAAAAGGAAATTGGTCTTGCCTGTTTTTTTGATTTTTGTTCTAATTGGAGGGATTTTAGTTTTTTCTCTCAGGAATTTTCGTTTTCAATTTGATTGGGAGAATTTATTACCAAGTTCGGCTTTGGTTAAACCAATTCCCGACCAAGATCTTGAGGGAGAAATTAAAGAGAGTTTTTTGCCTTTAAATTTGGAATTAGAGGAGATTGATTTTAGTGACCCAAGGAAGATTATTGCCACTTTTTCGGGTAACTTAACCGTTGTCTTTTCTAAAGAGAAAAACCTTGATTTCCAGGTTGATACTTTACAATTTATCCTTTGGCGGGCTAAAATAGACGGCAAAGGGCCATCCTTTATTGATTTGAGATTCGATAAACCGGTTCTCAGAATTTAAGATGAGGACAAGAATTATTACCGCTATTGATATCGGCAGTTCAAAAATTACTTCGGTGATTGCTCAAGTTAAGCCCGAAGAAGAGAAAATCAATGTCGTTGGTGCTTCAACTGTTCCCTCAAAAGGAATTCGGAAAGGTCAGATTGTTAATATTGAAGAAGCCTCCCAGGCGATTATTGACTCTATTGAAGCCACTGAAAGAATGGCTGGCTATGGTGTTTCTCGGGTCCTGGTCGGTATTGGGGGTGCTCATGTTGCCTCTCAGAATTCCAAAGGCGTAGTCGCTGTAGCCGAGCCAGAGGGAGAGATTAATGAAAGTGATGTTAACCGGGTGATTGAAGCGGCCCGGGCAATTTCTCTGCCTTCATCGCGAGAAATTCTTCACTGTCTTCCCCGCTATTATACAGTTGATTCTCAGGAGGGAATTAAAGATCCAATCGGCATGACCGGAGTGAGATTAGAGGTCGAAACCCACATCATTACTGGTTCTTCGACTTCAATTAGGAACACGACTAAGTGTGTTCGGGAGATTGGAGCCAACATTGAGGCTGTCTTTTTTAATGGCATTGCTGCTTCTGAGGCGGTTCTGACAGAGACAGAAAAGGAATTAGGCGTTATTTTGGTTGATATTGGTGGCGGCACAACCAATTTGGTTATCTTTGTTGAGGGCTCACCAGCTTATGCGATTGTTTTGCCAGTTGGAGCTAAAAATGTGACCAATGATTTGGCGATTGGCTTGCGTCTTTCTTTAGAGAACGCAGAGAAGCTCAAATTAGCTCTTTCTGAGAAGCCCAAGAAAGTGGCTCAGCCAAAAGAAAAGAAGGAAAAAGATGAAGAAGGGGAAAAGGAAGAAAAGAAAAAAGATGAGATTAATTTGGCTGATTTAGGGATCGAGGAAGAGAGAAAAACTGTTTCTCGAAAAACACTGGTTGAGGGAATCATTAAGCCTCGTTTGAACGAAATCTTTACTTTAGTCGGGACTGAGGTTAAGAAAAGTGGTTTTGCGGGAATGACTCCCTCAGGCGTGGTCGTCACTGGCGGTGGGGCTTTGACCATGGGCATCGTCGACTCTTGTAAGCGGACTTTGGCCATGCCGGTCAGAGTTGGTGAACCAAAAGGCCTGGATGGATTAATTGATGACATCAAGAGTCCGGCTTATTCAGTCGCCACTGGTTTGATTATCTGTGGAGTTCAAGCCGGAGGTTATGGTGCTGGTAAAACACCTCTGCCTTCGATTGGAAAGATTACTGAGAAATTACCGGTTAAGGGTGTGGCTCTAAAAACAATTGATTTCATCAAGTCATTTCTGCCCTAGAAAGATTTGCGTTTTCTTGTTAATCAAGGTAAAATATTCCTGCTTCAAAAACTGCCCTTAAAAAATTAAAACTATGGCCTTAGTTAAACCAGATGTAGGAAGGTTTGCCAGAATTAAAGTCATGGGTATTGGTGGCGGTGGGAGTAATGCCATTAATACCATGATTAACCAAGAGCAGATTCAGGGAGTTGATTTTGTTGCTGTCAACACTGATGCTCAGGCTCTTCTTTCTAGTTTAGCACCAGTCAAACTTCAAATTGGTGAAAATCTTACCCGAGGTTTAGGAGTTGGTGGTGATCCTGATTTAGGTAAGCAGGCGGCTGAGGAATCAAAAGAGAAAATTGGTCAGCTTTTAGCCGAGACGGACATGGTTTTCTTGACCTGTGGGATGGGTGGTGGCACCGGGACAGGAGCAACCCCAATTATTGCTCGGTTGGCTAAAGAACAAGGATCTTTGGCGATTGCCGTGGTCACCAAGCCTTTTGCCTTTGAGGGAACGAGGAGAATGGTTGTGGCTGAAGACGGTGTTGATGAGTTAAGAGATAAAGTCGATGCCTTGATTGTTATTCCCAATCAGCGTCTACTTGATTCAATTGATAAAAAGATGACCTTGATTGAGGCTTTTCGTTTGGCTGATAATGTTCTTGGTCAGGGTGTTCAGGGAATCTCGGATATTATCACTCTTCCTGGTTTGATTAATCGTGACTTTGCTGATGTTAAGACAATTATGAAGGATGCGGGTAGTGCTTTTATGGGTATTGGCATGGGTGTCGGTGAAAATCGGGCTCAGGCCGCCGCCCGGACAGCCATCACTTCGCCTTTATTAGAAGTTTCGATTGACGGCGCAAGAGGGATTCTTTTTACGGTCACGGGTGGGCCTGATTTGACCATGGCTGAGGTTGAAGAAGCAGCCAAGATTATTTCTGAGAAAGCTGATGCTGATGCTAATATTATCTTCGGAGCCTCAATTGATGAAAAGTTAGTTGATCAGATTAAGATTACGGTTATTGCCACTGGTTTTGATGAAACCAAAGCCAGATTAGCCAGGTTTGTGGCGCCCACCTTACCGACTGAGGAAGAAGAAGAGAAAGAAGAGGAGAAGATTGAGGAGGAGAAAAAAGAAAAGAAGATTGAAGAACCGCCACCACCAGGTGAAGAGGGTGAGCTTCCGCCTGAAGAAGCTGGTAAAGAATATGAAATTCCTGCTTTTTTAAGACAAGGAAAATAAAAAGATGACTGGAAGCCCCGATAGACTATCATTTTTACCTGAGCTACCAATAGAAATTGCCGAAATCTGGCGAGAACGGCGCCTGGAGCAGGAAAAACTTAATGCCAAAAAACAGCCAATATTATCGAAGCTAAAAAGCAGGGTGCGTGAAATGGATGAAGCCCAATCTCGCGGAGAATCCAGCCTTTTAGGAATCATTGCTTCTTCCGATCAAGAAACAGCCGTCCAGCTTCTAGACTCAATTGAGGAAGCAAGTTTTTCAGACCAAACCAAACTTTTAGAATTAAGCGAAATTGCTATTTCAGAAAGGGTATATAAGCCAAAGGAAGTAGTGGAGCTTCTGGAATTTGGCATAGGACCCGATCTTTTTGAAGTTCTCTTGGCGGGTGGTGAAGAAGACGGTTCCACTCGCGAATGGAATGATGAGCTTATCGAACGCTCCGGAAATCTGCATAGGAAGTTGCACGGTAGCGAAGCGGAACGGCAGGAAGTTGAACTCGTATGTAAGGCAGGAGTAGTTATTAAAGCTCTTCGTCAGGGTCAAGGGATAACCCCTGAGGTAGCCGCCGCCTACCTTGATGTTGACCCCGGCTTCATCGCTTTTTTGGAAAACGGTCTCCTTTCCCTTGATGAGATTTACCCCCAAAAGAGGGATCAGCTAGCGAACGCTCTTGATGTTGACCCTTGTATTGTCGACCTCATGTTTAAACCCTCAACCTGGGAAAAGCCATCGATGTCGTAATTTAATAAATAAAATTTTCCTCAATCGGTGATTCCAAAAAAGTTGAACCCAAACCTCAGGACTTGCGGGAGAAATAAGAATTGTGTTAGAATGTTTGAAATGAGAATTTTGGCTAGAAGAATTAAAGAAATCATTATTAATAATTAGGCCTTTTTGGGCGTTGAGGCGCTTCTAATTGGCCAGTTATCCCTTCTCAAGAAGGGATTTTTAGTTTAAAATAAGCACAGCTTGATTCACTTGGAGTAAAATAAGTTAAACATGTTTAAACCAGTTGAGCCTAAACCAGATTTTTCTAAGTTAGAGGAGAAGATTCTTAAGTTTTGGAAAGAAAAGAAGATTTTTGAAAAGTCAGTGGAGCGAAGACCAAAGGATAAGATTTATTCTTTTTATGACGGTCCTCCTTTTATTACTGGTTTGCCTCATTATGGTTCGCTTCTCTCAAGCATTGCTAAAGACGTTATTCCTCGTTATCAAACAATGAAGGGAAAGAGAGTCAGGAGAGTTTGGGGATGGGATTGTCATGGATTACCAGCTGAGAATGAGGTTGAGACTCTTCTAGGCCTTAAGTCCAAACGAGATATTGAAAAATTGGGCGTCGGTAAATTTGTTGAGGCATGCCGTAAATTTGTCAGCAAAACCTCAGCTGAATGGGAATGGTACGTGGATCATGTAGGGAGATGGGTTGATTTTAAGAATGCTTATAAAACCATGGATTTATCTTATATGGAAACAGTTCTTTGGGTTTTTAAGAGTTTATATGATAAAGGCTTAATTTATAAAGGAAAAAGAGTTTCCTTATTTTGCCCTCGTTGTTCAACTCCTCTTTCTAAATTCGAAATCACCATGGATGAAGGTTCTTATCGAGATATTCAAGATCCAGCAATTACGATTAAATTTAAGGTTAAAAATAAGAATCAATATATCCTTGCCTGGACAACAACACCTTGGACTTTACCAGCTAATTTTGCCTTAGCAGTTGATCCTAAACAAGATTACCTTGAAGTTGAAAAAGATGGCGAGAAATTTATTCTCGCAAAAAAGAGGTTTGATGCCTTTTTCGATAAAAAAACTAAGATTATTAGGAAGTTTAAAGGCTCAGAGCTGGTTGGTTTGAGTTTTGAGCCTCTTTATAGTTTTTTCAAAGGAGGTAAAAACGATCATCAGGTTTATCCAGCTGATTTTGTTTCCATGGAGGAAGGAACCGGCGTTGTCCATATTGCTCCAGGATTTGGAGAAGAAGATACCGAGCTTGGTAATAAGTTCGGTTTGACCATGGCTGATTCGGTTGATGAAGAAGGAAAATTAGTTAAAAAAGTGAAACCCTGGGCCGGAATTTTTATTAAAGATGCTGATCCTAAGATTATTGCCGATCTTAAAAGAAGAGGATTATTATTTAAAGAAGAGACGATTACCCACAGTTATCCCTTCTGTTATCGTTGTCAGGCACCCTTACTCTATAAAGCTCAGGAAGCCTGGTATGTCAAAGTAGATTTATTGAGAAAAAAGATGTTGAAAACCAATGAAGAGATTAATTGGTTTCCTAAGCATTTTAAACACGGAAGGTTTCAATATAATTTAGAGGTGGCTCCTGATTGGTGTATTTCTCGAACTCGTTATTGGGGTGTGCCTTTGCCGGTTTGGGAGTGTGAATGTGGGGAAAGATATGTTTTTGGCTCAATTAAAGAAATCGAGAAAGCTTCAGGGCAAAAGCTTAAAGATTTACATCGCCCAGAGATTGATGAGATTACTATTAAGTGTAAAAAATGTACTAAGAAAGCTAAACGAGTTCCTGAGGTTTTAGATTGTTGGATGGAGTCAGGAGCAATGCCTTATGGTGAATGGCATTATCCTTTTGAAAATAAAGAAGAGTTTAAAAAAGGGTTTCCAGCCGACTTTATTGCCGAGTACACGGGCCAACTTAGAGCCTGGTTTTATTATCTACATTTACTTTCTAATGCTCTGATGGGGAGTCTTTGTTTTAAGAATGTTATTGTTACTGGAGTGATTTGGGGAAGCGATGGTAAAAAGATGAGTAAGTCGCTTGGTAATTACCCGGATCCTAAGAGAATCCTTGAAGAGCATGGAGGAGACGCTTTAAGGCTTTATTTAATGGGAAGCCAGGTCATGGCGGGTGAAGATATTAATGTCTCTGAGGAAGGAGTTAAAAGTCAGGTTAGAGATATTCTTATTCCAGCCTGGAATAGCTTTCGATTTTTTATTACTTTTGCTAGGCTTAATCAATGGCGGCCAAGCCAGTCTTCTCAGAAAGCAAGTCATGTTTTGGACAGATGGATAGAAAGCCGTCTTTGGTCGTCAACAAAGAAATTTGCTCATCATCTTGATAGTTATAATGTGCCCAAGTCAGTTAGCCAGATTTTTGAGTTTGTCAATGATCTTTCAAAATGGTATATCAGAAGATCAAGAGATAGATTCAGGCAAGGAGATAAACAAGCCCTGGCGACCCTCTATCATGTTTTGCTAGTTTTCTCCAAGAGAACGGCGCCAATAATTCCCTTCTTATCTGAAGAAATTTTTAAGAACTTAACTGATCAAGAATCAGTTCATTTAGAAGATTGGCCTGAGTTAGAAAAAAAGAAGATTGATAAGTCTTTGGAAGAAAAAATGGTTTTGGTCCGAAAGATTTGTGAATTAGGTCATGCTAAGAGAAAAGAAGCCAAGATTAGAGTCAGACAGCCTTTGAAGAGCCTTAGGGTTCAAGTATCAAGTCCTAAACTTGATAATGATTTACTTCAATTAATTAAAGATGAATTGAATCTTAAAGAGGTTGTTTGGTTGAAGAAAGCAGTTAAAGAACCTAAGATTGAGCTTGATACTCAGCTGACTCCTGAACTTAAGGCTGAGGGAGAGGCTAGGGAATTGGTCCGTCAGATTCAAGAGTTGAGAAAAGAAAAAGGTTGTCGTTTAGATGAAGAAATTGTTGTTCACCTTCCTTCTTGGCCAAAGGAATTTGAGACTTATCTTAAAAAGCAAACTTTGGCAAAAAAATTAATAAAATCTAAACAATTAAAAATTGGTTCTCAATGAAAATTCTTCAGGGCTTAGATCGATTGATTCTTATCTCTCTTCTGCTTCTTTTGAGTTTAAGTCTGACAATGATTTGGAGTTTAGCCCCTCAGCTCTTTTTTCATCAGTTGATTTTTATTGTTATTGGTTTGGTGGTCTTTTTTATTATTTCTAGAGTGGAGATTGAGGCTTTTAAAGATTTTTCCTGGTTGGTTTATCTAATTTCTATTTTTTTGCTTCTCTCAACTTTTATCTTTGGTCAGGTGACTCGGGGAGCAGTCAGGTGGATTGAGATTGGTGATTTTACTCTTCAGCCGTCTGAATTGGTTAAGCCTTTAATTATTTTCTTTTTTGCTATTTTTATTAGTCAGGCTAAGAAACTTGATTTGAGGGTTCTTTTATCGAGTTTTCTTTTACTTCTACCTCTGTTGATTTTGGTCTTTGCCCAGCCTGATTTAGGCAGTACTTTGGTTATTTTTATTAGTTGGTTGGGAATTGTTTTTGCTGGTGGTTTGAATTTATATTTGTCTTTGGGTGGAGCTTTTTTGGTTCTAATTCTTTCTCCCCTGACTTGGTTTTTGATGAAAGATTATCAAAGAGAAAGGATTTTGAGTTTTCTTGATCCTTATCAGGATCCTTTGAAGACTGGTTACCATGTGATTCAGGCAATGATTGCTGTTGGCGCCGGTGGAATTTTTGGTCGAGGCTTGGGAAGGGGGACCCAAAGTCAGCTCTTGTTTCTTCCTGAGAGACACACTGATTTTATTTTTGCTTCTTTGGTTGAAGAATTAGGGTTTTTTGGTGGCTTACTCCTGTTGTTTGCTTATGGGCTCTTGTTCTATCGAATTTTAAGAATTACTCAAGAGTCAACCTCTGAGTTGAGTCGGCTCTTTTGCCTGGGTTTTTTTTCTCAAATCCTTTTTCAGGTTTTTGTTAATGCGGGGATGAATATGGGGATGATTCCGATAACCGGTGTTACTTTGCCTTTAGTCTCATATGGTGGCTCTTCTCTTGTAGGAACAATGATTGGCTTGGGAATAGTTTCAGCTATTAGTAGATTTAAAAAAGAAAAGGCTCAGGCATTGGAGATTGGTTAGTCAGGTTTGCAAGCTGAAGCTGATTAGGCTATAATCAGATTTAAGATGAAATACGCGGTGATTAGATTAAAAGGTCATCAATATCGAGTTGAAGAAGGTCAGGAAATAGTGGTTGACCGGTTAGGAGAAGAGAAAGGTAAAGAAATCGAAATTCCTGAAGTTCTTTTGGTAGTTGATGATGGCCAAATAGAAATTGGTCAGCCTTTGGTTAAAAAAACCAAGATTAAGGCCAAGGTACTTGAGCACCTTAAGGGAGAAAAGATTCGGGTTGCTCGTTTTCGGGCTAAATCAAGATATAGAAAAGTTAAGGGTTTTCGGCCCTCGTTGACTAAGATTCAGATTAGTAAATTTTCTTCAGTGAAAAAATAGTCTCTTCAACTGGCTGAATTTAAAATCTTTGCTGGGCTTGACATTCGTGAAAAAATAAAGTAAATTGATTGGGTATGGCAAAAACTAAAGCCGGAGGAAAAACAAGACAAAAAACTACTCGGCCAGGAAAGAGATTGGGAATTAAGATTGCTGGTGGTCAGTCAGTTAGGCCTGGCCAGATTATTATTCGTCAACGAGGGACTAAGTTTCATCCAGGCAAGGGAGTTGGTTTAGGCAGGGATTTTACCCTTTTTGCTCTTAAAGAAGGCAAGGTGATTTTTAAGAAAAGACAAGGCAGGCAATTGGTCGCAGTAGAATAAAATGGCTGAAGAACAAAAAATTATTCAACTAAGTGTTGAGGAACTTCAACAAAATCCTCTTCAACCTAGGGGTTTGATTACGCCTGAGAGTTTGGTTGATCTGGTTGATTCGATTAAAGAGCATGGTATTCTTGAGCCCTTGGTGGTGGCTAAGACGCCGGCTGGCTATCAGATTATTGCTGGTGAAAGAAGGTGGCGGGCCGCGAAAATCGTTGGTTTGGAAACCGTTCCGGCTATAGTTAAGATTACTACTCCTCAGGGAATGTTGGAAATGGCTTTGGTGGAGAATGTTCAGAGGACTGATCTTAACCCCTTAGAACGAGCTCGGGCTTTTCAGCGTTTGGTTGATGAGTTTGGTTTAGCTACTTCAGAGATTGCTAAGAGAATTGGTAAAAGCCAGGCTTATGTCTCTAATTCGCTTCGTCTTTTGACTTTGCCTGATGCCCTTAAGGATGGCTTGCTTTCTAGTTTGATTACTGAAGGCCATGCTCGGGCTTTGGCCGCTGTTGATGACAAACGGCTGATGGTTGATGCCTACAAGATTATTTTGCGAGAATCTGGTTCAGTCAGAAGAGCTGAGGATTTGGCCAGGAGGATGAAGCACAAATCTGGCCAGAAACCAAGGCCAAAAGCCCAGAAAGACAAGCTAAAGATAGTCAGTAAAAAAATTGACGAGATGGTTGAAAAAATGGAGAAGGCTTTGGGAGGAGTAGAAAAAAGTGTTGTTAAGCTTAGCCGCTCCCGGACCCAGACTAGACTGCAGATTATTCTTAAGGGAGCTCCTGAAGAGACCGAAGAAAGACTTCAGAAAATCTACAAGGGAGCAATTAAATAAGTTAATATTCGGCTGAAGGGATAAAACCAAGGCTGGAGAGAGGCCAGTACCTGAACCAGGCTTTACCAAGAATGACTTCTCTTTTAACAAAACCAAATTCACGGCTGTCTCGGGAATAAGATCGATTGTCACCCAAAACCAAGTAAGTCTCAACTGGGATCATGATTTCCCTTTCTCCCTGGAAAATGCTTCCTGGAGCAGTCATAATTTCTTCGCCGAGATAGCTTTCGGCCAAGCGGGCTCCATTAATGTAGATATGGCTTTCTTTGATGGCCGCTCTTTCGCTTGGAAGGGCGATGATTCTTTTAATATATTCACATTCGTCAGCGGCACAAGGTTCTGAAGGAGGGGCTTTAAAGACAATGACATCACCTCTTTGGGGTTCACCAAAACGATACGATATTTTATCAGTTAAAAGAAAATCATTATTGTGGAAGTTGGGATACATCGAGTTGCCTTTGACCTGATGAGGCTGAAGCAGGAAAAGATAGACAACCACAAAGATAGACAGGGCTAAGACAACGGTCTGAATGGTGTCTAAAAAGAAAGAGCCGAGTCTTTTGAATATTGCTTTCATTGTTTTCATTATAATC
>JABAOC010006085.1_pt1 | contig 13380 bp, 12 predicted proteins | sample 7062161 | NCBI WGS metagenome assembly JABAOC01 (sample SAMN14538625, study PRJNA623070) | marine sediment metagenome | biome: marine biome [ENVO:00000428]; feature: marine pelagic biome [ENVO:01000023]; material: deep marine sediment [ENVO:00002113] | place: India: Gulf of Khambhat ... | reverse complement strand
ATCCGATCGTAGCCTGATGTGATGACATCCTCACCTTCAGATATTTCTTCCGGAGTTGTCGTCGCCAGAACATACTTCATAAAGCATTGGCCTTTCCCATCCCCCTCGAGGATTCCCTGAACCCTTTTCATCTGAGTAAACACGCTGATTCCGCTTTCATTGTCGGTGATCAACTGAACCCGGGCTTCTTTGAGTGAGATAGAATCAATAATGCGTCCCACCAGATTTCCGTTTTTATCCAGAACGACCATATTTTTCTTAATCCCATCCAACGTCCCTCTATTGATGATAACGGATTTATAATAATTGCTCGGGTCAAGTCCGATGACTTGTGCCGGCAATATATTCTCATGAAGAGCTAAGAGATTTTCTTCGATTTCCTTTTCGCTGCGGAACCTCTGAAGGGCATTTCGGAGGAGATTGTTTTCCTGTCGAAGATAAAAAATCTCTTCTTTCATTTCTTCATTCTGATTCTGAACATTTCTGAGATGGAAATAGTTTTTCCAGACATTCCCGATGCCTTTGAAAAAAGAAAGAATCCCATGCTGAACCGGAGAAAAGATTGAAAATACCGTCTTTTCAAAAACACTCGCTTTTTCACCAAGGGGAACTTGCATGGAGATCAAGAGGAAGTGGAAAAAGATCAGTGCTATGAGTATTGTGAGATTTTTTCTTTCTTTCAGGAAAAAAGGCATAAAACTAAAAAATACCTAAATTAGAGAGATCTTTTTTAAAAGGTCTAAATCATCAAGCAGCTTGCCGGCACCAATGACAACTGTAGTCAGAGGATCTTCAGTGATAAAAACGGGCAACTTGGTCTCCTCTCTAATGCGCTTATCTAAATTCTTGAGAAGAGCACCTCCTCCTGTGAGGATTATGCCTCGGTCGATGATGTCGGCAGAAAGCTCAGGAGGTGTCTTTTCAAGAGAAACGCGTATGGCGTCGATTATAGAAGAAACGACATCTTCAAGCGCTTCTCTAATTTCCTGGTCATCTATGATAAGAGTTTTCGGAATCCCCTCTCCCAAATCTCTTCCCTTTATCTCTATGGACACGGGTTCATCCAAAGGATAAGCCGAACCGATCTGTATTTTCAATTGCTCCGCACTTCGTTCTCCGATGAGCAGATTGTACTTTCTTTTCAGATATTGAATTATGGCTTCGTCCATCTCGTTTCCGGCTATTCTAATGGAATGATTAAACACGATTCCATTCATGGAGATGACAGCGATGTCAGTCGTTCCTCCACCGATGTCCACTATCATATTTCCTGTCGGCTCTGAAATAGGAAGGTCGGCTCCGACCGAAGCCGCCACTGGCTGCTGGACGAGAAAAACCTCAGAAGCTTTGGCTCGCATAGCCACATCTTTGACAGCACGCCTCTCAACCTGTGTAATTCCTGTGGGTATTCCAATGACAATTCTTGGCCTCACCAGAAACATGCGGCTGTTTGTGGACTGCTTTATAAAATAATCAAGCATTTTTTCTGCCATCTCAAAATCAGCAATGACGCCATCTCTCATAGGTTTGATCGCCAAGACGTCTGCCGGCGTCTTTCCAAGCATATCCTTTGCTCGAGTTCCGACAGCTTCCACTTTTCCCGATTGCTTGTTGACGACAACGATGGACGGTTCTTGAACGACAATTCCTTTTCCTTTGAGATAAACCAAAGTATTCGCTGTTCCCAGGTCTATCGCTAAATCGCAAAGCAGTCTGTCTTTGATGGAATTCATCAAGCTCATTTCAGGGCCTCTCTTTGTACAGCATTTATTTAGCACAATTTCCTGATAGACGCAAACAAAAAAATGAATTAGACCTGAGGCCAAGCCTTGGAAGCAATGGCGTTGAGATTAGTTTTGGACGCAGGCTGTGGCCGATTTAATCGGGAACTAGCCTTGAAAACTGTTCGGGTCAGGCTTTGATAATAATGATGATAACCGGATAAAGAAAGCATTAATCCTGCATTAGAGATAAGGCCAGAACCCAATATGTCCACTTTCGAACCCTGACCCCGGCTTATCCCAACCGTTCCTTTTCGCAATTTCAATCAATGACCTTGATTTTATTTTTCCTTGACTTTTTCTTCTGTAAAAAATATATATTCAAAAAACGTTAAATGTTCACATGAGGAGGTTATCATGAGCGATGGAGCCTATAAGCCTTATGTTCCCCCTGAACAATCCATGAAAGAAATATCTTTTAAGGCAATATTTTTAGGAATCATTATGGCTATTGTTCTGGGCGCGGCCAACGCCTATTTAGGCCTGCTTGTTGGAATGACAGTTGCGGCCACCTTTCCGGCTGCAGTCATTGCCATGGCAGTGCTTCGTCCGTTAAAAGGAACAATCCTTGAGGAAAACTTAGCCCGAACCACCGGGGCTGTCGGAGAAGCCCTAGCAGCCGGGGCTATCTTTACCATCCCTGCCTTTCTCCTGGTCAGAATAGAAGGCCAGCCTCTTTGGGAAAAATTCGATCTTTTCAAATCTTCCCTGCTCATGCTCGTCGGAGGAATCCTCGGAGTTCTGCTCATCATCCTTGTCCGCCGCACTCTCGTTGAGGATGCCGAACTTCCTTTTCCGGAAAGCACGGCTTGCGCAGAGATGGTCAAGACCGGGCAGAAAGGCGGTTCACAAGCCGCTTACATGTTCTGGGCCATGGGACTGGGAGGTCTCGTTGAGTTCTTCACTAACTCGAGCGGACTCCAATTCATCAAACCCTATGCTCAAAAAGTATTTAGTATCCCCGGCCTCTCTCGCATCACTTACCTCGACAGCGACAATGTTGAAGTCGCAAAAACTGGTTCGATCAAAGGTAGAATGTTCATTGAGACGCCGGCAGCCAACGCGGCCATGACAGGAGTCGGGTACATCATCGGGCCCAAACTGGCCGCTCTCACCTTTTCCGGTGGAGTGCTGGGATGGCTTTTCCTGATGCCCATTCTTCTTTTTATCAGCGGAGACATGAGTGAGATCGTATCTGGTTTCAATGGAAATTGGACAGATATGGCCGTCTCCGCCTATAACTCCCAAATCAAGCCCATTGCAGTCGGAGCCATGCTCGTCGGTGCCTTCTACACGCTGTTTAGAATGCGGCAAAGCCTCATCACCGGAATCGGCCGTTCCATTTCTGATGTTAAAAAAGTGAGTGCAGGAGGTGCTTCAGAAACGATCCGGACCGATAAAGACCTGCCTTTCCCGTCTATCATCATCGCCATTATAGCTCTGATCATTCCCATGGTCTTCCTCTACAATGTGTTCACCAAAAGTATCGGGTCATCTCTCGTGGCAACGCTGGTTATGATCGTCATGGGCCTTCTTTTTGCAGCCGTGGCCGGATACCTGGTGGGTATTATCGGCTCCTCTTCCAACCCGATTTCCGGTTTAACTCTCACCTCTCTGCTCATCGCAGCTTTGATGATGGTTCTCATGGGACAGAGAGGAGCCCCGGGGATCGCCGCAGTCATAGGAGTTGCTGCGATTGTCTGTTGTGTGGCTGGTGTGGCCGGAGACATGATCCAAGATTGGAAGGTCGGACATATTCTCGGCGGAACTCCCTGGCGAATGCAGATCGGAGGAATGATCGGTGTTGTGGCAGCAGCCTTAACTTTGACTTTTGCTCTTCAGCTCTTTCACAGCACGAAAGGTATTGGGAGTGATGCTTTACCCGCGCCTCAAGCCAATCTGATGGCCATGATGGCTCAGGGAATTGTCGGAGGAGAGATGGCCTGGCCTTTGGTGATTGCAGGCATGTTGATGGGAATCGGACTGATCCTCATCGGGTCTCCATCCCCGATGATCATCGCTGTAGGAATGTACCTCCCCTTCCGGGCCACAGCCTGTATTTTCTTCGGAGGAGTCATCAAATATTTTCTGGATAGAGCCGTGAAGAAGAAAAATCCAACAGCCAAAGGGAAAGAGATAGTCGAAAACATCGGTCTTCTGATTGCCTCGGGATTGATTGCCGGCCAGGCTCTGATGGGAATCGTGACATCAGGCATCGAGGCTTTAAAGGAGACGATCAGACTTCCTGAAGTCTGGGGAACCGAATGGCTGGGTCTGTTGATTTTCTTCATGCTCGGATTCATCCTGATCTATTTCCCTTATAAGAAAATGATCGCCTCCGGCGAACACGGAGCCTCATCCGGAGATTGATAAAACTTAGCTTGATAAGGAATAAAACTGCAGCCAAGCGATTGTGAAGAAGCCTAAAGTCGAAAAGCCAGAAATCAACCTTCTAGAGCTCATCCCGATTAAAAACATCGAGTGGGAGAAAACAGAAGAAGGTTTGATCGTCCTGCTCAAGCCTAAATTCACGCATCCCTTTTTTAAAAAACATGTACTTCCCCGCTTGAAACACCCCTTTTACAAGGTCAAGCTCGATGATGTGGGAAGTTTTGTCTGGGAATGGTGCGACGGCAAGAAAACAGTGAAAGAAATTGCACAAGGCATGAAGGAAAAATTCGGAGAAAAGGTCGAACCACTGCACAACCGCCTGGCTCTTTATCTCCAGAATCTAGAGAAAAACCGATTCATCTATTTCAAAGGTATGGGGACGTTCCCCAAAAACAATTGAACAAATAGTCGATTTCTTTTAGAATAAAAATCCAAAGCAAGAAGAAAAATGGCTTTACTCGAAATTGTTAAATACGGAAACTCTACGCTCATTAAAAGAGCCAGGGAAATAAAAAATATCGATCAAGAAATCGAGGAACTGGCTCAAGACATGGTTCAAACCATGCATGCCGCTCCCGGTATAGGATTGGCGGCTCCTCAGGTCAACGTGAGCAAAAGGCTGATAACCATCGACCTGTCAGTGGGAGAGAGAAGCGAGGATTTAATCATTCTCATTAACCCAGAGCTCATCGGCCAGGAAGGAGAAAGCATCCTGGAAGAAGGCTGTCTCTCGGTGCCTGATGTCAGCGAAAAAGTACCCAGACCATCCCGTGTGGTTGTGAAGGGTACGGATTTAAAAGGAAAAGAGAAAATCATCGAAGCGGAAGGCACTCTGGCCAGAGTCTTTTGTCATGAAATTGACCATTTGAACGGAAAGCTGTTTTTTGAAAATCTATCTCCACTCAAGAAAGGCATCATCAAAAAAAAGCTGAAAAAAAAAGCTCAAACAGAAAAGATTTGATGAAAGTTGTTTTTTTTGGCAGTCCAGCCTCCGCTCTCCCCTCTTTGCAAAGAATTCGAGAAGCCGGTCACAGCATCGAGCTAATCATCACACAGCCGGATAAACCGACAGGACGAGGGAAAAAGCTCATGCCTTGTCCTGTCAAAAAAATGGCTCTTGACCTGAACATCCCTGTCTATCAGCCTTCCAGAATTAAAAAGGATGCCACAGCGTTGGAAAAGCTTAAAGATATCCAGCCAGATTTAAACGTCGTGGTCGCTTACGGGCAGATCATTCCCTCCTCGATTATCTATCTCCCGAAATTCAACTCTGTAAACGTCCATTTCTCCCTCTTGCCCAAATATAGGGGGGCGTCTCCAGTCCAGTGGGCTCTGCTTAACGGGGAAGACAAAACAGGCATCACACTCTTCGAACTCAACGAGAAAATGGATGAGGGAGATATCCTTACCCAGGTAGAAGTCGATATCCTCCCTTCCGAGAATGCGGCAGATCTGGAATCCAGGCTGGCACAGATCGGAGCCGAACTTCTAGTCAAGACCATTGACGACATTGACAAAATCAAACCCCGGAAACAGGTCCATTCCCAAGCGACTTACGCCTCTAAGCTCAGCAAGGAGGATGGCCGGATCGACTGGACAAAAGATTCACTCCGCATTGAAAGACAATTGAGAGCCTTCACTCCCTGGCCATCGACGTTTGCCTTCATCGGAGAGAAGCGGATAAAAATCCATAAAGGCAAAAGTATGGACAAGCCTGCCCCTCCTTCCTCTTCACCTGGGGAAATAGTGGGGATTCGGAAAGAAGGGATAGAAGTGCGTTGCGGTGAGCAGGGTGTCTTTTTGATCGAAAGGCTTCAGCCTGAAAACAGAAAAATTATGGACGCCTATGCGTTCTCTTTAGGGGGAAGTATCAAGATCGGGGAGAAATTCTCGTAATTTTTCTTTAAGACTTGTTATTCTTCCAGGATATAATTCCAAGGATTCACAGCCCTTCCGTTCTTCCTGACTTCATAATGAACATGCGGTCCGATGGCTTTTCCCGTCTGCCCGACAAATCCGATGATATCCTTCCTTTTCACTTTCTGGCCAATTTTGACGTTGAACTTGCTCAGATGGCAGTAAACCGTGGTCACGCCTCCTCCATGATTCAGGATAATCACCTTTCCACCGGTTTTTTCTTCTTTGATTTTGTGAACATATCCATCAGCCGTAGCAAATACGGGACTCCCATGGCTGGAGGCAATATCGATGCCGTAATGAAATTCCTCTTCACCGGTGAAAGGATCCTTCCTTTTGCCAAAATTGGACGTCGTCCAACCCGCGGTCGGGTTGATAGAGGGACTCGTTGCCATTTGGTAAGCCTTGTCTTCAAAAAACTTGGCCAGAGTATCGAGATTCCTATCGATACCCTGGGCTTTTTGCGCAATGCTCTCTGCTTTTTCCAGACCAGGATCAAGGGTTGGATTTATGGGATTCACCTGCTGGTCGTCGTCTCTTGCTCCGCTACCGACTCCGAGCTCTCTCAGGACTTCGGGTGACTGGAGGCCAGCCCAGACATTAATCTTCTTGGCATATTCCGCAAAACTGTCGATGTCTTTTCTCAGCCTGTTCACGGCGAGCTTATACTGGGCAATGGTCTCTTTCTGACGGGCATTTTCATCAGAGAGGGCTCTATACTTCTGGCGGGTGACATTCATCGTGAAATAATCCACGAGAAACACGATGAAAAGAATGCAAATAAAAGAGAGCACTCCCACTAAAATCTTTACTCTTTTCTCAGTGAGAGAGATTTTCTTGGATTGTCCTTTGTGATGAGGAACGATTATGAACGAATAATGCTTTTTAGCCATCGGACTTGTCCTTTATTATCATATTTAAAAAAACAAAGTCAAGCGGTTTAATCCACTCATTTTATCTATACGCTCGAAGACTCCTTAACGTTGCCTTCTATCCATTTCACTATGTCATCAGTGGAGGAGCCAGGCAAGAAGATCTCAGAGATCCCGATCTTCTTTAAAAACGGGATATCCTCATCAGGAATAATCCCTCCTGCGACCACAGTGATATCACCCGCTTCTTTTTCTTTAAGGAGATCCATGATCTTCGGAAAAAGAACATTATGCGCGCCGGAAAGAATACTCAGTCCGATGACATCCGCATCCTCCTGAATGGCAGAATTAACGATTTCCTCCGGTGTCCGCCTCAATCCCGTATAAATCACCTCAAATCCCGCATCTCTCAAAGACCGACAGATCACCTTTGCTCCTCGATCATGACCATCCAATCCTGGCTTAGCGACCAAGATTCTAACTTTCTTTTTGGGCATAATTTCCTCCGGCCCCGCTCTAATAAGTTATAGGCTCCTTGTATTCACCATAGACCTCTTTCAACACATCCATGATCTCCCCCAATGTCGCATACGCCTTGACACCATTCAGCAGAAATGGCATCAGGTTCTGACCATCTTCAGCCGCTTTTTTTAAATCGAGCAACTTGGCTTTGACCTCCTTATTATTCCGTGTTTCTTTGATCTTTTTCAAACGAGCGAGCTGCTGTTTGGCCACAGCTTCATCAATCTTTAAGAGCGGGATCGGCTCGTGTTCCATCTCAAAAGCATTCACTCCCACTATGATTTTTTCCTTTTTATCAACAGCTTTCTGATACCAGTAGGCACTATCGGCGATTTCTTTCTGGGGAAAGCCAAGCTCTATGGCTTTGACCATTCCTCCCATATCGTCAATTTTTTTTATATAATCCTTGGCTTCTTTTTCCATCCGAGCAGTCAACGCCTCAATAAAATAGGAGCCGCCCAAGGGATCGGAACAATTAATGACTCCGCTTTCATGGGCAATGATTTGCTGCGTTCTCAGGGCAATCGTGACCGCGTCTTCTGACGGCAAGGCATAGGTCTCGTCCAGGGAATTCGTGTGCAGGGATTGGGTTCCTCCGAGAACGGCGGACAGGGCCTGAAGGGCTACTCTCACCACATTATTATGGGGCTGCTGAGCCATTAAAGAAACTCCGGAGGTCTGCGTATGGAACCGCAACCACCAGGACCTTGGATTTTTCGCTTTGAACCTTTCCTTCATCACCTCGGCCCATATCTTTCTCGCTGCCCTGAACTTGGCAATCTCCTCAAAGAAGTCATTGTGGGCATTAAAAAAGAATGACAGACGGGGAACAAACTCATCGACATCAAGTCCTCTTTTCTGCGCCCACTCCACATACTCAATGCCATCCCTGAGAGTAAAGGCCAATTCCTGAGTGGCTGTGGAACCTGCCTCTCTGATGTGGTATCCAGAAATGGAAATCGTATTCCACTTGGGAACTTTTTTGGCTCCGTATTCAAACGTATCCACTATCAGCTTCATCGATGGTTTAGGAGGAAAAATAAAAGTCTTTTGAGCGATGTATTCTTTAAGGATATCGTTTTGAATCGTGCCTGAAATCACTTTGGGAGAGACGCTCTGCTTTTCTGCCACAGCAATGTACATGGCCCACAGCACAGCGGCAGGTGGATTGATCGTCATCGATGTCGATATCTTATCCAAGGGGATTCCATCAAAAAGAATCTCCATATCGGCCAGAGAATCTATCGCCACACCACATTTCCCTATTTCTCCTTCAGCCAGAGGATGGTCAGAATCAATCCCCATCAGAGTTGGGAGATGAAATGCGACGCTCAAGCCTGTTTGGCCATGAGAGAGAAGGTATTTGTACCTCTTATTCGTGTCTTCGGCAGACCCAAATCCTGAAAACTGACGCATCGTCCATAAGCGGCCGCGGTACATGGTCGGATGAATACCCCGGGTGAAGGGAAATTCTCCGGGAAAACCCAGTTCATGGGTATAGTCAAATCCGTCGAGGTCGAGAGGTGTGTACAGCTCCTTAATCTCTTTCCCCGAAACGGTGGTGAATCCACCCTGGTCACAAGCGGCGTCTCTCATGGCTCTGTCGAACTTTTCTTTCTTCCATTGAGAAAGAGCCTGTTTCGAGGGATTCTCAGAGGGATTGTTTTTTTTCACGCTGGTTTCTATACCTCTATTGTATAGAATTCCCTCCAGGCGTTACATTATCCTGCCAGAGGTACAGGATACAGTCAATCGCCTGATAAGGTGATATGAGGGGGTGATTTTTCACCTCTTATTGTCACCTCTAAAGGGTATGATTCTCAATGACTACTCCTCCCTGTTATTTCTCATTCATTCCAGAGTTCCAGGAATTAATCTGGAAAAAAGGAGTTTATTACCAACCGCAGGCACCTCAGTCTTCTGTCACTTTAAAAATGACGTCATTTTCTCTGACAGGGCTTTCAACTTTTATCCCGACCGGCTCGCCGGGTTTCGCTATATCCACAGGACTGTGCTCTACCTGCATGGACTCGACTTTTTGGTAAAAATCTGAGGTGTGTCCTTTGATATGTATGGTGTCACCGACATGGAGTTCTCCTTTGGTCAACTCCAACACACCGACATTTATCTTGGAAAAATAATGGGTAATTTTTCCAATCTCTTCCTCCATCAAGGCCTCCTTATGATTCTCAATTAAAAATTATCAAAATAAAGAGAATTTCGCAAGCATTTTCAGGCACACAGAACAGAGCCGCCGTTCACGTTGATAACTTCTCCCGTGATATGCCTTGACAAGTTTGAAGCCAGAAACAATATCGGACCGGCAATGTCCTCTGGAGGAGGAATTTGCCCTAATGGGATAGAATCTTGAACTTTCTTTCGAAAATCTGGGTCACTGAAAACGTCAGCGCACATATCAGTATCCACCCATCCAGGGGCGACACAATTGACGCGGATATTGTGCATGGCTAATTCCGAGGCTAGTGATTTTGTCAGAGAGACTAGGGCTCCCTTGCTAGCTGCGTAGTGAGAGTGGAAAGCCTCTCCCCTGACTGCGGCCGTTGAAGACACATTAATGATCCAGCCCATTTTATTCCTCTTCATGGAAGGGATAACGGCATTACACACGTAGAATACTCCATCCAGGTTAATTTTCATCGTTTCAGCCCAGACCTCCTCTGTCATATCTCCCATCTCTCCATAGGTCCAGATCCCCGCATTGTTAACTAAGATATCTATCCTTCCCCATTTTTGGATCAGTCCTTCAACCATTTCATCCACATCCTTTTTCACAGAAATATTGGCTTTATCGACAACGCACTCTCGACCGATTCTTTCGATTTCCGCTCTCACGCTTTCGGCGTCTTTCTCCCGGCTCAGATAATTTATCGCTACATCGCTTCCGGCTCTGGCAAAAAGGAGGGCACACGCACGGCCAATTCCCCGGGAGCCTCCCGTGATTAAAGTTTTCTTTCCCTTCAAGTTAATCATTGGTCTTCCTCCCAAACAAGTTTGATTCGTCAACTAAGAAATATAAAGTTCTCGCCCTTGAATAGTGGATCCACAGGCGGGAATACTTTTCAGCGGAAACTGCTCTCTCCCCTTTTTATCCTCTTCTTTTGTTTATTCTTTCAGACAACAGGAAAATTATTTTAATTCCGGAAACAGTGTGTTTAACCATGAAAAGCTCAGTATTCAAGAGAAAGATCCGCCATCTTGTCAAACTGAAGATAGCGGTAAACATCGTCCTTATTGGGTAATACCTTCTCTTTAATGACTGAGAAATACTCCTCAAGAGTGGGAAGCTTACCTGAAAGGGCGGCCACAGCCGCCAACTCTGCTGATCCAAGATAAACACGGGCACCATCTCCCATGCGGTTGTCAAAGTTCCGCGTTGAAGTCGAGATAACATTCGCTTTAGGATGAACCCTGGCCTGATTTCCCATACACAGGGAGCATCCCGGGATCTCGGTCCTGGCGCCCACACTGGAATAAATTGAATAGTAACCCTCTCTGATCAACTGCGCCTTGTCCATCCTAGTGGGAGGTGTCAGCCACACTCGCGTATCCAAATAGCCCGCTCCCTTAAAAATTTTTCCGGCAGCTCTGAAATGCCCGATGTTTGTCATACAGGAACCGATGAAGATTTCATCAATTGCGTCACCGGCTACCTCAGACAGGAGTTTCACATCATCCGGGTCATTCGGGCAAGCGAGAATCGGCTCCTGGATAGCGGCAAGGTCAACCTCTAGGATGGCTGCATACTCGGCTGTTTCATCTCTTTTGAGCAGCACTGGATTCTCCAGCCAGTCTCGGCAAGCTGCGATTCTTCTTTTCAGGGTCTCTGCGTCCTGATAGCCGTCTTCAATCAATTTTTCCATCAGGGCAATATTGCTGCGCAGATAACGCGATACACTCTCCTCATTGAGAGCAATTGTCCCCCCCGCAGCCGAACGCTCAGCCGTGGCATCCGTTAACTCGAACGCCTGCTCCACTTCCAGATCAGGCAGTCCCTCCATTTCCAGTATCCGGCCGTTAAAGACATTCTTTTTCCCTTCCTTTTCAACTGTCAGCAATCCCTTTTGAATAGCAAAGTAAGGAATAGCATTCACAACATCTCTGAGAGTGATACCGGGATTGAGCTTTCCTTTGAATTTCACTAATACGGATTCCGGCATATCCAGAGGCATGAAACCGAGAGTTCCGGCAAAGGCAACGAGGCCGGAACCCGCTGGAAAACTGAGCCCGATTGGAAAACGGGTGTGAGAATCACCACCTGTCCCCATGGTATCCGGAACCAAAAGGCGGTTGAGCCAGGAATGAAGAACACCGTCTCCGGGCCGGAAGGCCACGCCTTTCCGCTCGGTAATGAACTGAGTAAGAGACGTATGCATCTTGACATCCGCAAGCTTCGGATAAGCTGCGGTGTGGCAGAATGACTGCATGAACAGATCCGACTGAAATTCCATGCAGGCTAACTCTTTCAACTCATCCGCTGTCATCGGACCCGTCGTATCCTGAGAGCCGACAGTCGTCATTTTCGGCTCTACGGCTGAACCCGGGAGGACGCCTTCTATCTGACACGCTTGACCCACGATTTTTTGAGCAAGAGAATATCCCTGGCCTTTCTTTGGGGAAGGATTTTCGAGCTTGGCGAAGAAATCCGCTTCCGGCATACCGAGTGCCTTCCGCGCTTTTTCCGTTAGTGAGCGCCCGATAATCAGAAAGAGACGCCCTCCGGCCCGGTACTCATCCTTGAGAGTCACAGGCTGAAGTTCGAATGAGGTGATTGTCTCTCCGCTCTCGCTCAAGATGTTTCCGGATTCCGTGTCGATCGTCAGCTTATCGCCTGTTTTTATCTTCTCCACATTGCATATCAGCGGAAGTCCACCCGAGTCTTCTACCGTATTAAAGAAGATCGGTGCGATTAAACCACCAAGGACAACTCCCCCTCGCCGCTTGTTCGGAACATAGGGAATATCCTCTCCGATATGCCAGAGCAGAGAATTCGTGGCAGATTTCCTCGAGGAGCCGGTTCCAACAACATCAGCCACAAAGGCCACATGGGCATCGCCCCTGAATTTATTGATGGTATCGATTCCGCCTTGAAATCTCGTCTCTCCCATAGACAGGGCATGAAGAGGAATGTCCGGCCGGCTCCAGGCATATTTAGCCGGCGATAAATCATCGGTATTTACTTCTCCATCGACTTTGAAAACTTGCACGGGCATCTTTTCCGGCAAAGCCGGTTTGGAATGGAACCAATCTCCGTTTGCCCAAGATGTCAGGACATCCTTTGCATGAGAATTCACTTTCGCCAGTTCAGCGACTTCATCAAAGGCGCTGTAGACAAGAATAATCTGTTTCAGTGCCTTTGCCGCTTCGCCAGCCATATCCTTGTTTTTCAGGAACTCGATCAAGGCCTCAACGTTGAATCCACCCAACATCGTCCCCAGCATAAAAACAGCCTTATTCCGGGATAGAGCCGGAGAAGAAACTTCACCCTTCGCAATCTTTGCCAGCCATTCAGCCTTGACCTTTGCCGCCGGGTCAACCCCGGGAGCCACCCTGTTTTCCAGAAGGGATAAGAGAAGCTCTTCTTTCCCTGCAGGTGGCTTTTCCAGAAGTCCACAGACTTCCGCTGTGATCTCTGGACTCAAGGGCAGCGGTGGTATCCCCTGCTCTCTCCGTTCAGTTTCATGTTTAAAATATGATTCCAGCATGAATATTTCTCCCTATAAGCTCAGTGATTCAGAAGTATACTGTATAAAATTTTTGCGAATATTTGTCAAAAAAAATTTTCCTGAGTTATTCATAAAATTTGCCGACACCTTTTTCAAAACACCTTTGAAGGATGACAAATAATCTTATGTCGGCATCTTTTCCCCTTCGGGCGA
>JABAOC010004569.1_pt2 | contig 13382 bp, 13 predicted proteins | sample 7062161 | NCBI WGS metagenome assembly JABAOC01 (sample SAMN14538625, study PRJNA623070) | marine sediment metagenome | biome: marine biome [ENVO:00000428]; feature: marine pelagic biome [ENVO:01000023]; material: deep marine sediment [ENVO:00002113] | place: India: Gulf of Khambhat ... | reverse complement strand
ACCTGCCCGTCGTCGTCCTGGAGCAGGTAGGCCCTGGCCCCGTGCAAGATGCCGGGCCTGCCGGCGCACAGACTGGCGGCGTGTTTGCCCGTGCCGACGCCTTTGCCGCCGGCTTCGACGCCGACGAGCCGAACGCCTTTGTCATCGAGGAAGCCGGCGAACATGCCGATGGCGTTGCTGCCGCCACCGACGCAGGCCACGACCAGGTCCGGCAGCCGGCCGGTCTGTTCGAGACACTGCCCGCGTGCCTCCCGGCCGATGCAGCTCTGGAAGTGTCTTACGATGGTGGGGTACGGGTGCGGGCCGGCCGCCGAGCCGAACAGGTAGAATGTGTCGGTGACGTGGGCGGTCCAGTAACGCAGGGCATCGTTGATCGCGTCCTTCAGCGTCCCCGTGCCGCCTTCGACGGACACGACCTGGGCCCCGCAGAGCTTCATCTTGTGGACGTTGACGCTCTGGCGCTCGATATCGGTGGTGCCCATGAAGATTTTGGTCTCCATCCCCAGCAGGGCGCCGATCATGGCGGTGGCCAGGCCGTGCTGGCCCGCGCCGGTCTCGGCGATCAGCTTGGTCTTGCCCATGTACCTGGCGAGAAGTCCCTGTCCGAGGGTGTTGTTGACCTTATGCGCGCCGCCGTGACACAGGTCCTCGCGCTTGAGATAGACCTGAAAGCCCACGTGCTCGCTGAATCGCCTGGCGTGATACAACGGCGTCGGCCGGCCCGCATAATTCTGGTAAAGATGATCAAGCTCGGCGACGAATGCCTTGTCCTCGTGAAACCGGTAGAACGCCTCCTCCAGCTCTTCCAGCACCGGAATGAGCACCTCCGGGACATAGTAGCCGCCGTAGCCACCGAATCTGCCTGTATGTTTCATATCGTGGTATCCCGTGTAAGTGGACCCATTGCGGATTGCAGATTTCGGATTGCGGATTCGTGAGGCCGCCGCTTCTCAATCCCGAATCATCAATCCGCAGTCCGCAATGGAGTCACGCTCTCAAATGTCGAATGCTGTCGAACAGGGCCTTCATTTTCCTGTGGTCTTTCCTGCCGGGCTCGGCCTCGATGCCGCTGCACACGTCGATCCCGTAGACACCCAGCTCGACCGCCGCGGCTGCGTTATGGGGATTGATTCCGCCGGCGAGAAAAACCCGCCTGCCGATGTGGCCGATGATATTCCAATCGAACGTCAGTCCCGTGCCGCCGTAGCGACCGGGGTCGTACGCGTCCAACAGGATCGCGTCCGTGGAGTAGCTGTCCACCTGCTGAAGGTCGTCCGCACTCTTGACCCGCAGCGATTTCATGGTTTTCATGCTGTCGTAGGCCAGCCAGCGGCAGAACTCGGTATTCTCGTCGCCGTGCAACTGAATCCAGTCCAACTGGCACTGGCCGGCGATCTCGCGAATCTCTTCGAGCGAGCTGTTGACGAAGACCCCGGCCACGTCGATAAAGGCGGGCAGCCGGTTGATGATTCCGGTGGCCTGGGCGGGCGCGATGTACCGTGGGCTGCCCGGGTAGAAGTTGAACCCCAACAGGTCTGCACCCATTTCCATCGCCGCGACGGCGTCCTGGTAATTCGTGATCCCGCAGATTTTGACTTTGGTGATCAGCATACTCTCAACTCGAACGATGACGAGAGGCTACGTCTGATTCGAGATTTGGACCAGCCTCTCCAGGCAGTGTAACGCCTTGCCACCATCGATGGAAGCCTCGGCCCGCGGAATCGCCTGTTCGAAGCCGTCCGCCAGTTCCGCGACAACGATGGCGGCGGCGGCGTTGAGAACGACGATGTCCCGTCGCGGTCCCCGGTCCTTGCCGACCAGGATGTCCGTCATGACGGCGGCGTTGGCGATGGCGTCGCCGCTGCCGAGGGTATCGATCGAGGCGTTGGCGATCCCATAGTCGCCGGGGTCCAGCTCAAACGACTTGATGTTCCCATCGCGCAGCTCGACGATTCTCGTTTTTCCGAGCAGGCTGATCTCATCCATTCCCTGGCCGTGGACCACGAAGGCCCGTTTGACGCCGAGCATCTTCAGACTTTCGGCGATTCGGTCCAACAGCTCGGCGTCGGAGACGCCCATGACCTGCGCCTGGACGCCGGCCGGGTTGGCGAGCGGGCCGAGGATGTTGAAGGCCGTTCGGAAGTCGAGGCTCTTGCGAATCGGCTGGACGAAGCGCATCGCCGGATGGAACTTCGGCGCGAACATGAAACCGATGTGGGCCTCGCGGATGCACTCGGCCACGAGGTCGGGCCCGGGGTCGATATTGACGCCAAGCTCGTCGAGCACGTCGGCCGAGCCGCAGCGGCTGGTGATGCCCCGGTTGCCATGCTTGGCGACGTAGGCCCCGGCGCCGGCCGCCACGAGTGCGGCGGTCGTGGAGATATTGAACGTCTTGACAAAGGCGCCCCCGGTGCCGCAGGTGTCGACCAGATGGGGAAGATCGACCTTGACACGGACGGCGTGGTCGCGCAGCGACTGGGCCAGGCCGGCGATCTCGCCCGCGGTGGCCCGCTTCATGCGCATCATGGCCAGAAAGGCCGCAATCTGGACCTCGGTCACCTGGCCTTCGAAAATGATGTCCTGCAGCGCCCTGGCCTGCTCGAACGTCAGGTCCTTGCCGTTGAGAATGATCTCCAGGTATTGTGTTATGCTTGCCATCTTTCAGCTCCCAACCGTTTGTCTGCGACTGACTGCGATTTGCAGCACGTTCTGGATAATCTTGCCGCCGGCGGGCGTCAGGATGCTCTCCGGGTGGAATTGCACGCCGAAGATGGGCAGTTCCTTATGCTCGACGGCCATGACGATGCCCTCGAACTCGCCCGTTTTCTCCAGGCAGTCCGGCAACCTGTGGGCGGCAAGGCTGTGATATCTGCCGGCCTGCAGCGGATTCTCAATGCCGCGGAAAAGCCCCTTCTCGTTATGGGTGATTCGCGAGGGCTTGCCGTGCATGGGCTCCGGCGCGTGGCCGATGACCCCGCCGAAATACTGAACGATCACCTGGTGCCCGAGACAGACGCCGAAAATGGGCACCCGGTCCTTGAAGTAGTCCACCGCCGCCAGCGACACGCCCGCCGTGTCCGGATTGCCCGGCCCCGGGGAAATCACGAGCAGGTCGGGGTCGAACTCCGCGGCCACGGCCTGCAAATCCTCGATGCTCGTATCGGCCCGGTACACCCGGGTCCGGCACTGACGCTTGCCGAAGTCATCCACGAGGTTATAGGTGAATGAATCGAAGTTGTCGATGAATAACACCCGTCTGTTCGCCGATTCCATCAGAATTTCCTTCATGCTGGCGGGCCCACCAACGGCCCGAGCGGATGCTCGTCTCCAAAGTATACACGATTATACTGACTGCGAATGGCTCCTTCGTTGTCTTTTCGACTCGTCCGGGCGATGCCGGCTGTGTCCCGGCCGAAGACACGCCGCTGCTCTTGTGTCATTCCGAGCGCGGTCGAGGAGTCTGCCCGCGAATGAGAGACGCGCCGCGTTCGCAGCCGGATGTCTCGACTGCGCTCGACATGGCACACTATGACGAGTCGGACGCCATGTCTACGCTGGTGTAGACATGCTTCACCTGACGGGAAAGACATGCTTACGCAAGCGTAAGCACGGCACCCGGCCTCAACGTTGTCGTCATCCCGAGCGGAGCGAAGGACCCGGACCTCGAATGAAGCGTGCCCAGCGAGTGCGTTGCTAACTTCCCGTTCGCGGGCCAGATGCTTCACTTCGTTCAGCATGACCAGAGGAGCTGCCAATCTGAGTCCTTCACGATCCATATGATTACTTCCCTCGAATCGCCCTCAGGCAGGACCTTGCCTTGTGCTCGGTCTCTTCGAACTCCATTTTGGGGACGCTGTCGTGCACGATGCCGGCCCCGACGCGAACGTACGCGGTGCGGTCCCGCACCTGGAGACTGCGGATCGTGATGCAGCTATCGAATTGGCCGTCCACGGTCAGGTACATCACAGCCCCCCCATAATACCCGCGTTTGTTCTTTTCGAGCCGGCGGATGATCTTCATCGCCTCGATCTTCGGGGCGCCCGTGAGCGTGCCCATGTTCATCGTGGCCAGATACGCGCTCAGGGCGTCGAGGTCCGGCCGCAGCGTCCCTTTGACGTTGCTGACCAGGTGCTGGACCGATTCGTACTTCTCGGCCGTCAGCAGCTCGGTGACGACCCGACTGCCCGGGTCCGCCACGCGGGCAATGTCATTACGGGCCAGGTCGACCAGCATCATGTGCTCGGCCAGCTCTTTGCGGTCGAGCTTCAGCTCCGCCTCGTATCGGAAGTCGGTGTCCGGGTCGATTTCGCTGCCGATCCGGCCTCTGGGTTTGGTGCCGGCGATGGGGCGAATCTCGACGTGCCGCGGCCCCGTCCCGCTGACCCGCAGGTTCAGCTCGGGGCTGGAGCCCATCAATACGGCATGAGGCGTGTTCAGATAGAACATGTAGGGCGAGGGATTCAGCTCGCGCAAGCGCTTGTACACGTCCAGCGGCTCGTCGGGACACGGCTCGGTCAGGGTCCGGCTCAGGACCACCTGGAAGATGTCGCCGTCGATGATGTGCTGCTTGGCGCGCCGGACCATGTCCTCGTATTCGTCCTGGACCGTGTCGGTCGAGGCCTCTGCCAGGGGGCCGTCGTGCCTTCGTCCCTTGGGCGGTTCAAAGCGGGCCATGTTGAAGTAGTAGTCGAAGCTGTCCTGGGCCTCCTCGATCACGGCCTCGCGGTCCCCGTTCGTGATCATGCAGTTGACCACGATGTAGCCCTGACTGAGCTCGTGGTCCATCAGGAAGATGTTGTCGGCGAAGTAGAGCTCGTAGTCGGGATTACCCAGCAGGTCCCGGTCGCTGGCGGGAAGCTTCTCGAACTGGTCCACGAAGTCGTAACTGAGGGCGCCGAGCAGGCCGCAGGTGACCCGGAAGGGCTTGCTGGCCAACCGGAAAGCGAACGCGACGGCCCGCAGGACATCCATCTGGTTGGTGGTGCGGAGCCGACTCTGCTCGTCCATCATCTCATCACGTCTTTTGATCCGGCCGGTGATGGCGTCCGCGCCGAACTCGACGGATTCGCAAAAGGCGAACCGCTCCGGATTGGCGGCCAGATAATTCAAGATGCGTTTTCCCGGCTTGCTCAGCGACTTGATGGCGAACTCGGGGCCCGTCCCCGTGAGATAGAGGGCCGGACGCGCCGTCCCGAAGCTGAGTGCCCGTGTGCCCGCCAGATACTCGCGGGACTCCAGCAGACAGCAGTTCTTCGCGCGGCCGTAGTCGCTGAGCTTGGCGAAGAACGCCAGCGGGTCGCCCATGTCGATCCGTTTGACGATCGGGACGATTTGCCCCGGTTCAGCGTTGTGTATGATCTGTCGATAATCGTCCATAACCCAGTTCCCAAATCCTCAACGCGGCTGCATTGTCGCCCCGAGCGAAGTCGAGCTATTCGCAAACACCCATAAAAAAAGCAGCCTGTCGTCTCCGACAGGCTGCATTGCACACTTGAGTTACTTGGGGTACTGCTTAAGGCAACATCATTGCTCGCCTGCCGGATTATTCCGCAGGCCACCACCAATAGCCGAAGAAGCTGAACAGGTTGTCGCAATGACTCTGCCTCATAATCCCATATTAAATCAGCCGGACACGACTTTGTCAAGAGAAAAATCCGGAAATTTTCGTTCTGTGCGACTACATTTCGCGGCGGAGCCCCCTCGATTTGTCATGCTGAGCGACGCGAAGCATCTGGCCCACGAATATAACCAACGCTTGTCATCATGCTCAGCCCAGATCCTTCGCTGACGCTCAGAGCCTGCCCTGAGCACAGTCGAAGGGATGACGGCATGGAGGCACGCCCCCCACGAAAATTAGTCGCACGCTCTTTCGTTGTGCGTCGTGCGTACCGCGTTGCGCGTTGAGCGGCAGAGCATGGGCCGCCATGCCGCCGGTGAAGACGGCGCCCGAATACCAGCTCGCACGACGCACCCATCACCATTGTGCCTCGAGGTAAGGTCCGATAGGGCCTTCGGGCTTGGGCTTCGGACGCGCCTTGATGATCGCCTCGGCGATGGGGATGTCGCTCGGACGCGTGATTTTGATATTGGAGGCATTCGACTCCACGATGGCCACCGGGTGCCCGAGCGCCTCGACGAGGAAGGAATCGTCGGTAATCGTCGCTTTGTCCATCTTCCCGATGTTCTCATAAGCCCTTTTCAGCAAGGAGGTCTCGAATACCTGGGGTGTCTGGGCCTCGTACAGGCCGGCGCGGTCCACGGTCTTGATAATCGCGCCATCCTTGACCTGCTTGACGGTGGCGGTCACGGGCGCGGCGGGGATGGCGGCCCCGGTCTCGGCGGCCTTGGCGATGGTGTCCGTCACGAGCTGGTCGGTCGCACAACAGCGGCAGGCATCGTGAACCGCTACCAACTCGATGTCGTCTTTGAGGAGCTGGAGGCCCTTTTCGATCGTATCGAATCGCTCGGCGCCACCGAAGAAGGTCTTGACGTTGAAGAACGACAAGCTCGCCCCCCATTTGATTTTGACGATTTCCTCGTCCTCCGGCCCGATGCCCAGGAGGATCTGTTTGACATCGTCGCGGTTGGCGAACAGCTCGACACTGCGCAGGAAGACCGCCCGACCGCCGACGTCCACGAATTGTTTCTTCTTCTTGCCGCCGAACCGGGTCCCCGGCCCGGCCGCACAGATAATGGCCGCTATTTTCTTCGACACCTGTTTCTCCTTATCTATCCAATGTGGCGCCCCGGCCGTAGCGAGGGCTTCCATCCCTTGCGTCGCGAGGCCATCTTGGCCTCGTCCTGCCAGACCACGACGCACCCCTCGCGCCCTGCGCGCCAAGCCAGGATGCCGGGGCCACGGAGAACAAGGGCGGGACGCCCTCACCACGCAACGGAGCGACACGATTCAATAATCGATTCCTCGTCTTACACCTACACCCCTGTCGAACGGGTGCTTAATTTTCTTCATTTCGGTCACGAGGTCTGCCAGAGCAACGAGTTCCGGCGTCGCGCCCCGGCCGGTCAGAACGATTTCGACGGCCGGGTCCCGCCGCTCGATAAGACGTTTCACGTCTTCGAACTCGGCCAGACCTTCTGAAAGGCAGAACACGATCTCGTCGAGGATGAGAACATCATAAAATCTCTTCTCGGCCGTCGCTATGAGTCGTGAGAACGCGTCCTTGATGGCCGCCTTCGTTCGGACAACATCCTCTTCACTGTCAGGCGACGTGGCCATATCCCACGGCTGGTCCAGCGCCTCGACGCGAATGCGCACGGCCCCGAGCTCCAGGGCGAACCGCTCGCCCATGTCCAGCGACGGCGGCTTGAGGAACTGATAGATCAGCACCTTGTTCCCCTGGCCCGCCGCCCGCAGGGCCAGCCCGAACGCGGCCGTGGTCTTACCCTTGCCGTCGCCCGTATAGACCTGCACCAGTCCTTTCTCCAGCATGGCCGTATCTTACGCCTATTGAGGCCGCGATTCAATCCGTCGGCCGGATGATCTGAATCATAGCGACCGTGGGCGGTCCTCCAGTTCAACCTGATGCCTGCCCAGCCTTCGGCCGCAGCCCATTGCATTTGCCACTTCCCGGGCTACCAGCAGGATATGCAGGATTCACGCCCACCGGCTTCTCCCCGCTGGCACCCCCAAGGCGATAAATGCCCTCCTTGCCTCTGTCATAAGATACTCCCAGACAATGACTTATGGGGTGGCAGTGCGGTCATCTGGAAAGGATTTTCAGCAGTCGCGGGTCTGTAACGCAGATTATCTCGCCTGGGTGGACTTTAGACTGATTTCTTCTCAAGCATGGCCCTGTCAGCCAGACCGCCGCAAGCCAGCGGCTTGCCTCGTGCCGAAGAGGCTGGTCGCGCGTCTGACGTACACTCAGCCATTTTCAAACTTGGATTTTACTCTTGTCAACCCTCTTCTCCGACCAGCACCAGGCCGCCGCCGTCTTGCCCTTGCCGTCGCCCGTATAGACCTTGACAGGGGCAGGAATTGGTATGTGATACTGGTGTATACAGTATTTGAGGTGCAGCATGGTGCGAACGCAGATCTACTTGACGGAACGTCAACGCGACGAATTGGCTGCCATTGCCGAAGCGTCCGGGAAAAAGCAAAGCGAACTGATTCGAGAGGCGGTCGACCAACTCGTCGATCGGGCGGGCAGCAGTCGCAGGGACGCAGCGTTGCGCGAGGCCGCCGGAATCTGGAAGGACCGCACGGACTTGCCCGATTTCAAAGCTAATCGGGCCGATTGGGACAGGAACTGAAGACCCTCAACACCAAACACTACCCCATGCTCAGAGGCCGCAAACCCGCGTACACCAAATAGTCGCTACACGCTTGGCGGCCTCAATTCCCAGTTTACAGGCCCGTCTTCCCGTAGTATAATTTCTGATATGATTGAGGAGAGCCAAATACGACAAGTGGCTGTGCAGTTGGGAAAAGCGGCGAAGGCATTACAGGTCATTCTCTTCGGTTCCTACGCCCGAGGGGAGGCCACAGAACGCAGCGATGTGGACTTCATGGTTGTGGCTCAAACGGATTTGCCACGGCATAAGAGGGCGGTCGGCTTGTACAGGCAGTTCCGCCCCTATCCATTTGGGATGGATATCGTCGTGTATACGCCGCAGGAGATAGAAGAGGGCAAGAAGTCGCCTCTGACTTTCGTGTCCTCCGTCCTACGCGAGGGCAAGACACTCTATGAACGCAGAGATGGATCTGGCGAGACAGTGGTTGGCCAAAGCGAAGAACGATCTGCTGAACGCCGACAACAATCTTCGGTCCGAGATCATTCCGTATGACACGGTGTGTTTCCATTCCCAGCAGGCGGCGGAGAAACTGTTAAAGGCCTATCTGGTGGCAAGGGGTGTGCAGCCGCCTCTCACTCATGATTTGCTCTTATTGCTGGAGGAGATCCTTCGATACGATGCGGACGCGGAGACGTTGCGGGATGATTTGGCATTGCTGATGCCCTATGCCGTTGGCGCGCGGTACCCCGATGAGTTTTTCACGCCGACTCCCGAAGATGCACGTGAAGCAAGACAAGCCGCTCAACACGTATTGGAGTGGCTCAAGTTCCATTTGGGGAGCTTGTTCTTGTGAGCAGACCAGCAGCAAACCAGGAAACGATCATGATTTGTCATAGTTGCGGCAGGGAATTGGAGAGCCCGATCACAAACCTGCCCTTCAAGATCGACCATGACTCGTATTCTCAAGAGGGTCGGCACGACGACAGAACTCGAAGTGCTCAGCTATGCCGCAACGGCATAAGAGAGGTCACCGCTGTCGTCTTGCCCTTGCCGTTCCCGGTATAGACCTGCACCAATCCTTTCTTCAACATGCGCGTATCTCATGCCCATGGGAGCCGAGATTCAACCTGCCGGTTGCATGATCTGAATCGTAGCGGCCATGGGGGGGCTTCCAGTTCAACTTGATGCTTGCTCAGCCCGGCCTTCGGGCGGAACCCATTGCGTTTATCGCTTTCCAGGCTGCCAGCAGGATATGCAGGATTCGCACGCGCCGACTTCCCCCCCGCTGGTACCCCCAAGGCGATAAACGCTCTCCTGGCCTCTGAGAGAATCTGCTTCCCCCTGTAATCCGGATCTCTCCGTCTCGTCCGCAAACAGGCGCAGTCTCACTGCGAACCCCGTTCAGAATGATCGTTTCGGCCTTGCCCTCGGGCCGCAAGGCTGGTAAGATGAGACCATGAAATCACTGCTCGAAAGCAATCCTTATCTGGCCGATCCAGTGAGTCGCAAGGCGATGCTCCGCCACAATGCCCGGCAGTCCTCCATCTTCGAGGGTGCACGTGGCATCCCGGTTCAGCCCCGTGAACGGCCACGCAAGCGCCGTTCCAGGGCTTCCCTAAAGAAGGCGGTCAGGGGGTCATAGTCTTTGACCTGAGTGTGCTGATCGAGGCCATGGACGGTAATGTCCCAGGTTTACGATTCGCTCAAGAAAGAACCGGTTCAGCGAACAGGGATTGCCGCGGTCTTCCGTCCTACCGGCTTGGATACGCACATCATTCTGGGTCTGCGGGTAGGAGCGCCAAGCTGCCGAGGCGGTAGCGGTGGTGGCCGTCGTCGGCGGGCAGGGGCAGGGCGATCTTGGGCGTGCCGGTGGGCGTTCCTACCGATACGTAAACATCGTATTCGCCAGGTTTGAGGAGTCGGGTCCGCTCGTCGGAGGCCAGGGGCAGGGCGAAGTGGGCCGTGTGGTCTGCTGGCGTGGCCTTGCCGGGCTCGGCGACGGGTAGATCGTGCATGTTCAGTCTTTCATCGACGAAGACGGCGGCGATACCGCCTTTGGTGTCCTTGATCGTCAGGGCCGGGTGGCCGCCGGGCAGGCAGGGGGCCACGCCGGCGTTGCGCCATTGGGTGGCGAACCAGAAGCTTGAATCAACGGCAATCTCGCTGGGCCAGGAGGCCTCGACGAGTTGCAGGCGATAACCCAGCCGCAGGTTGATTTTTCGGACCAGGTCTTCGTTGGCGGCGAGGAACTCGCGCGGCCACCAGTGGATCGAGGCGTAGCTGGCGTGGTACTTCTCGATGGCTTCGAGATATTGGCTGCCGTCCTTCCAATTACCCCGGTCGCGCGACGGGCCGTAATGCTCGCTTTCAAGGACGACCGGCACACGGGGCCAGAAAAGCTGGGCGAAATCGGCGTTGAAGTATGCCTTGTCGCCGCCCTGGACGAGGATGCTGTCGTCGCGAAGGCTGAGGCCTTGTTGGGCGGCGTATTCGATGGGCTCTCGGCCTCGATCATGCAGGGCGAAATCGTCGTTGGCCACCAGCAGGGTCTTCTTGAAGTGCTTCGTGTGCAGGTCGATGTGTCGCCTGATCGTTGCGACAGAATTGGACTTGCGCGTGCTGGCATAGGTATGCCCTTCGCCCCAGACCCCTACGGAGCCGACATCGATGAAGGCGACTTCCGGATTGCCGTCGTAGCGGTCCGCCAGGGCGGCCAGGAAATGGTCCAGCTTCTCCAGGAAGACCGGGTCGTCGAAATCCGGCTCCCAATAGGGCCCGTTCGGATCGACGCCTTTGCGCGGACTGAAGTTGTACCCTTTGGCCCCGGCTTTCTCGACCCATTCCGGCGTGGCGTAGCGCATAAACGACTCGCTACACGAGATGCGCAGGGCGATCTGTTTGCCCTTGTCGAGCCAGCGCTGGGCGGGCGTATCGAGCACGGACCATGTGAAGCGGCCCTCCTCCGGCTCGAGGTGCGACCAGGCAATCCGCAGATAAACCGTGGTTACACCCGGAAAATCATCGACAGTATCGGACGGTTCCAGCCGTCCGCCGTAATTGAACGCGATATTGTCATAGTGATGCAGGACCCATCCCATGCCGGGATTCACCAGGGCTTGCCCCGTATCCGGCGGATGGACAACGGTTGTCTTGTCATCGGCCGCACTGCCGGCGATTGTCATCAGGACAATGAACAGGGTAAGGCCGAACCAGTTTTCCAGGCTGCGCATAATTCACTCCTTGACAATCGGTTTTGGGGCCCCGGTACGAATGCGAGGGCAACGCCGGGTATTTTAACTGACCTGGGGGCGGTCCACAGCCGATAATTCCTTGATAGGGCTGATTTTACCTTTTGTTGCAAAAGGGCGGGCCCGCCGATACGATAAGGTGTTACGAGATGCCCGATACACGATATGACAAAGAAGAAGACGAACGTTAAGAAGCCGCCGCTGCTTTCCGTCGTGGTGCCTCTGCTGGATGAACAGGACAATCTGCCGGCTCTGTATGAGCAGATACGGCAGGCGTTGGATGAGCACTACGATTATGAGCTGATCTTCATCGATGACGGCAGCGCGGATGAGAGCTTCCGGATTCTGAAGGAATTGCACGATTCGGATGCGCGGGTCCGTGTGATCCGCTTTCGCAAGAACTTCGGCCAGACGGCGGCCCTGAGCGCCGGCTTCGCCCATGCCCGAGGAGACCTTGTCGTGGCGCTGGATGCCGATTTGCAGAACGACCCGGCGGATATCCCCATGCTCATCGCCAGGCTTCAGGAGGGCTACGACGTGGTCAGCGGCTGGCGAAAGAAACGGCACGACAAAGCCCTGACCCGGCGGCTGCCTTCGCGGATCGCCAACTGGCTGATTTCGCGGATTACGGCAGTCCGGCTGCACGACTACGGGTGCACGCTCAAGGCGTATCGCCGGGAGGTGCTGGCCGAGACGAGGTTGTACGGCGAGATGCACCGGTTCATCCCGGCCCTGGCCAGTTGGAGCGGCGCGAAGGTCACGGAATGCGTGGTCAACCACCGGCCCCGCACGGCCGGAAAGGCCAAGTACGGCCTGGGACGCACCGTCAAGGTCGTGCTGGACCTGATCACCGTCAAGTTCCTGGGCTCGTTTTCCACCAAGCCCATCTACGTCTTCGGCGGCCTCGGCTTGTTCACCTCGCTGTTGGCGATCCTGTTTGGATGGACCGTAGTCTATGAGAAGCTGGCCCAGGGCACGGACATGAGCGGCAATCCGCTGCTGATCCTGACGGCCGTGCTGATCATCACCACCGTCCAGTTCATTCTGATGGGCCTGATTGCCGAGCTGCTCGTTCGCACCTACCACGAATCGCAGAACCGGCCGACGTATGTGATCAAAGAAGTCCTTGATTCACAGCGATCTGCTCCTGGAGACAAGGAATGAGCAAAGCTCCGCTACGGAAGAAGCCCGCGAGCAAAGGTCCCATGGACGCGCGCCAAAAGCACAGAATCGCGCTGACCGCTGGTCTTATGTGTGCCGGGCTTCTGAGTATATGCAGCATCATTGTGCTCACCGGTCCCAAGGGTCTTCTTGTCGCCCTCGCCGAGGGCGCGCTGATAGGTGTTTCAGGCCTCTTTGCCGGCTATTCCTTGACATGGCTCATCTTTGCGTGCGTGGCGGATGCGCGAGCGCGCACCGCTTTGGCGGTGGTCGTTTTCGCGGGTATTCCATTCACGCTGGGCAAGTACTTCGAGTTCAGCGTGGCTGACGCGTTCGACGGCGGGTCCTATGCTTATTCGGCCCAGCATATTCTCTCCGGTGCCCGGATCGGCCATGAGGAGAAACCCAGTGCCCAGGCCGGCACGCTCCTGGTCAATATGCTGGGAGTAACACTGTCCGGCTTCAACGAGACCGGGGCCGAAATCCTTCAGACGCTCTTTCAGACGGCGGCCCTGGCCTTCCTGTTCGTCACCGTCCGGCGGCTCTCCGGCACGCTGGCGGCCGTGGTCAGCGTGGCTGTAGCCTCGGTGTATCTCTCCGCGCCGGTGATTGCCAAGTTCGGCAACGTGAAAGAGCAGTTCATGATCGCCTTCATGATTCTGGGCATCTGCTGCTTCGTCTTTTCCCGGCTCAGCGGAAAATGGTGGTGGGTCCTGC
>JABAOC010001681.1_pt1 | contig 13385 bp, 10 predicted proteins | sample 7062161 | NCBI WGS metagenome assembly JABAOC01 (sample SAMN14538625, study PRJNA623070) | marine sediment metagenome | biome: marine biome [ENVO:00000428]; feature: marine pelagic biome [ENVO:01000023]; material: deep marine sediment [ENVO:00002113] | place: India: Gulf of Khambhat ... | reverse complement strand
TGGCAAATATTGTTGGACAGAATTTCCACTGTTGGACACTTGGAACCGACATCCTGAACGAAGGAACTTCCGGCAAAACTTGAAGTTTCGTTATCTTCGTTATAGGGATTCGCTGAGACTGGGAATCAGAATTTTCTCAGAAGATGAAGAAGTGGGCGTTTCACAGAGAGTCGTCGCATTGATGGCTAGACTCGGTGCAAGCTTTCATCACAGCTACGAGGACGGGTTCAATAAGAACTTCAAGCCCTACAATAAGGCATATCAACTTCAACCTTGACCCAAGAACGACTTGATCAACTGCTTCCAAGATCTGCAGACCAAAGGTAGACTTGTATGGCTTCGGCTTGGTTGTCGTAAACGATTTCAGCATTCTCAAATATGAATTCTATGACTTCATATGGGTGGGCATACAACTGAACAAAACGTTCGTCAACAATCACCCACACGCGGTCATGAGCATACAAAGTGTCTTCAAGCTCATTCAAAGTATTTATTATCGTACTATTCAGATAGCGATCCACCGTTCCGACTCCGCGTCGCTGCATTAGGTAAAAAAAACTCGCGTTTTCTTCGACAAAGACTTCTCGCAAATAGTAGTAGGTCGGAAGGTGTTGTGTGGAGAGAATCGCATCTCCTTTCTGATAGTATTGATGCACGAATTCGCATGCTACGCGAAAACCTGCATACTCTATGTCGATCCATGGCTCTCGATGGGCTGGTTGAAGATAGGAGAAAGCTTCCGTCGGTGAGATTTGAGAGTTTGGAACAAAAAAACCCACATACAAGTTTGAAACGACTGGAAGAACAACCACCACGATAATCACTATTGTCACCGTTTTTTTGATCCTTTCCTTGTTCAAGTGATCTGCAAAATCTGCGATCTTTTGTGAAATAGCATTAGAAATGCTGTCTACGTGTAGCAGGAGTGAAAAGGAAGCTAACAACGCGAATATAGGCAAAAGAAAAAACAGGTATCGATTGAAAACTTCAAAGCCAAGACCACCAATCCCAGCTATAAACAAGGGCATCAGATGTAACGGTACTAGGAAATTAGCATAAAGAAAGATCAGGTTCTTGTTCTTTTTCAAAACCACAATTGAAAAGCCCATGACAACGAAGAGGGAAAGCACTGGGTATCTTGTATAGAAGGGGTCATAGGCCATGAGAAGGTTATGCCTGAACCAGTTTAGTTGAAACTGCGGTACTCTAACTCCTATTGCAAAGTAATAGAAGCCGATGGTAAGAACTGCTAGGAAAACAGCCAGGAAAATGAAGTTGCGGTTCTTGATCCACCTGACACCTTTTGTAATGAAGAGGTACACTAGGAGGCTTGGCAGAATTGCAAAGGCAAGCCAATGGCTAGAAGTCGCCAGCAAGAAAGATATGACTAGGAGTATTGTATCTCTTAAGGAAATTCGCGATTCCATGATCATGTTTTCGTGAATACAGGTCTTATGAAACAGGAACATTGTCAAAAAATAGAAAAACTGAAACTGTGCATACATTCTAGCTTGTCTCGCCCAGGCAGCAGCCCATGACGAAAACGCGACTAGCACAGTTGCTATCACTCCTGCACGCTTGTCTCCCAGATTTTTTCCTAGAAAATAAACTAAAGGAAGCGTTAAAGCGCTGAAAATTACACTTGCAATCCTGGCTGAAACCTCGCTAACCCCAAAAAAGGAGAAAACCAAGGCCATAAGGTAAGAGTTCAGAATTCCATGCCGGTAGGCATAGCCTGTCGGAAAAGCCGGATAGCCATATTGCAGAATGCCCTCAGCAGCTAAAACTTGAGCTGCCTCATCGTACCATAAGCTTGAATATCCCAAGTGCGGCAATCGAATTAGACCAATACCAACTGTAAAAGCCACAATTACCACTAACTCAATTCTGCTCCTAGCCCTAGAATCTTGCTCATCTGGGGGCGACGGCATCTTAACTCAGCAGTCTCTTTCAGATCATTATTAAAGAAAGTTTCGCTGCATGAAGATCGGAAAAGCAGACCTCGAGCTGATACCGCGAATTCCATTATTACACAGAGCTACATGCTAGTTTTCAGGAGTCGGACATTGCATGAGGGTATTGGTCACAATATTTGAGCAGTTAGTCCCTATAAGTGGCGGAGGAACACCTAGGATCAGGGCCATAATTGCTGCCCTAGTAGAAAAGGGCCACGAAGTTTCAGTGGCTGCATCTTTTTCGGTAGAGGCTAAAACGGCTTTACAAATCCTGCAATGCAACGAGGTTATCCCGCTCAAGAACGTGAGTAGACTTGACAAGGATAAGATAAAAAAATACCTCCTTTTTCATCCCTACAATATTGGCAAAATTATATGCAAAGCCAAAAAGGAAAAGCCAGACTTGATGATTGCCCACAACTCTATTGCTGGCTTGGCGCAATTATGGACGAAAAAATTTCCCCACCTCACGCAGACACATTTGGTTCTAGACATGACTGACTTAATATTCGAATATTTACCGTATTACCGCGGAGACGTGTCTTGGGCGTCAAGCCTTTTGGCTCTAGGGCGGAAGTTGGAGAACAAGGTCATTCGCGAGACAGACAAGATTATAACCATTAGCAAGGCAATGAGGGACGTGTTGATTCAGAAGGGCGCAGAAAAGCGGAACATTGAAATAGTTTCGGATGGTGTCAAATTAGACCTTTTTAGACCACTTGGAGCCGCAGCGACAAACTTGAGGCAAGCGTATGCGCCAGGGGCAAGAAATGTAGTCATGCACCATGGTGTGTTGGACCCTCAAGATCGTCCCGAAATCTTGGTGGACGCTGCCAGAATAGTTCTCAAGAAGCATCCACAGACGGTGTTTTGGTTGATTGGAGATGGCGCAGCCGTTCCCTACATGAAAAAGAAGGCTAGAATGTATGGGGTGAGTGGAAACTTCTTCTTTTCAGGTTGGGTCCCCTTCCAAGAAGTGCCAAAATTCATATCAGCCTGTGACGTAGGCTTAGTTATTTTGCCGAACAGTTTGTCAGCTAGAATACGAGTAACCCTCAAAGGCTTTGAATATTGGGCTTGCAAGAAACCTATAATAGTTCCAAAGTTGCCCGCCCTTAAAGAGATAGTCACTCACAGGGAATCAGGGTTGTTCTACGAACCAGAAAACCCTGAGGATCTTGCTGACAAGATTTGTATTCTACTGGAAGACAAGCATCTATCAAAGAATATTGGCGAAATTGGACGCGGATTGGCGGAAGAAAGGTATAGTTGGAGCAGATTGGCTTCTCAGTTTGTATCAAAATGTGAAGGAATGCTTAAATCTCATTCAGCAATTGGCAACCTTGGATGAGGAGAGGAAAATTGAAAGCACTCGTCGCTAATCCACCTTGGCCTGGACCAGGGTACGGCGCCAGGTCGGATGTCAGATGGCCACATAGAAGAAGCGACAAATACCTAGAATATCCCGTATATTTGGCGTATGCAGTAGCGGTTCTAGAACAAGCAGGGATTGACGCGCACTTCATTGATGGTGTGGCTGAGGACTTATCGATACGATCTTTTGTGAGTAAAGTCGAAAAAACAAATCCCGAATTAATTCTCATGGAGTGCTCTACTCCTTCAATAGTTTCTGATTTGTCGACAGCTGAGAGCCTTAAAAAAGTGTTGGGCCGCTCCTTTTTGGCTCTCATGGGGCCGCATCCTACATACTTCCACAAAGAGATTTTACGCAATAGCAAATTTGTTGATGCCATTATTAGAGGAGAATTCGATTTCACGATCCGAGATCTAGCGTTGACTCTGCAAAACCAAGATCAGCTTGATGCTGTGAAAGGTATTTCATATAGAGTCGGCAACGATGTCCACGTAAACGAGGGCAGACCACCCATTGAAAATTTAGACAGTCTTCCTTTTCCAGCTAGAGACAAAGTTCAATCTGACAGTTACAGGGAAGCGGTTTTCACAGGTGAAAAATGCACAACAATAGTGAGTTCACGAGGATGTCCCTACCAATGCGTGTTCTGCCTTTGGCCCAGAATCATGTATGGTCGACAATACCGATCCAGAAGCCCGAAAAACGTCGTTGACGAAATAGAGGATGTCGTGGACAATCACAGCGTCGATGAAATATATTTCGATGACGACTGTTTCGCTTTAAACAAGAAAAGACTGGTGAGAATCTGCCGAGGCATCAGAGAACGCGGCATTGACGTGAAGTGGATGTGCCAAAGCAGAGTCGATAACGTCGACCGACAGCTCCTCGAAGAAATGAAGAAAGCGGGTTGTCACTACATCAAGTATGGGGTCGAATCAGGGTCCCAAAGAATACTTGAAGCGATGAAGAAAGGAATTACTTTGGAGGACGCCAGAAGGGCTTTTGCGTTAACCAAGAATGTAGGAATTAAGACGCAGGCGTTTTTCCTGCTTGGCTTGCCATGGGAGTCTCGCGAAACGCTTGAGGAAACAATAAGATTTTCAATAGAGTTGGAGCCTGAAAGCGCTCAGTTTGCGGTTGTGGTGCCACATCCAGGCACGGAGCTTTATGATTTATGTCTCCAAAAGGGATGGCTAGATTATCAGTCGTGGGAAGATTTTGATTGTCGCAGAGCCCTTATTAATACCGAGAATCTCTCGAGCAAAGATGTTGAGAGATACCGGACAAAGGCATACCGGAAATTCTACTTTCGACCGGCTTACATTCTAAGAACCACTCTTAAACTGTGGAATCCTAAGGAAGCAAAAAGAATCTTTAGAAGTGCAAAATCCATAATTGAAAGGCTCTCATACTACAAAGAAGACTAATGAAGGAATCGTCGAAATGCGCTTGTCCTCCATACATCAATATCTAAATCTATTGAAATCCTATATAGGTGCCCAAACCGAGATTAACGCTTTTCTTAAGCCCTTATATCTAACATTTGTAGCGACGTTGAAATGCAATCTAAGGTGCCCATTCTGCTATGCCTGGAGGACTAAAACCCAAGATGAACTCAGCCTGCAGGAAATCGAAGAGACTTTTTCAAGCCAGGCACTGAAAAATCTGGTTTCCGTTGGAATAACTGGAGGAGAACCCTTTCTGAGAAAAGACATTGTTGAAATTGCATCGACTATCGCAGAAAACAATCGAAATCTAGTCAACATTCGAATAACAACAAATGGCTTCCATACAGAAAAAATCGTATCAAACATACACGAAATATTAGATGTCACAGGACTGCCTATAGCGGTAAAGATATCTATTGATGGTGTAAAAGCTACACATGACAGAATCAGATGCAGCGGGTCATTCTCCAAAGCGATGTCAACGTTGACCTACTTGAAGAGACTTAAAGAAAAAGGCTATGACTTATCCATTTCAATTGGTTTTACTGCTGTTGACGAGAACGTCAATGACATTTGGAAATTGTATGACGAGTTTGGTAAAGACTTCGAATTTTTCTTTAAGCCAGCTCAAACGTTGCCGATCTCCCCAAAAGGTTGTCCACCACTTCCAATTTCACAAAAGACTAGGCGGTCTCTCATTGCTTTTACTTGCTCTTACCTTCAAAACGAGTTCAGAGGAAAGAGAACCCTGTGGCATAGCAGCAGAAAGCTATACTACAGGTATTTGCTAGATTTTTTAGGGCATCCAAGCATCAGACCAGTCCCTTGTTCCGCAGCATACTCACACTTCAAACTCGATTCAAACGGAGATGTTTATGCCTGCTCCGTTTCACCTCTTAGACTAGGAAATGTTAGAGAAGCTCCACTTGACAAAATATGGTTTTCGCCATCTTCATTTAGGATAAGAAGAATGATTACCGGTGGCGGTTGCACCTGCTGCACTTCTTGTGATCTTGGACCTTCGATCTTAACTTTCAAATGGCATGAAATAATTCTTAATTATATTTTGGGTTTATTCGGGTATTCCGTTGAGAACACCATTTGCAGCGAATCCACTCTGTGGAAAAGCTAGGAAATGGAAGTTGGAACAATGGACAATACACAACACTATGTTTCTTTCCGCAAGCCATGCTGCTTGGCATAGTGTCTATCAAGGCTTGCATCATCTCTGAAAGATGGAATAGTTATTCATAATTTGCCGCCAGGGAAATAACATTAACAATCGAGTCTGCATCTGAACCTGGGCAGTTTCCACTACTACAAGATTCTCTTATGAAGGCTTTCAAGTGCCAGATAATAGTTGGATAACGAGAAAATTTCGGAAGTTTCGCACGTTCGTTCACTCGTACATATTGACTAGGGACTTGAATTTTCATAGGAGGATGGAATGGGGCCTCATCTCCAACTGGCTTCAAGCTAGTACCAATGAAGCTATTCTCGATGTAGGATGCGCAGACGGGTTCTACACCCGAAAACTGGCGAGGCGACGATGCAACGCATTAGGGATTGAACTAGACAAAGATGCTGTTCGTTTAGCCTGTAGACATGAATCTACTCGCGGAATTGAATTCTTGATAGGAGACGCACAGAAGCTTCCCATTAAAGGCGAATCTCTAGACAAGATCATTCTAGTAAGCGTCTTGGAACACATTCCTAATGATGATTACACCTTGAAAGAAATAGCGCGTGTCCTCAAAGCTGGCGGGTGTCTTGTTATGAGTTTGGATAGCCTTTCGCATAAAACAACATCTGATCTAATGAGGGAGAGACATAGAAAAAGGCACCGCGTTAAGACATTTTACACCATACCAAGCATAAGAAAAAAGCTGAAGAGAAATGGTCTTCACCTGGAAAGAGGACAGTACATACTTAGCTCAAGGCTTTCCAATATGTTCCTAAAACTGCGCCATGCACACATTACTTTCCCGATCGCTTATCCATTATCCAAGGTCTCTGATAGATTTTCCAGCGGTGAAGAAGGTGGTGCGATGCTTGTTGTAAAGGCTCGAAAAAATAAGTGCAACTGCCACAAAAGAGCCAATATCTTACACTCTACCATAGATTAGCTCCCCAATTGGGAACATTATGCGCGCGCGAGTTGCTTAGAAAGGAAAGACCAAGTGACTCTATAATGGCAAGATCCAACTGCAGTCGATGTTTGCATTAGGAAGGCATTAGATTGAAAGAACTTAAAATCGTGCAGACTACCGCTCATTTTCAATTACGGGAGTTTGGTGGATTTGAGCACTACTTATGCAAAGGATTATCCGATCTCGGCCATAAAGTATATTTAGTAACATCGGACAGGATAGCTCGACGATATTCAAGGGAGAGACGTTCCCTCGGCGTTGGAGAACAGACTGTTGGGCAATACAAAGTTTTTAGGTTTCCCACACTTTTTGAGTTAATCCCTACAGAAAAAAGCGCCATCCCATTTGTCGATGCCGGCTTCATGAATTTCGTATCAAACCTAGATTTCGACATTGTTCACGCTCATGAAATTTATCAGCCATTGAGCCTCCAGTCTTTTCATGTTGCAAGGCAGCGTGGACGACCCTATGGATTTACACAGCATAGAAACTTCTATCCGAAAAACTGGCAGGGATTATTTTTGAATCTGTTTTACAGAGGCGTCGGAAAGAAGATAATTAACTCGTGTGACTTTGTTTGTGCGACTACAACTTCTGCGGTGGATTTTCTGAGAGACATAGGCGTTAAAAAAAGAATCGAAATCTTGCCAAACTGCTTAGATACGGAAATATTTAGACCAAACATCAAGACTAATCTTAAGGAGAAAATGAGGCTGCAGGACCACAGGCTCATTCTTTATGTGGGGCGATTGTATAAAGACAAGGGAGTGGAATATCTGATCAAAGCAGTTAAAACAGTTAAGAATGAACATCCAGACGTGAAACTAGTGATCGCTGGAGCTGGTCCAGAAAGAGGAAATTTGGAACTACAGGTAGACAGACTGAATCTTCAGGGCAGTGTACTATTCGTAGGCTCCTTTCCTCACCAAAAAATACATGAGCTATACAATGTCTGTGATGTTTTTGTCTTACCCAGCTTAATTGAGCCTTTTGGGATGGTCTTGATAGAAGCTATGGCGTGTGGTAAGCCAATTATCGGATCAAGAGTTGGAGGCATAGTGGACATCGTTGAAGATGGCACTAATGGTTTTCTAGCGCAGCCCAAAGATTCCCATCAATTAGCGATCAAAATCGAAATGCTTTTGGCGGACAAAAAACTAAGAAGAGAACTTGGCAGCAACGGTAGAAAGAGGGTCGAAAACACTTTTTCCTATAAGGCAATTGCAGAGAAAGCTGTGAAAATCTATGAGAAAGCCTTGGAAATAAAATCATGCTCCTAATTCTAAACAATAAACGACTCCGTCCTGTGATGCATTGTGGACACGGAGGAGCAGAAGGTATTTGATCGAAACCTTATGCAAGTTAAGCGGTACATTAAACATGACCTGCAAGACTGTGTAGTGGCGAACATTATGACAGCTAAAGAGGATGATGAAAGCACACCTGCAAAATTCCGGTATATACCTAAGCTGCTTGAACGCGATATGAGCTCCAATTTTTGGGACTACGTGGAAAGAGTAACAGGTCAACGGTCTTTAAGAAAATTCGTAGCACAAGGTTTGACCTTGACATTGTTATCTGATTTCCCGTCTATATTGGGAATAGTTCTTAGAGGGAAGCTGTATAGGAAAATCCTAGGACACATGGGAAAAAACTGCCTTATAGAAAGGCATGTGCGCTTCATGGTTCCGGAAAACATCTTCTTGGGCGATCGAGTCTTCATTGACGAAAGCGCCCGTCTCGACGCCACCTTTTCTACAAGCGAGATAAGGCTGGGCAATGATGTTAGCATCGGACAACACTCCATACTCAAGGCGAGCATTGGAAGAATAATAATACACGAGGGAGTTGGAATCGCCAGATTTGTATTTGTCGATGGGAATGGTGGAATCGAAATTGGCGAGAATTCAATGCTCGGAAATAAAGTTGAACTTATTAGTGGCGAACATGTTTTCGATGATCCATCAATTCTAATAAAACTTCAAGGTCGCAGGTATGAGAAGATCGAAATTGGCAGAGACGTTTGGATTGGCGCTATGGTCGTAGTCTTGCCAGGAGTGAAAATTGGGGACGGATCCGTAATTGGAGCTGGGGCAGTCGTCACTCAAGACATACCACGAAACAGTGTAGCGGCAGGCATCCCTGCTAGAGTAGTCAAAAAGAGAGGCGAATCATAGAAGAACATAGATGCCCACCTGCTGGACTGCATCTTGTCTAAACATAGACCGACGACGCTGTCTCATTGAAATTACCGTTACAGACCACGTCTAATGATCAGACGCTTTCAGTAAACTAACGCACCATTAACATATTCGCTGGCGAATGAACGTTTATACTTTGATTGTAGTCTCCAGTAGGAGTCGTCCCACTTCGATGGGAATTGATCGCTGTTAAGATCTGCGTTGGAGAATATTACGATCCTTCGGTTCGCTATGTCTGGCCAGATGAACTCCTCTCGGTAATCTCCGATTACGTCTACACCCCGGCTTCCAGAAGATCTGCCACCGAAGCTGAATTGGGTTTGCCCCGTATGTGCGTTGGTGATTCGGACGTCGTTGAAATTTCTAATGGGATGCAGCTCATCGCCGTTGCTCCAATCTCCATCCCAATCTAACGTGGGTTGAGTATCGTCGTAGAGGGAAAACGGCCCTGAGGAGTGTCCGTCAGCATAGAAAATATAGTGTTGCCTGGCATCACCAAACGAGACAAAGGCCTCTAAACCATCATATGTGGGATCGAAGTCCCCCATACTTGCCCAGTGAGCATGCCCTACAAGGTGGTCCCACATCAGCTTGCCTTGGCTGTTAACCATCCAGACGTGTTCGCCATGGCAACCTGCGAAAACCACCTCCAATCCCGGGTTCGTCCAATCGAAATCACCAACCGCGATGCCATCTACGTGTGGGTCGCTTTGCACATGATCGACCGGGATTCGCGTTCCATCGTCGTCCACAAAATCTGCACCCCCTATTAGGATTTCGTCTCGACCGTCCTCGTCGAGATCTTCGACTTTAATAAAGTGGCCGCTATATGGATCATAGGGATATTCCCAGATGAGGTTCAAGTTGCTGCCGAAGGCTTTGAGTGACCAGCGCCATGTTGCCGAGTTGTAATGCACAATTATTGCGTCTCTCTCCCCATTTCCATTGAGGTCGGCCAGCGCCACGTTTGCTCGGTTTTCGAAAGCGTCTCTCTCTAGAACTAAAGAGCGTTTTATCGCCCCGGTCAATCCATCTCGTATTCTTACGTATTTGTAGTCGTCGTGGGAGACCACTTCACCAAAACCATCGCCGTCAACGTCTCCAACCACGACATGAGTGTTGTGGCCTCCTCCCTGTATGTTGAAGGGCGCTTCCCATAGGAATGTTCCGTCATGTAGGAAAGCTACAATATGGGCGTTAGCGCCCTTCTGCCATGCCACGTAGTCAACCATTCCGTCTGCGTTTAGATCCCCGACGGAGACGGAAGCAATATAGTATCTTGGGCCAGTTCTTGAGTCATAAGTCTGACTGTGGAAAGCTGGGTGCTCGCTGTTGCCAATTGTCCTGTAGACGTAGAAGTTGGACGAGGTTGACGTAGCGGTAGCGTAAACCTCACGTGATGCAGAGCTCTCAGTTCCATTTGAAAAAACAACCTTTGCCACGTAGAAGTAGGTCTGCCCATTGGCTAAGCCACTATCAACGTAGCTTGTTGTGGATATAGGGCTGCTGGTTAATTTTGCATAGGCTGTTCCACTTGAGGTGCTTCTGTAGAGGTTGTATCCAACTATGGTTGGGTCCGCGCTGAACCTCCAACTTAACCCGATTTGTCCACTTGAAATCGGAACTGCAGCAATCCAAAGATTTGAATTTACGTTTGACTGGCCTACGACTCGACCTGTACTGTTTATTATGACTGAGTCATTGATTTGAGCAATCGCGACAGCTATCAAGAGTAAGAATACAGCGAGAGTGTAGATGTGCAGCTTCTTCATTTTCGTCAAGCAAGCTTTCAAGCTTTTCGGCTTTAATAGATATTGCTGTTACCTATTTATCAAATTTTATGATGTCAAATGTTTATCCTATATTAAGATAACATATATATTTATTCCTTTCCTTTGGAAGTGTCGCATCGTTGTCTAGCGAACTTTTCATTCTGTCTCCGTGTGACGTTTTCCCCCCAGTTCATGGTGGAGGTACGCGCGTGCGGCTAACTGTGGAGTGTCTGCAAGAGAGGCACCGGCTGAAATTCTTCTTGAGCCACGCGTACTCTAGGAGCAATCAGCAGCCTGTACACAAGCCTACCCATCCCAATTTGACTATTCGGTATTGCACAAAAACGTTTCTGGATGCGTTTGGTTATCGGGCGATCCTGCTAAACCCATTCTATTTCAGAGACGCTGAGAGCTTCATGAAACACTCCCAGGTTGACATCATTCATTGCGAATTGCTCTGGTCTGCTTTTGCCGGTGTATTTCTGAAAAAGCGCTTCAAGAAGCCATTGTTATTGGTGCAGCATAATGTCGAATCTTTGAAGTTCAAGCAGATGGGAAAGATGGCCTATTACCGTTTTCTCGGGAAAATCGAGAGATTCTGCTGTGAAAAAGCTGACAAGATTGTTGTGGTTTCCGAAGTTGACAAAAACAGTCTATTAACATTATACAATCTTCCTGAGGATAAGATTTCTGTCGTTAGAAACTGTGTTAATCCGGATATTTTCAAGTTTAATCAGCAAGACAGAGACTTTGTTAGGCGCAAATTTGAAGTTGACAATGAAACCATTGTGATAACTTTCGTTGGGAAACTTGACTACTTTCCCAACGCGGTTGCTGTAAAAAATATTGCTGAACAGGTGTACCCAGCGATCATCAAGAACCACTCAAAGACGAAATTTTTAGTCGTTGGAGACCACTTTGAAAGTCATTTGAGGTATCAACAGAAAAACCTCGTTTTTACAGGATATGTTGATGATCTGCCCAGTTACCTCTCAGCTTCAGACATCGTGGTTGCCCCCATCTACTCCGGTTCAGGCACACGACTAAAAACTCTGGAAGCCGCATCGTGTTCGCGACCGATCGTTTCAACTAAGAAGGGCGTGGAAGGACAAGATTTCCTCGAAGGCAAAGAAGTGCTAATCACCGAGAAGGTGGACGAAAACTTCATCGACGCTATTTCGAGACTCATTGACGACGCGGGCCTGAGGGCAAGAATAGGCAGAAACGCTCGGAAGAGGATAGAAATCCAATACGACTGTAAAAAAGAAATGGAAAAGCTCGACGAGATTTATCAAGAATTATCGAGGGAACACGTCTAGGAGACTCCAGTATATGATGCAGAAATCATCGACAAGCCTACTTCTGAAGTATGCGCCATTGTATGCGAGAGGCTTTTTCGAGTACCACATTAAAAGACGTTTTGGACCTCTTGCCCCAAGAGAGTTAATGTTTCCGATAACATATCGATGTGACGCCAAATGTGTAATGTGCAACATCTGGAAGCGGCCAAAACAAGAGGAGATTTCGCTAACGCAGATCAACCGGTTGTTTTCGCAAGAACTATTCCGGGGCATCGAAGCGATCAACATTACAGGTGGCGAGCCGACGCTACGAGATGACCTCGTCGCAACCGTCGACATCCTCATAAATTCGCTACCTAAACTGAAAAAGATAACCCTTACGACGAACGCTCTAAACCCTGCAAGGGTTGTCGCACGAAGTACGCAAATTGCCGATTTAGCAGGAAGACATAAGGTTGACTTTCTGGTTGAAGCGTCCCTTGATGGAATCGGTAACACCCACGCGAAAATTAGAAATGTATCCAACGCTTTTAAGAGCGCCACTGAGACAATTCTGAAAATCCAACAACTTTCCAAGAGCCACAGTCTTCGTCTCGGAATCAACACAGTCATTAGCCCAGCCAATCTGCACGACGTAAGAAACGTTTACAACTGGTCAAAGCGACACAAAGTCAACACATTCTTCACCATTGCGTCCACAGCAGAGAACTACTTCGCAAACGCAGGCAGCGAAAATCTGAAGTTTAAAGATGAAGACACCAAATACCTAGTGAAATTTTTAACAAAGCTGACCGCGGAAAGAAGTCCAACGAATTTCCTCGCATATTACTATCAAGACCTCGCTAAAATGATACAGACCAATCAGCCAAGAACAACACCCTGTGTTTTCGCCATGGACGCCTTTGTTCTTGACGCTTTTGGTGACATGTACTACTGTATGAAAGGAAAAAAGATTGGCAATTGCTTAGAAAGAAATTGTGCTGAGATATACTTCGACCGACAGAATCTAGTCCACAGAAAAGAAATAATATCGAGTAAATGTCCAACATGCTTCATCAACTGCTTCTCAAGCATAGGACTTGGCAAAGAAGCCATCAAATACACAAAGTTCCTAATGAGTCCGCTGTCCACTCGAACCTAAAGCACTGTCCAAGAATCAAAGGGAAAGACAGCTGACAACGCC
>JABAOC010020294.1_pt2 | contig 13386 bp, 21 predicted proteins | sample 7062161 | NCBI WGS metagenome assembly JABAOC01 (sample SAMN14538625, study PRJNA623070) | marine sediment metagenome | biome: marine biome [ENVO:00000428]; feature: marine pelagic biome [ENVO:01000023]; material: deep marine sediment [ENVO:00002113] | place: India: Gulf of Khambhat ... | reverse complement strand
GGTATCGCAGATAGAAGACAGCTCTGGCGGAAAAACGGCCATCATCTCGGATGGCAAGATGGAGCAGAAATTAGAAGCGGAAACGGTCGCCATCGCTGTGGGCTACCGACCGAACACAGACAATTTGGGGCTTGAGGAAGCCGGCATAACGGTAAACAAGGGCGCCGTTCAGGTCAACGAGCACATGGAGACCAGCGTTCCCGGTGTCTATGCTGCGGGCGATGTGGCCGGCGGCATCATGCTCGCCTACGTGGCCATGGAAGAGGGCATCATCGCTGCGGAGAACGCTCTAGGCCATAGTGCCTCCATTGACTATAATGTGGTGCCCAGGTTTGCCCACAGCCTGCTGGAGTTGTCCAGCGTCGGCTTTACCGAGGAAGAGGCCAGGGCGCAGGGATACGAAGTAAAGATAGGCCGGTTCCCCTTCGCCGCCAACAGCATTGCCACCATCCTAGGCGAGCGGCGCGGCCTGATTAAAATCGTCACCGAGCCGAAGTACGGTCAGATTCTGGGCATTCATATCCTGGGGCCGCGGGCCACCGAGCTCATTGCCGAGGCCACACTGGCCATGAAGATGGAGGCCACCGTGCCGGACATCGTTGCCACCCTGCATGCCCACCCCTCGCTTTCCGAGGCCATGCACGAGGCCGCCCTCGATGTTACCGGCGAGACAATACACTATCCATCAAAGAACAGGTAGGGAAATTGGGGCAAAGGTCTATCTGTGTAGTACGCCAGCTTGGGCGGATTGAATACCACCGGGCATTCGAACTGCAGAAGGAACTGCTCCAGCAGAGATTGCAGGGTCGGATATTCGATACGCTGCTCCTCCTGGAGCACCCGCCCACCATCACCATCGGCAAATTGGGCAAGCTGGAAAACGTTCTTGCGGCACCGGCACAACTGTCCCGCGCCGGCGTGTCTCTAATCTTCACCGACCGCGGCGGCGATGTCACCTATCACGGCCCGGGACAGATTGTTGGCTATCCCATCCTGGACCTGCGGGAGCGGGAACGCGATATCCACCGGTATGTTTACAGCCTGGAGGAAGCGCTCACCAGGACGCTGGCGGACTACGGTATAAAATCGGGACGTGACCACAACCACGCTGGCGTCTGGGCCAACGATATGGAGATTGCCGCCCTCGGGCTCAGCGTCCGCAGGTGGATTACCATGCACGGCTTTGCCCTGAATGTAAATACCAAACTTGACCATTTTTCACTGATAAACCCCTGCGGTTTCGCCAACAAAACGGCAACTTCGATGGCTCGCCTTCTCGGACATAAGCTGCCAAAGGACGAGGTAACACAGCGTTTACTGGCCCACTTCGCCGAGGTTTTTGAAGTTGAACTGAAATTCGGGGATGAACCTGCTGACGAGAGTGATTATGAGCGGAAGACTGCCACCCTGGTTTAAGCAGCGGCTCGCCGACCCTGCCGTCATGTCATCCATGCATGGCCTGCTGGACGGGCTGCACCTGCACACCATCTGCCAGAGCGCCCTCTGCCCAAATATCGGCCGGTGCTTCACTTCAGGCACGGCCACCTTTCTCATCCTGGGTGACGTTTGCACCCGGCGCTGCACCTTCTGCGCGGTAACGAAAGGACACCCCAGCCCGGTTGATGAAGCGGAGCCGGAACACCTGCTTGAGGCAGTTAAGAAAATGGGTTTAAGCTATGTTGTCCTCACCTCCGTTACCAGGGATGACCTGCCCGATGGCGGCGCCTTCCAGTTCGCCCGGACGGTAACCCTGNNTCACGGTTGAGGTCCTCGTCCCCGACTTTCAAGGTTCGGGAGAGGCCATCAGGATGGTGATGGCCTCCAGCCCGCAGGTCATCAACCACAACGTGGAAACAGTGCCCCGCCTTTACCCAGAGGTCAGGCCGGGGGCAGACTACGCCCGTTCCCTGGAATTACTCTATACGGCCAAAAAGCTGAGCCCGGAAGCCGTCACCAAGTCCGGCCTCATGCTCGGCCTGGGCGAGAGCCGGGAGGAAGTTATCGAGTTGATGGGCGACCTGAGGGAGGCAGATTGCGACCTTCTTACTATCGGGCAATACCTGGCGCCTTCGGCGCAGCATCATCCGGTGGTTCGATTCATACCTCCGGAGGAATTCGCCGAGTATGAAGTAATCGGAAGAGAAATGGGATTCGCGGAGGTTGCTTCCTCGCCCCTGGTCAGGAGCTCCTACCGGGCCACTGAACTCTACGACAAGGTAAAAGCCCGTTAAAAACCACCGATAACAGATAATGCAGCAGCAAAGGAGATTTCTATGAGAAAGAACCGACTGAGGGAGCTTCTGGATGCCGGGAAGCCCACCATTGGTACCCATGTTATCACCACCTCGCCGGAGATTGTTGAGGTTATCGGGCATTCTGGCTCCTTTGATTACATCGAACTATGCGGACAGTACGCCACCTGGAGCCTGCCCCAGCTTGATGACTTCGCCAGGGCCGTGGATTTATTCCCCCATATGTCCTCCATGATGAAAGTAGAGCAGGACCCGCGCCTGTTCATCACCAGCCGGTCGCTCGGCGCCGGCATACCCAACATGCTTTTCTCCGATTGCCAGTCCGCAGACGAGGTCAGGCATTGCATACGCATGGTAAGGGCCGACACGCCAGAGGACAATGGCTTCCAGGGATGTGTGGTACGGCGCATCACCGGCTTTGTCCTTGAGATCGGCACCGAAGCCTGGGTCAAAGCCCTCCGTGAGGCGGTCATCGCCATCATGGTGGAGAAGGAGAGCCTGGTGGAGCAGATGGATGAGGTGCTGTCAGTCGAAGGACTGGACATGATTCAGTTTGGCCCCTGCGATTTCTCGGTCAACACGGGCCGGGCGGGGCAGATGAACAGCCCCGAGATGCAGCGCAAGCAAAGGGATGTGATTGAACTGGCGCTCAAAAAAGGCGTGCATCCTCGCGTGGAAATCAATGATTTCAAACAGGCGCGGGAATTTATCGATATGGGCGTACGCCATTTCTGCATCGGCTGGGAACTTTTCACCATCTATAACTGGTGCAAAGAGCAGGGTAAGGGGCTACGCCGCTTACTCGGTGGGACATAAGTTCACCCGGAGCATGCTGTCGCTATTGACAATTAATCTGAACCTATGGTAAACTTTCCTCTTGGATATTTGGCCTTCAGCAGTAGCTGATGGATTGAACTAAAGCAGTTCGGTCTGTCATTAAAAATGGATGAGCCAAGGCTCATCCTTTAAAATTGTAGGGCAGGAGGAATAAACTTGCCAACCATTAACCAACTGATACATAGAGGACGGAAACAGGCGGCCAAGAAGACCAAGTCGCCGGCGCTGCGCTTCACCTTCAATGCGCTGAAAAACCGGATGATTGAGGGCAAGGGCTCGCCGCAGAAGCGGGGCGTCTGCACTCAGGTTCGAACCATGACACCCAAGAAGCCCAATTCGGCACTGCGCAAGATAGCCCGGGTCAGGCTGACCAACGGGATGGAAGTTACTGCCTACATCCCGGGTGAAGGCCACGAACTGCAGGAACACTCGGTAGTGCTGATTCGCGGCGGACGCGTCAAGGATTTACCGGGCGTCCGATACCATATCGTACGCGGTGCGCTTGACACCAGCGGCGTGGCCAACCGCCGACAGGGTCGCAGTAAATACGGCAGCAAAATGTCAAAGGAGAAGGCAGAAATAGCCTAAACAAAGGAGTAGACAATGCCAAGGCGTGCCCAACCGGAAACCAGAGAAATATCGCCGGACCCCAAATATCATAATGTAACCGTATCCAGACTGGTAAACAAGGTGATGAAGTGCGGTAAGAAAAGGACTGCGGAAAGAATTGTCTACGGTGCACTTGATATTCTGGAGGAGCGGTCGAGCAAGGACCCGGTGACGGCGCTGGAACAAGCGGTAAAGAACGCAACGCCGCTGCTTGAAGTCAAACCGCGCCGTGTGGGCGGCGCCACCTATCAGGTACCCGTGGAAGTACGCTCCGACCGAGGTCTGTTTCTGGCATTGAGCTGGCTGTTAAAATCGGCCAGGTCAAGAAAAGGCAAATCAATGACAGAGCGGCTGGCGGATGAGCTGGCCGATGCACTGCGTGGTGAAGGCACCACCATTAAAAAACGTGAAGATACCCACAAAATGGCTGAGGCGAACCGCGCCTTCGCCCACTACCGATGGTAAAAGGTGAACAATCATTAGCACGAAGATTATGACCAAAAATCCGATTCCAGCAAAGGCAAAAGCGATGCCCAGAAGTTTTCCTTTAGAGAAAATCAGAAATATTGGGATTATTGCCCATATTGACGCCGGCAAGACCACCGTTACCGAGCGCATACTGTATTATACCGGCCGTACCTACAAGATTGGAGATGTGGATACCGGCACCGCGGTCATGGACTGGATGGAGCAGGAACGTCAACGCGGCATTACCATAACCGCCGCCGCAACCACCTGCTACTGGCAGGACCACCGCATCAACATCATCGATACGCCGGGCCATGTTGACTTCACCGCCGAGGTGGAGCGCAGCCTCAGGGTGCTGGACGGCGGCGTGGTGGTCTTTGACGGGGTGGCCGGAGTCGAAGCACAGTCAGAGACGGTCTGGCGACAGGCTGACCGCTACCGCGTGCCCAGGATATGTTTTATCAACAAGATGGACCGCGTGGGCGCCAATTTCAAACGCACCATATCCATGATTGAAAAGAGACTCAAGGCGAAACCGCTGCCCATCCAGCTTCCCCTGAGCAGCGGCGAATCATTTGAAGGCGTAATCGACCTCATTGAAGATAAGGCCTGGCATTATGACAGCAATCCTAATACGGAGCCAGAGGAAATAGCCATTCCGGATGCCGAGCGCAAGCGCTACAATGAATACCGCAATGCCCTGGTCGAAAAGCTGGCCGAGCATGACGACCATATCCTGGAAGCCTACCTTGAAGGCCATGAGATCAGCCCGTCAGTAATTAAACAGGCACTGCGCAAAGTAACGCTGGCCAACAAAGGCGTGCCCATTCTCTGCGGCAGCGCCCTGCGCAATAAAGGCGTACAGGCGCTCCTTGATGCCATCGTCAGTTACCTCCCCTCCCCCCCTGACGTGCCGCCGGTGCTGGCCATCGATGTCAATTCGGAAGCTGAGGTCACCCGCCCGGCCAGCGATGAAGCCCCGTTTTCCGCCCTGGCTTTCAAAGTTGTTGCCGACCCATTTGTCGGCAGGCTGGTTTACCTCCGGGTTTACTCCGGCATCATGAAGGCCGGGAGCCAGGTCCTGAACTCAACGTCAGGCAAGCGGGAGCGTATAGGGAGGCTGCTTCTGATGCACGCCAACCGTCGCGAGGAGGTGGGTGAAGCTGACACCGGAACCATCGTCGCCACCCTGGGCTTGAAGAACACCTTCACCGGTGATACCCTCTGCGACATTTCCCAGCCCGTATTGCTGGAATCAATCCGCTTCCCCGAGCCGGTGGTCTCTATCTCCATTGAACCCAGGACCAGGGCCGACCAGGACAAAATGGGCGACGCTTTACAGAAGCTGACCGAAGAGGACCCCACTTTCAAAGTCACCTTTAATGAGGAAACGGGACAGACCATCATCTCCGGCATGGGTGAGCTTCACCTTGAGGTCATCGTCAACCGCCTGATAAGCGAGTTCGGCGTCGGCGCCAAAGTGGGCAAGCCAAGGGTCGCCTACAAGGAGACGATTACCGTACCGATAAAGGTTGAGGGCAGATTCGTACGGCAGACAGGAGGGCACGGCCAGTACGGCCACGTATGGCTGGAGCTCGAGCCCGTGAGTCGGGGCGGTGGTTTTCAGTTTATTGATTCCCTCAAGGGAGGCGTTATCCCCAGGCAATATATCCCTGCCGTCGAGGCAGGCATAAAGGAAGCCATGGAGACGGGCGTACTCGCCGGCTATCCCGTGGTCGATATCAAAGCCACCATCTATGACGGCAGCTACCACGACGTTGACTCCTCCGAGCTCGCTTTCAAAATGGCCGGCTCTCTGGCACTGCGAAATGGCGTAAAGAAAGCCAAACCGGTTCTCCTCGAACCCATAATGAAGCTGGAAATAGTGGCGCCGGAGCAGTTCCTGGGAGATATCATCGGCGACATCAATGCCAAGCGGGGACACATCGAGCATATTGACGCCCAGGGTGATGTGTACGTTATTCAGTGCCTGATACCGCTGGCCGAGACCTTCGGCTATGCCACCAGGCTGAGGTCGCTCACCCAGGGCAGGGCCACACACTCGCTGGAATACTATAAATATAGAGAATTACCGGCAGAATTGACCGAAGAAATAACAGCACAGGCAGTAGGGAGAGGACATGCCTAAACAGAAAATCCGCATCAAGCTGAAAGGATTTGACTACCGGATAGTTGACCAGTCGGCGGCTCAGATCGTCGATGCCGTGGAGCGCACCGGTGCGGTGGTGGTTGGGCCGGTGCCTTTGCCCACACACATTAAGAAATACAGTGTCATCCGCTCCACCTTTATTGATAAAGATTCACAGGAGCAATTTGAAATACGGACGCACAAGCGCATCATTGACATTGTGGAGACCACGTCAAAGACAATAGATGCTTTAACCAAACTGAACATACCTTCCGGAGTGGAGATTGATATCAAGCTATAGAAGAGTGAGAAAAGATGGTTCAGGGAATTATCGGTAAAAAATTGGGCATGTCCCAGGCCTTCCGTGATAATGGCACCCTCTCCGCAGTAACCGCCATTGAGGCCGGGCCGTGCACCGTTACCCGGGTGAAAACGGCGGAGAAAGATGGTTATAACGCCGTCCAGCTCGGCTTTGGCCAGGCCAAACGCCTCAACTCATCGCAGCGCGGGCACCTCAAGGAACTCGGCCATTTCAAATACCTCCGCGAGTTCAGGCTGGATGACGTCAAGGACATTGAAGAGGGTCAGAAGATTGACGCCAGCCTTTTTAAGTCTGGTGACCTGGTTGATATCACCGGTCTATCCAAGGGCAAAGGCTTTGCCGGCGTGGTTAAAAAGCATGGTTTTGCTGGCGGTCCCAAGACGCATGGTCAATCTGACCGGCACCGCGCCCCGGGCTCCATAGGCTCCAGTGCCACGCCGGGACGTGTCTACAAAGGACTGCGCATGGCCGGACACATGGGGGACCAGCGCGTCACGGTGCGCAACCTTGAGGTGTTTCAGGCTGACCCGGAGCGCAACCTCCTGCTGGTAAAGGGGGCAGTTCCGGGAGCGGAAAACGGCCTGCTACTGATAAAGAAGTCGAGGAGGGGGAAGTAAGGAAGTGCAGGTCCCGGTCTACAGTCTTACCGGCGAGGTAATTGACCAGATTGAAGTCAGTGACCTGGTCTTCGCCGTGCCCTTCAACGAAGGCGTGGTACACCAAGTGATGGTCGGGCAACTGGCCAACGCCCGTCAGGGCACCGCCTCAACCAAGACCAGAAGCGAGGTCCAAGGCAGCAGCCAGAAGCTTTTCCGCCAGAAAGGCACCGGCCAGGCCCGGGCGGGCGGGCGTCGCTCGCCGACACGGCGTGGAGGAGGCATCATCTTCGGGCCGAAGCCGCGGGACTATCATCAGGACACGCCAAAGAAGATGCGCCGCCTGGCCTTGAAGTGCGCTCTCTCGTCCAAGGTGAAGGATGAAGAGTTAAAAGTGGTGCAGGAACTGAAGCTTGAACCTAAGACCAAATATATGGTACAGATTCTAAATGCCCTCGGGGCAGACTCCTCGGCACTGGTGGTAACAGCCGAAGCGGAGGAACATGTGATAAAAGCCGCGCGCAATATAGAAGGAATCAAGACAATGCCGGCAAATCTGCTCAACGTACTTGACATCCTCTCGCACAGGGTGCTATTGATGACGGTGTCCGCCGTGCGCCGTGTGGAAGAGCTCTGGGGAGAAAAAGCGGTGGCAGAGGTTAAAAATGCATCTGTCTGATGTTTTACAACGTCCGTTGATAACGGAAAAGAACACCGTGCTGCAGGTGCAGAATAAATATGCTTTTGAAGTGGCCAAAGAGGCGACCAAGCCTCAAATCAAGCAGGCTGTGGAAAAAGCGTTTCGCGTTAAAGTGATTAACGTGCATATTATCAAGGTCGCCGGGAAAACGAAAAGAGTGGGCAGACGTGTGTACAACACTCCACCCTGGAAGAAAGCAGTCGTTACCTTGAGACCTGAGGACAAAATAGAATTCTTTGAAGGTGTTTAGGATTTAGCAATTAGTGCTTGGGAATTAATTCAGGAGGAATTGCGTGGCCATTAAGGTATTCCGCCCCACCTCGCCGGGCAGGCGGGGAATGAGCGGCGCCACATTTGAAGAGATAACCAAGGATAAACCGGAGAAATCGCTGGTTGCGCCACTGAAGAAGCAGGGTGGACGCAACAACCGGGGGAAGATAACCGTTCGCCACCGGGGCGGTGGCGCGAAGCGGAAACTCCGCGTTATCGACTTCAAGCGCGATAAAATCGGCGTGCCGGGCAGAGTGGCCGCGATCGAGTACGACCCGAACCGCTCCGCCCGAATTGCGCTTGTTTATTACGCCGATGGAGAAAAACGATATATTCTAGCCCCGGCCGGGCTGAACCTCGATGATACGGTCGTGTCCGGTCCGGATGCTGAAGTGAAGACGGGCAACGCGCTGCCGCTGAAGGTCATCCCGAGCGGTACCCTCCTTCACAATATTGAGATGGAAAAGGGCAAGGGAGGGCAGATGGTACGGAGTGCCGGCGCCGCGGCGCAACTGATGGTCAAGGAAGGCGAGTACGCGCTGATACGCATGCCCTCCGGTGAAATGCGACGCGTCCGTGGCGACTGCATGGCGACTATCGGACAGGTAGGTAATGTTGACCACCAGAATATTGAGCTTGGGAAAGCGGGGCGGAAACGGCTGATGGGCTGGCGGCCCACAGTGAGGGGCTCGGCAATGACGCCGCGGGACCATCCTCACGGTGGCGGCGAAGGCCGAAGTCCGGTAGGGCTGCCCGGGCCAAAGACGCCATGGGGTAAACCAGCGCTCGGCTATCGCACCCGCAAACCAAAAGCCTCCGATAGATTGATTATAAAACGGAGAGGCGGTAAGCAGAGGTAAACAATGTCAAGGTCGATAAAAAAGGGACCATATATCGATGCCAAGTTGATGAAGAGGGTTGAGGCCGTTATCAAGTCTGGACAGAAAGCGGTCATCAAAACCTGGTCGCGCTCATCCACCATCCTGCCAGAGATGGTAGGCCTGACCATCGGTGTGCACGACGGCCGCAGGCACGTACCCATTTTCATCACCGAGAACATGGTGGGACACAAGCTTGGCGAGTTTGCCCTGACCCGAACCTTTCGCGGCCACGTCTCCCGGTCAGAGAAGACAAGCCAGGTAAGGCGCTAATAGGCAGGTACAGGTAAGGCATAATATGCAGGTAAGAGCTTTTGCCAAGGACACAGGAATATCGGCGCGCAAGGTACGGCCATTGATTGATATGGTGCGGGGCAAGACGGTTGATGAAGCGTTGACGTTGCTCAGATTTACGCCATCGCCCAATGCTCGTGTGGTGGCAAAGACGGTAAAGTCCGCCGCCGCCAGCGCGGAAAATAACTATCAGTTGACACCATCGGATTTGAAAATCATCACCATCTACGCCAATGAAGCACCGAGAATGAGACGGTTCTATCCCCGGGCGCGTGGTCGAATAAGCCCCATACGAAAGGATTCCAGCCATATAACGGTTATTGTGGGCGATGAGGAGGCATAATTGGGTCGTAAAGTTCATCCCATAGGCTTTAGAATTGGTGTCATACAGGACTGGCAGGCCAAATGGTACGCCGATACGCATTACGCCGAGTCCCTGCACGAAGACCTGAAACTACGGCGGGCGATTCAGTCCAAGTATGCTGACGCCGCAATCTCCCTTGTGGAGATTGACCGGCAGGCCAAGGAAGTGTCGGTTACCATTTACACTGCCCGTCCCGGCATCGTCATCGGGCGGGGTGGGCAGCGCGTTGATGAGCTGAGCGTTTACCTGGAAAAACTGGTTGGCAGAAAGGTCCGCCTGAACATCCAGGAGGTCCGCCAGCCGGAACTTGATGCCACGCTCGTGGCACGAACCATTGCCGAACAAATTCAGCGCCGTATAGCCTACCGGAGAGCGATGAAACAGGCGATTTTCCGCACCATGCAGGCTGGCGCCAAGGGAATAAGGGTCAACTGCTCCGGTCGGCTGGGCGATGCCGAAATCGCACGACGCCAGACAATGCACGATGGTCAAGTTCCCTTACATACATTGCGTGCGGACATTGACTATGGATTCACTGAAGCACATACCACTATGGGCAGAATCGGCATTAAGGTATGGATTTTCAAAGGGGAAATCCTTCCTGAGCCAAAGGAACTGCCCATTGAGGGAGCGCCCGCGGAAGTGGCCGTTGAAGCCGAGGCCGCTACCGAGCCAGCCACTGAGGCCCAGCCGGAAGAGGAGATGGTTGAACCAGCTGCCGGTGTAACCGGTGAAGCCATTGCCGAAACCGCTCCTGAAGCAGCCGTTGAAGAGAAAGCAGAAGAAGCACCGGCCAAGCCATCCCGAAGGCGAAAACCAGCGGCACCAGCAGAGGAAAAACCGGCTGAAGCCGAGGCAGTGGAGAAGGTTGAAGCGACTGCGGAAGAGAAGCCGGCGGCAAAACGCAGAACCAGAACCGCAAAGTCTGCCGAAGTGGAAGAACCCGCATCGACGAAAACAGCCGAGGCAACTGCCGAAGAGAAGATTGAGAAAAAACCGGCAAAGAAGACCGCTAAAAGAAGCCAGAAGGCGAAATCGACCGGTGAGCCTGTCGCCGAGGCCGAAGCTTTCAGTGTAACCGAAGACGAGGAAAAAGATGCTACAGCCGAAGAGGGTTAAATATCGCAAGTCCCATAAAGGACACCGCCGGGGAAGCGCCCAGGCAGGTAATACCACGCTTTTCGGCGATTACGGCCTGCAGGCACTGGAGTCAGCCTGGATCACAGCGCAACAGCTTGAGGCGGCGCGGCGTGCTATCACCCGTTATATCCGCCGCGGCGGCAAAGTCTGGATACGCGTGTTTCCGGATAAACCGGTCACCAAGAAGCCGGCGGAGACCCGTATGGGCAGCGGCAAAGGAGCTCCAGACCACTGGGTATCCGTGGTTAAATCGGGGAGAATACTATTTGAGCTGGCGGGCGTGGGAGAAAAAACCGCCAAAGAAGCGGTACGCCTGGCCTCGCACAAGCTCCCGTTTGCCACAAAGTTCGTGGCCCGGGATACCGGCGCCACCCATTAATGATGGTATAAAGGAACCGGCCAATGGTTAGAATTGATGAATTCAGAGCACTGAGTACGGAAGACCTGCAGAAGCAGATAGAAGAATCCAAGCAGGAATTGCTTAATCTGCGCTTCCGGCTGGCAACGAGACAGCTGGTGAACCATCGCGAGCTGCCGATGGTAAAGAAGAGAATTGCTCGTATTAAGACCATATTGAAGGAAAGAGAACTGGGGATAAGGTAGCGTTATGGAAGAGAAGCGCAAAAGCAGAATTGGGCGTGTGATCAACAACCGTATGGATAAAACGGTGGTGATTGCCGTAAACACCCCCAAACGCTTTCCGAAGTACCGGAAGACCATTACCTGGGCTACCAAATACAAAGCTCACGATGAAAAAAATGAGTGTCGGATAGGAGATGTAGTCAGGATCGTGGAGACCCGACCGCTTTCCCGACACAAGCACTGGCGCGTTGCCGAGATAATCACCAAAGGAGAGGTCCCCGAGATTCGACCGGAGGAGATAACGTAATCATCAGGACTCAAAGTTATGATTCAGCAGTATACCAGATTGAGAGCCGCAGATAATACTGGAGCCCGGGAAATCATGTGCATCAATGTTCTCGGTGGCACAAGGCGAAGATACGCCCGGGTCGGCGATATCATCGTCGCTTCGGTGAAAAAAGCCATTCCGGGTGCCACCATGAAAAAGGGCGACGTGGTCCGGGCCGTGGTGGTACGTACCGCCCAGCCCTACCGGCGTCCCGATGGCTCATATATCAGATTTGATGAAAACGCCGCGGTAATCCTGACCGATAAAAACAATCCCCGGGGGACTCGCATCTTCGGGCCGGTGGCCCGGGAACTCAGGGACAAGGATTTCACCAAGATAATTTCCCTGGCGCCGGAAGTACTCTGAAGGCAGACGATGATGAAGATAAGAAAGAATGATACGGTACAGGTGATGGAAGGCAAGGATAGAGGGAAAAGAGGCAAGGTGCGCTTTGCCTATCCCAAGAAGAACCGCGTCATCGTGGAAGGGATAAACTTCATCAAGAAGCACTCCCGGGCACGGGCACAGGTCAGGCAAGCCGGTATCATTGATTTGGAGGCACCGATTGATGCTTCAAACGTCAGGTTACTGTGCGGAAAGTGCAATCGCCCTACCCGCGTGGGTTTTACCTTCCTCGAAGATGGGAGAAAGGTAAGATATTGCCGGAAGTGCCGAGAGGTGATTGACTAGATGTCACGGTTAAAGGATAAATACCGGAAAGAAGTGGTCCCAGCCCTGATGGAGCGCTACGGCTACGATAATGTCATGGACGTGCCGCGCTTGATTAAAGTGGTGCTCAATATCGGACTCGGCGAGGCAAGTCAGAATGCCAAAGCCCTGGAATCAGCCGAGGCTGACCTTTCCGCTATTTCCGGGCAGCACCCGGTAATCACCCGCGCCAAGAGGTCAATCGCTGCCTTCAGGCTGCGTGCAGGAATGCCTATCGGCATGAAGGTAACCCTGCGCGGTAAGCGGATGTATGAATTCCTTGACAAGCTGGTGAACGCAGTTCTGCCCCGGGTGCGGGAGTTCTCCGGGGTACCGCCGAACGCGTTTGACGGACGGGGCAATTACACCCTCGGCCTTAAAGAGCAAATCGTGTTCCCTGAAATAGACTACGATAAGATAGAGAAGCTGCGTGGTCTGGAAATAGCCGTCGCCACCACGGCAAAGACGGATGAAGAGGGCAGGCATCTTCTTGAGCTTCTCGGCATGCCTTTTGCCAAAGACGGAACGGAGTAGAAATGGCAAAGAAATCAAAGATAGTAAAAGCGAATAGACCGGTTAAATTCAGAGTACAGCAGCACAACCGCTGCCACCTGTGCGGACGGCCGCGTGCCTATATCCGCCAGTTTGGCCTGTGCCGAATCTGTTTTCGCCGGCTGGCGCTGGTCGGTCAGCTCCCGGGAGTAAGAAAATCAAGCTGGTAAAAGAATCGAGAGGATTATATGTCTGTTACTGACCCGATTGCCGATATGTTAAATAGAATACGTAACGCCCTGATGGCCAAGCATGAGCAGGTGCTGGTGCCATCGTCACGGCTGAAACTCTCCATCGCCCGAATTCTGAAGGAAGAGGGCTTCATCAACGACTATGA
>JABAOC010004852.1_pt1 | contig 13388 bp, 13 predicted proteins | sample 7062161 | NCBI WGS metagenome assembly JABAOC01 (sample SAMN14538625, study PRJNA623070) | marine sediment metagenome | biome: marine biome [ENVO:00000428]; feature: marine pelagic biome [ENVO:01000023]; material: deep marine sediment [ENVO:00002113] | place: India: Gulf of Khambhat ... | reverse complement strand
CGGTTCTGATACCTGTACGGTGATGGTGGCGATGCCCTCTTTTGCCGTAAAGACGCGGGTGGATTTCTGCCTGAGGGGGAACCGGGAGGATAGCTCACGAGCAGTTAAGCTTCGGAAATCGTCGGGCACCTCGAAGGAGACTCGGGCCCCTTCCACGGTGAACGCTTGAGGACGGAACGCAACGAGGTGATATTTTTTCACCCACCGGGACAATTTACCGGGGCCGTAAGGTGACTGAAATCGGGACTCGAGCTTCACCACGTGGCCGGGGATTTTGTCGGAGAGCCATCTCTTCACCACCGCCACCTGCTCGGAGGATGCTATCTCTATCACCTTCGTCTCTTCGAGAAAGCAGGGGACTTTCTCGTCCGCAACTGGCACCAGCCAGTAGAAATCGACGATCTGCGACTCGTAGCGCACCATCTTCCCCGTATTGCGATTAAGGGCAACGTATTCTGCGCGAACCACGTTTTCCGGCAGGGCGATATCGTCGCCGCTGAGGAGCATCTCCCGGTACGGCACTTTCAAATCATCGGTGAGGTACACGGTCAGGGGCCCTCTGGCCAGGGAAAACTTTCCGTCTGGCACGTAGGATATCTTCGTCGTTTTGTATCTGCCGGGCCCTATTTTGAGGGTCGCCGTCTGCGTCGACTGTTGTTTCATAAAGAGCGTCTTCGGCGTGTGTCCCTCGAGAAAGTCCCGTTCCTTCTTGAGCTTCCGGGAGCCGTCCTCCGTGAAATCCCACACCTCAGTGAGACCGTCTTTTTTCGCGGTGATCTTTCTGAGAACCGTTGTCGTCGTCGTCCCTCCCAGGTATACCTCCACTTCCTGCACGGTGATCCAGGATCCCGGGTGGAACGGGGCAAACGGGTCATATCTCTCGCCGCCTTTCGCGATGGAGGTACGGTTACCAAGAAATACTGCCAGGAGAGCGACATAAACGGAAAGACGTATTGCCCGTTTCATGCCCTTCTTTTTTACCACCATTCTGGCCTCAATAACTCCCTCTTCTGCAAGCGTTTTTCCTTCTAAACTTCGCAAGTTCAATGCTTCGCATGTACTGCCTTCTTCTCAATACTTTTTCGGAAGGAACGCCCGTTGACTGAACCGCCGCTTCCCGGAATTTTGCGGGGTGTGTCCTGCGGTTTATCGGTATTTTTCCTTTTCACCGCGATGGGGAAAATTCTGTGGAAAGAAGACCCGGGCGCCGGGCTTTTTGTTTCTTGTCCATCAGCGGGAGGACACGGCTTATCACGGTTTGGCTCTCTAACCTTTGATCGCCCCGGCTGTCAGTCCTGTTAAAACGCGACGCTGGAATATGGCGGTGAGGACGATGACGGGGATAACGGAAAGGGTCGATGCCGCCATGATCTCCCCCCAGGGTATTTCCCCGTGAAGTCCCTGGAAGAGTGCGATGCCGACGGTCACGGTCCTTGCGTGGTGGTCTGTTGTGAGCATAAGGGCGAAGAGAAACTCGTTGAAAGCAAATATGAACGCCAGGAGTGCCGCCGAGAAGATGGCGGGTGCGGAAACGGGAAGAATCACCTTCAGCAGCACCTTCCACCTGGGGCACCCGTCAACGAGGGCCGCGTCGTCGAGCTCCGTCGATATCTGAGAAATGTAGCCGGTGAGGATCCACAGGATCAGGGGCAGCACCCACGCCGTGTAGGAGAGGATGAGGGCGGTCCAGGTGTTTACCAGGCCGAGCCTGCCGATGAGCTTGAAAAGGTGCCCGATAACGCTTACCTGCGGAAAGGTGGAGATTGCAAGGGTTGCCAGGATTATGGCCGTTTTTCCCGGAAGGCGAAGGCGAGATAGCGCGTAGGCGGCGAGGGATCCCGCTGCGACGGCGATAAGGGCGGTTAGTCCCGAAACGGCAACGCTGTTTCTCAGGTAGTGGACGAAATGAAGGGTGGGTTTGGCGAGGATGTCCGTGTAGTTGCGCAGGGTGAAGGCGAAAGGAGCAACGCCGGAGAGAAAGTCGGGATTGCCCGAAAGGCTTATGAGCACCATGTAGATAAGGGGGAGGAAGGTGAAGGTGACGAGAAACGCGGCGCCGATTGTTGTAAGAATCCTTTTCGCTTTCTCTTCCCTCACGACAGTACCTCCCGGAAACGGCCAACCTTGAGGTAAACAGCCGACAGCGACAGGGCTATGATAAAGAGCAGCACCGAGATGGCAGAGCCGTACCCGAAGTCCCCGGCGAGAAAGTAGCGGTACGCGTAGAGGGAGAGAGAGCTGGTGGAGCCTCCCGGCCCGCCGCCGGTTATGACGTACACCGTGTCGAAGATGCGAAGGGCGTCTATCGTTCTGAAAAGAAGCCCCACGGTGAGGGCGGGGCGAAGCAGCGGGAGGGTTATGGTGGTAAACCGCCGGAAGAGGCTGGCGCTGTCAACCTCGGCCTGCTGATAGAGCTCATCGGGAATAGCCTGGAGGCCGGCGAGCAGAATTATGGCCACAAAGGGGGTCGTCTTCCACACGTCGGCAGCCACGATGGCGAAAAACGCTCCCCACTTCGAGCCGAGCCAGTTTACCGGCCGATCGGCGATGCCCGCAGAGATGATGGCGAAGTTGGCCAGGCCGAAGCTGTAGTTGTAGATGAGCTCCCACACCCTCCCCGAAACGGCCGCCGGCACGGCCCAGGGGATGATCAGGGAAACCCGCAGAAATCCCCGGATCGGGGTGGGCCTGTTGACTACCATCGCGAAGATGAGGCCGAGAAAAAGCTCCAGGGGGACGGATGCCGCGATGAAAAGGAGGGTAAATCTCACCGATTTTAGAAAAGCCGTGTCGTGCAAAAGTTGCCCGAAGTTTTGAAAGAGGATGAACTTTTTCTCAAGAAACGTGGCATCCCTGAGCAGGCTCGTGTAGAGCGTTCCGATAACGGGGTAGAGGGAAAAGGCGATAAGAAAAAGGGCAAGAGGCAGCAGGAAGGCCATTGACTCGAGCAGCTCTTTCGGCGTTTGCCTTCTCATCGTGATCTGTTTCTACCTTGCCTCGTAACGGTCGATGATTTTCTGGCTCTCACGCTCCGCCCGCGAAAGGGCATCTTCCGGGTTAATCTGGCCGGAGAGAGCCCCGTTCAGGTTCTCCTGGATCACCGCAGAGATCTGGGTGTAATAGGGGACTATCGGCCTCGGAAGAGTGTGCGTGAAGATTTTTTTCAGCTCCGACGCGTGAGGGAGGGCTTCCAGGATTTCCGGATCGTCGTATATATCGGTCCTGCCGGAGTTCCACCCGAGTTTGAGGGCAAACTCCTTCTGCGTATCAAAGGAGAGTACGAATTTGACGAGGCGGAAGGCGTCCTCTCTCGCGTCGGTTATGCGGGAGATTCCGATGTGCCACCCTCCGAGGGTTGAGACGCTCTCGCCCGATTCAAAGCGGGGCAGGGGTGCGATCGCCGTTTTCCCCTTCACCCTGGATTCTCCCTGCTGGTGAATCATCCAGGCGTAGGGCCAGTTGCGCTCGAAGAGGGCCTTTCCCTTCTGAAAATGGACCCGCACTTCCTCCTCTTTCATCTCTGTGTAGGTGTTCGGGGGAGAGATTCGATAGGTGTGGATGAGCTTCCTCATGAAGTTCAAGGCATGGAGGTTTTCCGGCGTGTTGAGCCTGATGCGTTTGTCCGAGATATCGATACCGCCCCCGCCCGATGCTGCGACCTCGATGAAGTTGCAGATGAGGCCTTCGTACTGCGNNGCCATCTGAACCAGCTCCTCCCAGGTGGTTGGCGGCTTTTCGTAGCCGAACGTCTCCAGAAGATCGCGCCGGTAGTAGAGGAGGCCGCCGTCGATATACACGGGCAGAGCCACGAGCGACCCATCATATCTGTCCACCAGGCTCAAAACCCTGGCGAAGAAGTGTTCGAGACCCACCTCTTTTCCGAGGTCGTCAAGGGGCAGGAGCCATCCCGAGGCCGCAAACTGCGAGATCCAGGCCACGTCCATGAGGAAGACATCGGGGTCGGATTTTTTCGCTTTTAGCGGTATGAGAAGTTCCTGCCTGCGCTGGTCGGTGTCCGTGGGCTCTCGCCTGATCGTGACGGGTATCCCCGTTTCCCTCGTGAACTCGGCGACGGTGCGCTCCCAGAACTCGATCTCTGCGGGAGCACCTCCCACGGCAAAGCTCAATGTGCCCCTGCCTTCTTTCTTCGCGGTGCACGAGGGCAGCACAAGAAAAAGTGCCGGTATCAGGAGAAGCAGTCCTCTATTCATGCCGGAATCGGTAAATCCCTCAAATTTTTTTCTCTATTTTACCCCCGCTGGCGGAAACCTGGCAAACCGAGGCGGAGTCCTCCCGGAAAACCGAAGCGCCTGTAACGGAGGAAATGGGCCCGCTTTGCCCTTTGGCATTTTCGGGGGCTCACGAAACCCTGTTCGTAAAAACGAGGAGCAGCTAAGGGCAAAATGGTACAATGGGCAATATTATCTGAGGCGTATCGTCTCGCTATCCACACGGAAGAGGGGAGGGTGATCATGAGAGAGAAGAATCAGGAGAATGGTTCGTGCGTCCCGCGTGTTTCGGTGAGTATACTCCTTATCGCTATTGCGACGATTGTCTTCGGATGCAGTTCGAGCGAGAACAAGGGTGCAAAAGTCGTCGCTTCGAACCCGAAGGGAAAGCTCGACTCGTGCGCTCTTTTGTCAGCGGAAGTTGCTGCCGAGGCCCTGGGGGACAAGGTGACGCAGAGCGAGGGCTTTCCCCGCCACATGGATCTTCAGGGCGGGAAGATCGTCAACTCTACCTGTCAATATGACGCCGTATCCTCCGACAGGCTGGTGGGTCTGAACATCACCTACGCGCCCATGTACAAGGGCAGATACCCGAAAACGGTGGCCGAGTATATAAAGACCAGCACAGGTGGGGGACCGCCCGATGAGGAAGTGAAAGAACCGGTTGCGGTTTCGGGACTCGGCGATTTCGCCGTGTGGCACATCGCCTATGGGATCGGTGCTCTCACCGCGTACTCCGGTGAATACAAGGTGATCATCACTATCGGAAGCTACTCGAAAGGTGCATCCGATAGCGACATAGAACCGGCAAAGACAGCTGCGAAAAAGGTGCTCGGCAATCTCTGACGTCTCGACGGCTAGACACAATAAAACTATTTAGACACTCTGCCTGACCAGAGCTCAGCGTCCAGAGAAAACCAAGATCAAGGTTAAAGTTCCAAGTTAAAAAATCGGATCTTCGGCTGCTTGGCTGTTCGGATGTTCGAGCCATCCTGTTTTGGTTTTGCTGCTTTCTGTTGTTCTGATTTCTGTTTCTCCTATGAACTATGAACGCTGGACGGACAATATTGGTTTTTAATCTCCTCTTCGGCTGTTCGAACCATCTGTTTTTCTTGAGATTATCAGCGAACAGGCGAGTAATGCCCTGAGGGAACTTCCTTGGAAAGTACGATCTGCCACAGCTGGTTGTAACCGGAGCGAAAGGCCCCTGCACTGACCAGGAGGTAGTATTTCCACATGCGGTAAAACATTTCACCGAATTGAGATTTCAGCTCACCCCAGGATGCATCAAAATTGCGGAACCAGGACATGAGCGTTTTGTCGTAGTCGGCGCTGAAACTGTGCCAATCCTCCATGACGAAGAGCCCTTCGATGGACGCGCCTATCTGCTTGATCGAGGGAACCAGGGCATTGGGAAAGATGTATTTTCCCATCCACGGGTCAAGGGTCACGGCCGATTCGTTCCCGCCCACCGTTTGCAGCATGAAGAGGCCGCCTTTTTTCAGCAGCCGGTGAACTACTTTCATAAATACCCGGTAATTTTTATAACCCACGTGTTCAAACATCCCGATTGAGACGATACGGTCTGCGTGTTCCTGCTCGGTAATCTCTCTATAGTCTTGAAACCGTATTTCTACCGGCAGTCCCTTGCAAAGCTCACTGCCGAACTCTGCCTGTCTCTTGGAAACGGTGACACCAACTGTCCGAGCGCCATATTTTTCCGCGGCGAATTTGCAGAAGCTGCCCCATCCACACCCGATATCGAAGACGTTCATTCCCGGTTTAAGGAAGAGCTTATTGCACACGAGCTCGAGTTTTGCCTCCTGTGCCTCATCGAGGGTACGTGCGTCCTTCCAGTAGCCGCAGGAGTAGACCATCCTTTTATCCAGCATGTTTCTGAAAAGACTCGTGTCTCTATCATAATGCCTCTCTCCGATGACAAATGCCTTCGATTTCCCTCCGTAGTTCAAGACCATGGCCTTGATGAGGGAGGGCAACGCCTTGAGTGTTTTCACCTTCTTGTGGAGTGAGGCCCGCAGAATCCGGTTGGCGAACTCATCCAGCGCCTCCGCATCCCACCATCCCTCCATGTACGATTCCCCCAGGCCGAGTGATCCATCGGCGAGAACTCTCCGGTAGAATTGAGGATTGTGCACCCTGATATCCGCCGGATTTTCTCCGTTCAGTTCAATGCCGGCTTCCTTGAAGAGGGACGCCACGATTTTCTTTTCTTTTTCCATAGGAAGGGAATTGCTCCTATCGATGCAGGGAAGTCACCCCGTAATGCACGTTTCGAATAAAAAGCGCTTCATCGAAACCGATCGTCCTCGAGAATGTGCTCTCGCAGGTATTTTGAGGTGAAATTCTTGTGATCCGGATCGCGAAGTAACCGGGACTGCATGTCGTATCGCACCAGAGCAACAGCCGATAGGTCTTCAACGATATATCCATTGTAATAATTTTTCTGAGAAGAATAAACGAAAATTTATTTTATTGCTGTTTTATCGGGTAATTCTGAATTCTATTTGGTGATCTATCTATCGTGAACGGAAAAATTTCGGCTATGCGTATCCTCCATTGCTCCGTTGATATTGGGCACGAACAGAGATTACCGGCTTTTTTCCGGGTCAAGGCAGCTTTCCTTGAGCGGTTTTCTCTTCTTATCAGGTAAAAAGAAAAAAAATGTGATAAAAAAGTATCAACAGGAAGGAGATGGCAGTTCTCGTCGTCACGCCGAACAGGTATGGTTATTTATCAGAAATACAGACAGCTGGAGAAAATATGGTGCTGCGAAAAATAAGCTGCGCCATCGCGGGAGGAGCCGTCGGAGCGCTTGTCGACAGCTTCAATATCTGGATCCTGGGGAAGCTGGGTGCCACATCGCTGCTCGGGGTCGCTTTGCAGCCGAAATTTACGGCCTCCTGGCTCTATCCCCGGCTGGTCTGGGGGGGCATTTGGGGGCTTCTCTTCATGGTGCCCATCCTGGAAAAGAGAACTGTCCTCCGGGGCATGGTTTTCAGCATCGCACCGACGGCCACCCTCCTTTTCGTCATCTTTCCCGGAATGGACAGGGGAATGTTCGGCCTCGGCTTCGGGACCTTTACGCCGGCCCTGGTAATTTTCCTGAACTTCATCTGGGGAATCGTGGCGTCTTTCTGGTATAAAAACTCGGTGGAAAAGAAGGAATCGATGGTGTACTTCTGAGGATTATGCCTCTTTACGCTCCGCTGTTTACCAGCCCCGAATCAACCAGAGAGCAGATGAAACTTCAATTCTTCTTGCCATCTTCACTTTATATCGGTCCAGGCTCGACCGGTTCATCAGAACCCGTGCCACAGAGCCGAGGTGAGAAGCTGCTTCCAGTTGTATTCGACGCTTTCCCGTATGTGGGTTACCTCTTTTTCGCTCAGATAGGAAAACCTCCCCTGTGCTTTGAGGTAATCCCTGGCATCGATACCGGAGGGTTCGTGAGTGATCTGTATCTCCTCGCCGTCGAATATCTCCACGAGGGGAAATACTCTGGATTCTACAGCGAGGCGGGATATTTTTATCGTCTCGTTTGACGGGAACTTCCATCCCGGGGGGCAGGGGGAAAGTATGTGGATAAACCTCGTCCCCGATGTTTCGGAAGCTTTTCTGAATTTGCTTATTAAATCATCAGGGTAGGCGGGTGTCGCCGTGGCTATATAGGGGATCCTGTGGCCTGACATGATCCTTATGATATCCTTTTTTGGCCTCGATTTTAGCCTCCCCCCCGGCGTGGTGGTCGTCCAGGCTCCCCAGGGAGTTGCCGAGCTTCTCTGAATTCCCGTATTCATGTATGCTTCGTTATCGTAGCAGGCGTAGATTATGTTCTCGTTCCTCTCTGCCGCTCCTGAGAGTGCCTGGAGACCTATATCGAAGGTTCCTCCGTCGCCGGCGAAGGCGAGAACGTGGGCATCCGTCTGGCCCCTGGCGTCGAGGCCGGCCCGAATGCCGGTGGCAGTTGCTGCTGCCGTCTCGAATGCTGCATGGACAACGGGAACGCGGAGCGCCGAGGAGGGGTAGGGTCCGCAGATGACGGAGAAACACGATGCCGGGATGACCACGACCGTTTTCTTACCGAGTACCGACAGGGCCATTCTCATGGTGATGGCTGCCCCGCAGCCCTGACACGCGAGGTGTCCTCCCGAGAGAAACTCAACTCTCTCTGAATCGCTTACTTTTTCCTGCATATCTCCTCCAGAAAAGAGATGGTGTCCCCACCCTCCGTTTCCAGAAGCCTGGCCACCCCTTCCGCGATATCAGAAGGAGTGGCGTCGATTCCGCCGAGCCCCGATATCAAGTTGTAGAATCTCGTCCCGGAAAGCTCGTTTCCCACGCTCGAGACTAATTCTGAGTAGATGATACCCCCGGCTCCGGGAGAGAGATTCCTCTCAACGACGATGACACGCTTATACTGTGACCCGATGTCCCGGAATTCTTCCGAGGGGAAGGGCCGCAGAACACGGAGGTTCAGCACCCCCGCCTCAACCCCTCTGTTTTCGAGCAAATCCTTCGCGACGAGCATGTTGCCGCTCATGGCTCCTGCCGTGACCAGGAGCGCCTCATAAGATTTGCCCCGGTGATAGTCGAAGAAAGAGTAACTTCTTCCCGTGACCTCTTCGAACCTTTCGAACTCCTCTCTGAATACGTTTCCTGCTGCCTTTATTGAGCTGTGCAGGTTTTTACGAAACTCTGCATAATCCTCAGGAAAGGTAAGCGATCCGATTCCCGATGGGCTTTCGAAGTCTATGTACCCTCCGTTTTTTTTCTCCCCGAGAAAAGCGTCTGCCCTGTCCTGGGCTATCACATCGACGACTTCCTGTGTGTGGGATACGTAAAACGCGTCATAGCATATCATCACCGGAACGTTCACCGTCTCTGCCACCTTGTAGGCTATGATGACCGAATCGAGTACCTCCTGGGCGCTCCCGCAGTAGACCTGTATCCAGCCTGTATCCCGCTGGGAGAGTGAGTCTGTCTGGTCGGCCCATATGTTCCATCCCGGGGCGACGGACCGGTTCACGTTGACCATGACGAGTGGGACCCTTGCCCCCGCTGCCCAGTGAAGGATTTCGTGCATGAGGAGCAAACCCTGTGATGAGGTAGCGGTGAACGTCCGTGCTCCGGCGGTAGCAGCTCCAACCACAGAGGCCAGTGCCGAGTGCTCCGATTCAACCATGATGAATCGTGCCTTCAGCTTTCCCGACGCGCACATTGCCGAGAGCTCTTCAACGACGCTCGTCTGGGGTGTTATGGGGTATGCGGCTATTACCTCGACCCGCGAGAGGGCCGCCCCCAGCGATGCAGCGCTGTTACCGTCCAAAAGTGTCTTCACCTTATCCCTCCGTGAAGCTTATGGCCCCTCCCGGGCATTCGGTCCAGCATATTCCACACCCCTTGCAGTGGTCGTATTCCACGCTGTAGTCTCCCCCATTCCATCTCACAGCTCCATCGGGGCAGAATATCCTGCAGTTGTCGCAACCGTTGCATACCCCGCAGGAGAGGCATCTCCCGGCTTCGATCATTCCGTCCTCGAAGGTGGGGGTGTTCTCCACTTCATCGAAGGTCCGTATCCTTCGGGCGATGGGGATGGCTTTTGACTTCAGCCTGGTCGATGGCCTCACGTAGTCCCTGTTTATCGTGTCAGCCCCGGCAACTTCCCGGTGGTTTTCATCTTTGCCCTTTTCGTCGATCAGTCCCGCATTGCTGAGAAAGGTAAAGGCTGCCTCTTTCCCGCTACCCAGTGCCCAGGTCACGTTTCTCGTGGCGTTTCTCATGGCATCACCCGCTATGTACAGATGTTTCCCCACCTTGATCTGATTCTCGCTGAATGCTGCGTCTTCTCCCGTTGCCAGGATCAAGAGGTCACAGGGCATTTCGAATTCGGTGCCTTCTCTGGCAATAACCTTTCCCCGTGGACCCGTGTCTTTCCCCCTGACGACGTCCGTCCGTATCATCTTCACGCCCCGGATCCTGCGCTTTTCGAAGAGGGGAGAGCGGGGAGCCACACGGAAGTGGAACTGAACACCCTCTTTCACGGCTTCCTCTACCTCTTCCTCGTAGGCGGGCATGTCCCTCTCATCACGGCGGTAGAAGAGGTCAACGTCGGCTCCCAGCCGTATCGCAGCCCGTGCGCTATCGATAGCGCTGTTTCCCCCGCCCACGACTAGCACCTTTTTCCCTTTGAGGGAGATCGGACTCTCCTTTGCCCTCTGGAGAAATCGGATTGCATCGGATATCCCGGAGCTACCTTCTTCATGCTGGAAGGAAAGGGTACTCTGCCACGCTCCCGTCGCCACGAGCAGTATGTCAAATTCCCTCTCCATCCCAACGATGCCTTCCAGAGCAAAGCGTTTTCTCACAAAGTTTATCCCTCCACCGAGGAGCCTTCCAATTTCAGCGTCGACAACCTTCGAGGGAAGCCGGTAATCAGGTATCACGTGGCGCAGCATCCCGCCCGGCGCCATCTTCATGTCGAAGAGCGTTACATCGAACCCCGCTTTCCTCATGTGGTAGAGGAAAGAGAGCCCTGCCGGGCCTGCCCCGATTACTCCCGCCCGCCCGGCATTTTTCCGAACGGGCAAACCCAGATCGAACCTTTCTTCGATCGCCCGGTCACCCGCTATTCTCTCCAGTGAGCCGATCGCCACGGCTCCGTCGAAGTGGTCCCTGGTGCATTTTTTTTCGCATTCCCGGTAGCAGACTCGTCCCATGATAGCGGGAAAGGGATGGGCTTCCAGTATCACGTAGAACGCTTCCTTCACCTTTCCCCTGGAGAGGTGGTGGAGGAAACGTTCCGGTCTCACTCCTGCAGCACACTCCTCCCTGCAGGGGGATATGAGCTCCCTGTAGACGGGCTTTAAGTGCCTCCAGGAGGCGGTGCAGTTTTTCTCCGTGGTTCCTCCCGCGAGGGGAGGGGAGAGATGTTCAGGTGCTAAGCTCATATCTCCTCACTTCTGAGTAGGCAGCTTTTGCTGCTTCCACATCCCTCTTATGGCTCTTGCCAAGGACTTTTTCTATCGCTTCTGAGATCTTAGCCGGCGTCAGGTATCCCGTTGCTTTCGCAAATGCGCCGGCCATCACCGTGTTTACGATCGGTGTCGTGGGTTCGCCCAAACCGTACCGCAGGGCTATGTCGGTGCCGTCGACAGCGAATATATTCCCTTTCAAGGCCGTTTCGGGAAGCGTTGCGGCGTATCCCGGGATATTGAGCACTCCCACCCCGCCCTCTTTGAACCCCGAGTAAGTGTCTTCCAGCAGGGCGAGATGGGGGTCCAGGACGAGGAGAATATCCGGCTCTTTGATCACGCATCTATGATGTATGGGTGTGTCGCTCACCCTGGTGTAGGCGAAGACGGGAGCGCCTCTGCGCTCAACGCCGAAAAAAGGGAATGACTGCACGTATTTTCCGGTCAGGAAGAATCCCCAGGCGAGAATCTTCGAGGCGTTCACGGCCCCCTGACCGCCCCTTCCATGGATTCTTATATCGATCATTTTCTACTCCGAATAGATAACGACGATTGCCCTGGCCTTTGTATTTCCCACTCCTTTGAAGGCGTGAGGAATCTGTGACTCGAAGTAGAGGGAATCTCCGGGGTAGAGCCTCGTCACGTCATCGCCTGTGTGGAATTCGAGCTCTCCTTCGATGAGGTGCACGAACTCCTCTCCCTTGTGGGACAATTTGGGGACGTCCTCATCGATGTTCACGTCGAATTCAACCATGAACGGTTCCATGTGTTTGTCGGGCTTCTGAAAAGCGAGAGATTCGTAAGAGTAGGAGAGAGGGTCTTTTCCCCGTGGAAACCTCCTCTTTACCCTTTTCCTCGCATTGGCCCGGACAATTTCTATCCGTGTATCCCCGTCTCCCTCCCTGAAAAAGTAACCGATGTGAACGCCCAACGCTTTTCCTATCTTGAGCAGCGTAGCCACGGGGGGAATCACCACTTCGTTCTCTATCTGGGAGATCAGCGCCTTCGACAGACCGGACGCGTCTGCCACATCCTTGATTGTCAGCCCCTTTTTCAGACGAAGGGCTTTTATCTTTTCTCCCAGCCTGAGTTCTCTGAGCTCATCTTTTGCACGCTCCATAATCACCTCCCATGGGTGTATCCCTGGGTAAATTTTTAATGATTCCGGTGCAAAAGGCAAGAGAAAAGTTTGATTTAACTAAACAATGTTCATTTAAACTGAACACAAAGGATCTTCTGCGGGAGATTCCGGTCCCCGGATGCGCCGTCGACCGGAAAAGGAGAGGTTCGATTATTCTGATTTCTGCGTTCTTCCCTCTATGGCTCTCTGGAAAGGCCCCTCCGTCCCGATCGAGGGAGGAAGATCATGAGAGAGCAGGCGACGACCAGCAGTGCGAGGGCCAGAAGCGGGGTACCTCCGCGCAGGAGCATCCAGGAAAAGAGGATGACCGGTGTGAGGAGGATGCGAACTGCTGTGCGGGCAGAATCATGTTTTTCCAGCCACGTTGCCACCGGCGGGGAGTAGCGGTAGTAGATCGTGACGAGCCATCTGCCGGCCTCACTGGTGAGCAGGAACCGGTCGCGAAACTCGCGAAGTATGCGGACGTAGGGCGCCTGATTGGAGCCGAAGGCAGCCGTCGCGATAAAGCAGTCCTTCCCCGTCACTTCGGGGTCACCGATGCCGCCGCCACCCCCGTTCCCTGCTGCGGTCACGGCGGGGCCACCCTGATCGATGACCGTCCCGTTGAAAGACAGGTCGTCATCCCCCCGCTCGCCGTCGATGAACTCGAGGGTCACGACGCTCCCGTCTATCAGAGCCCCCGTGTTGGTCAGGGGGTCGAAGAGAAACTCGTACCAGCCGGGCGCCGTGCTTTCCGGCGTCGGCCCGAACTTGTAGAAGGTGTTCGGGATTTCCCCATCGAGNNCCGGACGTTTTGCAGTCCGCCGGAGCTCTCCAGGGTCACGTACTGGGTCCCGTCGGAGGAGGGGAGCGATGCAACATTTCCCTGCTGGCTGTCGGGTGTGCCGTCGCCGTTGCCGTCATGTAAAGGATCGGTCCCGTCGGGGCCGCTCTCGAGGCTGTCGGGAACACCGTCGCTGTCTTCGTCCTGCTCCGTTGCCACGACGGTGAAATCGTTGTCGCTGAAATCCCCTACAGATGAGTCGG
>JABAOC010007457.1_pt1 | contig 13389 bp, 10 predicted proteins | sample 7062161 | NCBI WGS metagenome assembly JABAOC01 (sample SAMN14538625, study PRJNA623070) | marine sediment metagenome | biome: marine biome [ENVO:00000428]; feature: marine pelagic biome [ENVO:01000023]; material: deep marine sediment [ENVO:00002113] | place: India: Gulf of Khambhat ... | reverse complement strand
CCCTGGATGCCCACGAGCATCAGGACGTTCTCCCTCCCTGGCTGGATCTCCAGCTGCTGGGGCTTCTCCCCCACGAACCTGGTCAGCTCGTCGTAGACCACCTTCACAACGTGCTCCCTTCGGCTTATCCCGGGGGGGAGCTTCTCCTCAAGGGCCCTCCTCTCTATGCTCTGGCTAAGCTCCATCACGAGCTGGACGTTCACGTCCGCCTGGAGGAGGGCCCTCTGGAAGTCCCTTATCAGCTCCTTGACTAGGGCCTCGTCCACGACGGGGGCCCTGATCACCTTCCTGAGGGCCTCGTAGAGGGACGAACCCAGCTTCTCCAGCACCATCTTCGCGGCACGCCCTAGGCTACTCGATACTACGATCAGGGGGAGACATGTAAACGTTGCCTTGAAGGCTCGATGGGGGGACCGGGGGCCTGTGGCGGGCTGTGGCGGCCGAGACCTGACCCGAGAACATGGCCGACGGGGGCAGGGGAGGTAGTAGTTGGCGAACGCTAGCGGGATCGCTATCAGAACTTTAATCTCCAATGTAATCTTTACTCCTCACCGGGCCGGGGCCGAAAGGAGCCAGCCCAACCTTTACTATCTTTTAAATTATATCGATCAATGATCTAGTTACGTATATCAAATGATATAGTCAAATTTTAGATATAGTTTACTGTGAACATCTTTTTTCGACGTTAAGGATACATAACTGGGTTCTCAAGAAACCGTACATATCTAAAAAGGATATTTTGCATCTGGAACGGTGTCCATACTAAGTATATATTCTGTTTCGGGGGAGGTTTTTTCAGCGTCTGGTGATAGAATGGGGCTGTCCGAGAAGGTGGACCTGCTGGACCTAATAATCCACACCCTAAGGGAGCACGAGGAGAAGCTGGACAGCCTCATCTTCCGCCTAGAGGTGCTCTACCTCGCGATCCAGCAGAACCCGGATTTCCTCAGCGCCCTCCTAAGGGGGGCGGCCAGGGAGAAAAGGTCCGAGGAGGAGGAAGGCTCGTCCGTCCTTTTGGTGGACGACGACGAGGACCTAGTGGACACGCTTAAGATGATACTGAAGGCAGGCGGGTACAAGGTGGACACGGCCAGCAGCGGGGAGCAGGCTCTCAAGAAGGCGAGGAAAAAGAGGTTTAAGCTGGCTATAGTGGACATGAAGCTCCCTGACATAACGGGCAGCGAGCTAGCCAAGGTCCTAAAGGGCCTGAACGAGGACACGGACATCGTCCTGATAACTGGCTACTCGTCTTTCATCGACGGCCAGGAGGCACTGGACCTGGACATCCAGGACATCCTGGTCAAGCCCATAAAGGCCAAAGACCTCCTAAAGGCGACGGCCAGGTCCCTTGGAAAGATGTGAGGGGCGAGGCCCACACAGTCATCCTAGGTCATCTTTGCTCAAGCCTACAGCAGGTCTATCTGTCTGAGGGCCTCAGAAACCGATCTCTCCGCCTCGCCGGTTAGGGGCAGTAGGGGCCTCCTGGGCACCCCGGCGTCTCGACCCATCATATTTAGGGCCGCCTTTATTGCCGCTATCTGGGGGTTCTCCCTCACCAGAACCTTGTTGACGAAGGACGCCCTGTGCTGGTGCCTCCCAGCTTCCCCTATCTCCCCGGCCTTGAAGGCCCCGCAGAGATCGACGCACGTTTCGGGGATAACGTTTGCGACAGCGACTATGGCCCCCTTACCCCCCAGCGTCAGGGTAGGAAGGATCATGTCCGCAGCTCCCGATAGGGCGCTTATCCTGTCCCCTGAGAGCCTTATTATCTCAGCCATGGTGCCTGGGTTCCCACCGCTGTCCTTGACCCCGACGAGGTTGCCGCACTCCTCCGCTATCCTGGCTACGACCCTGGGATTGACCGAGTATCCGGTGAACTTGGGCACGTTGTACAGGATGACCGGGAGGTCCACGGATGAGAGGGCTGAGAAGTGCTGGAATATCTCCTCGTCGGTGGGCTTGAAGAAGAAGGGGGTGGTCACGAGGGCGGCTTCCGCCCCGGCATCTGCGGCGTCCCTGGTTAGCTCAATAGTCTCCCTGGTGCTCATGGCCCCAGTGCCGGCTATCGCCTTAGCCCTCCCGTCGACCCTCTCGACTAGGAAACCCAGGACCTCCCTCTTCTCCTCTCGGCTCAGGTATGGGCCCTCACCTGTGCTTGCGTTCCCGACTACGCCGGAGACCCCAGCCCCTATCCAGAAGTCAATCAAGTCTCCGAGCGCCTCCCAGATTATCCCGCCCTCTGCGTCGAAGGGGGTCACGCTGGGTACGAATATTCCCTTTAGCTCCATCACGGACACCCGTAGGAGATCGGCGGTTCAGGATAAAACCCTAGCGCAACATCACTTTTTAACCGAGGGACCATGGAGAATTGGAGGGCCATGGCTTCCAGACGCTCCTACCCTGGGGGGGTCCCCTACAGCATAAACTACCCAGAGATACCCCTATACGCCTTCCTTGAGAACTCCGCCCGTAAGTTCCCAGGCAGGGACGCCCTCATATTCTACGGCAGCAGGATCGCATACGGGAGGGTCTGGGACGATGCCCTCCGCCTCGCCAAAGCCCTTAAGGAGCTAGGGCTGCAGGAGGGCGAGAGGGTGGGGATGCTCCTCCCCAACGTACCCCAGTTCGTGGTCTCTTTCAACGCAATCCTCGCTGCTGGCGGGGTGGCCGTACCCGTTAACCCCCTCAACCCGAAAGGGGAAGTGGGGCGGNNTATCGTCCTCGACAGGCTCCTCCACAAGCTGCCTGAGGAGAGGCCGGAAACCCTGATCGTCGCGGAGGCCGCCGCCTACACGCCGCTTCACCTGAGGCTCCTGAGCAGGGTGAGGCATGGGGGAACCGAGCTCCTCGCTGGGGCCCTCCGGTTCGAGAGGCTGCTGAGGGGCCAAAGACTGGGGGAGCCTGCGGAGGTGGACGCGAAGGACGACCTCGCAGCCGTCCTCTACACCGCGGGCACAACGGGGAGGCCCAAGGGGGTGATGCTCACCCACTACAACCTGGTGGCGAACGCCCTCCAGTCCTACCACTGGCTCAGGGGCTGGGGCTTCAGCGCCAAGCCGCAGCCGGCCGGCTGGCCCGTGGTCGTCTGCGCCGTCCCCTTCTTCCACAGCTACGGGATGAACGTCATGGACGAGGCCGTCCAGTTTGGCTGCACCCTGGCTCTGATCCCAGACCCCCAACCGGAGGAAATAATGAGGGCTATTCAGAGGCACAGGGCTACCCACTTCCCCTCCATACCACGATTCGTCCGCGAGGTCCTGAGCCACCCGGGCCTCGGCGGGTACGACCTCACCAGCCTCACGAGCTGCTCCTCGGGAGGGGCCCCCATAGAGCCGGGGCTCATGAGGAGGTTCGAGGAGGTGACCGGCGCGAGTTTCTACCAGGGGTACGGCCTAACCGAGGCGGGGCCGAGCACCCACGCAACCCCAGTCGGGGGGGAGCCCAAATACGGGTCCGCTGGCCTCCCCCTCCCCGACACCGAGGCGAGGGTGGTGGACCCCCAGATGGGGGAGGTGGAGATGCCCGCGGGGGTGGAGGGGGAGCTAGTGGTCAGGGGTCCACAGGTTATGAAGGGCTACTGGGGGGCCCCGGAGGAGACGGCGGGGGCGCTCAGGGAGGGGTGGCTCTACACGGGGGACATAGCCCGCATCGACGGGGAGGGATGGCTATACGTCGTCGGGAGGAAGAGGGACAAGATCGTCGCGGGCGGCCACACCGTCTGGCCCCAGGAGGTGGAGGAGGTGCTGAATGCCCACCCCTGCGTCGAGTCCGCAGTCGCAGTGGGAGCCCCCGACCCCATGAGGTGCGCCACGGACGTCCAGGCTGTGGTCACTCTGAGGCCGGGGGCGGAGAGGGAGGGGATCGAGGAGGAGCTGATGGCCCTCTGCAGGGGGCGCCTGGACCCCTACAAGGTCCCAGGCCGCATCTTGGTGGAGGAGGGCCTCCCGATGACTCCGATGGGCAAGGTGGACAGGCTCGCGGTTAAAGCGGAGCTTGAGAGGCTGATTCGGGATCGGATCGGGCAGGCGACCGAGGGGTGCTGAGAGGAGATCGAGGAGGTCACCCAGATAGAAGCGGGGCCTCGGCCAGTTCCCTGAACACCCTCAGGAGACTAGGCCCGACCTGTAAGCCCGAGAAAACAACGGGAGGTTCGGGCCCTCAATGGGGAAGGAGGAGGCTAGCCAGGTAATCCTTGACCTCTTTCCTTGCCTCCTCCTCGTAGAGGTCTGAGAGCCTATCGTCGACGTAGTTTCCAAGGCTCCAGGAGACGACGCCCGTCTTCTTGTTGTAGCTGACTACGTGGGCGTCCTCAAGCCCCTGGATCATCTGGTAGAAGTCTTCCGGTATCCTGCCCGTCTTTCCCCTAACCATCGAGTACAGGTCCCCCCTCTTTATCTCCCCGAGCTCGTGAACCACGATCGCCGCCTTCACGTGTTCTGCTCCCAGGGTCTTTAACCCCTCTGAGATGTCCTCTATGAAGTTCTCCCTTATTATCTCCCTGAACCTATTGGAGACGTCGATGCTCACTAGGCGTGAGGGGGGGTCGTGCTGCATTATCTGGTGGACCCTGGCGTCTATGAGGAGGTTAAGCTCGTCTGGGGAGAGCCCCTCGATGGTCTTGTGACGGCCCCGGCTGGGGTCGCTAAGGTCCTCCACCCGTTTCCTCAGCATCTCAACCTGAGAGTCCCTTCCCTCAAGCGCCTTTCTGAGGCCCTCGATCTCCGCCATGAGCCCCGAGGCTACGGCCGCCCCAGCCTTGACCTGCTCCTCCAGCTCCCCGATCCTCTGAGAGTATCCTGAGGCCTCGCCGTCAGATCCTTGATCCGTCCCGCCCCTCAGGACGTAGGGCCTCGTCATGTATCCCCTGGCCGCCTCGACGCCCAGCTCCCCCTTTGCTATCTTCCGCCCCACCTCGGGTGGGACGCCCGCGGGGAGCACGTAGACCTTCTTCAGCTGGTTCCCTATGGAGGCGTAGAAGTGGCCCAGGGGCAGAGACCTGATCTCCTCCGCAGATACCTTGTTCTTTCCTATGTGCTCCCTGACCCTCTCGACCTCGTGGGCCTCCCTCTGCCTCCCCATCACCCAGTTGTTGCACTGCCTGAGGGGGGTCTTGTCTACACCCGCTATGTCCTGGGAGTCTATGAAGAGGAAGTTCCCTATTGCGGCCCCCTTTCGGATGAAGGTCTCCGCGTAGAGCTTCACTGGGGTGTTCCTCCCCTGGGGGAGGTGCTCCCAGGCCTCGGGGATTATCACGACCAAGTCCCTCATCTCTGATATCACGTGCTCCATGGTGCTCCTGATGACCAGGCTCTGGAGCTCCACGGACATCTGGGTGATGTCCATCACGTTTATGCCTTCGGCGAGTTCCAGCTCCTTAGAGAAGCTGAACTTGTCTATCTGGGGCACAACTATCTTCAGGTACTCCTCAAGGGCGGTGTAGACGTTCTCAGGTAGGCTCCCGTCCCTGGACTCCTCCCTCAGCCTTGACACGTTCTCCTGGACCTCCCTAAGCGTCTTAGCCCCCTTCGTCGCCCTCATTATCCAGGGGCGCTCGAACCTCATCCTCTCCCTCATTATGGCCTCCAGGAGGCTCGCGACGTACTGCCAGTCAGCCCTCTCCCTGAAGAATGGGGGGACCTCGTGGTAGGCGTTGAAACCGGCCTCCCCCCTCTTCGTCTTGAAGGCTATAGCCCTCCTCCCTGACCTGGCGATTATAGCCTCCAGGGCGGTGGTCTTTCCAGACAGCTGGGTCATCCCCGTGATGACCGTGTGGTGGAGCTTCATCTCCACCTCCTTTCCCGTCTCCACCTCGAACCCCAGAAGGACCCTCACGTCTCCCATCTTTCAAGCCCCGGATCTGTGCTAATTAGAGGGGGCCCTCCTCCCGCCAAGAGCCAAATGGGCGCAGGGAGGGAACGTTACCCCTCGCTATGCCCCTATTTAGGAGGGGAGAGGTAATCAATCTTGGGGTCCCTGATCGGAGAAAAAACGAGTCCATAACCGTAGTAATGTGCGGTTTTCAGTTAACTGGATAAAATGGGGGAGTCAAAATTGGGGCTAGTCGGAGAACCTGATTGTAGCCTCCGTGGGCTCCTCCCTGATTAGCCTCAGGACCAGGGACCCAAGGGGCTCAACCCCCGCGTTCCTCGACTCTCTGACCGAGCCGTAGCTGATGAGGTTCATCTCCCTTAGGATCCTCGCGTTCAGCTTCAGGGTCGAGAGGGGGACGCAGAACTCCTCCGACATACTCCTAAGGAGGCTGGTCATGGATCTGTCCTGCCTCGATACTTGGTTAAGAATTAGGAGCTGGTTTCCATTGAGCGTCCTGAGAATCAGCCTTCTTAGGTCGGCGACTTCCTCCGTGGATATTGGAGCTGATGCACGCTCGCCACCTAGAGAAAAGCCCATGAGCCCCCTTTTAAGTCTAATGGGCAGGATCGTCTGCCCCCCGGGCAAAGGCACCGATCCGGGACGGCGTTGAGACGGCCCCATGAAGTCGTTGAGGTGCCCATGCCTCGGGTGGGATGCGGTCAGCCTTAAAAAAGAAGTTTGCGGGAGATATCTCCGTTAGTGACAGGGTTCGAGTCCCACCGAGCGCGCTATTTCGGAGACTGCGTGCACGCGTTCATTTCAAAAGGGGGTTCTTGTAATGCGTCGTCCCGGGGCAGCCTACGCACCATCCGTTGACGTATCGGAGGCAGCCTGAACATTTTCTGTCGCATGGGGATGCCTCTGATTTGTTCAGCTCGACGTCGATGTTGACGCTCCCGTGGATGGGCGTCCCAAGGTAATGGGCGTTCACCACCTCAACGAGGTCCATGTCTCTGAAGGACTCCACCGTTGAGTTTATGGTCTGATGGTCCTCACCCCAGATCCCTACCGCGAGGTTGGCCCTTCCGGGGGTCCTGAAGATTGTCAGAACCCTCGGGCAGGATATCAGCAGGTTGATGAGCTTCCGTCGAGCATCGTCGCCCATGACTTCGAGGTTTACGGTCGCCATCTCGTACCCCACTCTGACCAGGTTCAGGCCACCGGCGACATCCACCAGCCCCTCCTCCTGCAGCCGCTTGACGCGATTCGTGACGGTCGGGCGTGAGGAACCCAGCTTCTTCGCCAGATCCGACACCGTGATCCTGCCGTCATTTTTCAGCTCATGGATGATCTTGAGGTCGAGTTCATCGAGTTTCAAGGTCGATTCTATCTTTTTTGTCTGTTATAGAATTTAACATTTTGTAAAATGGTTCATGGGGAGTGCGTCATGTAAGCCAATGAAATCACAAGAACGTTCCCGAACAACTCATTTCCCTAGAAGCCTGACCCCATAGTGCTTTCTGCGTTGAACCCATCGCCCAGATTTTTAGATTCTGAAAAGGGGAGATCAAAAGTTGCCATGAGGTCTCCGGCGAGGGGGACGTGTTCGTCAACAGCTCAGAGATAAGGGGCGCATACGATCTCAGGGAGGGCGAGAAGGTAGAGTTCGAGGTGGAGAGCACCTACAAGGGGCCCAGGGCGGTCAACGTGAAGCCGCTCCATTGAGATTCTGGATTCTCAGTGAAGCATGAATCGGGAAAGTATCCGTCCTGAGAACGACTTTCCCTAAGGTAGCAGGCGGTCTAGCCGCACCAATTTTTTTTTATGTCCACGGATTTTCCATCGAATCAGCTTTTATTTCATGGGACAGGATATAGGCAAACATGCAGGGAGTCGTCGGAGTATATTCCAGGAAGGGGGCCGCCAGGAAGTGCCTATACATCCTCTACGGGGTCCAGCACAGGGGTCAAGAGGGCGCGGGCGTCTCGGCAGCCAGCGACCACTCCCTCCGCACCTGGAAGGGGAGGGGGCTTGTCTCCAACGTGTTCGACGAGAGATACGCATCCTTCATGCACCCGGAAGACTACCTGGTCATCGGGTGCGCATCTGGCGAGCCGATGGTGAACGGGGTGCTCCCCCCATACCCGATGGACTCTGGGCGCTACTCCCTCTCCCTAGCCATGGACGGGTTCATCCCTGGACGCGGGGGGAGGACGAACGAGGAGGCCTTCGGAGAAGTCCTCATGAAGAACCTGAAGCGGGAGGAGGACATCGAGGAGGCCCTCTCAGACACGATGGAAGAACTTCCCCGCGCCTACTACTCCCTCGTCCTCGCGGTGCACGACAAGAGAGAGGACCGCAGCAGCCTCATAGCCGCCAGGGACAGGACGGGCCTAAGGCCCCTATACATCGCTTCGAACGGTGAGGAGTTCTTCGTTGCCTCAGAGTCCGCCTCCATCGCGGCCCTGGAGAACATGGGGATAGAGACCCACGGGGGGAGGGACCTTGCCCCAGGCTCCATGGCCGTGATGGGTGAGGGGGGCCTGTCGGAGAGGCGGGTCATGGAGCCCAGGCCTGCCCACTGCGCCTTCGAGTGGGTCTACTTCGGGAGGCCCGACTCGGTGATCGAGGGGAGGAACGTCCACGCGGTTAGGAAGAGGCTTGGGCACGCCCTAGTAGAGACCCACCGCCTCAGGGGGGCCTACGGGGTTGAGGGGGGCCCGGGGGGAGACGTTTTGGTGATACCAGTCCCGGACTCTGGCAGGTCTGTCTGCACCGGGGTAGCCGAGGCCCTGGGGGTCACAGCGGACGAGGGGGTGATAAAGAACGCCTACCTCGGGAGGACGTACATCATAAACGACCCGGGATTCAGGAGGACGGCCTCAGACCTTAAGCACAATATAATTAGGGAGACTGTGGAGGGGAGGAAGGTGGTCATCACTGATGACAGCATAGTCCGGGGTACGGTGAGCGAGTCCATCGCCAAGAGCCTCATAAAGGCCGGCGCATCCGAGGTGGAGTTCCTGGTGAGCTACGCCCCCATATACAACCCCTGCTTCTCAGACCCGCCCGACAAGCCCTTAGCTGCTGCCCCTTACAGGGGGAGGAGCCTGAAGGAGGTCGGGGACCTTGTGGCCGAGAACCTCCCGTCCATAAACAGGGTCAGGTACAACTCCCCCGAGAACGTCGTGAGGGCGATAGGGCTGCCGGAGGAGGAGGTATGCACTTACTGCATCACCGGGAGGAACCCCTTCGAGTTGGAACAGCCCTCTGAGGCTGACCGACGGGGACGATGAACCCCTCCCTCTTATATCCCAGCCCTCGAAGATGGATCATGGGTTCAGGCATGAAGGTAGCGGTAGGGATGCTATCGCATGAGACGAACACCTTCAGCACGGTGAAGACCAGCCTCCGCGACTTCAACCCCCTATGCGGAAACGAGATAGTGGAGTTCTACAAAGGTACGAGGTCTGGGGTAGGGGGCTTCATCGACGTCCTAGAGGAGGAGGGGGTGGAGATAGTCCCCACGGTAGCGGCGGGCGCGACTCCGGCTGGGCCCCTCGACAGGAGGGACTACGACTACCTGGTGGGTGAGATCGTCGAAGGCGTCGCCTCTGGCGGGGTCGACGGGGTCCTCCTTGCCCTCCACGGGGCCATGGTCGCCGAGGGGGTGCCAGAGGCTGAGGGAATCCTCCTCGGGGCTGTAAAGGGGATAGTGGGGGACAAGCCTGTCATTTGCACCCTCGACCTCCACGGCCTCATATCTGAGATGATGGTGAGCAACGTGGACGCCATATTCGGATACGACACAAACCCCCACGTGGACATGTACGAGAGGGGGGTCGAGGCGGCCGGGGTCATGGTCGCCGCCCTAGAGGGGAGGGTGAGGCCCACGACGGCCTTCAAGAAGGTTAGGATGATGCCCCCGACGATAAACCAGAGGACGACGGAGGGCCCCATGGTCAAGCTCCTTAGGAGGGCCAGGGAGATGGAGGAGGAGCCGGGGGTGATAAACGTCTGCCTCTTCCCCGCCTTCCCGTACGCGGACGTCCAGAGGGTGGGCTCCAGCGCAGTGGCCGTGACAGACGACGACCCTGCCCTCGCTGAGGAGCTCTGCGAAGAGCTCGGGGATATGTTCTGGGAGCTGAGGGAGGAGTTCCTCAAGCCCCTGACCCCTGTGGAGGAGGCCGTTTACAGGGCGGTGAGGGCGGAGGAGGGGCCCATAATCCTCGCGGACGTGGCCGACAACCCCGGCGGCGGCTCCCCCGGCGACGGAACCGTCATCCTGAGGGAGCTCATAAGGAGGGGAGCAAAGGACGTCGGCTTCGCCATAATAAAGGACCCCGAGGCCGTGGAGGGGGCGATAGGGGTCGGCGTGAGGGGGACCCTTGAGATGGAGATAGGGGGGAAGACCGACGGCTACCACGGGAGGCCCATACCTGTCAGGGGGGAGGTCAGGACCATAACCGACGGAGTCTTCGTGCACAAGGCAGGGGCCGTTGGAGTGAGGGCCGACGTGGGCAGGACGGCCGTGATCGACGTGGACGGGATAGAGATCATCCTGACCGAGAAGAGCCACGCCCCGAACGACCCGGAGGTTTTCAGGAGGAACGGGATAGAGCCCAGGGACAAGAAAATTCTCGTCCTGAAGTCCAGGGGCCATTTCAGGGCCGCCTACGAGCCCTTCAGCAAGGAGGTGATCGAGGTCGACGCTCCTGGGCTCACCTCCCCCAACCTGGGGTGGTTCAAGTACGAGAACGTCCCCCGCCCCATCTGGCCCCTAGACCAAATCTGAGCCCAAACCCTTTCAGATTCAGCTAAACCCTTTTTAACCAAGGTTTTTCAGATCAATTGGTGGTTTGTGTGTCCGTCATCGATTCCCTCCTGGCCAACTGGTGGATCATATTCCTCCTCTTCACCCTGCTCTACCCCCGCCTTAGGCAGTCGGCGATAGAGAGGGCGAGGCAGAGCGCCCTATCGTCCCTGGGCAAGAAGAGGGGGACTAACGTGATAACCCTCATCCACAGGCAGGAGACCATCTCATTCCTTGGGATACCCATAAGCAGGTACATCGACATAGATGACAGCGAGGCGGTCCTCAGGGCTGTCCGCCTCACAGACAGGGGCTCCCCCATAGACATAATAATACACACCCCGGGCGGGATCGCCCTGGCCGCAACCCAGATAGCCTTCGCCCTAAAGGCCCACGGGGGGCACAAGACCGTGTTCGTTCCCCACTACGCCATGAGCGGGGGGACCCTGATCGCGCTGGCGGCGGACGAGATAGTCATGGACCCCAACGCCGTCCTTGGCCCTGTCGACCCCCAGCTCGGGGACCAGCAGGGGACATACGCCGCCTCGTCGATCCTCAAGGTGATCAGCCGGAAGAAGGCGGAGGACATTGACGACAGGACCATGTACCTCGCCGAGGAGTCAGGAAAGGCAACAGAGCAGATGAGGGACACGGTTAGGAGGCTGATAGGCGACAGGTTCTCCGAGGAGCAGGCTGGGAAGATAGTCGAGGAGCTTGTGAGCGGCAAGTACACCCACGACTTCCCCATAACGGCCGACACGGTCTGCGAGCTCCTGGGCCAGTGCGCAAGCAAGGAGCTGCCCAGGGAGATATACGAGCTGATGAACCTGTACAGGATGGAGACAAGGAGGAGCCCCGGCGTGGAGTACGTCCCCCTCCGTTAGAGAATCATCCTTCCGCTTACACCGCTAAGTTAAAATCCGCCTCCATAAACGATACAACGTCCAGAAGGGGTGGGGACGTTGCTCGACTCTAAGGCTATAAATGAGCTCATCGAGGATCGGCAGCTTATAACAGGCTATTTAGACTTGGAGAAGCAGCTTCAGCCCGCAGGGTTCGACCTATCCCTGAGGGAGATCCACTCCTACCTGGGCGGCGGCAGCGTGGACTTCTCCAACGAGGAGAGGAGGATAGCCGGGACAGAGCCATTACGCCCAGACGCCGACGGATGGTTCCGCTTGGGCCCCGGCTCATACATGGTCGTCTACAACGAGGTGGTGAGGATGCCCCTGGACCTGGCCGCCATAGCCCGCTCCCGCTCCACGATGCTGAGGAACGCCGCGGTGGTTGAGACGGCGGTCTGGGACCCCGGTTACGAGGGGAGGAGCAGCAGCCTCCTGGTTGTCCACAACCCCAAAGGAATAAGGCTCAAGAGGGGCGCCAGGATCGCCCAGCTCGTATTCTTCAGGACAGGGGAGGTCGAGGAGGGTTACAGCGGGGCATACCAGAACGAGAGGATCGACGAGAGGTAGCCCCAGACCCGTCGGACAACCCCCTTTGGAAAGGTTTCTTTTCAAAAACCCTTTTCAGACGTCCCAATCCACTCTGATCGAGAGCGCATGGACCTGGAAGAGGACACGTACACATCCATCTTCACCGCCCTCAAGCACCCCGTCAGGAGGAGGATACTGAGGACGCTGGACGAGGGGCCCGCGACCTACACCGAGATCCGAGGCCGTCCCAGCCTCGGAGGCCTGACCCGTCCCAATTGGACCTTATTTTGCTCCGTCTGTGGCACCGGTGTCGCAAGGTATTTAAACGGACCCCCTCCCAACCATGCCAACGGTGATGGGTTTGAGCAGCCTTTTCAGGTCAAGGCTATCGAAGGAGTTCGACGACAGGACGGCTAGGTTTCACACCTCCGTCGTTGAGGACCTCCGAATATTCGAGGAAGACATCACCGGGACGGAGGCCCACGACATAATGCTCCACGAGCGTGGCATAATCCCGCTGAATGAGCTGAAAACGATCCTCTCCGCCCTCGAGGAGATCAGGGGGGAGTGGAGGGCCGGGAAGCTCACGATAGGCCCGGAGTACGAGGACGTCCACGAGTACGTCGAGGGGAGGGTGATAGAGAAGATAGGGATCGAGGCGGGGGGCATGATCCACACGGGGAGGAGCAGGAACGACCAGGTGGTCTTGGACATGAGGCTGAGGGTGAGGGACGAACTGTTAGACCTGGCGGGGGAGCTGCTCAGCCTAGTCGAGACCCTCATCGAGAGGGCCGAGGAGAACGTCGATACCATGATGGTGCTGTACACCCACGGGCAGCACGCCCAGATAGGAACCTTCGCCCACTACCTGATGAGCTACTCAGACGCTCTCCTCAGGGACTTCCAGAGGGCGATGGAGTGCTACGGGAGGATGAACATGAACCCCCTGGGCGCAGGCCCCGTCGGCGGGACGAGCATAGCGGTGGACAGGGAGAGGACAGCGGAGCTACTCGGGTTCGACGGCATAGTCGAGAACAGCATAGACGCCACGAGCGGCAGGGACTGGGCGGTGGAGACGGCAGCCGTCTGCGCCGTCCTCATGGGGAACCTAAGCAGGGCGGCTACCGACCTCCTGGAGTGGTCAGCCGTAGAGTACGGGTACGTGGAGCTGGCGGACGAGTACTCCTCGAGCAGCAGCATAATGCCCCAGAAGAAGAACCCCTCAACCCTCGAGCTCGTGAGGGGGAAGACGGGAGAGGCATACGGGGCGCTCACGGAGCTGATGACGATGGTGAAGGGTGTCCCCAGCGGCTACTACCAGGACCTCCAGAT
>JABAOC010006800.1_pt1 | contig 13394 bp, 9 predicted proteins | sample 7062161 | NCBI WGS metagenome assembly JABAOC01 (sample SAMN14538625, study PRJNA623070) | marine sediment metagenome | biome: marine biome [ENVO:00000428]; feature: marine pelagic biome [ENVO:01000023]; material: deep marine sediment [ENVO:00002113] | place: India: Gulf of Khambhat ... | reverse complement strand
CGCCCTTGCTCCGGAACGCTCCCCTCAAGATCATAGATAAAACCTCCCACCGTCTCGAATCCTGTCTCCTCGATCTTGGTTCCCAGGGTGTAGTTCAAATCCTCGATGCTGACCCTGGCATCTACTCGGTAGGACCTGGCATCCACCTTTTGGATGGGAGGCACTTCCTTGTCGTACTCATCCTGTATCTCTCCCACGATCTCTTCCAGAATGTCTTCCAGAGTGACCAAGCCCGCAGTGCCGCCGTACTCATCCACCACGATAGCCATGTGGATCTTGTCTCTCTTGAACTCCTTCAACAGATCGTTCACTTTCTTGCTCTCCGGGATGAAGTAGGCTTTGCGTGCCAGCGATGACGGCTTTACGGTGTCCCTCTGGTCGTTTTCCAGAAGGAAGAGATCTTTGATGTAGATGATGCCCGTGATATTATCGATGTTTTCCTTGTAGACGGGAATGCGGGAGTGTCCGTATTTCTTTGCCAGCTCTCTTACCTGTTCCAGCGTGGAATCGTGCTCCGCGCAAATCATGTCCGGCCGGGGACGCATGATCTCTTTGACTTCTGTCTCGCCCAGCTCGACCACCCCGTGGATCATGCGCTTTTCATCCTCGTGCAGCGCAGTGCTCGACGTTTCGGTCATCGATTCGATTTGGTTCGGAGGCTTCTCTTCCTCTTCAGCCTCATTTGAGCTTCCCGTCCGGGGAGCTAAGCCAAAAAGCCTGTTGAGAAATCTCAATATTGGACGCGAGATGTTTTGAATTGGATTCATGGTCTTCTCGGGTGAAGTTCAAGCACCTCCAACTCAGGTTTACCTCACTAGATCCAGCCTATGTTTCAAGTCTTTTCATCCATGCCGTCTGAAGCTGCCGGTTGCTCTTGCGGAGTCGGGGCGGTCAAAGATCGCCTCAGACGGATTTCAAAAAATCATCTATGCTCTTCAGGTACTTTCGTTCCTTTCTTCTCATGCTGTCGGCCTGTTTTTCTCCCCCGTGGTCATATCCCAAGAGGTGAAGCACTCCATGCGCCACCAGAAGGGCTGCCTGCCTTTCGAAAGCCACCCGGTATGTCTCCGCCTGTCGTTTGGCCTGATCGAGAGAGACATAGACGTCTCCCAGGCCGGGATACTCTACCGGATCCGTGTTGCCCTCTCTCATCCCAAAGGAAAGGACGTCCGTGGTTCCGTCTCTTTTGGTGAATTTCCTGTTCAGCCGCTCCATGAACTGGTCGTCGACCAACACCACGTCCACCCCCGAGTCTCTCTTCTCGGACGTCAAGATGTTTCTAACCAGAAGCTGGATCGGCCTCTTCCTGATCCGAATCTTCGGATGGACGTTCTGGATGTTGATTCTTACCGGTTTGATCTCTTCTCCTAAGTTCATAAGCTTGAAACTCACTCGGTCTTTTCGACCGGCTCGGGGTACTCCACCCGGGGATGAAACACGCTGATGAGCACCGGCAGGAAAGCCTGCTTCACGGCGGAAAGCTCCTTGAAGGTGAGGTTCGAATCTGAGAGCTCTCCGGCGGCAAGCTTGGAATCGACTATCTTGTTTATCAAGCTCTTTATGCGTGACGGCTTGGGGTCCTCCAACACCCGTGAGGCCGCCTCCACCGCGTCTGCCAGCATGACAATGGCGGTCTCCTTGGAGCGCGGTTTGGGTCCGGGATATCTGTATTCATCGATCAGTTTCTCTCCGGCACCCCGTTCTAAGGCCTTATTGTAAAAGTAACGCATCAAGGTGGTGCCGTGGTGCTCCCGGATGCAATCGATCACCGCCTTGGGGAGATTGGCCTCGTCGGCCATCTCCACTCCCTCCTTGACGTGGGATTCCAGGATCAGCGCGCTCATGGATGGCGTCAACTTCTCGTGTTTGCTTTTAGCTCCCATCTGGTTCTCCACGAAGTACTCCGGCTTCTCCACCTTCCCGATGTCATGGTAGTAGGCTCCCACCCGCGCCAGAAGGGTGTTGGCACCGATGGCCTTGGTTCCCGCCTCCGCCAGGTTGCCCACGATTATGCTGTGGTGATAAGTGCCCGGAGCCCCCAGGGAGAGCCTTTTCAGTAACGGATGATTCAGATCGGACAGCTCCAGCAGGGTGATGTCGGTGGTCACGTCGAAGATGGATTCGAAGATGGGTAGAAGCCCGATGGTGAGAATGGTGGAGATGAATCCGTTGAACAGACCATAGCCGCACAGGGAGAGGATGGCGCTAGAGGGGGACAGCTTCAGGGATTCGGAAAAGTAGATGAATACCACATAGGCGAAGGACACATAGAGCATGGGACGGTAGAACCTGTACCTGTGGGTTACCTCCTTAACGCTGAAACAGGCCAGGCTTCCGGCCACTATGGTGATGAAGGCCAGTTTGAAATCAAAGTAGTTCACCACCCCCAAAAGCACCCCCAGGGAAAAAGTGAATATCAACCCAACTTCCAGATCCAGCAGGATGGTCAGGAGCATGGAGCCTATGGTAACCGGAATGAGATAGGCGGAAAGCTCCCAGCGGAACAAGATCAGGTAGGCTAAGACCATCTGCAGGATGAGCGTGCTGGCGACCATCAGAAGTCTGGCGTTGTCGAAGAAGATGTCGGGCTTGACGAAGTACAGAAACAGAGCCAGCCCCAACACGATGGCTCCGGCGAAGAAGATTCTGCTCAGCNNGAAATGCCAGGGGTCGGACCTTATCCCTGCCTCCATGCGGTACCGATAGAGCGACGAAAGCTTATCCAGATGCTCTTCGGTCACCTTCTGATTCTTCTCCAGTATCAGCTCACCCTCCAGGACAATTCCCTTCTGCCGGGTGATGGCGTTTAGGGCTCTGGTTTTCCGAACCTCCATCTCCTCTGAATTCAGAATCAGGTTGGGAGCCAGAAACCGGTGGCCGATCTCATACATGGCTTTGACCAGAAGCTGGTCATGCTCGAATTTCACCAGGGCCAGGGAGAGCAGTCTCTCCTTGGCCTTGGATATGTCCAGGAGGTCGTCCCCGGAGGTCGAGATCTCCGTGTCGCCACTGAGGATGAGGGCCTTGCGGTTATCCTGAAACGGCAGGCCCTCCACTTTTTCCACCATTCCAGCCTGGTAGAAATCCTTGAGGATGGTCAACAGGCTGGATCGGAACGTTCCCAGATCGTCGCCGGTGCTGAGAAGAAAGATACCTTCCTCCTCCAGATCGGGAAATACCAGCCTCATTCCCCTGATGCGCGACCCCGGGATCCGGTTGTCCTGATTGATGCTGTCCACTCTCACGAAAAAGGTTCTCACTTCGCCGGCCACAGAATCCCATTTGGCAGGGTCGTAGCTCAGGATCACCGGCAGATTGGACAGGACCACGTTCTTATCCCGCTGAAGTTCCTCCTCGCTTTTCAGAATGGGAAAGGTCAAGGGTGCGACCACTTCCTCCTTGGCCATGCTACCCTCGGCGGGGAGATTCGGAGGCTGGTAGACCGGGGAGACGGGGAAGAGAAACACGATGACGGCCACGGTAACCAGAGCCAAGATTACCCTGAAGCCGTAGACCACGGTTTTCTGCTCGACGTCGGTCGTATCGGAGTTAGGTTTGGGGAAAATCAGTTTTCTTACGCTACTCATCTGTCTTTGATGTCGCCACCATTGCGGAAAAAGTTGGCAGGCTTAGGCGTGATCGTCCTCTTCCGGTGCGCTCCTGTCCTTCTTCGCCCGGGGAGGCGAGTTTTGTCCGCTTTCGTATTTTTCGTATGCTTTGATGATCTTCTGCACCAGGGGATGCCTGACCACGTCCCTGTCCGAAAGGCACACGAACTCGATCCCCTTGACCGCCTCGAGTATCTTCTGAATCTGCACCAGTCCCGAGGCCTTCTTATTATCCAGATCGATCTGGGTGATGTCGCCGGTTACCACCGCCTTGGAGTTTTCCCCCAGGCGGGTGAGAAACATCTTCATCTGCGCCACCGTGGTATTCTGGGCTTCGTCCAGGATAACAAACGAATTGTTCAGAGTCCTTCCTCTCATGAAGGCCAGGGGGACGATCTCGATTACGCCCATCTCCATTAATTTGCGAATCTTCTCCGCCGACAACATGTCGTGAAGGGCGTCATAAACCGGCCTTAGGTAGGGATCCACCTTGGCGCGAATGTCGCCAGGAAGGAACCCTAAAGTCTCTCCGGCCTCGACTGCGGGACGCACCAAGATCACCCTTCCCACCATACGCTTTTTCAGGGCCGATACCGCCATGGCCACGGCCAGATAGGTCTTGCCTGTGCCGGCAGGCCCTATAGAAAAAACTATGTCGTAGGATTCGATCGCCTTTATGTAGTCCCTCTGGCCTATGGTGCGGGGCTTTATCCTCTCGTGGGTGACGATGGAGGTTACGATGGAACCCACCTGAAGGTCGTCGAAAGGCCCGATGCCGTTTTGCTTGACCATGTTGATGGAGTAAAGAACATATCTCTCGGACAGCTTGTGGTCCTTTCTCAGTTGACTGATCAAGTCGCGAAACAGGGCATCCAGAAGACGAATCTCCGTGTCGTCTCCTTCCAGGAATATGGAGTCACCCCGAGCGACGATCTTGGCATCGAACTGGTCTTCGATCAGGCGGAGGTACGAACCTCCCTGTCCGAAAAGCAATCTCTGATCCACGTCCCCGATATCGATAGTTTTTCGTTTCGCCAAAACCCTCTTTCTCGTCCTCCTCGAATCAAACAGCTTGTTCCAGCCTCTTCGGATTCACCGCGTCCCCGTATTCCTCTGCGGAATTCTCGCTAGGTATTACCCTTGGCTATTCGTATTCCCAGTTCTCTCAGTTGCTTCTCGTCCACCTCCGAGGGAGCGCCGTCCATCAGTGAGAGAGCCTGCGTGGTTTTGGGAAATGCTATGACATCTCGGATGGAGTCGCAGCCGGTCATCAGAGCTATTATCCGATCGAGGCCCGGCGCGATGCCCCCGTGCGGCGGCGCCCCATATTCCAAAGCTCTCAGAAGGAAGCCAAACATCCTCTCCGCGCGTTGGTCGTCAATGCCCAGAGCGTTTAAGATTCTCTGCTGGATTTGTCTCTTATGGTTACGAATACCTCCGGAGGCGATCTCCACGCCGTTTAAGACCAGATCATACTGCCGGGCCCTTATCTTGGCCCAGGGATGATCCGGGTGATCCATGGGAAGCGCAGAGGAGAACCCTTCTTCCAGCCTGCCCAGGTCCTCCTCATAGGGCATGGTGACTATGTTGTGCATGGCGTCGTAGCGTCCCTCTTCGGCATTATATTCGAAAAGCGGAAATTCATATACCCACAGAAAATTCCATTTGCTCTTGTCTATCACATCGAACTTCTGCCCTACGTGCAGTCTCAGTTTGCCCAGTGAATTATATACCACATCGGCCTGGTCCGCAACCAAGAATCCGATATCTCCCTCTCCCAGGCCCAGGCCTTTGATCACGGATTCCTGCTCTTCGGGAGTCAGGTACTTCAACACAGAAGATTTCAGGCCGTCGCTCAGCTTGGCGATCCATACAAATCCTTTGGCCCCACCTTCTTTGACCACCGCCTCCAGATTGTCTATCTCCTTACGAGAGAGCTTGCCTCCGCCTTTGAAGTTGATCCCGCAGACTATCCCGCCGTCCTTGATGGTTTGGGAGAACACCTTGAATTGGGAGTCCTTGAGGGCATCGGTCAGCTGTTTGATCTCCACACCGAAGCGAGTATCAGGTTTATCCGAGCCATATCTCTCCATGGCCTGTTTGAATTTGAGTCGAGGAAAAGGAGTCACTATTTCGACGTCCAGGACCTTCTTGAACCCGTAAGCCATCATCGACTCTACCACCGAGAAAACGTCGTCCTCGGTAACGAAGGCCATCTCCATGTCGATCTGAGTGTGCTCCGGCTGACGGTCGGCCCTCAGATCCTCGTCTCTTAAGCAATGGGCTATCTGAAAGTATTTGTCGAAGCCTGAGATCATCAGTATCTGCTTTAGGAGCTGGGGAGATTGCGGGAGAGCGTAGAATCTTCCCGGGTTGACCCGGCTGGGGACGACGAAATCCCTGGCTCCCTCCGGCGTGCTGCGCATCAACAGCGGCGTCTCGATTTCGTAGAAGCCCTGGCTGTCCAGAAAGTCTCTCACCGCCTTGGTGAACTGGTGTCTGATCTTAATCCTGTGTTGAAGCGGCGCGCGGCGCAGATCCAAATACCGGTATTTCAGCTTAAGCTCGTCGCTGGCGTTGGGCTCGTCCACGATCTCGAAAGGAGGAGTTTTCGACTCGTTCAGCACTGTCATCCTGTTAGCCACCACCTCCACCTCTCCGGTGGACATCTCCGGGTTAGCCATCCCGTCCGGTCTTCGGCTCACCTCGCCTTCCACGCTGATGACGAATTCGGCCCTTAGGTGAGACGCTTCGTTCATAGTCTTCTCGTCCAGAAGGTCAGGCTTGAAAACCACCTGTGTTACGCCGTATCTGTCTCTCAAGTCAATGAAAAGCAGCCCTCCGTGATCCCGCCACTTGTGCACCCACCCGTTCAGGATTACGGTTTTACCTGCATCTTCTTTTCTTAATTCTCCGCAAGTTTGAGTTCTTTTGAGACGCTTGAGCACGGTAGAATCTCCAATCTTTCTTTTACAGGTCTGTTTCTCCACCAAGCCAGAAGCATGGCTTGTGGTGCGGGGCTTCGCCCATGTCCCAGCTATGGCTATTCCTGTTCTTGAGTCGGACTGAAAATCTCATATTTGTACGGGAAAGAAAAAGCAAGAAATCCATTCTTTGAAACTATCTTTCTTACGCCAGGACAGAAGTAATTCCGCCAAACCAGCTCGCCTTTTATGTTGAGCATGAACAGTGGATTAGTCTCCGTCTTGACTATCAGATATTCTCCGTCTGCCGAGAACAATAGTTCTTTAACCCTGCCGCTCCACGGAATTCCCTTTTCGAACACGGTTGAGCCATCTTTGGCTCTCATCAGCCGAATACGGCCACCGCCCGCCAAAACCATGTAATCCGCTTTGGGCGAAAAACAGAACGAACCGAAAACAGAAAGCGAAGTATCTTCGAAACTCAGACCGTTTCCTTGCCTATCGTACAAGCCGAAGGTGACGCTGGACAACTCGCTTTGTTCTCCCTTGTTAGATTCTTTATCACCGGCATACGAGTAACCTTTGAAAAAGACATATTCTCCCCCAGGAGAGATGGCGATGTTTCCGCAACGATCCTCATTCACCTTTCTGCGCCATAGTTCGTCGCCGTTCCTGTCGAATAGGATAGCCCACACGTCTGTATTCATAGGACGCAGCCCTGACGCTCTGGTTGCACTTCCTCCAACCAAAACAGCTAGATAATCTCCATCCTCTGAGAAGACTGCCTTACCGCCGGTGCTTTTACCCCAGCCGATATCGCCGAAAATACGAACCGTCTTCATATCACCGTCGGAGCTGCAAAAATCAAGAGCTCCATATTCGAGTCTGGCTCCCACCGCCGACCCGTCTCTGTCCGAGATGAGTAGTCGATATCCTGAAGCGGTTCCTTCGAGGGGACCTTTAAGTCGATAAATCTCCTCTCCTTTGTCATCGCATACTATGTATTCCTCTTCGACGATGTAATCCATATCATCAGACGATTTCGCGGTGTAATCGTGAATCGCCACAAAGTTACCTTTGTTGGACAGAATCGCCTCTCTCCCGAAGCGTTTTTCTGCCTCGCCAGGTCTAGTCACCACCAAGGATTTCCTGGCAAGTATTTCACCGGTTTCGTCGAGAAATTGTATCTCTTTGTCCTCGAGCACAAGCACCTTACAGTAGAGTTGCTCTTTTCCGCCCTTGACCACAGAGCCAAAAGCGATATCTCTTATGAACGCCTCGCAGGTATGCTCTTGCGTCTTCTNNNAGTCGCAGACCCGTGCACTCCGAGGTGACAAAACCACACAAACACCACTGATGACACAGCTGCCCGGGAGAGCTTAGCGGACAGAGTTCCCACGATATGCAACCTGGATGTCTCCGTCATATGATTATGGGAGTCCCGGATGGACTCCCCTAACGCTACCCTACATTATGTATGTTTCAGATTCACACATACAACAGACGCGATCGGTATCTTCTCTGGCAGCCGAAAGTCTATAAGATATATCGGCTTAAATCCTCGTCCTCCACGATATCTTTGAGCGTTTTTTGCACCAACTGTTTGGTTACCTTGACGCTCTTGGTCTTGGCATCCGGCACCTCGAACATGACGTTCTCCAGCAGGGTGGTCATTACCGTGTGCAGCCGCCTGGCCCCGATGTTCTCCGTCCTCTCATTTACCAGGTTGGCTATCCTTGCGATCTCTTTTATGCCATCTTCGGTGAAGGAAAGCTTCACTCCCTCGGTGGCCATAAGTGCGGTATACTGCTTTATCAGGGCGTTATTCGGCTCAGTTAGGATGCGCACAAAATCGTCGGCAGTCAGGCTGTCCAACTCCACCCGGATGGGAAACCTGCCCTGCATCTCCGGAATCAGATCAGACGGTTTCGAGGCGTGAAAAGCACCGGCAGCGATGAACAGTATATGGTCGGTTTTAACCAGACCATATTTGGTCATAACGTTGGTCCCCTCCACTATGGGCAACAGGTCTCTTTGGACTCCCTCCCGAGATACGTCGGGTCCCTCCTTCGGCTTTTCCCCGGCGATCTTATCCAGCTCGTCGATGAAGATGATGCCTGAATTCTCCACCCTCTCCAAAGACTCGGAGATCACCCCCTCCATGTCCACCAGCCTGCCGATCTCCTCCTGAGTCAATATCCCCTGTGCCTCCGCTACCGTCACCTTCCTCCTCTTGGTCTTCTTGGGAAGCATACCGGAGAACATCTCCTGGAAATTGACTCCCAACTCCTCTATGCCCTGCGGCGAGAAGACCTCAATCACGGGAAACCTGTCGTTGGGTACGGAGATCTCAATTGTCCTCTTGTCCAGCCTTCCCTGGCGGAGCTGGGTTCTAAACTTCTCCCTATTCTTCTCCCATTTTTCCTCCGGATTTTCCTGGGCCGTATTCGTGAAGCTGAAGCTGGGCGAATCGTAATCCCGGGCCGGAGATTCAATCCTCTTACGCTTAGGCTTCGGGGGAAGGAGATGATCCAAAATCTTCTCCTCGGCCAGGTTCTGTGCTTTGGACCGCACCTGCTCGGCCTTCTCCCTCTTGACCATGGTGACGGAAAGATCGGTCAGATCTCTTACCATAGACTCCACATCCCTGCCCACATATCCCACCTCGGTATACTTGGACGCCTCCACCTTGATGAAAGGAGCATTCGCCAGATTGGCCAGCCGTCGGGCGATCTCGGTCTTGCCCACGCCGGTCGGTCCGATCATGATGATGTTATTGGGCATTATCTCGTCCCTGAGGTCTGATCTGACCTGCTGTCTTCTCCACCGGTTTCGCAGGGCGATGGCAACCGACTTCTTGGCCTTATCCTGCCCGATTATATACCTGTCCAGCTGTTTTACTATCTCCTTGGGGGTCAGCTCCCTTTTCCAGTCCTTCTCCAAAACCTCCCCCCCTTCATCGATGTCTTTTGACCCATGGACGGTCAAGCTTTTCACTCGGCTCATCTTCTACAACGTGCCTCCTAGAGTTGGACCTGATCTTCTTCCCTAGCCTTTACAAATATAACAAGATTCCGGAATTTTCAAAGCCTTTACCAAGGCAAATCGCTCATTCTTGGTTTCCCTCTGCGTTTTTTCTTGCGGCGCAACTGTTTGTCTATCAAAAGATTCCATGAGATCGGGGGCCAAACCGGAAAATGCTGGGCTCTGAAACCTCGATCGCCTATCACCTTCTGAAGCAGGCTCAAGGAGCGCACTCACGTGGTACTGCGTTAGGAGCGAGCAAATGGATTTGCGGAACGATCCAGCATCAAAGGTTCTCTATGACTATTTGGTCATTGGTATATACGCATATGGATGCGGCAATCTCTATGGATTTTTTGACTATGGTTTCCGCGTCAAGGTTTGAGTGCTCTTTGAGTGCTCGGGCTGCCGCCAGCGCGTATGCTCCGCCAGATCCTATGGCGACTATGCCGTCGTCGGGCTCGATCACATCTCCGTTTCCGGAGATCACCAGGGCGTGGTCTTTGTCCAATACGGCCAGAAGCGCCTCCAGCCTGCGCAAGTACTTGTCCATTCTCCAGTCCTTGGCCAGCTCCACTGCTGCCCGGGGGAGATTGCCCCTGAACTCCTCTATCTTTGCCTCGAACCTTTCAAACAGCGTGAAGGCGTCTGCAGAGGCTCCGGCGAAGCCGGCTAAGATCTTGTCGTTGTGCAACTTGCGTAGTTTATTAGCTTTCCGTTTGACAATGGTCTCCTCCAAGCTGACCTGTCCGTCCGCACCCAGAGCCACCTTACCGTTGTGCCTCAATCCCACTATGGTGGTTGATCTATTCATATGGGCCTGTACCTCTTTCGTTTAATGACTGCCAATCTGCTCAAACCTCTTTCTGCGCGTCCGGCTCCCCCTGTTCCTGCATCCTGGACATTTTCTACTAAGTCCTACGCTCTGGGATGTGCCTTTTTGTACACTTTTTTGAGTTTTTCGGTGGTCACGTGAGTGTAGATCTGAGTGGTGGAGAGACTCTGGTGTCCCAGGATCTCCTTCACCGTCATAAGATCGGCTCCCTGGTCCAGCAGGTGGGTGGCGAACGTGTGCCTCAGCATATGTGGGCTGGCGCGCCTCTCCTCGCTTACCCTGCGGGCATACCTCTTGACTACTCTGGCAACGCTACGGCTGGAGAGCCTACGTCCGGAAGAATTCAGGAAAACCGCTTCGGCATCAATTCGAGAGCGATCTTTGAAGAAATGGCGGCGTTGATTCAGGTACCGTCTGAGTGCATCCAGCGCCTCGACTCCCACCGGGACGATCCTTTCCTTCTTTCCTTTTCCCACAACCCGAATCAACTCGCCTTCGAAATCTATGTCAGACGGCTTTAGCTGGGAAAGCTCAGATAATCTCAGGCCCGTGCTGTAAAAAAGCTCCAATATGGCCAGATCCCTCCAGCCGGTGTGCCCATCCTGGCAAGGCAGTCTGAGCAGATCCTCTACCTGAGCTATGGTCAAGAAGGTCGGCAAAGGCTTTTTCCTTTTGGGACAAACCAGGATTGAGCCCAGATCCGTCTTGGTCCTTCCTTTCTTCTGCAGATAGCGAAAAAAGGATTTCAGCACAAACACACGATGGGCCATGGTGTTGTCCTTCAGCCGTTTTTTCCTCAAATGCACCAGAAAGTCCCGAAGGAGAGGCCGGGAGAGGTGATCAGTGAAATTCTGGCAGGCGCTCCTTGCTTTTAGGAACTCCCCGAAGGCCGAAAGCGCACGCCGGTATGAGACCACCGTATTGTGCGAAAAGTTCTTCTCTCGCTGAATGTGCTGAATGAAGTCCTTCGTTTCCCGCGCGAAATCCGTCATAGATCCGCTGATTGAAACTCGGTGTATCGGGCCATTGACCGGAGCTTGCAGTCCACTTGGTCGGCTTAACACATCGGCTGGCTTAGGCCTTGGCATGAACCGTATGGCTCGTGTCCTTCTCCTCTCCGCCTTCCGTGGGTTTTGATTCCTGGTGGCCGCACTTGAGGCATCTCAGATATGGACCCTTTGTCCGGGAGGATTTCTCCACCAGGAACTTGGCGCCGCACGCAGAGCAGATCCGGTTGACCGGCCGATCCCAGGTGGCGAAATTACATTGCGGATAGTTGGAGCATCCGAAGAAAGTTCTCCCCCTTCTGGTCTTTCTTTCCGCCAGAAAGCCGTCACAAGATTCCTCCGGACAGTCCACCCCGATGGATATGGCCCGGGTGAACTTACACTCCGGATATCTGGAGCAGGAGAGGAATTTGCCGAAGCGGCTGACCTTTATCATCATGGGCGAGCTGCATTTTTCACACTTCTCGTCCGGAAGAATCGTACCGTTCTCATCGCCGGGCAAGGGTTTGGTGTTCTTACACCCGGGGAAGCCGGAACAGGCCAAGAACCTCCCGTTTCTTCCCCAGCGGATGATCATGGGGCTGCGACATTTTTCGCATATTTCGTCGGTCTTCTGCTGGGTCTGCTTCCGAATGTCTTTCTTCTTGCTCTCGACCTTCTCCAGGTTGGCCTGAAACGGTTGGTAGAAATCCTGGAGTACCTTCATCCAGGCTTCCTTTCCTTCCTCGATCTTGTCCAGCTCCTCCTCCATCCCGGCGGTGAACTTGACCTCGAATATGTCGGGAAAGTTCTCCACCAAAATACGGTTCACAGTCTTTCCCAACTCAGTGGGGGAGAGCTTCCGGCTTTTCGATTCCACATACTTTCTCTGTTTGATTGTGGAGACGATCTGAGCGTAAGTGGAGGGACGGCCTATACCGTTTTCCTCCAGTTCCTTTATCAGAGTCGCCTCGGAGAATCGAGCCGGAGGTTTGGTGAAGTGTTGTTTGGGAACCAGCTTGAGCAGATTCAGCTTCTCCTGCTCCTTCAGGACGGGCAACTTGATCTGTTCCGATTCCTCCGCGTTCTCCTCTTTCGGATCCTGGTACACTCTCAAAAACCCGTCGAACAAAAGCTCCGTGCTGGAAGCCCGGAAAAGATACTTCTCCGCCTGGATATCCACCGCCCTGTAATTATAGACGGCCGGGTTCATCTGAGAGGCGATGAATCTGCTCCAGATCAACTGGTACAGCCTCAGTTGATCCCTGGTCAAGAACTTCTTGATCTCTTCCGGATGACGTCCAGCGTAGGTCGGTCTTATGGCCTCATGAGCTTCCTGCGCGGTCTTTTTGGACCTATACTGCCTGGGCTGGGAAGGTAGGTATTCTTTTCCGTAACTTTTCTGAATTACGCTCCGAGCGGCCTCTTGTGCCGCCTGGGCGACTCTGAAGGAATCGGTACGCATGTAGGTAATCAGCCCCGCGCTTCCGGTTTCCCCCAGTTCCACTCCCTCGTATAGCTGTTGAGCAACCTGCATGGTCTTCTTGGGCGAAAACGAAAGGCGACGAGCAGCGTCCTGCTGAAGAGTACTGGTTATGTACGGAGGATAGGGATGGCGCTTCTTTTCCTCCCGGCTGAGCCCGGAGACCAGGAATCTCCTTTTCTTGATATCTGTGCAGACGNNACCTGAAACAGGCGTTCGACCGCTGGGATGCCCAGATGGCCAAGCCTCGATGGGGCAGACCGGTAAGCACTCGGCGTACGAAAAGGCGGCGATAAAGTAAGAGGGCCGCGCAGCGACAGAGAGAACGTATTGACGTCCGTACAAGATTNNCTTCTCGTCCGTTTCCAGAAGCGCGGTGATGCTCCAGTATTCCTTGGGCACAAAGTTCTCTATCTGGGTTTCCCTTTCGCAGATTATGCGCAAGGCCACCGACTGCACCCTCCCAGCGCTCAAACCCTTGTAGACGGTCTCCCAGAGAAGAGGAGAGATCTTGTACCCGACCAGACGGTCCAG